>Ga0247727_10001538_pt1 | contig 54560 bp, 28 predicted proteins | sample WisWelCaveWW1625_FD_202498 | JGI IMG/M metagenome (GOLD analysis project Ga0247727, IMG submission 202498) | Biofilm microbial communities from Wishing Well Cave, Virginia, United States - WW16-25 | ecosystem: Environmental > Aquatic > Deep subsurface > Groundwater > Cave microbial mat | place... | reverse complement strand
ACCTCCTGAAGCCCAGTCCCCTTTCGCTTCGCCATCGCTCACCCTCCTTCGCCCCAAGACGGGACGCCGAGAGGGTGCCGCGGGTCACGACGGGATGGGAAGATGGCTACACCGGACGCTTACGTTGCAGCTGTGCTTGGAGTAACTACAAGGCCAGCCTGTGTGATGATCGTCACACATCCGAGAGTCCTACCCACGCGCGCGGTCAGACGAGCGGTCAGACGAAAGGGAGCTGCTAGCGCACTTCCCATCTGCACACACCCTCCACTCACTAGACTAGAATGCGAGGAGCGACAGCGATCACCACTCGCCCTTGCAACACCCCGCCAGCGTGGCTGTGACGTTTGCTAAACTAGGCAGACGGACGTTTCCTGTCAAGCGAACAGAAGGCAGAAGTCGCGATTCGTGTTCGAGAGGGACGGCCGTAAGTGAGGCAGCTCACTCCCTCTGGGGTTGGAGGTCTGCTGGATTCACCATCAGAAACGGTCCAGAGTCGCGCCGGCGGATCTCGGAACCGAGCGTGCGGAAGGCTCCAGATACCTCCGCGCTCTTGGACGGGCGGCGGGGTGGTCATGCTTCGCTCGCCTCCGCGTGGCCGATCCTCGTGTCAACACTCGGTCAGAGGCGAACGGCTTCGCGGAAGGCCTTGACCGCCTGGAGCGCCGTGGGGCGGTCGAGGAACGAGCAGAGCAGCTCGAGGTCGAGATCGGGGAAGAGGCTGCTGCGGTCTGAACGCTCGTAGCGGTCCTGCCGCAGCACGTGGACCTCGATTCGGGAGGCCTTCCAGAACCAGACTTCGCCGACGCCGAGGCGCTTGTAGATCTCGAGCTTGTCGATGCCGCCGCTCGTCCACACGACTTCAATCGCGAGGTCCGGCGTCGGCCGGTCCTGATCGCCGACGAGGTAGCACTCATCGGGCTCCAAGCCGCTCTGTTTCGGCGGGCTCTTGAGCGTCCATGCGCCGTACGGTGAGAGATCGATGCCACGCTCGAGCGCATACGCCTCGACGAGACAACCGATGTAGGACTTGATGCGCTCGTGTTCCTTGGAGGGGCTCATCAGCTCCAGCGCTCCTTCCAGGAAAGCGATCCGGGGCACGGGTGCGTCGCCCCGCAGGGCGAGCTGAGCTTCGTAGTGGCTCCAGGGAACAGCGTAGCTCACGAGCCGTTGATCGGCCGTAGGGACGTGTTCCCCTGCCAGCGTCGTCACTGGAGCGACCATGTGGAAAATGCTAGCACGCGCGAAAGCACGGGTGTCAGGCCCGTTCTGCGACGGGCGGGCCGCCGTCATGAACAGCCCGGGTCAGCGGATCCTCGTCGCGGGATCTCCGAGCAGGTGGTACACGCCGATGAGCTCGGGCATCAGGCCTGAGTCGGCGTAGGTTTTCTGAGCGACGAGGAGGGCGTCGCCGAGTCGCTGGTGGCGGCCGCTCGTGAGCGCGGCCATGAGCGCGCGGTGGTACTGGTGGGCCGGGCCGTCGAGCGACAGGCCGCTCGGCGAGAAGGACGCGATGGCGCCGCGCCCGTCGGCCTTCAGCAGTGATTCAGAGAGCGAGTCGAAGGATGGGGCCACGAAGTAGCCGTTGAGGCAGTTCATCGTGACGAGCAGCGGCTGCTGCGATTGAGCCTGGAGGCTCGGCGCGTCCCAGGAGTTCCAGACGTTCTCGCTCGCCCAGACGGCGGGGCCGCCGTGGCCGACGTAGTTGAGGTAGCTCAGGCCCGAGTTCAAGGCGTCGAGGATCGACGGGCGCATCTGCGCGCCGAGCTCGGAAAGCTTGAGCCGCTTCGTCTCTCGCGAGCCGAGGTAGCTCGCGCCGATGTCGTCGATGTCCGCGTCGAAGTCGCCGGCCAGGTCGGGGTTGTCCGCGACGAGCGCGGCGGCGCCGGCGAGGCCCTGGCCCGAGTCCTCCCAGGCGAGGAGCTTGGCGACGAGCGACCCGGCTTGCTCGAGGGTCGTCGCCGGCAGCCTGCCGATCGCGAGGTCGGGCAGGTTGTCGGTGCCGTTGACGGCGGCGAGCAGCGGGTCGGAAGCGGTCCAGAGATAGCTCGTCTTCGTCCACAGCGCCGGGAGCGGCGAGGGCTGCGATGTGCCGATGAAGTTTCGCGGGTCGTAGCTCGCGTTGCCGAGCAGCAGCACATAGCGCGGCGAGGGCCGGGCCCAGGCGTGGAAGGTGAAGGACAGGAAGCTCCGGATCGCCTCGGCGGAAGCCTGTCCGTGTCCGAACTCGCAGGCGATCTCCTCGAAGGCGACGGCACGCGTAGCGAGCCCCTGGTCCGCTCGCCGATCGAGGAGCGGCTGTGCGGCGGCGAGGAAGGCCTGCGGAGCGATCAGGAGGTAATCGGCCTGGTTCCCGGCACTCCGGAGCGTGGAAGGCTGTGCCGCGGCGACGCGCGGGCTGGGGAGCGCCGCTTCGGACCCGACCCAGTAGCGGCGTCCCGCCTCGGCAGCGAAGCGCACGCTTGCGCCCGAGACTTCGAAACCCGTCAACCAGCGCGGCGTGCTGTCCGTCGCCACCGGCATGCCGCTCCCAGCCCCGATGTCCAGCAAGACGACGTCGCCTGACGCGCCTGCGAGGCTCGTCGTCCCGCTCTGCGCCCAGGTCCCTTCGAAGAGCCCGTTCACGAGCGCCGACGCCTGCGGGTGGGCGAGGCTGACGCGGTCGAGGAACACCAGCGAGGAGACGCCGGTGTCGGCCACGTTCGTGAGCGAGAGGTCGTTCGATCCCTCGCGCAGCAGCGATGCGGGCAGGCTTAGGCTGATCCGGTAGGGTGTCTTACCCGCAAACTGAGCCTCGCCGACGAGCGTGCCGTTCAGCGACACGCTCACGTGGTGATCCACCGGCAGGCCGGACTCCGACGCCCCCTGCAGGAACACGTCGAGCTCGGCCGTGCCCGAGCTGGACACGCCCGAGAGCGCGAGGGTCTTCACCCGCGTCGCCCCGGAGGCGACGGCCTCCCATAGCCACGGGTCCGGCGCGTCGAGGAGGCCAGGCTGGTAGAAGCGGTTTGTCTCGAACGAGCGCGTGACGATGGAAGACGCGAGGTTGCCATTCGAGCCGGGCGACGCGGTGTCAAGCGGCATCCGCGCTGCGTCGCGCGAACTCACGAGCTCGTAGGCCACCTCGGAAGAGAAACCCGTCGAGGTCGCGGTCGTGTCGGCGTAGAAAAAGAGCCGGCTGCCGGGGCCGAAAGCACCCGAGGCGGGCTCGAGGTGGAAGCCCACCGGCTCGCCCTGGCGCTCGAGACGAAGCTGCGAGACCGTCACGCCGCGCCTTTGTCCCGGAAAGAGCTGCTCGAACGAAACGGCGTGGAGCCCCCGGCTCGTGGTGTAAAGGTGAGCCAGAGTCGCTCCGGACACGACGGGCTTCCTGGACCCAGGCGCGCGGCCCAGGCTGCCGCGGCCGCTTTCTCCCAGCTCGCGCCCGGTGAACAGCAGCCGCACCCGCACCCGCTTCGCCAGCACGAGCTGCTGGCGCTGAGAGTCGAAGCGCAGCGGGGCGATCTCGACGACCGCGCTCTTCGTCTCGCCCTGGAACAAGCTCGGCAACAGCGTCGCGAGCTCGCTCCTCGGGAAGCTCCTCGTAGCCGTACGCGCGCCGCGGCGCGCGGCGCGCACGGTGCCGTCGCGTCCCACCTGCATCTCGGCCTTGCCGAGCGCCGAGGGCACCAGGCCCTTGAAGCTCACGAGATCGAGGGCACGCACGCCTCCGAGCTGGACGCGGCGGCCGACGACGGCGTCCACCAGCGCCCGGCGCAGCGGCAGCGCCGCGGCCTTGGCGTCCTGCGGGAAGTCGAAGCCGGGCACGAAGACGCGCACCGTGCCCGAAGGCTCGACGAGCGCGTAAAAGCCGCCCGTCCGCAGCTCGAGCGTCGCCTGGCGCGAGTCGCGTGAGACGATGCCCAGCGAGACGGCCTCGGGATCGCCGTGGCGGGTGCAGCGCAGCGCGGCCGCGGCGGCGTCGGAGCCGGCCGCCGAGCCGTAGGCCGCAAGCACCCAGTCCGGGCAGGCGGACGCCGAACCCTTCTTCCTGGCGGCCTTGTCGACGCTGCCATCGCCCGTCGCCGCGGCCGTGGAGAGGACCGCCGAGACCGGGCCGTGCGAGGTCGTCTTCGACGCAGCGTCCACGTCTTCCAGGCGGTAGAAGTAGCGCGTGCCGTTCACGAGGCCGACGTCGCGGAAGGAATAGGCCTGGCCGACCGCGGAGGAGCCAAGGCCGGGGACGAGCGACGATGTGAGCCGCGTCCAGGGGCCATCCTCGGATGATCCGCGGTAGACGTGGAAGCCCAGGTTCGAAAGCTCCGAGGCCGTCCGCCACTCGAGCACCACCAACGCGTCGCCGGGGATCGCCGTGAAGGACGAGAGCTTGACCTCCGTCGTCGGCGGCACGGCGAAGGCGAAGGTCGCCGCGGCCGTGGTCACGTCGTTGCAGGACTGGAACAGCAGGATGTCGGTCTTGATCACGTTCTCGGTGGGCGGCGTCGAGTAGGACGCGCCCGAGCTCAGGCGAACGCGGACGTAGTAGAGGTCGGGACCGCCGCCGATCGAGTAGGGCGCCCAGCCGCCCGGGTCCAGGGTCCAGAACACGCTGCCCGACTGCCGGAAGTCGTTCGTCTGGTCGACGAACCCGGTGCCGGCCTCGAGCGTGTCCCAGGCGACGCCGTTCCAGTACTCCCAGTAGAGCGTCCCCGGCGCCATGAGGCTCACGCCCTTCACGGCCAGGCTCACGCTCAGCCCCCGGAACTTCGAGTCGGCGCCGATCAGGAAGTACGAGCCCTGCCGGTCGCCATCGACCGCCGTGAAGGTCAGCGCCAGGTTCTGCCCACCGGTCGCGAGGTACTCGTTGGTGCCGGTGAGGCCGCCGTTCGCGAGGGCCCGCGGGCTCGTTGCCGGCGTCGGGTTGCCGTCGTAGACCCAGAGCTCGTCGTAGATCCCGGCGGAGAAGTTGACGTCGCCGTCGATGTTCCCGAAGCGGAACTGCTGGTCCGGGGGGAGAACGAGGAACGCCGAGTTGTAATCCACCCCCGAAGCCGTCTGCAACGGCTTGGCCCCGTTCAGGAAGATCTCGAGCTGGGTCGCGGGGGGAGCCGAGTCGTCCCACTGCAAGCGAAAGTGGACCCAGTCGCCGGCGCGCCAGCGGTAGTCGGCCGCAGCCACCTGCACCCCGGAGGTCGAACCTCCGAATCTGAAAACCAGGTGGAGGCTGTCGTCGGTATCGAGCTTCTCCAGAACGACCTGGTTCCCTCCGTCGGTTCTGAACCCGGCGATGTCGCGATAGGCGGCGGAGTCGGTGTGGTCGTAGTCCGGCCGGTACCAGAACTCGATCGCTCCCTTCGCGGCGTTGAAGTCGACGGTGCTGAAGGCGAAGTACTCCGTCGAGCCCCCCACCTGGGTGCCGCTGCCGTAGCGAGCCCCGGGGAAGCTGAAGATGTTGACAACCGTCCCCGCGTTTCCCACGCCCGGCGTGCCGATCGCGAAGCTGTCGTGCAGCGTCGAGTGGAAGTTGACCCGTTGCGCCCAGTGCGCGCGCGCGACGGGCTTGACCGCCGCCCGGTAGCTCGTGTTCTTCACGAGGGCCCTCGGCAGGGCGGGACCCGGCCCGTCCGGGTCGAACGTGACGCTGGGCGTCTCGGAGAACGATCGCCATTGCCGGATCTTGAAAAACGGCGAGTAGCGCGCGGTGGTCGAGCCGTCCAGGGTGAAGGTCAGGCCAGTGGCGGGGTTCAGCTCGAAGACGTACGCGGCTTCCGACTCGTTGAAGAAGTCGCCCACGGCCGAGGTGTTCTCGGCCGCGTCCTGCCACTGCGTGCCCGGCCCGACGCCGACCGCCGAGGGGCCGCGGTAGTCGCTGCTGCGGCCCGTGACGGCGGGGTCGAGCCAGGGCATCGCTCCGCTGCCGAGGTTGTTGGGCTTGAAGTAGAGCAGCCAACGGAAGGTCGTGTCCGCGATAAAGCCCATGTTGTTGTCCCGCACCAGCGTTTGCCAGGCGTCGGCGCCCGCGGCCCCGGCGAAGGTCTGGGTCGCCGCCGGCCAGGCCGGGGGTGAGGAGATCGGCAGGAAGTCCGTGTGCGCGCCGACCAGGTCGTTCTTGACGAGCAGGAAAGCCGAAGCGGCGGGCCCCGCCGGGGGCAGGGGCCCCGCGTCGGAGAACGACGTCCAGCCGTTCAGGGGCGGCGCCGCACCGGCGTGCGCGATGAACTCCAGCTCTTCCGTGTCGTAGGGCACCGTCGCCGCGGGTGTCTTGAAGCGGTTCCAGGACAGCGCCAGCCAGCCCGGCCCGTAGACGCTGTAGTCGCCGGTCGCGAACACGTCGGGCAGGTTGCCGACGCCGACGTCGCCGAAGCGCGCGGTCTGGCGGACACGCGCGCGTGTGGGAGTGGCCTCGAGCACGTCGAGTCGAGCGCCGAAGCCTTCCGAGCTGAAGTAATAGTTGAACGGCGCCGCAACCTGGACGATCTCGTCGATGAACAGGTTCCTGTGGAACGCGTCGCCTCCGGCGAGGTCGGTCGAGGTCGTGCCGTCTTCGTCGAGATCGTAGAAGAGATCGATACCGCCGCCCGCCGCGGCGCTCCAGCGCATCTGGAAGCCGGGAGCGCCGACGCTGATGGTCCCGGGGCCTTCGCTCGTGGTCAGCTCACAGCAGCTCGAAGCGAAAGCCGCGTAGAGCACCTCGCGCGGGTTGATGTTGGTCTGAGTCGTCCAGGTGAGCGTGAAGCCGTCGGGGTCGAGGGACTTGCGAACCGCCTCCGCGTTCAGCACCATCCCGCCGCCGAAGATCATCGTGCTCGTGGTCGACGTGCGCTCCCGGGCCGTCGTGCAGCAGTCGTTGTTGTGGAACCAGGTCGTGCCCTGGCCGATCGCGTCCGCGCCGGCGAAGGACGCGGCGGCCTCGGTGTTGATCCCGGGATTGACGTTCTTGCCCACCGAGGTCAGCAGCAGCCCGGCTGGCTGGAATCCCACCCCCGTCACCGGCTGGTCGACGGGGACGGCCATGTTCGTGGTCGAGAGGAAGCTTCCGACCTTGTACCTCCCGCCCCGGAGGGCGAGGAAATGGACCGGCGTGGAGTCGACGGAGACGGCCTTGTTGATCGTGAAGCCGTCGGGATCGAAGGACTGGAGCGCCGCCAGCTTGGTGTAGCCGGCGCCCGTGCTCGTCAGCTCGACGATCGCGTTGTCGGTTCGCTGGTGGTTCTGTCCGCCCGGCGGGGGGACGGCCCCGGTCGGAATGAAATTGAGGCCGATGCCGCCCTGGGCGATGGGCCCGGAAGCAAACCCCCAGCTCGTCTGGGCCACGCTCGTGTTGGTGGTGTCCATGGCCGCCTGGTCCGTCGAGAGGAACATCACGAAGTCGGGCCTGAAACCCACGCCCGTGACCCCCTGGGATCCAGCGCCCAGCGTGGGCGTGAAATCGCTCGCGAGGGCGCTCGTGATGTCCCCGCCTCCCAGGGCGATGAAGTGGACGATGCTCGCCTCGGCGGGGGCGGCGTTGGTGGTCCAGTTGAGCGTGAAGCCATCGGGGTCGAAGGACGTGAGCTGCGCGTCGGCGCGAAAAGCGGGCGCCTGGGCCGCGTCCGCGATCAGGATGCATCGCGTCCGCGATTGCCGGCTGGCCGCGCTGGCCGGTCCGTTGAGCTCCGCGCTCGCGATGGCCCTTTGCGCCAAAGGCCCGCTTGCGAAGCCGTAGCCGACGGCGATGTCGTTTCCCAGGCCCGTCGCCGTCTGCTTGGTCCAGAAGAAGATGACCGCCTTCGGCTTGAAGCCCACGCCGGTGATCGATTGAGAAACCGGCGCCGCACCCGTCGTCTTGGCAAAGCTGCCCTTGTTGTAGAGGAGGCTGGCCTGCGCCTGCGGCAGGGGAAGGAGCAGGTTCAGGGCCAACGCGACTCCCACCGCGCGGACCCCTCTCGAGAGGGCGGCCGGCTTCAAGGTGCACACCTGGCGAAGCTGCCGAGGTCCACGCACTGGTTCGTCACGCAATACCACGTTTCCCCCCCGTCTCTCCGGCGGGGGCCACGATGAGCCCGTTGAAGCCCGCCGGCACGCCTTTTGTCACTAGCGGAGCCGCATCGCCGGATCTCCCAAGAGGTGGTAAATGCCAAGGAGCTCGGGCATGAGGCCCGAGTCGGCGTAGGCTTTCTGTGCGGCGAGGATCGCGTCACCGAGCCTTGCGTGCTGCCCGCTCGTGAGCGCGGCCATCAGCGCGCGGTGGTACTGGTGGGCCGGGCCGTCGAGCGACAGGCCGCTCGGCGAGAAGGACGCGATGGCGCCGCGCCCGTCGGCCTTCAGCAGTGATTCCGAGAGCGAGTCGAAGGATGGGGCCACGAAGTAGCCGTTGAGGCAGTTCATCGTGACGAGCAGCGGCTGCTGCGATTGAGCCTGGAGGCTCGCCGCGTCCCAGGAGTTCCAGACGTTCTCGCTCGCCCAGACGGCGGCGCCGCCGTGGCCGACGTAGCTCAGGAAGCTGAGGCCGGAGTTGAGCGCGTCGAGGATGCGGGGTCTCGTCTGTGACCCGAGCTCACGGAGCAGCAGGAACTCCGGGTTCCTCCCGGCGAGATAGCTCTCCGCGATGTCGTGGACGTCGGCCTCGAAGTCTCCGGCGAGATCGGGGTTGTCGGCGACGAGGGCGGCCTGACCCGAAAGACCCTGGCCGGGATCCTCCCAGGCGAGCAGCTTGTCGACGAGCATCCGAGCCTCCTCGAGCGTGGTGGCCGGGAGCCTTCCGATCGCGACGTCGGGGAGCGAGTCCTCTCCGTTGACCGCGGCGAGCTGGGGGTCGGAGACGGTCCAGAGGTAGGACGTCTTCGCCCAGAGAGCCGGCAGCGGCGACGGCTGGGCCGTGCCGCTGAAGTTCCTCGGGTCGTAAGTCGAGTCGCCGAGCAGCAACACGTAGCGCGGCGAGGGCCGGGCCCAGGAGTGGAAGGCGAAGGCGAGGAAGCTCCTGATGGCCTCTGCGGAGGGCCGGCCGTGCCCGAACTGGTCGGCGATCTCCTCGAACGCGACGGAGCGCGTGGCGAGGCCCTGGTCGGCGCGACGCTGGAGGAGCGGCTCGGCCGCGGCGAGGAAGGCTCGCGGAGCGATCAGCAGGTAGTCGGCCTGGGTTCCGGCGCTCCGGAGCGTGGAGGGCTCCGGTGTCGCGAGGCGCGGGGCGAGGAGCGCCTCGGCTGAGACGGCGAGGTAGCGGCGCCCGGCCTCGGCTCGGAAGCGCAGCGCACCGCCCGAAGCCTCGTAGCCGATGAGCCAGCGGGGGCTGCTCCCCACGCTCCCATCCGCAGGCGTGACGTCCAGCACAGCCAGTGCACCGCCGACGCCCGACACCGTCACCGTCCCGCTCTCGAGCCAGGTCCCCTCAAAGCGCCCGCCCGCCAGCAACGACGCTTGCGGGTGGGCGAGCATGAAGCGGTCCAGGAAGACGAAGGAGGAGACTCCGGTGTCCGCGATATTCGTGAGCGAGAGATCGTTCTGGTCCTCTCGCAGCAGCGGCGCGGGCCGACTCAAGGTCATGCGGTAAGGCTTCTTGCCCGCGAACTGCGCCTCGCCCAGGAGCGTGCCGTTCAGCGACACGCTCACGTGGTGGTCGACGGCTTGGCCCGACTCGGACCCGCCCTGCAGGAACACGTCCAGCTCGGCCGTTCCGAGAGCGGCGTCGTCGACGCCCGTGAGCGAGAAGCTCTTCACGCGAGTCGCGCCCGAGGCGACGGCCTCCCAGAGCCAGGGGTCGGGCGCGTCGAGCAGCCCGGGCTGGTAGAAGCGGTTGGTCTCGAAGGACGCGAAGCCGGTGGCAGGGGAGCGGACGGCATCGCCCGAGGGCGCTCCCGCGACGAGCGGCATGCGCAGGCCGTCCCGGGAGCGCACGAGCTCGTACGCCAGCTCGGCCGAGTAGTCGGTCGAGGCGGCGGTCTTGTCGGCGAAGAAGAAGAGCCGGCCGCCGGGGCCGAAGGCGTCGGGCGTGGGCTCGAGGTGGTAGCCGACCGGCTCGCCCTGGCGCTCGAGCCGCAGCTGCGACGCGGCGAAGCCGCGCGGGCGGCCCGGGAAGAGCTGCTCGAAGGAGACCGAGTAGAGCCCGCTGCCGGTGGTGAAGAGCCGAGCCAGGACCTCGCCCGAGACCGGCTTCGCGGACCCCGGCGCGCGGCCCAGGCTGCCCCGGCCGCTCTCGCCCGCCTCGCGCCCGGTGAACAGCAGCCGCACCCGTACCCGCTTCGACAGCACGAGCTGCTGGCGTTGCGAGTCGAAGCGCAAAGGAGCGATCTCGACGACCGCGCTCTTCTGCTCGCCCTGGAAGAGGCTCGGCAAGAGCCTCACCAGCTCGCCCTTCGGGAAGTGCCTGGCCAGGGGCCGCGAGCCGCGCCGCGCGGCGCGCACGGTGCCGTCGCGTCCCAGCTGCATCTCGGCCTTGCCGAGCGCCGAGGGCACGAGGCTGAAGCGCGCCAGATCGAGCGCGCGTACGCCGCCGAGCTGGACGCGGCGCCCGACGACCGCGTCTATGAGCGCGCGGCGGATCGGCAGCGCCGCGGCCTTCTCGTCCTGCGGGAAGTCGAAGCCGGGCACGAAGACGCGCACCGTGCCCTGTGGCTCGCCGGCACCCGGATGGGTGTGCAGCGCGTAGAAGCCGCCCGTGCGCAGCTCGAGCGTGGCGGAGCGCGCGTCGCGCGAGAGCAGCTCGAGCGAGGTGGCCTCGGGATCGCCGTGGCGCGTGCAGCGCAGCGAGGCCGAAGCGTCGCTCGCACCCGAGAGCGACCCGTAGGCCACGAGCACCCAGTCCGGGCAGCTCGAAGACGCCGAGCCCTTCTTCTTGTCGCGCCCGCTTTCGGTTCCGCCGCCACTACCATCCCCCACCGGAGCTGCCGGCGAAGGCACCGCCGAGACGGGGCCGTGCGACGTCGTCTTCGACGACGCATCCACGTCCTCGAGCCGATAGAAGTAGCGCGTGTCGTTCGTGAGGCCGGCGTCGCGGAAGGAGTAGGCCTGGCCCACGGCCGAAGAGCCGAGGCCGGGGATCAGCGACGCCGTGAGCCGTGTCCAGGGGCCGTTCTCGGACAGCCCCCGGTAAAGATGGAAACCGAGATTGTGGAGCTCCGATGCCGTCTGCCAGCGCAGCTCGACCCGGGAATCCAGGCCCGTCGCTCCGAAGGAATGGAGGGTGACCGCGGTGGTCGCCGACTCGTCGGCGCCGATGTCCCACGGCGTCTGTCGCACGCCGTCGTCGATGTCCTGCGAGAGGATCAAGCCGAGGTTGATTCCGTTGCTCACGGCGTTGCTTCCGGCCTGGATGTGCAGGTTGAAGGCGGCCTCGTTCACGAACGCAATCTGGGCGAGGGTCCGCGTGAGGCCGCCGCCGCCGGGGCTCGCGGAGGTGGCACTGGCGTCGGTCGCCATGTTGTTGCGGCTCGCCGTGTTGATGGCGAAGGAGTTCGCCACGAAACCGTTTTGGGGGCCGCCGGCCGCCACGTCGGCCATGAGGTTGTTGATCAGCGTCATCTGCTGAGGGAGCCCGCCCGCACCCACGCTCGAATCGAAGCCGCTGCCGGAGAAGTTGTAGACCGTGTTGTTGAGGAGGCGGATCCTCGTCCAGGTCTCGAGCGCCCCCACTCCGACGCGAAGGCCCACGGTCCCCGAATGGATGATGTTGTTGTAGACGTCGGCCACCACGTCGGGGTCGGAGAGCGCGATTCCGAAGCCGGGCACGTGAATCAGGTTGTTCCGCAGCAGGATGCGGCTGGCGCCCGTCGCGCCCGTGCCGCTGCTCATGTTGTTGACCTGGATCCCCCACGGCGTGGCGCCGCCACCCTGGATCTCCAGAGCTTCGACCGTGACGTAGTCGTCGAGGACTTCGATGGCTGCCGTGGGGTTGCCGCCGTTGTCGAGCAGCACCCCGGCTCCCGCAATCCCACGGTGCCGGTTCCCGGCGTCCGCGGTCAGCGTGATCGTGTGCACCGCGTCCGTGGTCGAGCCGTCGATCGTGACGGCACTCGTCAAGTCGGCGGCAGGCGGTGCAGGGCTGTCGTTGAACGCGATCCCCACCTCGCCGCGGTTGTCGGCCACCAGGTTGGCGCTCGCGGGAGTGAAGGCCGGGAACGGGCAGGAGCCGCCGTTGGCGAGGCCGTCGATGCAGTTCTCCCAACCGGGAAGGTCCGTGAACTGGCGCTGGATCGAGTAGCTCTTGTTGCCCGCCGTCCCCCCGGCATAGGGTGATACCAGCGTCAGCCGGTCCTCCGCGAGGACGGCGCGAACGGTGTAGGGCACCCCCTCGATCGAGGCCACGTCGCCGCGGCCGCGGTTCGCGCTCCGCCAGAGCGTGCCGAGCTCTCCGGTCACGATCCGAGATCCCTGCGTCGCGAACACCCTCGTCCCGGCGCCCACGGGTTGCGCCGTGCCGTAGTTCGCGCGAATCCCGATCGACCGGTAGTTGCAACTGCCCGTCTCCGGCCCGAAGCTCACGAACATGTCCCGCATCGACAGGTTCTGCGCCCGGATCCAGTCGTCGGACCGGACCGTCTTGGCGAAACGCACCTCGTCGATCGTGCCGTCGAAGTTGTAGCCGCGGTCGGCGTCGCCTTCCTCGCCGATCACGAACGGCTGCGCGTTGGCGAGGCTGCTCCCCGCGAGCAAGGGCTGGTTCGCGGTCGCGACCAGGCTCCCGTCCACGAAGAGCTGCACGTTCGCGCCGCCGCGATCCCATCGGCCCACGACGTAGTGCCACTGGTTGTCGGTCACGACCACTGCTTGCGCGGTGGCCGTCGCCGGCACGCCGTCGTCGTAGACGGTGAAACGCGCCTGGTCGCCGAACCAGACCGTCAGGTCCCAGCCGGCGCCGGGCGCGACCTCCTTGGCGGCGATGTGCTGGACGTCGCCCGTCCCGCCCGTTCGGATCCAGGCTTCCACCGTGAGCGACTCGGCCGCACCCGCGTTCAGCACCGGGTGGTCGGCGACGTCGATGTTGTCTGTGCTCAAGAAGGAGAGCTGGTCGGCGCCGTCGATCTGGCCCGGGGCGTCGCCCTGCGGGGGCTGCACGTCGACGACGACCGAGTCGTTGGCCGCACCATCGGCGGTCGCCGAGTCGGTGTGCGGGCCGGCCGTCTCGTCGAGGTGGTGCACCAGGTTGTAGCCACCCGGCCCCCACACTCCGGGAGGGTTGGCGCCGGCCCCGGGGGGGCCGTCGAAGTACATGTAGATCGTGTCGAGGGAGGTCCCCGGGATGTTCGGGACCCGGACCCACACCCACGACGTACCGCCGGGCGTCCAGCGCTCGATCTCGTAATCGAGCACGGTGAAGTCGTTCGAGTCGATGAAGCGCAGGTCGTCGCCGCCCGGGCGCGTCTTGGAGTAGTCGATGCGTGTCGGGTCGAGGCGCACCAGGAGCGGGAAGTCGTCGTAGCCTCCGAGCTGAGCTCCGTTGTCGATCGTGAGCTGCCGCCGCCTCTTCCACGCCGGGTTCCACCACTGGCCCGCGCCCGGGTCCTCGCAGATCGAGCCCACGTCGCTCAGGATCGAGATCGTGCAATCGCTGAAGTTGGCCACGTACAGCAGGTCGTTCGTGGGGTTGTAGTCGATGTCGGCGGTGCCGAGATCGACCTGGACGTCGGGCTCGTCGATCACGTGGGTCACGGTGTTCACGATCGAAACCGAGGTGCTGCCGCCGTTCGCGGTATACGCGCGGTTGCGCGCCCGATTGAGCGCGACTCCGTAGGGGTTGGCGCCCACGGCCGCGGTGGGGAGGACGATCGTGTTGCTGGTGGTGTCGATGATCGTGAGCGTGCTCGCCGTCTCGCTCGCGACGTAGGCAAGGTTGGAGCCGCTGTCGACGACGACGGCGTTCGGGGAGTTGATCCCCCCGATGGTGGTGACGAGCGCGCCGGCGGAGGTGTAGACCTCCACGCCGTGGACGGGGGTGGCGACACCCACGTAGACGTTGCCGGTCCCCGTGTGAACGCCGATCCCGCCCGGGACTCCCCCGACAGGGAAGGTGGGACCGAGCACCAGCCCGTCGATGGTCGTCACGCTGTTGCTCGATTCGTTGCCGACGTAGATCCTGTCGATCGTCGGGTTCACGCCGATCCAGCGGGGGTTGCTGCCGACCGGGAGCGACGCGATGAACGTGTCGTTCGAGCCGTCGATCACGTGCACCTGGTTGGCAGCCGCGGCCTCGGCGACGTAGATCCGGTTCGTGGCGGGGTTCACCGCCACGTCTCTCAGGTTGGGGCCGAGCGGAATGTTCAGCAGGACCGTGTTGTTGTTCCCGTCGATCACGGCCACGGCCCCGAGCGGAGCCAGGGAGACGTAGATCTTGTTGGTGACCGGGTTCACACCCACGCCGCTCGGGCCGCAACCGGGCGTGAGTGTCGCGATGCGGGTGGTCTTGGCGAGGGCCTGGTCGGCCGAGAACAGCGCAGTCAGGGTGACGAGCGCCATGACAGCGTGCCATCCCCGATGCCGCCGGCCCGCTCCTCGCGCGGCTCCGAGCACTGTGGATTCGGGCCGCGGGCTGTCTGTGCTCATAGCGCCTCGCATCGGTTAGCGGCTAACGGATCTCCAGGGCGGGGTCGCCGAGGAGGTGGTAGATGGAAAGCAGCTCGGGCATGAGGCCGGTCTGCGCGTAGGCTTTCTGAGCAGCGAGCAGGGCGTCGCCGAGCCGCTGGTGCTTCTCGCTCGTGAGCTCGGCCATGAGCGCGCGGTGGTACTGGTGGGCCGGGCCGTCGAGGGTGAGGCCGCTCGGCGAGAAGCTCGCGATGGCGCCGCGCCCCTCGGCCTTCACGAGCGACTCCGCGAGAGACTCGAACGACGGCGCCACGAAGTAGCCGTTCAGGCAGTTCATGGTGACGAGCAGCGGCTGCCGCGACTGCGCTTGCAGGCTCGGCGCGTCCCAGGAGTTCCAGACGTTCTCGCTCGCCCAGACGGCGGCGCCGCCGTGGCCGACGTAGCTCAGGAAGCTGAGGCCGGAGTTGAGCGCATCGAGGATGCGGGGCCGCGTTTGTCCTCCGAGCTCGCTCAGGAGCAGCAGGTCCGGGTTCCTCCCGGCGAGATAGCTCTCCGCGATGTCGTGGACGTCGGCCTCGAAGTCTCCGGCGAGATCGGGGTTGTCGGCGACGAGGGCGGCCTGGCCCGAAAGGCCCTGGCCGGAGTCCTCCCAGGCGAGCAGCTTGTCGACGAGCATCCGAGCCTCCTCGAGCGTGGTGGCCGGGAGCCTTCCGATCGCGACGTCGGGGAGCGAGTCCTCTCCGTTGACCGCGGCGAGCTGAGGGTCGGAGACGGTCCAGAGATAGGACGTCTTCGCCCAGAGAGCCGGGAGCGGCGACGGCTGGGCCGTGCCGCTGAAGTTCCTCGGGTCGTAAGTCGAGTCGCCGAGGAGCAACACGTAGCGCGGCGAGGGCCGGGTCCAGGAATGGAAGGCGAACGACAGGAAGCTCCTGACGGCCTCAGCGGAAGGCTGGCCGTGTCCGAACTGGTCGGCAATCTCCTCGAACGAGGCCGCGCGTGTCGTGAGGCCCTGGTCGGCGCGCCGCTGCAAGAGCGGCTCGGCCGCGGCGAGGAAGGCTCGCGGAGCGATCAGCAGGTAGTCGGCCTGGGTTCCGGCGCTCCGGAGCGTGGAGGGCTCCGGTGTCGCGATGCGCGGGCTCTGGAGCGCTGCCTCCGACGCGGCGAGGTAACGGTGTCCCGCCTCGGCGTGGAAGCGCAGCGCGCCGCCCGAAGCCTCGTGGCCGCTGAGCCAGCGCGGGCTGCTCATAGCACTCGCACCCGCAGGCGTGACGTCCAGCACAGCCAGAGCACCACCCACGCCCGCCACCGTCACCGTCCCGCTCTCGAGCCAGGTCCCCTCAAAGCGCCCGCCCGCCAGCAACGACGCTTGCGGGTGGGCGAGCATGAAGCGGTCCAGGAAGACGAACGACGACACACCCGTGTCGGCGACGTTCGTGAGCGAGAGCTCGTTCGTTCCCTCGCGCAGGAGCGAGGCGGGCAGGCTCAGACTCATGCGGTAGGGCTTCTTGCCCGCAAACTGCGCCTCGCCCACGAGCGTGCCGTTGACGGACACGCTCACGTGGTGGTCGACCGCCTGGCCGGACTCGGAGCCTCCCTGGAGAAAGACTTCGAGTTCGGCGATTCCGGAAGCGGTTCCGTCGATGCCCGTGAGCGAGAAGCTCTTCACGCGGGTAGCGCCCGACGCGACGACCTCCCAGAGCCAAGGATCGGGGGCGTCGAGCAGCCCGGGCTGGTAGAAGCGGTTCGTCTCGAAGGAAGCCAGGCCGGTGGACGCCGATGTCACCGCATCGCCCGCGGGAGCCGCGGAGACCAGCGGCATGCGCAGGCCGTTTTTCGAGCGAACGAGCTCGTAGGCGACCTCGGCTGAGAAATCGGTCGAGCTGGCGGTCCTGTCGGCGAAGAAGAAGAGCCGGCTGCCGGCGCCGAAGGCCTCGGCCGAGGGCTCGAGGTGGAAGCCGACCGGTTCGCCCTGGCGCTCGAGCCGCAGCTGCGACGCGGCGAAGCCGCGCGGGCGGCCTGGGAAGAGCTGCTCGAAGGAGACGGAGTAGAGCCCGCGGCTCGTCGTGAAGAGCCGAGCCAGGATCTCCCCGAGACCGGCTTGGGGGCTCGTGGCGCGCGGCCTAGGCTGCCTCGGCCGCTCTCGCCCGCTTCGCGCCCCGTGAACAGCAGCCGAACCCGCACCCGCTTCGCCAACACGAGCTGCTGGCGTCGGGCGTCGAAGCGCAGCGGAGCGAACTCGACGACAGCGCTCTTCTGCTCGCCCTGGAACAGGCTCGGCAGCAGCCGCACCAGCTCGCCCTTCGGGAAGTGCCTGGTCAGCGGAGGCGAGCCACGGCGCGCGGCGCGCACCGTGCCGTCGCGGCCCAGCTGCATCTCGGCCTTGCCGAGCGCCGAGGGCACGAGGCTGAAGCGAGCGAGATCGAGCCCGCGCACGCCTCCGAGCTGGACCCGGCGCCCGACGACTGCGTCGGTGAGCGCGCGGCGAATCGGCAGCGCCGCGGCTTTCTCGTCCTGCGGGAAGTCGAAGCCGGGAACGAAGATGCGCACCGTGCCCGCGGGCTCGCCTGCACCCGACTGGGTGTGGAGCGCATAGAAGCCGCCCGTGCGCAGCTCGAGTGTCGCGGAGCGCGAGTCGCGCGCGACGACGCCGAGCGAGACGGCTTCGGGGTCGCCGTGGCGCGTGCAATCGAGCGAGGCCGAGGCGCTCGTCGAACCCGACGCGGCCGCATGCGCCGCGAGGAACCAATCCGAGCAGGCGATGGAAGACGTGCCTTTCTTCTTCCCGTCACCGCCACCGCCGCTCGTCCCGCCGCCGGAAGCGGGAACGGCGCCTGGCACGGCCGAGACGGGGCCGTGCGACGTGGTCTTCGATGCCGCGGCCACGTCGTCGAGGCGGTAGAAGTAACGTGTGCCGTTCACCAGGCCCGAGTCGCGGAAGGAGTAGGCCTGGCCGACGGCAGACGAGCCGAGGCCGGGAACGAGCGACGTCGTCAGCCGCGTCCAGGGGCCGTTCTCGGACGAGGCGCGGTGGACGTGGAAGCCCAGGTTGGAAAGTTCCGATGCCGTCCGCCATTCGAGGATCACCGACGCGTCTCCGGGGGTCGCCGAGAACGCCTGCAGCCGGACCTCGGTCGTTATCGGGGTCGTGAACACGACCCTGGTGTCGGCCGTCAAGTCGCCGCAGTACTGGAACAGCAGGATGTCGGTCTTGATCAGGCTCTCGACGGCAGCCGGCCCGAAGTTCGTGCCTCCGCCGAGGTGCACGCGGATGTAGTACAGCTCCGGCCCGCCGTTCACCGAGTAGGGCTTCCAGTTCGCGGGATCGGCATCCCACTTGACCGTTCCGTTCTGGGTGAAGTCCACGGTTCCGTCGCCAAAGCCCGCGGTCGCTTCCAGGTCGGTCCATCCCTCGGTCCCCGCGCCAGTGTCGCGCCAGTACTGCCAGACGAGGGCGCCGGGCAATGGGCCGCTCCCGAACGACTGGAAGCTCATGTTCAGGCCGCGGAAGCGCGAGTCGGCCCCGAAGTAGAGGTACTGCCCCTTGTTCCCGCCGCCGACCGCTTGGTTGATCAACGGGGTGTTCTTGGCGACGCTCGAGTCGGCGAAGAACTCTCGGCTGTCGCCCACGAGTCCGGCGTACCCGTAAGTGGCCGGGTTCCCGGACGCGATTCCGCCCACGTAGATGTGCGGCTCGTCGATGATCCCGTCGGCGTTGCGCGAAGCCCCGCCGCCCGGGCACGTGATGAAGCAGGATCCGATCGTAGTGCTCGAGGTGTCGAAGCCGATGCTGGAGTACCCAGCCGACAACCCCACCAGCCGGCCGTTCACGAACACGCGTGCCCCGCCCGAGGTCTCCCATTCGGTCCGCAGGTGGACCCAGTCTCCCGCGCGCCAGTAGTACTGGGGGGTGCCTGGGAGGGTGCCGTCGACGTTGACATTGAACACGGTCGAGCCGCCGGTGTTGCAGGACCCGTTGTCGCCGCTCAGGTAGGCCCGCAGCACGAGATCCTGGCCGATGTGCTCGAGCCAGATGCAATCGAAGTCGCTGCCCCCGCCTCCGGTGTTGTACCAGAGCATGTGCGTCGAGCCGTTCGTCGAGTCGTAGTTCGGCTGGTACCAGAACTCGACGGCGCCGGTGGTGAAGCTGAAGTCAGATGCGCTGGCGGAGTAGTAGCTGTTGTTGTCGCCGACGCTGAGACCGCGGCCGTAGCGCGCGGGCACGATGCTCGACCCGCCACCGACGATGAGGTTGCCGCCGGAGCCCACGTCGGGCGTGATGCAGCTCGCCGCGTCCTGGCCCGTGCAGTGCCAGGCGAGCGAGTTGGCGAAGTGGCCGCGCGAAAGAGGCTTGACGTCCGCCTTGAAGTCCACGTCGTTCGTCAGCCTGAGCCCTCCCGCGAAGGCGGCGGGCGGTTCCTGCAGGAAGCGCCACTGGCGGACCTTCAGGAAAGGGCTGTAGCGGGGCGCGGCCGCGCTCGCCGCCAGGGTGAAGCCGAGCCCCTGGATCGGGTGGGAGTCGAAGAGATAGGCCGCCTCGGACTCGTTGAAGGCGTCGAGGGCCGAGGTGCCCTCGTCGGGGTCCTGCCAGAGCGTGCCCGGTCCGACGGCGCTGACCGTAGCCGGCGACCGGTAGTCGGTGGCGCGCGTGGTCACCGCGGGGTCGAGCTGCGGGCTCGCGCCGCTGCCGAGGTTGGTCGGCTTGAAGTAGGTGAGGTAGTTGAAGCTCTCGCTGTCGCCGGGGTTCCACATGTAGGTCGACGCTGTGTCGCTCCAGCCCGCGAGGCCCGCGTCGTCGGCGGGGGGCAGCTCGTCCCAACTGGTCTGGTTCGCATTCGGCCAGTCCTGGCTGATAGCCAGGAAGTCCGTCTTCACGTTGGGGGTCGTCGCCGTGTAGTCGCTCCTGACCAACAGGAAGTTGTTGGTGGCCGTGCCGGCGACGACCGGGACTCCGCTTGAGAGCTGACCGGAGTTGTTGTAGGCCGTCCAACTGCTGAAGGCCCCCGCGGCTTCCCAGTGGACGTTCCAGCCCGAGTCTGAGGACGTGAATGAACCACCGCCCCAGGTGACCGCCACGGTGGTCTGACGCTTGAACTTGAGGGCCAGGCGACCGACTCCGTAGATGCTGTAGTCGCCGAAGCCCTTCATGCCTGGCACGCGCATGTCATGCCCCGGCGTGAGCGTGTGATGGAGGAACGCCTCCTGCCGCACCTTGACGCGTGTCGGCGTCGCCTCGATCAGCTCCAGCTTCGAGTCCGGGGTAGCTCCGTCGCCCGACACCCAGCCGTACCAGGGGTCGGCAGCGGCCCCCCCGGGGTAGCCCGCGTACCAGACGTCGTTGGCGTAAAGCGAGGGGTGGGTGTTGAAACTCGCGCCGCTGCCGCCCGCGAGGTCGAGCGTGGCGCCGGCGTCCTCCACCAGGTCGAAGAACTGGTCGATCGTGCCGCCGGTGAGGCGGTCGAAGCGCAGCCTGAACCGGCCGGTGCCCGTGACCTGGATCCTGCGGTTCACGGGCGGGCCGGCGATGTCGGTCTCGGTCGTGGCGAGGTCGCAGCACGCCGTAGGGTCTTCGATGACGGACACGCTGGCGGAGCCGTAGTTCGCGACGTAGATGCGGCGGTTGAAGGAATTGAAAGCGATCTCGCGCGGCTGATCCCCGACCGTCAGCGTCTGCTCGACTGCGTTGGTGACCGTGTTCACGATGGAGACGCTGTCCCCCACGTTGTTCGCCACGTAGGCTTTCTTCCCGCCGGAGCTGACGGCGACACCGTCCGGGTTGAGGCCGACCGGGATCGTCGGCGGGATCACGGCGTTCGTCGCGCCGTTGATGACGGTGAGCGTGTTGGGTGTGGTGTTCGCGAGGTACACGCGGTTCGCCGTCCTATCGACGTCGAGGCTGTTGGGGTTGGCGCCTACCGGAATCGTGGCGACGACGGCGTCGGCCGCGCCTCCGTCCAGGACCGAGACGTTGCTCGAGGCGTAGTTGGTGACGTAGATGCGGTTGGTCGTGCGGTTCACCGCCACGCCGTTCGGGGCTGTGCCTACGGTTCGGTTGTAGAGGAAGGTGCCGGGGCCGGGGCCCGTTCCGTCGATGACCGACACGGTGGTGCCCGCGAAGCCGCCAAAAATGGCCACGTAGACCCTGTTGGTGGACTCGTTGACCGCCACGCCCTCAGGCCCGCTCCCCACCCCGATCGGTCCGCCGATGACCGTGTTGGTGGCTCCGTTGATGACCGAGACCGTGTTGGCCCCGGCGTTGACGACGTAGATTCGGTTCGTCGCGCTGTTCACGGCGACGCCGAAGGGGTTGACTCCCACCGGGACGGTCGCGATCACGCCGTTCGTGGCGCTGTCGATCACGCTGACCGTGTTGCTGCCGATGTTGGCGACGTAGATGCGGTTGGTGACCGGGTTGGCCGCGACGCCGTGGGGGTATCGTGCCAACGGGAATCGTGGCGATCACGGCCGCGGCCCGAGCTTCCGGGACCATGAGGGCGATCGTCCCGGCGAGCACCCACGCCGACATGCCGAGGCGCCGCCGAAGCACCCCAAGCCCCCGCCGCACCGCACGCACCCGACCCGCAATTGGCCGCAACTCGGACATCGAAACCTCGCTCCAGGGTCGGTAAGGCAACCGCCATGCCACTCAAAGACCCGGAACCTGGACACCGCCCGGCGCGGCCGTCGGCTTCAAGTGCTACATGAGATTTTGTGGGTCATTGGCTTATAAGACAAGCACTTGTTGACCCTTGGGACTTCCCCCAGCGTCTCAGCGAAGAGCACTGGCGGAGGCACTACCCGCCGGGTTTCTGCCTCGTGGACGATGGGAGGGTCGGGCCGGACGGGCAGCCGATCCTCAGGCGAAGGCCGAGCCGTCCTCCGGGCCGCCGCCCTTGTTCGACTCGTCGAGCAGACGGCAGCCCTCGAGCAGCAGGTGCTCGACGCTCTGGGCGAGGGGCTCCCCCTGGCCCGGGTCGCCCGGCGTGAACTTGAAGCTGCCCTGGGTCCAGGCCAGGAATGCGTAGACGGCGTCCGTGCCGCCCTTCTCGCCCACGCTCGCGGAGACGATGTCGCCCTCGCGAAGGCCCATGACGGTGGCGGTGTTCAGGGAGTCCTCGGCGAGCGAGGTGAAGAGGCCGGTGAGCCGGCCCTGCGCGCACATCTGCAGCAGCGCCGGCGCGCCGAACACCTCGATCCGGCCCTGGAAAGCGCCCGCCACCTCCGCGGTGCCCGCCTTTGGCTCGGAGGCCGACAGGTCGGAATAGCGCGTCATCAGCAGCTGGATGCGCATCAGCAGCTCGCGCACCGGCATGTTCTTGGAGAGGAAGTCGTCGGCACCGATCTGCAGTGCCCGGTAGCGCTCCTTGTACTTGTCCGAGCCCGAGATGAACAGCAGCGGCAGCCGCGACAGCATCGGGTGGCTGCGCACGCGGCGGCAGAACTCGAAGCCGTCGACCTCGGGCATCGAGATGTCGGCGAGGATCATCCAGGGGCGGTTCTGCACCGCGAGCTGCCAGGCCGCGGAGCCGTCGGCCGCCTCGTGGATCGTGAAGCCCTGCGCCGCGAGCGGCATGGCGAGGTACTTGCGGAACGCGGCGTCTTCGTCCGCGATCAACACCGAGCGCAGCATCGGCGGGACGGTGTTGAAGTCGGGCATGTCCTCGTCGCCGTACCCGGTGCGTGCGAGGCCCGGGATCGGGACCGCGGGCGGGATCTCGTCGGCGATCTGGCGAACGTGATTGGCGAGCACCCAGCCCTCGAGGCCGGGATGCCAGACCTTGGTGTTCTCGGGGATCGACGTCAGCACGAGATCGATCAGATCCTCCACGTCGATCGGACCCCGCTGGGAGCCGTCGAGCAGATACAGCCACTGGTCGGAGCGCAGGCCCTCGCCTCTCGGGGGCTGGTCCGAGGGCAGCGCGGGCTTCTCCGGCCGGCGCGCGGCCGGCGCTTCCTCGGCCGGCTTCCTCGGCTCGGCTTTCGCCACCGCCGGTTGTGGCGCCGTCAATCCCGGCGGAAGGCTCGCCGGCGCCGCCGGTTTCGGCGCGCTGGCCGGGAGCGTGACGGGCTGGGTCCGGATCACGACCGCCTCCGGCTTCGGCGCGGGAGGCGCTTCGGCAGGCGCCACCGGCGGGGCGACGGGCGAACGCGCCGGTGCTGTCGGCTGGGAGGACTTGGCAAAAACGATGGTCGAAGGCGGCTCGTCCTCCTCCTCCTCGTCAATGAACAGCGGCACCTCGGGCTCCGCGGGTCGCGTGGAAGACTGAGGCACGGGCGCCGGCCTGGCGGCGAAGACCATCGCCGAAGGGGTCCCTTCGTCCCCGGTCGGCGGGGGCGCCGGGGCGCGCGCTGGCTCCGCTTGGGGCGGAGCAGGCGCGGATGGAGCCACGCGGACCGGTGCGGGCGGTGCCGCGGCCGGGGCCGGCACGACGGCCGCTGGGGGCACGACCATCGGGGGCCGCACGACAGGTGTTGGCGATACGACGGGCGTTGGCACCACGCGCGGAACTGGAACGGGCGCGGCCGAAGGCGCCGGAGGCTTCGCCGAGGGCGGCCGTGGCACGGACGGCGGAGTCACGGGCGGGCGCACAGGCGCCGGCTGCTTCGCGAACCGGATGGTCGGCGCAACCTCGTCCTCGGCCGCGGGGGCGAAAGGTGCCGTCGGACGGCCGGGCGGAGTCACGGCAGCCGGGGGCTTCGCCGGGGCGGCCGTCGCAGGGGGCGCCACGGCGGCCGGCGGGCGGGTGACCTCCGGGGGCAGCGTCGCGTGAGAGACGCGGATCATCACGCGCTCCGGCGCCGCGGCGGGTGTGGCCGGCGCGGCGATGCCCGCCGAGGCCGAGGCGGCGTCCCCGACCCCCTCGCCGTAGTAGCGCGAGAGCCACTGGAAGAGCAGCTTCGTGACGCCCTTCAGCGTCTCCTCGACGCCGGTGCCCTTGAACGCCACGGCCTCAAAGGTAGGCAGGTTGCGCGGGTTGAGCCGCTCGTTGAGCACCGAGAGCGGCAGCGCCGTCGCCGTGTCGCGCTTGTTGTACTGGATCACCAGGGGGATCGAGGGGTCGATCTCGTTCACCAGCAGGTTCTGGCGCAGGCTGCGCTGGCTCTCGGCGTTGGCGTCGAGCATCGCGGCCTGGCTGTCGGCCACGAACACCACGGCGTCACAGCCCTTCAGCACCATCCGCCGCGTGGCCTCGTAAAAGACCTGGCCGGGCACGGTGTAGATCTGCATTCGCGTTCGCATGCCGCGGATCGTCCCGAGCTCCACCGGCAGGAAGTCGAAGAACAGGGTGCGGTCGGCCTGCGTGGCGAGCGAGACCAGCTTGCCCTTCGACTTGAAGGTCAAGTTGTCGTGGATCCACTGCAGGTTGGTGGTCTTGCCGCACAAGCCAGGCCCGTAGTAGACGAGCTTGGCCGTGACCTCCTTCGTCGCGTGGTTGAAGAGCGCCATTCGCCTTGCGGCGTTCCTGTTCCGGCCCTAGACGCCGCCGCCCGGACTCGTCGGCGAGCTGGGGGGCTGCGGCGGCAGGAGCGGGGGCGGGGCTGGCACCTCGCTGGGGCCCGTGGGCTCGCCGGGCGGTTGGCCCGGGACGACGGGCGCTCCACCCGCGATCTGAGAGGAAAGCCCGGTCATCGAATCGTCGATCCGCACGCGATCGCCGCACAGCGCGGACATGAGCGTGCGCCGCTGGTCCCGCACGAAACGTTCGGCGTCGAGCGCCCGGCCGCGGGCCACCGGACCCTGCGGCCCCGGGTCGAAACCCAGCCGCCGCAGCGTGGCGAGGTAGTGGGAAGCGCCGTCCTTCTTTCGCTCGAGCCGGAGGCGCTCGAGCGACGCGCCGTCCGCGAGCGTCAGCACGAGCGTGTGGCGCCCCGCCGCGAGCGTCTGGCTCATGATCGGCCGCCAGCCGGTGGCCTCGCTCGGGCACACCACCGCCTTGCGGCAGCCGTCCACCATGAAGCGCTGGCCGGCGCCCGGGGTCACGAACGCGGCGACGCTGTAGAGGCCCGCCTCGGGCACCTCGAACGAGACGATCGCACGCAGTCCCGAGCGCCCGGCCCGCAGCGTCATCGCGTCGAGACCCGCCGCCTTGGCCCGCTCCTGCACCGCCGCGAGCGGCGCCTCCACCTGGAAGGTGTCGCCGGTGAGCTCGATCGGCGTCGCCGCCGGCGGAAGCTCGTGCTCGACGTCCATCGCCTTCACGGCTGTGATGGCTACGTCGTCGGTCGTCGTGACGCCGGCCGGCAGCCAGCCGCCCAGAGGCTCGATGGGGTTGACGCAGGGCGGGGCCACCTCGACCTGGCTGAGCGTCGCGCCCGGCGGAAGCAGGAACGATGCGGCGTAGGCGCCCGGGTCCAGATGGGTGGTTCCGGCCGACACCCAGCCCGTCTCGGCCGCCGGAACGAGCGTGAAGCTCTTCAGCGGATCGCCGCCCGCGATCGGCCGCAGCTCGGCGCTCGCCGGCGCGCCGCCCACGCCCGAAAGCCTGGCGCGCAGGTGATAGTCGCCCGGCTGGGCGACCGGGATCGCGAAGCTGACCTCGGCCGGGCTCGCCCCCGCGCTCAACACGGCCGCGCTGCCCTCTCCGCGCACCGCGGCCCCCTCGGCGCGCAGGAAGCGGTCGGCGGAGTAGGCGAGGCTGTCGCGCGGCGCGAGCGCCGAGAACACCTGTGAAGCCTGCGAGCTCGCGCGGACGGCGGCGGTCATGTCGAGCGATCGCAGCAGCATGCGCGCCCAGAGCGGGTGCGTCACCGGCGTCTGCCGCGGATCTCCGAAGAGCGGCACGAGCGCGGCGGTCACCACGACAGCGGCGAGGACGAACGTCTTCAGCCTACCCCACATAGACCCCTCCACTCGTCACGAAAGCAAGACGAGGGCCACGCTACAAACCATTCTAAACTAATCGGGGGGCGCCCGCGGCGACCGTTTTTCGGCCGTTCCTCGAGGCAGTCCTGGACCCGGGCGGCCGGGCTGTGGACAATAAATGACCGTCGGAGCGCCGTGCAGGCGGCACGGACGTTGCTTCGTCGTCGATGGGAGGTGCCCTTGGAGTCCGGCGGCAGCGCGTCTCAATTCATCGCCTTCTTTCTGGGCCTGGCGATCACGTCGGGCATCCTCGTGCCGATCCTGCTGCGCCTGCGCAGCACGGTCGGGGAAGCGCGTTTCGCCAAGTCCTCGGCGGGGCAGCAGCTCGCGCAGCTCAAGCGCACGAACGCCGCGCAGGAAGAGGACCTCAGGTTCCTGACCCAGTTCCTGAAAGACTTCCCGCGCCTGGCGCGCGAGCTCTACAGCGGGCTCACCGAACGCCAGATCCCGGCGACGCTCCTGAACATCGTCCAGCGCAGCCTCGATCCGCAGCACATCGCGGTGCTGGTGAGGCGCTCGGACGCCAAGACCGACAAGGGCAAGCCGCCGCGCCTGGTGGTGGCGGCGGCGTACCCCGACGGCGCCTCGGTCAAGGTCGGCACCGAGGTGCCGCTCGCGACGGGCGAGATCGGCTTTGCCGCCGAGGCGCAGATGGTCCTGAGCCGCCAGGACCTGCAGGCGGAGACCGCAGGCAGCCGCATCAAGCCCGGCCCGGCGCTGCCGGGAATGGCCGAGCCCGAGTTCATCGCACCCCTCGTCTTCGACCAGGACACGCTGGGCGTGATCGTGCTGTCGAAGCCGCGCAAGAGCGGGGACCCGAAGGCGGCGCTGCGGCTCGTGACCCAGACCGGCGCGCAGGTGCTGCATACCGCGGCGCAGGTGAGCCGGATGAAGACCACCGCCGAGATGGACGGGCTCACCCGCATCTACAACAAGAAGCACCTCGAGCAGACGCTCAACGAGCTCATCTACCGCGCCGCGTGCGCGGCTTACGACCAGCGCTCGGCCAGTCAGGGCGCGCCCGGCCAGGTGCTGTCGGTGTTCCTGTTCGACATCGACAATTTCAAGAACTACAACGACACGAACGGCCACCTGGCGGGCGACAAGCTGCTGCAGCAGCTAGCCGGCCTCGTCAACGAGTCGGTGCGCAAGGACGACGTGTTCGGCCGCTTCGGCGGCGAAGAGTTCCTGCTGGTGCTGCCGCACACGAGCGCCAACCAGGCGCTCGCGGCGGCGGAGAAGATTCGCGGCCTGCTCGCCTCGCACCCCTTCTCCTTCGCCGAGAAGCAACCGCTCAAGATCATCAGCATCAGCGGCGGGGTCGCCGAGTACCCGCTCCACGGCCTCGACGCGGCCGGTCTGCTGCACGCCGCCGACGAGGCGCTCTACGAGGCCAAGCGCAGCGGCCGCAACCGCGTGCTTCCGGCGCGCGCCGCCGCCCCGGCGCCGGCCCCGGTCGGCGCGAGGCGCTAGTGTCGCTCGCCCCGCTCGCGCAGGAACGGCCCCTCGACGGGGCCTTCCCGTATCGCGACCGGGTCGAGGACCTGCGGCGTGTGCTGGTTCAGCAAGGCAGCCTGGGGCTGCTGCTGATCGACACCTCCGCGCTCGCCCAGATCGAGCACCAGTACGGCTCCTCGGCGTTCGCCAAGGTGATGGGCATGGCCCGCGACCTCGTGCTCGAGCTCAAGGGGCACGAGGTGCGCCACGAGGACATCATCTGCCTGAACGACCGTGGCGGCGACGCGTTCCTGGTGTTCTTCTCGCCCAAGCGCCGCGAGGGTCCGCTGCGCATCGCCGACCTCAAGGCCGCCGCCGACCGCGTCGAGGGCCACATCAACCGCAAGCTGACGCGGCTCGCGAGCCCCTACCTCGGTAGCCTGCGCCGCGTGTCGGTGGGCTTCGCGCTCTCCTTCTACAACCCGCTCGTGATGCCGGAGCGGCTCGTCTCGCGCCTCGTCGAGGAGGCCTGGAGCTGCGTGCACGTGCTGAAGGCGCAGCGCGAGCTGCAGGACCGCTGCGAGCTGCAGGAGGTGCTGCTCACCGACCAGCTCAGCACGGTGTTCCAGCCGATCGTCGGGCTGCGCCGGAGAAACGTGCTCGGCTACGAGGCGCTCTCGCGCGGGCCCGCGGGCAGCGTCTACCAGATGCCGCTGCGGCTGTTCGAGATGGCAGCCGAGGCGGACCTGGTGTTCGAGCTCGACAGGAAATGCCGCCGCCGCGCGTTGGTGTCGGCCGCGACGCTGCCGAGCGGCGCGAAACTGTTCGTCAACGTGTTCCCGTCGGCCATGTACGACCCCGAGTTCCAGGGGCAAGCGCTCGTCGCGCTGGCCGAGTCCCACGGTCTCAGCCCCGATCGGGTGGTGCTCGAGATCACCGAGAAATCGGCGATCGAGAACTACGGCGTGTTCGTGGAGGCGCTCGCGGAGCTGACGCGGCACGGCTTCTCGATCGCCGTCGACGACGTGGGCGCCGGCTACTCGGGTCTCGAGAAGATCGCGCACCTGAACCCGCGCTACCTCAAGTTCGACCGCGAGCTGGTCCGCAACATCGACTCGAGCTACATCCGGCGCGAGATGACGCGCGCGCTCAAGGCGTTCGCGGACCAGATTGGATCGACGATCATCGCCGAGGGCATCGAGCGCGACGGCGAGCTGCAGGCGCTGCTCGACCTCGGCATCGAATATGGCCAGGGCTACCTGCTCGGCCGTCCCGCCGCCGCGTTCCTGCCGCCCACCGCACCCACGCTCGCCAAAGCCGCAAGCTGATCCGCGCGGCGTACAATCGCGACGGTGTCGCGTCCACCGGCTGAGCCCGGCCCTCCACCCCCGCTCGCGCCCGTAGCCCTGGTCGCGCTCGCGGTGCTGTGCCCTTGGGCCATGGGAGCGGTGATGCCGCGCGCGCTCGTGGCCGTGATTCTCCTGGCGCTCACGCTCTCGGCGCTCGCCCTCGTCGTGGGCGCCACGCGCGGCCCGCTCGCGCTCCCGGCGCTGCCGCTCTGGCCGCTCGCGTGCTTCCTGGCTGTTGCACTCGTCCAGCTGATTCCGCTACCGCAGGCCCTGCACCGGCTCGTCGCTCCGGGCTCGTACGCCGTATGGCACCCAGCCGAGCTCGAGGTGGCCGGAGTGCTCGGGGCACAGGCGCGGCCGATCTCGGTGGACCCAGGCACGACGCTCGCCGCGCTCTCGCTCACGGGCGGCCTCGCGTTGCTCGCCCTGCTCTCTGCGCCCGCGCTTTCGCGGCCGAAGCTCGCGATCCCCGCGATCGCTGTCGTCGCCGCGGGTGGCTTCGCGCTTTCCGCCTACGCGATCCTGGCGCGGGCACGCTTCGGGCCGCTGCTCTACGGCCGCATCGCCGTGCCGACCGTGGCCCCTTTCGGTCCTTTCGTCAGCAAGAACCACTTCGCCGGCTGGAGCGTGATGGCCGCGCTGCTCGTGGCCGGGCTCGCGATCGGTCTCGCCGACGGGGCGCGATCGAGGCGCCGTGATTGGACGGCCGACCCGCGCGCCGGCTCCGTGATCCTCGCGGTGGTGGCAGCCCTCGTGATGGCCCTCGCGTCGCTCGCGTCGCTCTCGCGGGGCGGGGCGCTGGCGCTCGGCGCGGGCGTCTCGTGCCTGCTCGCGCTGCGGCTCCTGGGCGGCGCGCGAGGCCGCGGGGTGCTCGTGGCGACGCTGCTGCCGGCCCTCGTGCTGGGCGCGGTGCTGGTCGCGCTGGTGCCGCAAGAGGCTCACGAGCGCTGGCGCAGCCTGAGCGGCGCCTCGTTCCGCGTCGACACCTGGAAGGACACGCTGCGGCTCGCGGGCTCGAGCCCGGTCACGGGGCACGGCCTGGGCGCCTTCCACGACGCCTACCCGCGCTTCAAACGAGGCCATGGCATGGTCCGCGTCGAGCATGCCGAGAACGACTACCTCGAAACGCTCGCCGAGGCGGGTGCTCTGGGCCTTGGGCTGGCACTCGTGGGCGCGGCGTTCCTCGTCTCCGGCATCGGTCGCGCGGCAGCCGCGGCGTCCCACCCGGTCGTGCGCGGGATCGCACAGGGTGCGGCGGCCGCGCTCGCCGCGCTCGCGGTGCATTCGCTCGTCGACTTCAACCTGCGCATTCCCTCGAACGCCGCGCTCGCGGCCTTGGCTGCGGCTGCGGCCGCCGCCGCGGCGGGCGTGCGGCCCCGGCCGCTGTCGCGGCCGCTCGCGGCAGGGCTCGCGCTGGGCGCGCTCGCGCTCGCGACCGCCACCGCGGCAGGGATGAATCCCGACCCGCCGTGGCTCGCCGCGCGCCGGGAGGTGGAGGCCGCTTCCAGCGCGACCACGGCCACGGCGCGGCGGCTGCGGCTCGCGCGCGCCGAGGCGGCGCTCCTGCGCGCGCTCTGCCAGCGCCCGGCCCACGCCGAGTCGTGGCTGCTGCTCGCGGGGACGCACCAGGCGCTCGGCCGACCGGCCACGGCCGCCGCCTTCGCGCGCCACGCCCTCTGGCTCGACCCGGAGCGACCCGGCCTGCGCGAGGCCGCGGCTCGGATCGAGGTAATGCCTTGACCGCGCGTGGCGCGGTCGGTTAGCGTCAGGCTCGCCTGCCCATGTCCGACTGGAAGCGCTTCTGGCGGTCTCTGGTGGCGACGCTCACGCGCGACGTCCGCGCGCGCCCTGCCCCGGCCGCGGAAGCCGCTGCGGACGCCCAGGCCGTAGCGGGCGAGGCCGCGGCCGCCACTGCGGCTCTCCCCGAGCCCGCTGCGTTCCGCGAGGTCCAGCTCGAGGAGGAGGTGCGCGCCCTGCGCGGCGAGATCCGCGGACTCGAGGAGTCGCTCCTCGGCGAGCGCGCCGCCCGCACGCGCCTCGACGAGGAGATCCGCGCGCTGTCGGACCAAGACCCGCTCACCGGGCTCGCGAGCGCGCGGCGCTTCGCCGACCGCTTGGCGGTGGCGATCGTTCACGCGCAGCGGCACAAGCAAAAGCTGGCCGTGGTCCAGCTCGGCCTGGACAACTTCTCCCGCGTCAACGAGCGGCTCGGCCGCAGCCACGGCGACGATCTGCTGCGCTCGGTGGCGCTCGCGCTCGAGAGCACGCTGCGCCAGGGCGACACGATCGCGCGTGCCTCGGGCGATCTGTTCACGATCCTGCTGCCGGGAATCAAGCGCGACGAGGACGTGACCGTGATCGCCGACAAGCTGCGCCTCGCGCTGCGCAGCCCCTTCAGCATCGGCGGGCACGACCTGCTCGTGACCGCGAGCCTGGGGATGGCGCTCTTCCCGGACGACGGCCCGGACACGGAGTCGCTGCTGCAGGGCGCCGTGGTCTCGATGAAGCGGGCCAAGCAGAAGGGCGGCGACTCCTGGGACGTGCACGCGCCGCGGTCGCGGGCGCTCGCCGCCGCGCGCCAGGCGACCGAGACGCAGCTGCGGCGCGCCCTGATCCAGGGCGAGCTCGAGCTCTACTGGCAGCCGGTGGTCGAGTGCGAGACCGGCACCATCGTGAGCGTCGAGTCGCTGCTGCGCTGGCGGCGCGAGCAGGGCGTCGAGCGGGCCGCCGATTTCGTGCCGCTCGCCGACATCGCCGGCCTCGCCGTGCCGCTCGGCCAGTGGACGCTGCGCGCGGCGTGCGTGCAGGGACGCAAGTGGCACGACGCGGGCCACGGCGGGCTCGCGGTGTCGGTGAACATCTCGCAGCGCCAGCTTGCGCACGCGTCGCTCGTGAAGCTGGTGCGGCGCGTGCTCGACGAGACGGGGCTGCCGCCCGCGTGCCTGGAGCTGGACGTGCGTGAGAGCGAGGTCGTGCGCAATCCCGACCTCGCGATCGAGCGGCTCACGGAGCTTCGCCGGCTCGGCCTGCGCATCGCACTCGACGATTTCGGCACCGGCGAAAGCCGGCTCTCCCACCTCTACCGCTATCCTCTCGACTCGATCAAGATCGACGGCTCGGTGGTGAGCGGAGCCGCCACCAGCCACGATCACGAGGCGGTGATCAGCGCCGCGATCGCGCTGGCCCGCTCGAGGCGGTTGAAGGTGGTGGCCGAGGGCGTCGAGACCGAGGCGCAGCGCGTCAACCTGGTGCGCTGGCAATGCGACCGCATGCAGGGCAACCTGTGCGGTCCGCCGGCCACGGCCGCCGAAACCGAGCGGCTGCTGCTGCGCCAGCGCCAGGCGAGCCGCGAGCTCGCCGAGGGTGCTTCGCCAGGGCGGCGGCTGCTCTAGTGTCGGCCTTGGCCGGGACGCTCGCGTGAGCGGCGGAGCAGCGGGTGGCTGGTATCTCGAGACCGTCTCGGAGGGCGGGACGCTGCGGCGCGTGCGCATCCACGCGCTGCCGTTCCGGGTCGGCCGGCGCCAGGGGCTCGAGCTGGTGTTGCCGGCCGAATCGGTCTCGAAGCTCCACGCGGAGATCTACGTGCGCGGCCTGGACCTGCGCCTGCGCGACCTGGGCAGCCGCAACGGCAGCTTCGTCAACCGCGCGCTGATCGAGGACGCGACGCTCGTCGAGGGCGACGTCGTGCACTTCGCGGACTTCGAGTTCCGCGTGGGCCGCTCAGACGTAGCCGAGACCCAGACGGACTCTGCCGCCGAACGCCGGCAGACGACCGTGGCCGTCAAGGGACCCGAGCTGCCCCACCGCTTCGCGGAGGGGACCCGCGAGCTGCGCGAGCTGCTGCGAGAGCGCCAGGTGACGATGGTGTTCCAGCCGATCGTGCTGCTCGCGCGCGGCACCGTGGCCGCCTACGAGGCGCTCGGCCGCGGCCGCCACCCTCAGCTGCCGGAGAGCCCGCTCGAGCTGCTGCGAATCGCCGAGAGCATCGGGCGCGAGGCGGAGCTCAGCCGGCTCTTCAGGCGAAAGGCGATCGAGCTCACGGCCGGTCGCCGCGACCTGCCCACCGTGTTCCTGAACACGCACCCGGCCGAGATGACGCGGCCGGGGCTGCTCGAGTCGCTCGAAGAGCTGCGTGGGCTGGCGCCGCAGCTCGATCTCGCGCTCGAGATCCACGAGAGCGTGCTGACGCGCCCGGCCGCGATCGCCGAGCTGCGCGCGCTGCTGCTCGAGCGCAACATCGCGCTCGCCTACGACGATTTCGGCGCCGGCCAGGCGCGCCTGCTCGAGCTCGCGGAGGCGCCGCCGCACTACCTGAAATTCGACCACCGCTTCATCTCCAAGCTCGACGAGGCTCCGCTCCCCAAGCGCCGGCTGCTCCAGTCGCTGCTGTCGCTCGCGCGCGAGCTGCTGGTCAAGACCGTGGCCGAGGGCATCGAGACCGCTGGCGAAGCGCGCGTCTGCGCCGAGATCGGCTTCACGCACGCCCAGGGCTTCTACGTCGGCCAGCCGAGGCCGATCGAGCAGCTTTGATATTCTGAGGGGTGCTGCGCCGCACCCCCCAGACCCCCCGCTCGCTCCGCCGAAGTGAATTCGGCTCCGCTCGCAGCCTGCTACTTGTCCCGGGTGCTGCGCCGCACCCCTGGTGTCCTACGCGATAGATCACAGCCTATCGCTACAAGTCCTGTAGCGGAACGGCTTCGAAGCGCACCTGTCCTTCCCCCGGGACGAGCTGCGCCAGCAGCGGCAGGTCGGCGGTGACGACGGTAGCGATCTTCGGGTAGCCGCCCGTCGTGGGGCCGTCGGGCAGCATCACAATCGGCTGGCCGTCCGGCGGGACCTGGATCGAGCCCGGCACCACGCCGTCCGAGAGGATCTCGGCCGGCCCGAGGTGGGCGAGCGGCTCGCCCGCGAGCCTCAAGCCCACGCGGTCGGAGGTCGCGCCGACGCGCCAGGGATCCGCGAGGAAGTGGCCGGTCGCGACCTTGTCGAAGTGGTCCGCTTGAGGTCCGAGCACCACGCGCACCGTGACCGAGGCCGCGTGCCGCTCGGCTTGCCACGCGACTTCGGTTGCTTCGCCCGACACCGGCCCGACCGCGAGCCAGTCGGCCGTCTGGAGCGCGCGGCCCGCGAATCCCCCGAACCCCGACGCGAGGTCGGTCGCGCGCGAGCCGAGTACCGGCAGGACGTCGATCCCACCTCGCAGCGCCACGTACGCGCGGCAACCCGAGCGGCGTCCCGCAAAGCGCAGCACGTTACCAGGCCGGGCGAGGACGCTCGCCCCCGTCGGCACGGGCCAGGCGCCGATATCGGCACGCTCGAGCACGGCCCCGAGGTCGGCGCCGGTGATCGCGAAGCGCACGGGCGCGAGGAACTCGAGCGCCGGCCCCGCCACCGTGCACTCGAGCGCCGCCGCGCCCGGCGCGTTGCCGACCGCGCGGTTGGCCGCCGCGTGCGCCGGTGCGTCGACCGGTCCGGCGCGGCTCACCCCCAGGCGGCGGTAGCCCGGCCGGCCCCCGTCCTGCACCGTCGTGAGCAACCCGGGCTCACACACGACCGCGACGGGCGTCGCTCGCCCCGGGGAAGGCGCCGCGAGCGGAGCGGGCTCGGGCAGCTCCGCGACCGGGGCGAATCGCACACGGTCACCCGGAGAAAAGAGCGCGGGCTCGTCGCGGAAGGGGTCGAAGAGGCGCAGCGAGGTCCGGCCGATGAGCTGCCAACCGCCCGGTGACGTGACCGGGTAGATCCCGGTCTGGCGTCCGGCAAGCCCCACCGACCCCGCGGGGACCCGGACGCGGGGAGTCTTGTGCCGCGCGCATTCGAGCTGCTCGGCGAGCAGGCCCAGGTACGCGAAGCCCGGCTTGAACCCCAGCATGAAGGCGGTGTACTCGCGCGCTGCGTGGAGCCGGACGAGCTCGCGCTCTTCGATCCCGCGCTCGCGCGCCAGCGCTCGGAGGTCGGGGCCGGAGTCGCCGCCGTAGAGTGTCGGTACCTCGTGGAGCCGCCCCGGGCCCGAGCGCAGGCTCTCCACGCCAGAAAGGCGCGCGGCGAGCTCGCGGGTGACGGCCGCCGGGCGCACGGCCTGCTCGTCGTAGAGCACGAGCAGCGAGCGCAGGGTCGGCACGGCCTCGAGGAAACCGTCGAACGGCGAGCGCGCGAGCTCGCGGTCGAGCGCGCGCACGCGCGCATTGGTCGCCTCGTCGAGCGCGTCACCCAGCTCGACGCTCCACGCCGCCGTGCCGAGCGGCAAGATGCGCGGGAAGCTCAACGGGCGAGCGCCTGGACGCCCACCCCCGCGCGCTCGAGGGCCTCGCGGACGGCCCGCGCCAGGGCCAGGGCGTTCGGGGTGTCGCCATGCAGACACAACGTGTCGGCCTCGACCGCGACCTCGCTTCCGTCGATTGCGACCGCCATCCGGTCTCGAGCCAGCCGCAGCGCCGCGGCAGCCACAAGGCCGGGATCGCTGATCAACGCCCCCGGCCGCGAGCGCGCGACGAGCCGCCCCGCGCTGTCGTAGCCGCGATCGACGAACGCCTCGGCGGCGAAGCGCAGGCCGCACACAGCGGCTGCCTGCCGCATCGCGAGCGAGCCGGCGAGACCCACGAGCACGAGCTCGCGACTGACGCGCGCGACGCCCCGCGCGATCGCCTGTGCCAGCTCCGCATCGTCGGCCGCCTGGTTGTAGAGCGCCCCGTGCGCCTTGACGTGGGTGAGCGGCGCGCCGTGGGCGCGCGCGAAGGCCAAAAGCGCGCCCACTTGGTAGACGACGTCGGCTTCGACCTCGCTAGCGGGCACCCGCATCTCGCGCCGGCCGAACCCGCGCAGGTCGCAGTAGCCCGGGTGCGCGCCGACGGCGACGCCCGCGCGGACGGCGCGCGCCACGGTGCGGTCGATCACCGACGGATCCCCGGCGTGGAAGCCGCACGCCACGTTGGCCGAGGTGACGTGCTGGAGCAGGGCCTCGTCCGCGCCCATCGACCAGGCGCCGAAGCCCTCGCCGATGTCCGCGTTCAGGTCGACCCGCGCGCTCACGGCGCTAGTCCATCAGCAACTGCAGCGAGCGGACGAGCGTCTTCTTCATCTCCCGCCGGTCGACGACCATGTCCAGCATCCCGTGCTCGAGCAGGAACTCCGAGCGCTGGAAGCCCTCTGGCAGCTTCTGGCGGATCGTCTGCTCGATCACGCGCGGCCCCGCGAAGCCGATCAGCGCTCCCGGCTCGGCCAGGTTCAGGTCGCCGAGCATCGCGTAGGACGCCGTCACGCCGCCCGTGGTGGGGTCGGTGAGGATGCTCAGGAACGGCAGCCGCGCTTGCTGCAGGCGTGCGAGCGCCGCCGAGATCTTGGCCATCTGCATCAGCGAGAGCGTGCCCTCCATCATGCGCGCGCCGCCCGAGCACGAGACGATCACCAGCGGCAGCTTCTCCTCGATCGCGCGCTCGATCGCGCGCGTGACCTTCTCGCCCACGACGACGCCCATCGAGCCGCCGATGAAGCCGTACTCCATGGCGGCGACGATGCTTCGGCGTCCGCTCATCTCGCCTGTCGCGCACACCACGGCGTCATACGAGTCGGTCTTGGCCTTGCCCGCCTTCAGCCGCTCGGCGTACGGCTTGCTGTCGCGAAAGTTGAGCGGGTCGGCGCTCACGAGGCCCCGGTCGAACTCCTGCCAGGCGCCGTCGAACAGCAGCGACAGCCGCTCGCGGGCCGCAAGCCGGAAGTGAAAGGCGCACTTGGGGCACACCGACAGGTTCTTCAGCACGTCCTTGCGGTAGAGGATCTCCTTGCAGCTACTGCACTTGACCCAGAGGCCTTCCGGCACGCGACTCTCGGTGGCGGGCCTTGGTTGAAGCGGCGCCTGCGCGCGACGGAACCAGGCCACCTCAGGCCTCCGGCTCGTCGGTCTTCTCGAGATCGTTCTCGACGCCGAGGATCCGGCACGCCCCGTCGTAGATCTGCTTGGCGGCGTTCTTCTTCGCCTGCAGCTCCGCGAGGCTGTCCTTCACCTTGGCGAGCTCCTCCTCGATCTGGGCGTTCAACTCCTCGATCGATTTCCTGGTGATCTCGAGCGTCTGTTTGTAGAAACGGGACTGCTCGTCGGTGAGGGTCATCGCTCAGCCTCTTCTCATTCGTCGATGCCGAACCGCTCCAGGAGCGAGTCGAGGGACATCGGGTCGGGTGTGTGCTCGCGGCCGCCGGCTTCCGGCGCGCCCGGCCGTTCGCTGCCGCCGTCTTCGCGCTCGGTCCGGTCGAACAGCAGCTCGAGGAAGCGTGCCAGATCGCGCGCGCTCACCGGCGGCCGATCGCGCAGGAAGCGCTCGAGCCCGCGCTGCATCTGCCCGGCGTCCTGGTAGCGCTCGTCCGGCTCGCGCGCGAGAGCCTTCATGATCACGCGGTCGAGCGCCTCGGGCACGCGCGGGTTGATCTCGCGCGCCTGTGTGATCACGCACTGGCGCACGAGCTCGAGGATGCTCACCTCGGTGCCGGCGCCCACGAAGGGCTTCGTCTCGGTGAGCATCTCGTAGAGCACGATGCCCAGCGAGAAGACGTCGCTGCGGCGGTCGATCGGCCGGCCCCAGGCCTGCTCCGGGCTCATGTAGAGCAGCTTCCCGCGCAGCGCCCCGCGGTCGGTGTTCGAGGCCTTGGTCGCGGCCTTGGCGATCCCGAAGTCCACCAGCTTCACGTCGCCCTCGAACGAGATCAGGATGTTCTGGGGGCTCACGTCACGGTGCACGATCTGCATCGGCTGCCCGCGCTCGTCCTTCTTGCGATGCGCGTACTCGAGCGCTGCGGAGACCAGGCCCACCACGCGCAGCGACAGGTCGAGCGGCATGCGCAGGCCCTTGTCCCGGGCGCGCCGCATAATCGTGCGCAGGTCGCGGCCATGGACGTACTCCATGGCGATGTAGTAGCTCTTCTCGATCCGGCCGAGGTCGAAAATCTGGACGATGTTGGGGTGGGCGAGGCCGGCCACCATCTTGGCCTCGTCGACGAACATGTCCAGGAACTCCTTGTTCTCGGAGAGGTGCGGCAGGATGCGCTTGACGGCCACGATCTTCTCGAAGCCCTCGACGCCGGCGCGCTTGGCCTTGAACACCTCCGCCATCCCCCCGATCGCGACCCGGTCGATGAGCTGATAGGGGCCGAAGCGGTCGTCCCGCCAGGAAGGCTCCCGCGCCGGCGCCTGCGGCCCTGCCGCCGCGGGCGCCGCGAGCGCCGGCCGGCCTTCGATTCCGCTCTCGGCGACCGACGCGAGATCGAGGCCGGGACCGAACGGGATCTTGGGGTCGGTGACCAGCAGCTTGGCGCCGGTGCGCAGCGCCGCCGGTGGGAGCCGCGCCTCCTCGTCGTCGTAGACCGGGCCGGCCGGGCGAAACACGATCTCCCTGGGCTCCGTGCCCAGGCGACTGAAGGCGCTCTCCACGTCGGCATCGGTTCCGGAGGAGCCGGCGGGCGTGTCCGCCGCGACGGCGAAGGGGGCGGGTGCTATGGGGTCGGTGACCTGGACCCGGATCGGGCTCGTTCGCGTCGCGCCCCCCCCGGCCGAAGGGGGGAGCGGCCCGTCCACAAGCTCGCCGAACAGGTCGTCGGAAGTCAGCAGCCTGTCGCTCTCCACCGGCCCGGCCTCGGGAGGCACGGGTGGCCCCGTCTTCTCTTTTCGGCCAGCGCTCATGGCTTCGCCCCGGGTCCGCCTCCCGGACAGCATAAATCGACCACGACAGTTAGGTCAAAGAAGCCTAGCGACTTACCGGGAGTAAGGACGCAGGATACCATGCCCGCCGGTGTATAATTCCGGCCGCCCACGCACGGCAAGGTGCTTGCCGGGAGGGTGATCGGGACGGATGGATTTCCTCTTCGGCCTTCTCGACAGCCCACTCGCTCCCTGGATCCTGGGTCTTTTGGCCGCGCTCGTCGGCTACAAGTTCCTCTCGGAGAGGGTCAGGATCCGAGCTCCGGGTATGAACCGTGCGGACCTCGTGTCGCGCCTGCTGGGCCCGCGCTGGGCCCAGAAAAAGGTCGAGCGCGAGGTGGCCCGCCTGAAGAAGCAGGCGAACTACCTGGGGGCCGGCAAGCTGCTCGAGGACCAGGGCCAGCTCGCCGAGGCGGCCGAGGCGTACCTCGAGGGACAGGAGACCTGGGCGGCCGCCTCCACCTTCGAGAAGATGGGGCGCGCGGAAAAGGCGGCCGAGCTCTTCTTGCAAGCCGGCGACCACAAGAAGGGGGCGGCGCTCTTCACCCAGGCGGGCAAGCCCGCTCGGGCGGCGGCGCTCTTTCTCGAGAAGGGCAACAACCTCGAGGCCGCGCGGCTCTATGCGCTGGCGACCCAATGGGGCACCGCCGCCGAGCTCTACGAGAAGAGCGGCTATCCGCTGCGCGCCGCCGAGGTATGGGAGAAAGACGGCAAGCCGCTGAAGGCGGCCGAGGCCTACGAGAAGCACTTCACCGAGAACGTCTCCTTCTCGACGAGCTATTCGCAATCGGCGGGAACGCCGGACAGCAAGAGCGCTCTCCAAGCGGGCCGGCTCTACGAGAAGGCAGGCCAGCTCGAACGTGCCGTCTCCGCGTACTCGCGCGGCGGGTTCCACCGCCAGGCGGCCGAGGCGCTGCTCAAGCTCGGCCAGCACGCGAAGGCGGCCGAGCTGTTCCTGAGGGCCGAGGACAACGAGAAGGCGGCGTTGGCGTTCGAGCAGGCCGGCGACACGGTGCGGGCGGCCACGCTGCGAGGCGAGCAGGCCTTCAAGACCGAGCGCCCGGCCGAGGCGGCTGCCTGGTTCGTCAAGGGGCGCGACTTCCTGCGCGCCGCCGAGCTCTACGAGTCGGTCGGGATGATGCCCGAGGCGGCCGGCGCCTACGAGGCGGGGGAGAGCTGGGCCGCGGCCGGTGCCGTCTACATCCGTGCCGGGCTCAAGGACAGGGCGGCCGCCGCCTACGAGAAAGCGGGCGAAGGCGAGACCGCGGCGGGGCTCTACCAGGAGCTTGGCCAGGCGGGCAAGGCGGCCGAGCTCTATGCGCGCGCCGGCTTCTCGTTCAAGAGCGGCGAGGCGGCCGCGCGCGCGGGGGAGCGCGAGAAGGCGATAGCGCTCCTGCAACGCGTGCCGCCGGGGGACGAGAACTACCGCGCGGCCACCGAGCTCCTGGCGCGGCTGTTCATCGAGACGAGCCGGCCGGCACTCGCGATGGAGAAGCTGCGCAAGGCGATCGGGAGCGAGGGGATCTCGCCGTCCAACCTCGACTTCCACTACTGGCTGGCGCTGGCCCACGAGGCGGCCGGTGCGCGTGCCGAGGCGCTCGACCTCTACAAGAAGATCCAGTCTGAGGACCTTCAGTACCGCGACGTGGCCAAGCGCGTCGCCCGGTTACAGGCCGCGGCGCCGATAGCGCCTGCGGCCAGCTCCCAAACACCCGCCCCGACCGCTCGTGCCCCCTTGCCGCCTGCCGCCGTTGCCCCCGCCGCCGCTTCCGGCGCCCCGGCCGCAGCCGCCCCCCGGCAGCCGCGCTTCGTCCCCAAGGAGGAGATCGCGCGCGGACCGCTGGGCGCGATCTTCCGTGGCGAGGATGCGACGGACGGCCGCAGCGTGGCGATGCGCATGCTGAACCCGGCGCTGCTCACATCGCCCGGGCTCGTGAGCGGCGTCGCGGGCGAGCTCAAGGCGGCGTCGCAGATCTCCCACCCCAACCTGGTGAAGGTGATCGCGCTCATGGAGTGGGAGGGCGCGCGCTGCGTCGTCACCGAGTACGTGGCGGGGCGCACCTTCGCCGAGGCGATCTCGAACGGCCGCAAGCTGGGCTTCCAGCAGGTACACGCGCTCGGCCGCGTGATCGCCCAGGTGCTGACGCTGCTCCACCAGAAGGGCCTCGTCCACGGCTCGATCCGCCCCTCGAACGTGATGGTGGCCTCGGGAGTGATCAAGCTCGCCGACCTCGGGCTCGGGCGGCTCGCGCGCGCCGCGGGCCTGAAGCCGTCCTACGACGCGCCCGAGGGTGGCCCGAGCGCAGCGGACGATCTCTTCGCGCTGTGCGCGGTGATGTACCACCTGCTCACCGGGACGCACCCGCTGTCGCAGGCGCAGGGGGCTGGCCTGCCGCTTCCCTCGACGCTCGCCCCCGGAGCCCCCGAGGCGATGGACAAGCTGCTGCTGCGCGGGCTGCACCCGCGCTCCGAGCTGCGGCTCGCGAGCGCCGAGGACCTGCAGCGCGAGCTGCGCGAGATGGTCAAGATCGGTTGAGCGAACGAGCATGAGCTTCGGCGGCGACCTCCACACCTTCGACGTCTTCGACCTGCTCGGCTGGCTGATGGGCAGGAAGCGGCCGGGCGTGCTGCAGATGACGCGGCGCTCGACCAAGAAGCGCCTCGGGTTCCGCGACGGCCAGGTGCAGTGGTCGAGCTCGAACGATCCACGCGAGACGATCGGACAGGCGCTGGTGCGCGAGGGCCTGATTGGCGAGGAACCCCTGTTCCGCGCGTTGCTGAAGCAGGAGACGGCCAAGGACAAGCGGCGGCTCGGCGAGATCCTGATCGGCGACGGGATCCTGAACGAGCCGCAGTTCATGAAAACGCTGCGCGGCAACGTCGAGGCGCACCTCTACGACCTGTTCCTGTGGGGCGACGGCCGCTTCGACTTCGACGACGAGCGCCCGCCCGCGCCGGAGGCCTCGGACCTCAAGGTCGAGCTCAAGCCGATCCTCGAGGAGGGCCGCAAGCGTCGCGAACAGTGGCAGAAGCTTCGCGCGCGCTTCGTCTCGAACGAGGTCACCTTCAAGGTAACGGCCGACCCGGTCTCGGTGATCGACCCGGTCCAGCGCCAGCTCGTCGACATTGCCGCCTGGGGCAAGACGCTCGCCGGGATCAGCCTCGAGTCGCGCCGCTCGGAGTACGAGACCACGATGCTGATCGCCCAGCTCGTCGACAAGGGCGTGCTGGCGCCCGACCGCGTCGAGACGGGGGCGCCCGAAACCGACCCCGTCGGCATCATCCTCACCCTCATCGCCGGCGGCGACATGCGGCTCAATGAGGGGCGCTTCGACGCCGCGACCGAGGCCTACGAGCGGGTGCTGAGCCTCGACGGGCTGAACCAGGCGGCCAAGAAAGGCTTGCTCGCCGTGACCGAGGCGCGCGAGAAGGCGAAGGCGACCCAGAAGATCCCGCTCGACAAGATCCCCAGCCTGCGCCTGACCGCCGTCGCTCTCTCGCAGCAGCAGTTCGACCCGCGCGAGGGCTTCGTGCTCTCGCGCATCAACGGCCAGTGGGACGTGCAGTCGATCCTCAAGCTCTGCCCGATGCCGGAGGACGACATCCTGATGATCTTCTCGCGCCTGCTCGACCGCCAGGTCATCGAGCTGCGCTAGCCAGTCGCCTCCGCGTGGTGCCTCAGATCCGTGTGCCGCTTCCAAAGCAGATAGATCGCCGGGTATACGAGTAGCTCCATCAGGAACGAGGTCGCGAGGCCGCCCACCATGGGTGCCGCGACCCGCTTCATGACGTCGGAGCCGGTCCCGGTCGACCACATGATAGGCATGAGGCCCATGAACGCGGCCATCACCGTCATCATCTTCGGGCGGACCCGCTTCACCGCCCCGTGCACGATCGCCTCGTGCAGGGCCGCCATCGACCGCAGCCGGCCCTGCTTCTTCGCCTCCTCGTAGGACAGGTCAAGGAACAAAAGCATGAAGACACCCATCTCGGCGTCGAGGCCCATGAGGGCGATCATGCCGACCCAGGCGGCGATCGAGACGTTGTAGTCGAGGACGTACATCAGCCAGACGGCGCCGACGACCGAGAACGGGACGGCGAGCATCACGATGCCGGCCTTCACGAACGACTTGGTGTTCATGTACAGCAGGAAGAAGATCGTGAAGATGGTGACGGGCACGACCAGCTTGAGCCGCTCTCGGACCCGGAGCAGGTTCTCGTACTGGCCGCTCCACTCCAGGGAATAGCCCTGGGGAAGCTTGGCCGCTTCCGCCACCGCGGTCTTCGCCCGAAGGGCGAACCCCCCGATGTCGCTCTCGGCGGTGTCGACATAAACGTAGCCCGCCAGGAAGCCGTTCTCGTTCCGGATCATGGAGGGGCCCGTGACCTTGCGGATGTCGGCGAGCTGGGAGAGCGGGATCTGGGCGCCACTGGGTGTCACCACCAGGACACGCTGCAGGGCCTCGAGGTCTTCCCGAAGGTCGCGCGGATAGCGGACATTGACCGGGAATCGGGCGCGGCCTTCGACCGTCGCCCCGACGTTCTCGCCTCCGATCGCGGACAGGATCGTCTCCTGGACCGCTTGGACCGAAAGGCCGTATCGCGCGAGCGCGTCGCGATTGATGTCGAAGTCCACGAAATACCCGCCCGCCACGCGCTCGGCGAACACGCTCCGCGTTCCCGGCACGCCCCGCATCGCCGCCTCCACGCGTTCGCCGATGGCTTCAATTTCCTTCAAGTCCGGTCCGAAGATCTTGATGCCGATGGGGGTGCGGATGCCGGTGGTGAGCATGTCGATCCGGTTCTTGATCGGCATGACCCAGGCGTTGGTCACCCCCGGGATCCGCACGGTCTCATCCAGCTCGGCGACCAGCTCGTCCCAGGAGATTTGGTCCGGCCACACCGGCCGGAAGGCCCAGGCCTTCAGCCACTCCGGGGCCCACGAAGAGTAGAAGCGCTCCTTGGACCTCCATTCGGAAGGGGGCCTCAAGGAGACGACGGTCTCCATCATCGAGAGGGGCGCCGGATCCGTCGACGTCTCGGCGCGTCCGGCCTTGCCGTGGACCCTCTCGACCTCGGGGAACGTCATGAGCATGCGGTCCTGGACCTGCAGGATACGGGCGGCCTCCGTCACCGAGATCCCCGGGAGCGTGATCGGCATGTAAAGGAGCGTCCCCTCGTTCAGGGCCGGCATGAACTCGTGACCCAATCGAAGGTAGACAGGGACGGTGGTGGCCACGATCAGGACGGCCAGGCCGATCGTCGCCTTCGGCCACGCGAGGACCCACCGGCAGGCCGGCTTGTAGGCCTTGAAGAGGAGCCGGCTGATGGGGTGCTTCTCCTCGGGGTAGTAGCGTCCGACCGTGACCTGGTTGAAAAGCCAGGAGAGCCAGCGCGGCCGGAAAAGGGCGAAGTCCATCCTCGCGAAAAGCATCCGCAGGGCCGGGTCCAGGGTCAGGGCGAGCAGCGCGGCGATGAACATGCTCAGGTTCTTCGTCCAGGCGAGCGGCTTGAAGAGGCGCCCCTCCTGGTCCACCAGCGTGAAGATCGGGAGGAACGCCACCGCGACCACCAGGAGGGAGAAGAAGACCGCGGGACCGACTTCCAACAGGGCTTCGAGACGCACGGCGTGGAAGTCCCCCTTGCGTCCGCCCGACTGCCACAGCTCGAGCTTCTTGTAGGCGTTCTCCACTTCGACGATGGCACCGTCCACGAGAACGCCGATCGAGATGGCGATGCCGGCCAGCGACATGATGTTCGAGGAGATGCCCATCCAGGTCATCGGGATGAAGGCCAAGAGCACTGCCACCGGGATCGTGACGATGGGCACGATGGCCGAGGGGATGTGCCAGAGGAAGATGAGGATCACCAGGCTGACGATGAGCATCTGCAGCAACAGCTCGTGCTTGAGGGTGTCGATCGCACGCTGGATGAGGCCCGAGCGGTCGTAGGTGGTGACGATGCGGACGCCTTTGGGGAGCGAAGGCGCAACCTCCTTCAGGCGGTCCCGCACCCGCTCTATCACGTCTCGCGCGTTTTCCCCGTGCCGCATCACCACGATGCCGCTCACCACGTCGCCCTGGCCGTCCAGGTCGGCGACGCCGCGGCGCATTTCGGGCCCGAGGCTGACCTGGCCTATGTCCCGGACGAGAACCGGGGTGCCCGTCGCGTCGACCTTGAGCACGACGCGCTCGAGGTCTTGCTTCGAGCGAACGTAGCCGCGGCCGCGGACCATGTACTCCTTGCCCGAGAACTCGAGGAGGCGCCCTCCGACTTCCTGGTTGCTCCTGCGGACGGCCTCGGCCACCTGCGTCACGCCCAGGCCGAGGGCTTTGAGCCGGGTCGGGTCCACCGTCACTTGGTACTGCTGCACGAAGCCACCGAAGGAGGCCACCTCCGCCACGCCCGGAACTGCCTGGAGGCGGTAGCGCAGCGTCCAGTCCTGGAACGTGCGCAGCTCGTGGAGCGAGTGCGTGTTCGAGTCGTCGACGAGGGCATACTGGAACACCCAACCCACGCCCGTGGCATCGGGACCGATCTCGGTGCGGACGCCTTGCGGCAGGAGCGGCTGGATCTTGGAGAGGTACTCGAGCACGCGGCTGCGCGCCCAGTAGATGTCCGTCCCGTCTTTGAAGATCACGTAGACGAACGAGTAGCCGAAGTCCGAGAAACCGCGGATCACCTTGATGTTTGGCGACCCCAGGAGCGCGGCCACGATCGGGTACGTGACCTGGTCTTCGATGATGTCGGGGCTCCGGTCCCAACGCGAGTACACGACGACCTGGGTGTCGGACAGGTCCGGGATCGCGTCTACGGGGATGTGGTTGGCGGTATAGAGCCCGTACGCCACGAGCACGGCCGAGACGAGTAAGACCAGGAACCGATTCTCGGCGCTGAAGCGGATGATCCTCTGGATCATGATGCCCTCAGCGCTCTTCCGACCGGCTCGCTCCGGCGATCGCGGCCTTGAGGCTGGATTCCGAGTCGAGGAGGAAGTTGGCGCCCGTCGCGACGCGGTCTCCCTCGGCCAGACCGGAGAGCACCTGGAACCCGGCGCCCACCTGGGGTCCGAGCCTCACCTCGCGCGGCTCGAAGCGGCCCTCCCCGCGATCGAGGAACACGATCTGCCGGTCTCCGGCGTCGATGACTGCACTCTCGGGGACGATCAGGCCGCTGCCCAAGTCGTCCCAGAGGCTCACCTCGGCGAACATGTCGGGCTTGAGCAAGGCCCCCTTGTTCTGCACCTCCAGGCGCACCTTGACGGTGCGCGTGGCTTTTTCCACCGAGGGTGCGATGTAGCTGACCGTACCCACCCACCTCTTGCCCGGGAGGTAGCTGAGGCTGATCGTCCCCTTCATTCCCAGCCGGATCGAGGAGATGTCGGACTCGTACACGTCCGCCAGCCCCCAGACGCGAGAGAGATCCGCGATCTCGAAGAGCGGGTCTGCTGGAGTGACACGCGTCCCCTGCACGGCCATCTTCTGGGTGACGTAGCCGTTCACCTCCGAGTACAGGTTGAGCGTCCGAAGCACTTCTCCCGTCTGCTCGAGCCTCTCGATGTCGGCGGGCCGGATGTCCCAGAGCAGGAGCCGGCGCCGGGCCGCGTTCAGCAGCTCGCTCCCTTGCTCCGCCACCGACGCGATTCCGCTGCTCCCTAACTTTTCCTGCGACCGGTAAGCGAGGAGGTATTCCTGCTGCGTAGCCAGCAGCTCCGGGCTGTAGATGGACAGCAGCGGGTCGCCCTTCCTCACGAACTTGCCCGTGAAGTCCACGTAGAGGCGCTCGACGTAGCCTTCGTACTTGGTGTGGACCCGGTGGATCCGCCGCTCGTCCACGGCCACGCGGCCGACGGTGCGGATGGACCGCTTGAGCGGCCCGGCCTGGACCTCCTCGGAGCGGACGCCCAGCACCTGCAATCGCTCGGACGGGATGATCACCACCGCGCGACCCTCGACGGACGAAGACGAGCCAAAGGCCTCGTCCTCGTAGACCGGGACGTAGTCCATCCCCATGTGATCCTTCGCGGGCGTGTTCGAACGAACGCTGCGGGCGACCAGCTTCATGGAGCAGATCGGGCAGCTCCCGGGCTTGTCCGAGACGACCTGCGGGTGCATGGGGCAGTAGTACTGCGTCCCCGCGCTGTCCTCGGAGTGGGCCGAGCGGGTTGCGCCGCGGCGTCCGAGGGTGAAGGCGCCCGCGCCGAAGAGCAGGATCCCGGCCAGGGCGGCGGTGCGTCGTACAAAGGGACTCATCTCGTCCTCCGTTACCGATTCGTCGAACCGGCCAGGGCCTGGCTCTCCACACGCGACGTCATGGCGCCGCGCCCCATTCCGCCGCGCGCGGGGTCGGGCATGGCGCCGTCAGGGCCAGCTTCCAAACTGGCCTCCGCCAAGCTGGTCCGTAGCTCCTCGTGGGTCGCGAGCAGCCGTAGGTGGGTCTCTCGGTCACCGTACAGCGTGGCCAGAGCCTCGAGGACGGTGAGGAAGGGGACGCCCCCCGCCTGGTAGTTCGCGAGCGCGGCCTCGAGCGACAGGCGATCCTGGGGAACGATGCCTCTCGCGTAAAGCTCGGCCGTCTTCTCGGCGGCCTGGATCCGGGCGAACCGCTCTTGCGTCCGTTGGCGCAGGAGGAGCTTGACCGCGTGGCTTCGGCGCTCGCTCGCCCGTAAACGGGCTTGGGCCTCCGCGAGGCCGCTCTCGTTCTTCTTCTTGTAGATCGGCAGCCGGATCCCGACGCCCACCTGCCAGAGCCCATCGATGCCACCACGGTTCTGATAGCCGCCCTGGAGGCTGAAGTCAGGCTTGAAGGCTTTTTGGGCGAGGCCGACGCCAACGCGGTCACGCTCGACCGCGAGTGCTGCGCTCTTGACCTCGGGGCTGATCGCACCAGCTTCCACGAGCAGCTCGGCCGGCTCCCGCCCCAACGGACGGAGCTCCAGGTGGCGTTCCGTTTCGAGGGGCGTGTCGGACGCTCGATCCAGGAGCCGGTTCAGCTCCGCGAGCCGGACAGACGCCTCCGCCTCCTGCTCCGCGCGGAACTGTCGGATCCGGGTCACCTCCACCTGCGCCCGGAGGACGTCCTGCTGCACACCCTGGCCGACCGCGTAGCGCTCCCGCGCCACCGCGGCGATCTGCCGAAAGGTCCGCTCCTGCTCGTCGATCAGCGCGAGGCGGTCGCGTGCATGGACGAGGCCGTAGTACGCCCGCCGTACGGCCGCCGTCGTGCTCAGCCGGGCCCGCTCGAGCTGTTGCGCCGCCTGATCCGCCTCCAGCGAGAGCATCTCGCCGCGCAGGCCCCGCTTCCCGGGGTAAGGAAGGTCCTGCGTCCACATGAAGCTCAGGGTCGTGAAATCGCGCGAGCCCAGGCTCGGCGAAAGGCCCTCGTTGAGGTACGACACCGACAGCGTGGGGTCGGGTAGCGCACGGACTTGCGCGGGTCGGCTGCGGGCCTCCTCCACCATCTCCTGGGCGGCGCGGATATCCGGGTTGCGCTCCAGGGCCTCTTGCACGAGGTCTACCAGCAGCGCGTCGTCCGGCGCCGGCGCAGGCTGTGCGCCGGCGGCGGCGGGGTAGATCACGAACGACACCAACATTGCTGACAGCTTGCGCATGACTCTCTCCTCCGGCGGACCTGCATCTAGACCTGAGCCCAGGCAGACGAGTGCCGGGCTCACGGCTCCCTGGTTCCCTTCAGCGAAGGGGAGAGGCTAGACGCGGAGGATTGGCGTGCGCGGAGGGGAGGGGTCGGCCTGCGGCGTCGGTATCCTGCTGATCCGCAGGCGCACACTGGGAGGTGGCAGCGTTGCTGCGGCCAGAGCCGGCAGGGCCACTGGGCCGTCGGGGGTAAGCCTCTGGTTCGGAGCCTTCCCGACGATCGCCGCGCCCTCCTGGCTGGTCGGGGCTACCTGGCAGCAGTCCTCGGTCTTCCCGGGCTGGTTGCACTCCGACATGTCGCCCTGGCAACACTCCATGGCGGCCTGGCCTTGCGTGTCGCAGTACAAGGCGGCAATGGGTGAGGCCAACAGCCCCATCGCCACCAGCAGTACCGTCAGCCGGACACCGCGCATCGGATTCATGGTAACTCAAATCGCACGTCGAGCGGCGCCTATTCGGACGGGGATGGACGTCGATGGCGGCGAACACGGCTCCAGCGACGAGGTCAAGGGCAGGCTAAGCTCTTCTCGTGGCTTGGAGCTACGTCCATTGGCTGGTCGCGATCAGCCTCGCCTTCGTCCTGCTCGAGCGGCTCTTCCCCTGGCGGACGGGCCAGCCGCTCCTGCGGCCGGGCTTCTCGCGCGACCTCGGCTTCCTGGCGCTGAACGGCCACGCCTTCGCTCTGCTGACGGCAGGGGTCAACGGCTGGCTCGCGGCGCAGGCGACCGAGCTGCTGCAGGGTGCGGGGCTTCGGATCGGCGGCTCGCCGCTCACCGGCTGGCCCTTCTGGGGCCAGGTGGCCGCCTTCCTGGTCGTAGCCGACTTCCTGCAGTGGTGCGTCCACAACCTGCTGCACCGCGTGCCCGCTCTCTGGACCTTCCACAAGGTCCACCACGCGGTCACCACCATGGACTTCATCGGCAACTTCCGTTTCCACTGGATGGAGATCGTCGTCTACAAGTCGGCCCTATGGCTGCCGCTCGCGCTCCTCGGGGCCTCTGGCGAAGCGGCGTTCGTCGTGGCTGTGGTGTCGACCGCCTGGGGCCATTTCAACCACGCCAACCTGAACGTGGGCCTGGGGCCGCTCGGCCACGTCTTCAACAGCCCGCGCATGCACCTGTGGCACCACGACCAGTCCGACGAGGGCGGAGCTGCGAAGAACTTCGGGATCGTGCTGAGCCTCTGGGATCACCTGTTCGGCACCGCGTACTGGCCGAAGCAGCGCAGCCCGGAAACGCTGGGCTATCCGGGAATCGAGGAGATGCCGCAGGGCCTCGTGGGCGAGCTCGTCTGGCCGCTCTCGAGGCTTTGCCCTGACCTCTGGCCGGGGACCCGGCGCCGCATCTGATCCGTCCCGGGACAAGGGCCGAAGGCGATGGCCCAGGGCAAGGCCTTATACTTGTCCGAATGGGCGAAGACCTCCCGTCGCTGCCGCCCGCCTTCCCGGAGGAGGGCCTCTCCGACGACGACCCCAAGCGCCGCAAGAAGGAGGCCAAGCTCCTCGCGGAAGCGACGCGGGCGCTCGACCCTTGGGAGCGATACCGGACCCTCGTCGACGCGCTCGAGGAAGCGATGGACCTCGTCGAGCTCGCCGACCGCAAGGCACGCTTCGCGCTCGTGATCATGGGCGCGCTCAATATCGCGTTCTTCTTCCTGGTGACGCGTGCCGAGCTGATCGACGTCTTGCCGGCCACGCTGCGGCCGTTCCTCGGCTTCTACCTGCTGCTCTACGCCGGTGTCGCCCTCTTCTTCTTCCTCGAGGCGATCGAGGCGCTCAAGCCGCGGCGCTTCCGCCCGCACCTGCCCTATCCCGGGGAGGCGGGCCCGGAGCATTTCCCCGAGGGCCTGCGCTACTACGAGGACATCGTGCTGCGCGACCTCGAGGCCTACCGCCGGGCCTGGCGTGAGGTGCGCTTTAGCCAGCTGAACGCCGAGCTCGCCGTCCAGAACCACGTGATGGCCCGCATCAACAGCGACAAGTTCCGCTCGCTGCGACGGCTGTACGGAGGCCTGCGCGTGCTCACGCTGCTCGCCGGGGGGCTGCTCGCGGTGGTGGCGCTCTCGATGCTCGTGAGCCAGACGCCACGGCCGATCCCTGGCGAGGCCGAAATCCTCTCTCCCCCCGCCGCGATGGCCGCGCCCATGACCGCGAAACCGGCGGGCCTCCAGGCTCCCGTGCCCGTGGCGACTGAGGGGCTGCGGGAGGCGTCCGGGATCGTCTGGCATCCAGCGCTCGGGCGCTTCTTCGCGGTGGGCGACCGCGGCACGCTCGCGGAGATCGAGCCCTCGGGCCGCGTCCTGAAGCTCCATCGCGTGAAGGGCAACCTCGAGGACGTGGCCGTCCACGCTCCGAGTGGGCGGCTCGTGCTGCTCGCGGAGAAGAAGGGCGAGCTCGTGGTCTGGGACCCAGCCTCCCAATCCGAGACGGCCCGCTTCCCGCTCGACGTGTCGGCCGTGCTCGGCAAGGACCCAGCCGATCGCAACCAGGGCTTCGAGGGGCTCGCCTTTCGCGAGGATTCCGACCAGCCGGGCGGCGGCACCTTCTATCTGGTGCACCAGCGCGGTCCCGCGCGCCTCGTCGCGCTCACGTTCGATCCGTCGGGTCCGGTGCGCATCCTCGGTGCTTCGGACGTCGTGGCGCGTCACGGCTTGAAGCCGTACGAGGACCTGACCGCGGTCGCTTGGAGCGAGCCGCTCGCGCGGCTGCTCGTGATCGCGGAGAGCGACGACCGGCTGCTCATGGTGTCGCCGGCGGGGACCATCACGGGCACCTGGCCGCTCCCCGGCGGTCGGCAGGAGGGCCTCGCGCTCGCCGCGGACGGCGCGCTTTGGGTCGCCGACGACCGGCTGGGCCTTTTCAAGATCCCCGGCGCGCTGGCCACGCTCACGGCGACGCCCGAGGCTGGCTCGTGACCCGGCGCCGCGGCACGCAGGCTTCGCTCTTGCTGGTGGTAGCACTCGCCGCGTCCACGCCGGGCGCCGCTCAGGAGAAGCCGCCCACGAAGCCACCCGCGACGCCGCCCAAAGGCTGGAAGGTCGAGCCTTTCTCGATCACGAACAAGGCGGCCGGCTTTCAGGTCGCCCTCGCCGGTTACGCGCAGTCCGACGTCCGCTGGTTCCGCGACTGGCAGGTGGGCGACGGCACCGACGGCACGCTGCGCGCGGAAGAGTTCGAGTGGCGGCGTTTGCGCATCGGGATCGAGGGGGAGTGGCGGCGGCTCTCGTTCGAGATCGACGTCGATCCGGCCTTCGACGAGGGCGACGAGCTGAAGAACGCCTGGCTCGGACTGCGCCTTACGAAGGCGCTCCAGGTGAGCGGCGGCCACATCAAGCTCCCCGTGAGCCCGGAGTGGCTGAGCTCCGCCAGCAAGACGGACTTCATCGAACGCGCCACCGTGGTGCAGTCGCTTGCGCCGGGGCGCGACTGGGGCGGCCTGCTCTCGGGCGAGCTCGGCCGCGCGCTCGAGTACAGCGCGGGCGTCTTCGAGGGCGACGCGCGGACGAGCCCTCGCCGCGCGGGCACCACCGTGGCCACACGATTGGTCTGGAAGCCGTCCGGCTGGCTCGACCTGGGGGGCTCTTTCTCGCAGGGCGACGTGGCCGCCGGCTCGGCGAGTGCGCGCGAGAGCCCGAGCCCCAAGGGCCTCGTGGGCTCGAGCGGGACGGGCTACCAGTTCTTCCCGGGGGTGTACGTGGACGGACGCCGTCGGCGCTGGGGCATCGACGCGCGCATCCAGGGCGGCCCCTTTTCGGTGTGGGCCGAGTTCCTCGAGGCGCGTGAGGAGCGCAGGGGGCAGGGGCCTACTCAGGAAGACCTGCCGGACGTGTTCGGCAGGGGCTGGTCCGCAACAGCGACCTGGCTCGTGACCGGTGAGCAGAAGACCCGCAGCATCAAGCCCAGGCGTGGGCTCCTCACCGGCCCGGGGGCAATCGAGCTCGGGGCACGCTACGAGGAGCTGTGGTTCGACGACGTGAGCAACCAGGGCTTCGAGTCGGCCGGAAGCCGGGCGGGCAACATCCGGCCAGCGGGGCTCCGGACGCTCACCGGCAGCTTGAGCTGGTGGCCGACGGGCTTCCTGCGTTTGCAGGGCAACGTGCTCGTCGAGCGCTACGACGACGTGTTACGCGCGCCCGAGCCCGGCAACAGCGGCGACTACGTCTCGCTCTTCGGCCGCGTACAGGTACACCTGTGGTGAGGAGGACGATGCGCCGCTTCCTGAATCATCTGCCGGCGGCCCTGTGCCTCGCCGGGATGGCCGCGCTCGCGGCCTGCGGCGGTGGAGCCGGCGGCAGTGGCGGCACGCCGACCGGCCCGTCGGCGACCGTGACGCCGCCCACGGCCCTGCCGCCCGGTGGCGCCCCAATCTTCGATGCTTCCGTCCTGCACGAAGCGCGGCTCGACCTCGACCCGTCCGCGTGGAAGGCGCTGCGCGAGAACTTCCTGAGCAACCAGTACTACGCCGCCAACTTCAGCGTCGACGGCGTGGGGGTGTCGCAGGTCGGGATCCGCTCGCGTGGCGACGGCTCGCGCAGCGAGGAGAAGCCCGGGCTCAAGATCGACTTCAACAAGTACGTCCCGTCCCAGGAGTTCTACGGCTACAAGACGCTGGTGATCGACAACCTGACCCAGGACGCCAGCATGCTGCGCGAGCGGCTGGCGTTCCTGGTGTTCGAGGCGATGGGCATCGCCTCGCCCCGCAACGCGCACGCCCGGCTCACCGTCAACGGGGAGTACTGGGGGCTGTTCGCGCTCGTCGAGCCGATCAGCAAGCCGTTCCTGAAGAACCGCCTCGGCGAGGAGAGCGGCAACCTCTTCGACTACGAGTGGAGCTTCCCCTACAACTTCGAGTGGCTCGGAAGCAATCCAGGCGCGTACGTCCCGGCGCCCTTCGAGCCCGAGACGAACGAGGACAAGCCCGACGTCGCGGCCGGGCTCGTGGCCTTCATCCAGGCGATAAACGAGCTGCCCACGGCCGGCTTCGCCGCCGCGATCGGTTCGCGCATCGACGTCGACCGCTTCCTGATGCACGTGGCGATCGAGAACGCGATCACCGAGAACGACGGCATCGTCGGTGCCTTCGGCCTCAACAACTTCTACCTCTACGAGTACGGCCAGAAGAACCGCTTCGTGTTCATCCCCTGGGACAAGGACAACACCTTCAGCAGCGGGAGCTGGCCGCTCTATCGCAACCTCGACCAGAACCTGCTCAGCTCGCGCCTGACCGCCGATCCCGCCAAACGCCAGGTCTACGCCGACGCGGTCGTGCGCGCCGTGACGAGCTACGTCAACCCGCGCTGGCTCACGCCGCAGCTCGAGACGGCCTATCAGCAGGTCCGACAAGCGGCGCTCGCCGACGTGCGCAAGCCGTTCACGAACGCCCAGTTCGAGGCCGCGGTCGAGGGCGTGCGCGGCGTGATCGCGGCGCGCGAGAACGACGTCAACGCTCAGCGCTAGAGGCGTGCGCGCCAACCGTTACCGCCCGCCCCGTGAATGGCTGGCGGCTCTCGTCTTCGCCCTGATCGGCTGCGGCGGCGGCTCGTCGCCCGACCCGCCCGCCGTCCCGCCCGCGCAGCCGGGGCTGATGACGCGCGGCCCCTACCTCCAGCACGCCGACGACGGTGTCGTCGTGGCCTGGTACACGAGCGCGCCGGGTGACGGCCGGGTGCGCTTCGTCTCCGAATCCGGCGCCACCGGCGAGGCGCTGGCCCCGGCCGGGACGACGCGGCGGGAAGCGACGCTGCGAGGCCTGCTGCCCGGCATGAGCTACCGCTACCTCGTCTTCTCGCCGCTCGGCCTGCTCGCCTCGACCCGCGGGGAAGTGGAGTTCTCGTTCCGCGCGCCCGAGCGGGATGTGCTGCGCTTCGTCGTGTTCGGAGACTGCGGGACCGGCAGCGCGGCCCAGTTCGCGGTCGCGCGCGCGATCGCGGCCGAAGCGGTGGCCCCGGATCTCGTGATGATCGCGGGCGACGTGATCTACCCGCCCGCCGACGCGTCGGCGTGGGACGCCCGCTTCTTCGCTCCCTACCGGGCGCTCTTGCCCGCGGTCCGCTTCTACGCCGTGCCCGGCAACCACGACTACGAGATCCAGGGCGGGAGGCCGTTCTTCGATGTCTTCACGCTTCCGCGCAACGGCCCCGACGGGCTGGTCCCGGAGTCGAGCTACTGGCTCGAGCGGGCGGGGGCGCTGCTGATCGCTCACGACACCAACCAGAGCGCCGCGGTGCTGCGCCAGGACGCGACCCCGTGGCACCGCGAGGTCGCGCGCCGGCCTGCGACGTTCCGGCTCGTGTTCCAGCACCAGTCGATGTACTCCTCGGGTATCAACTTCGCCGAGCCTCCCTCGCCACAGCTCCGCGAGCTGCTCGGTCCCGTGTATTCGGCGACCGGCATCGACGTCGTCTTCAACGGCCACGATCATCTCTACGAGCGCACGCGGCCGATCGGCGGCGTCGTCTATGTGACGAGCGGCGCGGGCGGCGCGGAGCTCTACCCGCGCACGGCCACGAACCCGTTCACGCTGGCCTTCGTGAACGACCGCCACGGCTATACCTACGTCGAGCTGAGCGGCCGCACGCTGCTGTTGCGGCAGATGGACACGAACGGCAAGGCCCAAGATACATTCACGCTCACGAAGGCGGTGTCGGCTGCCGATCCGTTACGGGCGTTCTCGGGCGCCGGCGCGCCGCCGCGCGGCTGGGCCGCGCCTGGCTTCGACGACTCGGAGTGGCCCGAGGCCTCCTCCGTGCCGGGCCGCCTGGTGGCACGGCGCAGCTTCGACGTGGGACGCTTGAGCTCCGTGCGCCAGGCCGTGCTGCGCGTGCGCGGCGTGTCGGACTACCGCGTGCGCCTGAACGACGTCGAAGTGGCGCGCGAAGGCGGGACCGAGGCGGCCCCCGCTGCCTTCACGCTTCCAGCCGCGCTGCTGCGCGAGGGCAGGAACGCGCTCGCGCTCGACGGCTTTTCGGCAGGAGGCGAGGCGGCCAAGCCCTCGCTCGAGCTGGTGCTGGTCGGGTCCGCGCCGCGCTAGTCCGAAGTTCCCCGGCTGAGTAGGCCGTAAGCCTCAGCTTTGTCACAGCTTGGCGGGTTTTTCGGTGGCAGTGAGTAG
>Ga0247727_10001537_pt1 | contig 54580 bp, 61 predicted proteins | sample WisWelCaveWW1625_FD_202498 | JGI IMG/M metagenome (GOLD analysis project Ga0247727, IMG submission 202498) | Biofilm microbial communities from Wishing Well Cave, Virginia, United States - WW16-25 | ecosystem: Environmental > Aquatic > Deep subsurface > Groundwater > Cave microbial mat | place... | reverse complement strand
TGTGACGGTTGATTTGATTCAGCCGGTGGCGATGGAGAAAGAACAGCGATTCGCTATCCGCGAAGGCGGTCGTACGGTCGGCGCAGGTGTTATTACTGAAATTGTTAAGTAACCGCAATGGTTCAACCGCAGCCACGTATCCGCATTAAGCTTAAGGCGTATGATCATCGCGTCCTGGACATGTCCGCGACGGAGATCGTTGAAACAGCGCAGCGAACGGGTGCTAAGATCTCAGGCCCCATTCCGCTTCCGACAAAGCGGGAGCTTTACACCGTCTTGCGCTCGCCGTTCATCGATAAGAAGTCGCGCGAGCAGTTCCAATTGGTCACGCACAAGCGTCTGATCGACATCCTTGAGCCTACCTCAAAGACGATCGATGCGCTGCGCAAGTTGAATTTGCCCTCGGGCGTGTATGTTGAGGTGAAGTGATGGGTATCGGGCTGTTGGGCAAAAAGCTAGGTATGACGCATGTTTACGATGAGCATGGGCGTCGCCATTCGGTTACGGCGATCGAGGCCGGCCCTTGCACGATCGTAGATATACGCACTCCTGAGAAGAACGGCTACCAAGCGCTTCAACTGGGTTTTGAAACTGTTGACGCTAAAGATTTGAACAAACCCCGCGCCGGCCAAGCTAAGAAAGAAGGCCAGGGCGCGTTTCGGCATGTGCGCGAGTTTCGGCTGCGAGACAAAGGAGAATGGGCTGTTGGCCAGAAGTTGACTGTCGATCTTTTCCAGGATTATGAGCTCGTTGATGTTATCGGAATATCGATCGGCAAGGGCTTCCAAGGCGGTATGAAGCGGTGGAATTGGAGTGGTGGGCCTGAAACACATGGCTCTATGTCGCACCGCGCGCCGGGCGCCAGCGGCTCCGGTACTACGCCGGGCCGCGTTTATAAGGGGCATCATTTTCCAGGACATATGGGCCAAGATCGCGTGACGGTTCAGAACCTGCGCATCATTCAGCGAGACCTTGAGCATAACCTGATCCTGGTAGAAGGTTCCGTGCCTGGCTCCGACAACGATGTTGTTGTCGTTCGCAAGTCAATCAAGCGTCCTGGCATCATCCGAAAGCCGCAAGCGCTCCAAACAGTGGTTGATGAAGAACAGGATGAGAAGGGCAAGAAGCCCGTGGGGAAGAAGAAGTAATGGATGTTAAAGTCTTAAGCTTAGATGGTCGTGCTGTAGGGATGCTTACTCTCGATGATGCAGTTTGGGGTGGTGAGGTTAACACGCCACTTCTTTCGCAAGCGGTTGCTATGTATCGCACCAACCTGCGTCGGGGAACGGCATCTACCAAAACGCGGGCGCATGTTTCAGGTGGCGGGAAAAAACCTTGGAAGCAGAAGCACACAGGCCGCGCGCGCGCGGGTTCAACCCGTTCACCCTTGTGGCGCCATGGCGGTATCGTATTCGGGCCCAAGCCGCGCGATATGTCTTACCGTTTGCCTCAGTCGATTAGGCGCCTTGCGCTTCTGGAGAGCTTAAAGGGCAAGCTCCGCGATCAAGAATTACTTGTCGTAGAAGATATCCAATCCGAAAAGCCAAAGACCAAGCCTTTTGCGGCCTTAGCGAAAATTTTTAACGTTGAGCGCAAATCCGTCATTGTGTTGGATGAGAATCGCGAATCGGTGGTGAAATCTCTACGCAATCTGGCGTATTTTGACCTTCGGCAATCCGACAATCTGAATGCGTTTGACGTTTTGAACTCCCACAAACTCATCATAACTAAGCGTGCGTTCGAGCAGCTCGAACAGCGGATATCCACCGAACAGCTGACGCGGGAAGAAAGAATTACAAAGGGCTCCAAAGATGCGATCGCCAAGTGAGATTGTAAAAGGCGTCCGCCAGACAGAAAAGGGAGCGCGATTGGCGCTCTTGGATCAGTATCTGATTCAGGTGGCAGTCGATGCCAATAAGATTGAGATCCGTGAGGCGGTGGAACGGCTCTTTAATGTGAAGGTCCGAGATGTCAACACTTTAGTCTGCCGCGGTAAATGGCGGCGCCTCAATTACCGCTGGGGACGCCGTTCCGATTGGAAAAAGGCCGTTGTGACCCTCCAAAAGGGCCAGAAGATTGAAGTGAAAGAGTAAGGGGGATCGAGGAATATCATGGGTATTCAGTCATTTAATCCGACCACGCCGACGCGTCGTTATCAGATCATCTCGGATTTCGCGAATATTACTAAGACCAAGCCCGAGAAGAACTTGACTGTACCATTGCGCAAGACAGGGGGCCGCAACGCGCATGGTCATATTACGAGCCGTTTCCGTGGTGGCGGCCATAAGCGCATGTACCGCATCATTGATTTTTATCGGCGTGACAAAGAGGGCATTGAAGGGACGATCATCGCTGTAGAGTACGATCCAAATCGCACCGCGCGATTAGCTCTTGTCCAGTATGTGGATAACGAGCGGCGCTATATTCTTTGCCCCGAAGGCTTAAGTGTGGGTGAACTAATCAATGCGGGAGCAACTGCCGAGATTAAAGTCGGCAACGCGCTTCCGCTTAGACGCATCCCCCCGGGCCAGTTTATTCACAACCTTGAATTACGGCCGCGTCGCGGCGCGCAATTAGTGCGGTCGGCCGGCTCGGGCGCTTTAATCCAAGCTAAAGATGGCGACTACGCGCACATCAAGCTGCCCTCAGGCGAAATTCGCCTTGTGCATATGGATTGCTGGGCCACTATCGGCCAGGTCGGCAACTCGGAACGAAAATCTTTCGTCATCGGCAAGGCGGGTCGTTCTCGCTGGCTGGGCCGTAAGCCGCATGTGCGGGGTATTGCAATGAACCCCGTAGACCACCCGCATGGGGGTGGTGAAGGTAAATCTGGGCAAGGCAACCCCCATCCTGTTTCGCCGTGGGGTTGGCACACCAAAGGCCACAGGACGCGCAATCGCAATAAGTATTCAAAGCGTCTGATCGTGAAACGGAGAAAATAAGGCATGGGACGTTCGACCACTAAGGGCGCGTTCGTAGAGGAATCGCTGCAGAAGAAGGTCACGAAAGCCCAGCAGATAAACGACCGCAAGCCCATCAAGACTTGGTCGCGGCGGTCGACAGTTACGCCCGACTTCATCGGTTTGAATTTTCTCATTCACAACGGCAAGGGTTTCCAGCCGGCTTACATCACCGAAAATATGGTGGGTCATCGGCTGGGCGAGTTTGCCCCTACGCGCGTCTTCAAGAAGCACGGCGGCGTTAAGAAGGAAGCCGGCCCGGGCACGGGTCTAGGAAAGTAAGGCAAAGGACACGGAGCATATGCTAGCTACTGCAAAAGTTCGCTATTTACGCATGACGCCCAGAAAAATGGGCTATGTGATCGCCCCCTTGCGCCTTAAGACCGTCGCAGATGCGTTGGCGCTTCTTTCGGCAACGAATCGCCGAGCGGCTGGGCCTCTAGCCAAATTGATAGCCTCAGCTTTCGCGAATGCCCGTCAAAACAACCCTGTCCTGTGTGAGGATGAGGTGATCATCAGCAAGTGCGTGGCGAATGAGGGCCCGACGTGGAAGCGCTTCCGTCCGGCGGCATTTGGTCGGGCGGCCCCGATTCTTAAGCGCACATCTCACGTCATGGTCGAACTGGAGAAGAAGTGAGGACTCATGGGTCAGAAGGTTAATCCGGTCTGTTTGCGGCTTAATATTACCCGCGATTGGGGTTCACGCTGGTTCACGCCAAGCAAGAAGCAGTTTGTTAAGAATCTTCAAGAGGACCGTAAAATTCGCGAACTTTTGATCAAAGAGCTGTCCTCGGCGGCGGTTGCCCGTGTTGTGATCGAGCGCTCGGCCGAGAAGATCCGCATCGCCATCCATACGGCACGGCCGGGTATTTTGATCGGGCGACGCGGCGAGAATATCCAGCGTCTGCAGGAAGCGGTGCAGAAGATTGCGGGTACGCAGCAGCAGCTTAAAATCGATTATGTCGAGATTACGAATCCGGCGGTAGAAGCGAAGCTCATCGCCGATTCGCTCGCCTTTCAGCTTGAGAAGCGCATTGCGTTCCGCCGGGCTATGAAACGTGCGGTGCAGCAAGCTATGGAATCGGGCGCCAAAGGAATCCGTGTGATCTGCAAGGGTCGTTTGGCAGGCTCTGAAATGAAACGTTCAGAGGTTTACCGCGCCGGAACAGTGCCGCTTGGAACGTTGCGCGCGCATATTGATTTCGCAACGGGTACGGCGCACACAACGGCAGGCTGCATCGGGACCAAGGTTTGGGTGTGCCGAGGCGAGTTGACCCCGCTTGTGCGTGAAAAGGGACCTGCTAAGGCTCGTATAGCTGTAGAAGCGAAGGCGCCGGAAGCCTCAGTAGCGCAGTAACAGAAATAGGATTCAAATATGCCACTTTTACTACCTAAGAGAGTCAAATATCGCAAGTCGCATCGCGGCAAGCGGCGCGGTATGGCTAAGGGCGGCACTACGCTTGCCTTTGGTGAGTTCGGTTTGAAGGCGCTCGGGAATGGTTGGGTGACTGCGGCTCAGATAGAGGCCTGTCGTGTAGCTATTAGCCGATCAATGGCGCGCGGCGGCAAGATATGGCTGCGGATCTTTCCGGATAAACCATGTACGACACACGGGCAGGAAAAGCCTATGGGTTCCGGAAAAGGTTTGGTCGATCACTGGGTGGCGGTTGTCAAGCGCGGCCGAATTTTATTTGAGGTTGATGGTGTTCAGGAGGAGGTCGCTCGCGAAACGTTTCGCCTGGCGGCTTATAAACTACCCATATCCACACGCATGGTGAGCCGTAAAGAAGAGGTGGCAGGGTGATGGCTGAGAAATCTTCTGCCAAAGACCTCCGCGGTCTGCCTGAGGCGGAGCTTAAATCGCGCATCGAGGGCATCCAACACGAAATGTGGCTGCATCGCATTAAGGCGAAATCAGGGGCTCTGAATCAAGTCCACCAAATTGGGGACCTCAGGCGACAGATTGCCAGAATCAAGACCGTAATGCATGAACAGCGATCCAACGCAGATGGAGCTAAGAAATGAAGCCGACGAAGCAAGCTGAAATGGCTGCTACCCTTCTTCATCCGCGTGGCGCGCGCAAAGTGCGAGAAGGTTTGGTTATCAGCAATAAAATGCAAAAGACCATTGTGGTGCGGGTGGTGCGGCATGCGCAGCATAGCACTTACAGCCGTGTTATCAATCGTTCGAACGCTTTTAAGGTTCACGATGAGACGAACCAAGCAAAGCCCGGAGATTTGGTTCGGATCATGGAAACCCGTCCGATTTCAAAAGATAAGCGGTGGCGATTGATCGAAGTGGTCCGTCAGGCTTCGACGGCTCCGGCTCTTCCAGATAGCGAGTCTGGGCAGGGCGAAAAGACACCCAAAAAAGAAGCATCAGTGAAAAAGGCGGCACCCTCAAAGACGCAAGCGGGAACAAAAGCCAGCGCCGAGTCCAAAAAAGCGGCCAAGTCAAAGGAAGCCTCTTCAGGAGCCGGCGCATGATTTCGTTGCGCACACAGCTTAATGTTGCCGACAATTCCGGCGTTAAGAAAGTATGGGCGATCGGCGTGGTCGGGCGGGCGAACAAGCAAATGGCCGATGTCGGCGATGTCATCAGCGTGCATGTGCGTGAAGCGGATCCGGATGCGCTTGCCAAAAAAGGCGACGTAGTCCGATGCGTGGTCGTACGCACGCGCGCTCCGATACAACGAGTGGATGGAACAACCGTGCGGTTTGATAGCAATGCTGTTGTGCTGATCGATAATCAAAATAACCCGAAGGGCACGCGCGTCTTCGGGCCAGTGGCGCGTGAGCTTAGGGAAAAGCGCTTCATGAAGATCATCTCGCTTGCGCCTGAAGTGGTGTGAGACGAGATTAAGCGAATGCTAGAGGACATAAATGGCTCGCATTAAGAAGGGTGATGTGGTTGCCGTGTTGAGCGGCAAGGATAAAGGCAAGACCGGCAAAGTGCTGCAGGTGTGGCCGGCTACTTGGCACGTGCTCGTTGAGCACGTTAATCTCGTTAAGCATTTCGATCGCAAGAGCCAGCAGAATCCCGCCGGCGGGATCGTGGAAAGAGAAGGCAAGCTCGCACTGTCCAAGCTTGCGCTGGTCTGCCCGAAGTGCAAGAAGGGATCACGCGTGAGTTGGGAAATTGGAGCTGATGATACCAAGCGCCGGATGTGCCGGCGGTGCAAGCAACCCATTGACGCGACATGAGTAAACCATCCAAAGCCAAGGATTCCGCAGCACCTGCGAAGGCATCGCCGCCAAGAATTGAAAAACACCATGGCGGGCCCAAGCCGCGTATGTTGGAGCGTTACCGTAAGGATATCGTTCCGGTCTTGGCAAAAGAATATGGCCATAAAAACCCCATGGCTGTGCCGCGTCTAGAGAAGATTGTACTCAATATTGGCTGTGGCGAAGCTGCGCATGATGCCAAGCTGCTGGAAGCGGCGCAAAAGACGCTTGAAGTCATATCCGGCCAGCGGCCCGTTGTGACGCGAGCTAAGAAAGCCATCTCCAACTTCCGTATCCGCGAGAACGATCCTGTAGGTTGCAAGGTAACCTTGCGCCGCGCGCGAATGTACGAATTTTTGGATCGTTTGATCAGCGTCGCGCTTCCGCGTATCCGTGACTTCCGTGGGTTCAGCCCTAAGGGGTTCGATGGGCAGGGCAATTACAGTTTTGGTCTTCAGGAGCACGGGATTTTTCCGGAAGTGCATTTAGACCAGTCACCCTACACGCTAGGAATGGACATTGTTTTCGTGACCACCGCTTCAAATGGCGAGCAGGCGCTCGCGCTTTTGAAGGGGTTCGGTTTTCCATTCTCGGGACAGCAGAAGCCGGCGTAACACAGCGATAGGAATCGAGTGAGGCATGGCACGAACAGCATGGATTGAACGCTCAAAACGGACGCCAAAATTCAAGGTACGTGCGGTCAACCGCTGCGCACGATGTGGTCGGCGGCGCGCCTTCTACCGCCGTTTTGGCCTCTGCCGTATGTGCTTCCGGGAAATGGCCTGGCGGGGAGAGATCCCGGGGCTTGTGAAAGCTAGTTGGTAACTCTGAACGCGTGAGGTATCGGGAATATGTCTGTGACAGATCCAGTGGCAGATGCCCTGACAAAAATTCGAAACGCTTCGCGGGCGCACCACCCGACGGTTGAGGTACGGCCTTCCAAATTTACACAGCAGGTGCTTGATGTGCTGCAGCAGCAAGGTTTTATCCGCACTTATCGAGTTGTCGGCGAAGATGTGGCGCAGCGCACTTGCCGCGTCTATTTGAAGTATGCCGGCAAGAAGACACCGGCTATTGCCCAGGTTGTCAGGGTCTCGAAACCTGGCGTGCGCGTGTATGCTTCCCGTGCTACGCTTCCGCGCGTTCGGCGAGGCATGGGAGTTGCGATTGTAACCACATCCCGCGGCGTAATGACTGAACGGGATGCCTACCGGCAGGGAATCGGGGGCGAAGTCGTGTGTTACGTGTGGTGACGCTGAAAACCCCGATGCAGAAACAATTGGACTTTGGAGTGGAGTGGTAAAATGTCGAGAATTGGGCGTGCCCCCATTGCCGTGCCAAGCGCGGTAAAAATTGTAACTGAGGGCCAGCTGGTTCATGTCGAAGGCCCGAAAGGCAAGTTGTCCTGGTCGCTTCCCGAGGTTATTCAAGTCAAACTTGACGGTCAAATACTTACTGTCACGCGCCAGGGTGATGAGCGTTCGGCTAGAGCTTTACATGGCCTGTCTCGCGCGCTCATTGCGAATATGGTTAATGGCGTGACTGCCGGCTTTTCGAAAGAGCTGGAAATCGTCGGCATCGGTTACAGAGCGGTCCTTCAGGGAAAACAACTGACCCTTAGCGTTGGGTTTTCGCATCCGGTAATTATGCCTATTCCGGAAGGTATTACGGTCGAGGTCCCCAAGCCGAACATTCTTATCATTAAGGGTGTGGATCGACAGCTAGTCGGCCAGTTTGCGGCCAATATTCGGCGTGTGGCTCCACCTGAGCCGTACAAGGGTAAGGGCATACGCTATCAAGGCGAGGTTGTTCGCAAGAAGGCCGGTAAGGCAGCGACGGGATCAGGCGCTAAGGGAGGCGCCTCTTAATGGGTTTATCCAATCAGCGACGCCTTGGGCGCGAAGCCCGGCACAGGCGTATTAGAAAAAAAGTCGTCGGCATGCCTGAGCGTCCACGGCTGAGCCTTTATCGCAGCCATAAGCATCTCTTCGCCCAAGTCATTGATGACATGGCGGGCAAGACGATTGTTGGTTGCTCAACGAAAGACAAGCGTCTGAAGCTTGCCTCCGGCGGAACGATTTTAGCTGCCGAGGCGCTCGGCAAGTTTGTTGCGACTGAAGCCTCAGGCAAAGGGATTAAGAAGGTGGTTTTCGATCGTGGCGGATACGTTTACCACGGCCGAGTAAAGGCATTTGCGGAAGCGGTTCGTTCGGGGGGGCTTGAGGTTTAATATGGCACGCGACACACAGCGATCCGGGCAGCGTCAGCATGGGCCGTCCGACGGTCCGCAGTTGATGGAGAAGCTTATCAGCATCAACCGCGTGGCTAAGGTCCACAAGGGTGGCAAGCGTTTGTCTTTCAGCGCACTAGCGGTGGTCGGCGATGGTAAGGGCCGAGTTGGCATGGCTTTGGGCAAGTCCAATGAGGCGGCTGATGCTATTCGCAAGGGGTTCCTTCGCGCTGAACGCAATATGGCCAGCATTCCGCTCAAAGGCAGTACGATACCGCATGAAGTGTTCGGTGTCGCCGATGCTTCGAGGGTACTGCTTAAACCAGCCAGCCCGGGAACGGGCATTATCGCGGGTGGCCCTGTCCGCGCCGTATGCGAAGCGGCGGGAATCAGAGATATCCTGACCAAGAGCCTCGGGTCATCGAATGGGATCAATTTAGTGAAGGCTACGATCAACGGCCTTCTTGCGCTTGAACGCGAGGACCAGGTTGCTGAGCGCCGCCGCGTATTCAGCGAAGCGGCGGAGGCGGGCGTATGAACGTAACAGACATTCCGGCAGTACCGGGCGCGCGGCATCGCCGCAAGCGGGTCGGTCGCGGTCCCGGCTCCGGCCATGGTAAGACAGCCACCCGTGGTACGAAGGGCCAGCGCTCAAGAACAGGCTCTCGCAAACGGCCTGGATTTGAAGGCGGTCGCACGCCGCTTATTCGTCTCATCCCGAAGCGGGGTTTTAAGCAAAAAGCAACCGGTCGTCCCGAGCCTTTTGAAATCGTCAACGTCGGAAGTTTGAATGAGGTGCAGATCAGCGAGCGCCTGACCCCACTGAAATTGCTTGAGTTGGGTCTTGTTCGTCGCGATGGCAGGCGCATTAAGCTTCTGGGGGGTGGCGATCTTTCCAAGAAGTTAAGCATCGCTGTGCATGCGGCGAGCGCCTCTGCCAAGGCTAAGATCGAGAAAGCAGGAGGCACGGTGGAACTGTTGTCAAAGGTATCTAAGGCGTCATAACCGGTTTTACTGACAGCAGCCGCCCAGCATGTTTCGACTTATTAGCGCGCTAGGTAATGCGTGGAGCATTCCTGAGCTTCGCAAGAAGCTCTTGTTCACGCTTGGCATTCTCGCTTTGTATGAGGTGGGTGTATTTATCCCCGTTCCGGGTGTAAACGGCGCGGAGCTGGGTCGGATCTTTGACGAATTGTCTCAAAAAACAGGCGGCGGTTTTCTAACGCTGCTGGATATGCTTACGGGGGGCGCGTTATCGCACGCAACGATATTCGCTCTTTCCGTTATGCCGTATATCAGCGCTACGATCATCGTCGAAACGCTGCTGGCAACGGCGATTCCAGCGTTGGAAAAGTTGCGCAAGGAAGGCATTGTCGGCTACCGCAAGCTGCACCAATATTCCCGCTACGCTACGATAGTCCTTGCGATCATCAACTCGTTCGTTTACGCGACACTGCTTGAAAAGGCGATTCCCGCCCAGTTCAATACGCAGATCGTGCTGAATCCAGGGATCGGTTTTCGCCTCCTCACGGTAATCACGATGACGGCGGGTATGGCTATGATCATGTGGCTGGCCGAGCAGATTACCGAGCGCGGTATCGGCAACGGCATGAGCCTTCTTATCATGGCTAATATCGTCGGCCGTATTCCTTTGGCTATACGGGATCTTTTGGTCCAGCTTGGACCAAACGGCATGAATGAATCGCCCATGGCGCCGCTTAAGTTTATTGCCATGTTGGGCTTTTTAGTGGGGATCGTGACGCTGGTGATCTTTGTTGAGCAAGGCCAGCGAAGAATTCCCGTGCACTATGCTCGACGCGTAGTCGGCCGTAAAGTGTATGGCGGGCAGAGCACCTACCTTCCTCTTAAGGTCAATAGTGGAGGGGTGTTGCCCATTATCTTTGCTGTTTCATTGCTCTATTTTCCCATGCAGTTGGCGAGCTTTGTGCCGCAGATGCAGGGCCTGGCTGGTTGGTTTACAAACACTTCGCTCGCATTTAACCTGATCTATGGCGTGCTCATTCTGTTTTTTACATTTTTCAGCACCGCGCTGACGGCGCATCAGTTTTTAGAAGCGGCTGAGCAAATGAAAAAGGTGGGCGCCTTCATTCCAGGAATACGGCCGGGGCAGGCGACGGTTGAATATTTGGATAGAATTCTAACGCGGGTTACTTTTGTCGCTGCCGTTTATCTGGTCAGTATCGCCATTTTGCCGGATATGCTGATGGCATGGATGAAAGTGCCGGCGCGGGTGGCGGGCTTTTTTGGCGGCACCAGCCTTTTGATCGTGGTAGGTGTTACGTTGGATACTATGAAGCAGATAGAATCGCATCTCTTGATGCGTCATTACGAAGGTTTCTTTAAGAGCGGCCGCCTGCGTGGGCGGCGTTAGAAGAATGCGGATCGTACTGCTTGGCCCCCCTGGAACGGGTAAGGGGTCGCTAGCTAGTTTGTGCGATGAAAAGCTTTCCGTTGCGCATGTATCGACGGGCGAGATTTTTCGGCATGAGATCGCTCGCGGCTCAGCACTTGGCAAACGGGTTCAGCAATACGTCAAGAATGGGCGGCTTGTGCCCGATGAGCTCGTTGTGGAAGTGATGGTTAAACGTTTGGCAAGTCCGAAGTTCGTTAAAGGTTTTCTTTTGGATGGCTTTCCGCGGACCCAGAAGCAGGCTGCAGGGTTAGATGCGGCGCTTGTAAAGCGTGAACGTCCCTTACATGGGGCGGTGTATATCGCGTCGCCTCAAGATGTTCTTGTGCGGCGCTTATCGGGTCGCCGAGTTTGCGTTGGCTGTAGTTTGAATTATCATATTCGGACGATGCGGCCCAAAAAGGCGGGTATTTGCGATCGCTGCGCTAGACCCCTTGTGTTGCGAGAAGACGATAAGCCTGAGACGGTTCGCAAGCGCCTGAAATTGGATGCGAAGAATGCCGCGCCTTTATTGGCCTACTACAAAGCGCGCAAACGGCTTTACCGTGTGGATGGTAGGGGACATATCGATACTGTCTACAAGCGGGCGAATCAGCTCTTTCGTAAGCTTGGCTGGGTGCGCGCCTTGCACGCATGATTGAATTAAAAAGCCCGCAGGAAATTGCGGTTATGCGCCGTGCGGGACGCATGGTGGGTGGGCTGCTTAAGCATTTAGAGGCACGCGTGCGCGCGGGGATTAAGACGCGTGAACTGGATCTGGAGGCGCGTGATTATCTGCGCCGATCGCATGCAAAGCCTGCGTTTTTAGGGTATCGCGGCTATCCGGCATGCATCTGCGTCTCGGTGAATGAAGAAGTCGTGCATGGCATTCCTGGCGATCGCGAAATTCGAACGGGTGATATCGTCAGCATTGATGCGGGCGCGATCATTGATGGGTTTTACGGTGACGCGGCGATTACCGTGATCGTCGGCCCTGGCAATCGTGATAGCGTTCGGTTGGTTGATACGACTCGACTTGCTCTTTTAGAAGGGATACGACAAGCGCGCGTAGGTAAGCGGCTCTCGGACATTTCGCATGCCGTCCAGCAGGTTGTCGAGCAAGAAGGTTTTGGCGTGGTCCGTGATTTCGTGGGGCACGGCATTGGTCGTGCGATGCACGAAGATCCGCCTATTCCGAACTTCGGCGCTCCTAACCTCGGTCCTCGGTTGCGGCCAGGTATGGTGCTTGCGATCGAGCCAATGGTGACGATGGGCAGTTATGAGGTTGAGGTCCTATCCGACGGTTGGACAGCGGTTACCAAAGACCGTTCGCTATCGGCTCATTTCGAGCATTCGATCGCGATTACGGAACAGGGCGTGGAAGTGCTGACGGAATTTGAGCATGCCGAAAGAAGATCTGATTGAAGTTGAGGGGGTCGTTCGGGAGGCGCTTCCGAACACCATGTTTCGTGTTGAGATTCAGGAAGGCCATACCGTGCTCGCGCATCTAGGTGGAAAGCTTCGCAAAAACTACATTCGTATTTTACCCGGGGATCGGGTGAAGATGGAGCTGTCCCCTTACGATTTGACCCGGGGACGCATTACGTTCCGGCTCTAATTAGCTGGGGAAACGGATAGGAAAAAATGAAAGTACGTGCATCGGTTAAGCGTATTTGCAGCAAGTGCAAGATTGTCAGGCGGGTAGGTATTGTCCGCGTTATTTGCGAAAATCCGAAGCACAAGCAGCGCCAAGGGTAGTCCTCAAGAAGCGGCCGGCAGTAAATTTACAGGCCGCTTTTGGCTGGACGCTTAAAGCTAAAGGGAAAACATGCCAAGAATTCTGGGGATCGATTTACCGAAGAATAAGCGGATTGACATTGCGTTGCGCCATCTCTATGGTATCGGGCCGGTCACATCTTTACGTGTTTTGGTTGCTACGAAGATCGAATTCAGCAAACGCGCGGGCGAACTAACAGACGAAGAGATCGCGCGCTTGACGCAAGAGCTGCAGGCTAACTACAAACTTGAAGGTGACCTCAGGCGTGAAGTGGCCGGCAACATCAAGCGGTTAATCGATATCGGCTCCTACCGTGGCCAACGCCACAAGAAGGGGTTGCCTGTGCGTGGCCAGCGCAGTCGAACCAATGCCCGAACCCGCAAGGGTCCGCGTCCGCGTGTCGGTGTTCGCAAGCGCGCTCGTCCGACGACGACGGGAGCTCCAAGTCGTGGTGCTTAACAGGAGGCCGTATTCAGCATGCAGTTTGAGATGATGGAGGAAGGACAGGGATGAGTGACGAGACTAACGACGTTGTCGCAGGGGCAAAAAATGAAGCAACGGAACCCCAAGTTGGTGCCGGCGCAGATCTACAAGCGGCAGCGGCTAAGCCCGCAGCTAAGCGTCGCGGCAAAAAGCGGCTCCAGTCGACGCAGGGTATCGCTCATATCCTTGCCACCTTCAATAACACTATCGTGACGATAACCGACCGCCAGGGCAACACTATCTGCTGGGCGACGTCAGGCGGCAGCGGTTTTCACGGCTCGCGCAAATCAACGCCCTATGCGGCGCAGATTGCGGCTATGAACGCCGCTCGTAAGGCCATAGAGCTTGGACTAAAGGAAGTTGAGGTTTTTGTGAAGGGACCCGGGCAGGGCCGGGAATCGGCCATTCGGTCGTTGCAGCAAGCGGGGTTATCGATCACGGCTATCAAGGACGTCACCCCCATTCCGCACAACGGCTGTCGGCCTCCAAAACGGAGACGGGTCTGATGGCGCGCTCGCGATGCTTGCTTCGGATCCCGAAAGGCGGGAGTGATTAATGGGAAGGTATCTTGGGGCCTCGTGCCGGTTATGTCGCCGGGAAGGAATGAAGCTCTTCTTGAAGGGAGATAAGTGTTATACCCCGAAGTGTGCGGTGGAAAAGCGAAACTTCCCGCCGGGGCAGCATGGTCAGCTTCGCGTTAAGCTGTCCGGTTATGGTATTCAGCTGCGCGAAAAGCAAAAAGTTAAGCGTGTTTACGGCACGCTGGAGCGCCAATTCAAACGCTACTTCAGCATCGCTCAGCGCAAAAAGGGTGTCACAGGCCAGCTGCTGCTTGAGCTTTTGGAGACCCGGCTCGACAATGTGCTCTACCGGATGGGGTTTGCGAGATCCCGCATCGAGGGCCGCCAGATGGCGCGCCATCGCCAAATTACAGTCAACGGCCGCCGGGTTGATATCCCTTCATTTGGAGTGAAAATAGGCGATGTGATCCAGATCGCTCCGGGCAGTGACGAGCGCACGGCGCGCATCAAACAAAACGTCGAGTCAACTAAAGACCGCCCGGCGCCTGCGTGGATTGCGATTGACCACGATCAGCTTAAAGGCGTGATCCAGCGTATGCCGCAGAAGGACGACATTGGGCTGGCGATTCAAGAACAGCTGATCGTCGAGTTGTATTCCAAGTAATTCAATACGGATTTGACGCCGAAATTTGGGACCGGGCGTCGCCGCCTTGTAGAATTGCTCCCTGCTGCGTGGCAGATGAGGGAGGCTGTAAATGATAGAGCTCACCGACGGAGGGATAGATGGGAACGCTGTGGCGTGATTTCGCGACTCCGAAAAAACTCGCGTGCGATGAAGAGGTGTCGACTGATTTCTACGGTAAATTCATCGCGGAGCCGTTCGAGCGTGGCTATGGCATGACAATTGGCAACGGGCTGCGCCGTGTATTGATCTCCTCGATTGAGGGTGCCGCCGTTACGTCGCTTAAGATCGATGGCGTTTTGCATGAGTTTAGCGCGCTTCCTGGCGTTCTGGAAGACATTACGCAGGTTGTGCTGAATGTGAAACAATTAGTGCTGCGCTCACATTCGCGCCAGCCAAAGACGCTAATCCTCGAGAAGGATAAAAAAGGTCCCGTTACTGCGGGAGATATTCAGGTCGACGAGACCGTCGAGGTCGTTAACCCGGAACTGCAGCTGTGCACGCTGACTAAGGCAGGCCCCTTCCGAATGGAGCTTGAGGTCAGTCGCGGCCGCGGATACGTCGCGGCCGACAAGCACAAGAAAGAAGGCCAGCCGATTGGATTCATTCCGATCGATGCGCTGTTCTCACCGGTTAAGCGCGTGAACTTCAGCGTTGAAGATACGCGTGTCGGGCAAGTTACCGATTACGATAGGTTGATGCTCGAAGTCTGGACAAATGGCGCCCTGAGTCCGAAGGATGCGCTTTTGTATGCTTCGCACATTCTCCAGCGGCACTTAGATCTCTTCGTGAACTTCGGCACCTTGCCCGAAGAGCCTGAAGACGAAGCTCCTGTGAATGTGAATGAAGAGCTGCAAGAGAAACTCAAAACGCCTATCGCAGAACTCGAGCTTTCTGTGCGCTCGGCTAACTGCTTGCGCGAAGCGAAGATCACTACAATCGGCGAGCTTGTCGGGTTCTCTCAAGGAGAGCTTTTGAAATGCCGAAACTTCGGCAAGAAATCGCTCGCGGAGATCGAAGAGCTACTTCGTGGTATGGGGCTTGACCTTGGTTCGGGTGGCAAGGTCTCAGCGGCTGAGGAAACAAGCGACTCAGCATCGTAATCACGGTCTGGTTGTGCCTCATGCATGCACACCAGCCTTACTTCACGAAAGAATAGAATAGATGCGGCACGCAAAGCGTAGTCAACGATTATCTCGGCCCACCGAATCAAGAGATGCATTGGTGAACAGCCTAGTGCGAAATCTGGTCACGCACGGACGCATTACTACTACTCTTGCGCGCGCCAAAGAAGCTCAGCGCCTCGCTGATCGGTTGGTCACCTGGGGTAAGGATGGTAGCGTGCACGCCCGGCGTCAAGCCTTCCGCATTCTGCAGGATCGCTCGTTGGTGAAGCAGCTTTTCGCCGATGTGGCGCCTCGATTTACGGATGTTCTTGGCGGTTATACGCGCGTCGTGCGTTTGAGTATTCGAAGAGGCGATGGCGCGCAGAAGGCGCTCCTTGCTTTCAGCCGGCTTCCTGCAATCGCTATCGAGCCGAGCAAGCTAAAGGAAGCTCCTAAAGAAGAAACGCCGGTGACAGAAGGCGAAGCTTCTCAAGAAACAGAAGAAGCAGGAAAGGGTAAAGGGATACTCGAAGGCATTCGAGATCTTTGGACCCGCAAGAAGAAGGGGAGCAATTGACGCTGAACGCTTCCATGAAGTGTTCCAGCCGCCTTGAATACGTCGGGAGTTCTCCCACTTTAGCGCTTGCGGCGAAGGCTAAAGCGCTAGCTAAAGCCGGAAAAGCTGTTGTTGACTTCACAGCCGGTGAGCCGGATTTTCCAACCCCTGGGCTTATCAAGCAAGCCGGCATACGGGCTATTGAAGGGGACAAGACGCGTTATACGCCCGTAGAGGGCATCCTTGAGCTGCGAGAGGCGATAGCGCTGCGCATTAACGCGCAATTGCATACGGCTTTCGCGCCAGGACAAGTTTTAGTTAGCTGCGGCGCCAAGCATTCGCTTTACAATGTCTTTCAGGCTATCTGTGATCCGGGTGATGAAGTCATCATCTTCAGCCCTTATTGGGTGAGCTATCCGCCGATGGTGTACCTGGCGGGCGGCGTGCCGGTGATTGTCCAGACACGGGCAGAAGACGGTTTTCAGCCGGATATCGCATCTGTCAAAGCTGCTATTACGCCGCGCACACGCGGCATTATCGTCAACAGTCCGAGCAATCCCACCGGGGCTCTGATCACAAGAGAGCGTTTAGAGGCGCTTGGCAAACTCGCAATCGAGCACGACCTTTACATCGTAAGCGATGAGATTTACAGTGAGCTCGTTTACGCGCCGGCAACGCATTGGTCTATCGTGCAGGCAGGCGGCGAGGCGGCCGAACGCACGATCCTCGTGAGCGGTGTTTCCAAGTCGTACAGCATGACAGGTTGGCGCATTGGCTATGCGCTCGGACCAAAGCCGGTGATTGATGCGATGAACAGGATCCAAAGCCATTCGACATCGAATCCAACGACGATCAGCCAATATGCGGCGTTGGAAGCGCTTGCCGGGCCTCAAGATGCGGTGGCGCAAATGGCCAAGCATTTCCACGCGCGGCGTGATTTGATTGTGAATGGGCTGAATGCTTTGCCTGGCTTGCGTTGTTTTAAGGCCGATGGAGCGTTCTACGCCTGGTGCAACGTGGAAGGCTTGCGGCAGTCGGCGGATGCGACCGCGTCCCAGTGGCTGGATGATACATTGGTGGCGACGGTTCCTGGAGAAGGTTTCGGCGCTGCCGGATGGATCCGTTTTAGTTTTGCGACATCAGAAAATACGATCCGCGAAGGTATCAACCGAATCGGCGAGTGGATCAAGCAGCGAGGCAAACGCTGATGGCGCATCGAGTGACTTTGATCCCGGGAGACGGCATCGGGCCTGAAGTTTCCGAGGCGGCAAAGCGTTGTATCGATGCCACGGGCGTTAAGATTATTTGGGATGAGCGCCCGGCAGGCGAAGCCGCTATCTTGCAATATAAGACACCCTTACCGGAAGATACGCTCAAGTCTGTTCGCGACAACGGTGTAGCCATCAAAGGGCCCGTAACCACACCGATTGGAACCGGTTTTCGATCGGTGAATGTCGCGCTGCGTAAACAGCTCAATCTATATGCTTGTGTGCGGCCTTGTAAATCGATGCCAGGGCTTAAGACGCCTTTTGAAAATGTTGATTTGGTCATTGTCCGAGAAAATACCGAAGATCTTTACGCCGGCATCGAGTTTGAGGCGCTTGAGCCCAACACCGTACAGCTCATCAAACAGCTCAAGGAATGGTCTGGCCAGCCCATTCAGCCGGATGCCGGCATCAGCATTAAGCCTATTTCTACGGTAGGCACAGAGCGAATCGTGAAATTTGCATTTGAGTATGCCTTGGCGCACGGCCGCAAAAAAGTGACGGCGATACACAAAGCGAATATTATGAAATATACGGATGGGCTGTTTATGTCCGTTTCGCGGCGTGTCGCCGAAGCTTATGCCGGACGCGTGGCATTTGAAGACCGTTTGGTGGATGCGACGTGTATGCATCTGGTCACAAGACCGCAAAATTTTGACGTTTTGGTATTGCCGAATCTATATGGGGATATTTTGTCGGATTTATGTGCCGGGCTAATCGGAGGGTTGGGGATTGCGCCTGGAGCTAATATCGGCGATGGCGTCGCTCTGTTTGAAGCGGTCCACGGCAGCGCGCCGAAGTATCGAGGCTTGAACAAGGTCAATCCTACGGCGATGATCCTCTCGGGGGTGCTGATGTTGGAGCACCTAGGTGAACGCGAAGCGGCCGGACGTTTGCATGCGGCTGTTTGCGCGATCATCAAAGAGGGGCGTTCGGTCACCTACGACCTGAAGGCATCCCGCAACGATCCTTCAGTCGTGGGAACTCAAGAAATGGCCGATGCGATCATCGCTAAGATGAAGACCTGCTCGATCGCCGTTGCTTGATCCCAAGGCTCTCCCCTCTAAGCGAGCATAGGTGCGATGCGTCGATATCCGGAGTGGCTGAAGCAATCTTTTTCTCCTGATGACACCGCGCGTCAGGTGCAGACCCTAGTCGATGGGCTGCGCCTAACGACCGTTTGTCAAAGCGCTGTGTGTCCTAACCTGCGCGAGTGCTGGAGCCAGCGGCAACTGACGTTCATGATTTTAGGAGAGCGTTGCACGCGTCTATGCCGCTTCTGCGCGGTGCCGCACGGCCGCACGAGTCTTCCTGAGGCCGATGAGCCTACTCGCGTCGCGGAGGCGGTCCAGCGGTTAGGATTGCGGCACGTCGTGATTACTTCTGTCGCGCGCGACGACATGCCGGATGAGGGTGCCGCACATTTTATCGCCGTGGTCAAAGCGGTGCGCGAGCGCTCCACTGAGGTTACCGTTGAGCTTTTAGTGCCCGATTTCCACGGCAGGGTACGCTTGATTCGGGAGCTGATCGATCAGGCCGAGCCGGAAGTGTTCGCGCACAATGTAGAAACGATCGAGCGTTTAAGCCCGATTTTCAGGCCGCAGGCCGACTACCGTCGATCGCTTGATGTTTTGGCGACGGCAGCAGCGATGGATGCAGGAAGCCGTATCAAATCGAGTTTAATGGTTGGTTTAGGGGAGACCGAAGAAGAGATGTTGGGTACCTTTCGCGATCTGCGCGGCTCGGGAGCGACACACCTAACGATCGGGCAATACCTGCGCCCTGACGCAACGCAGCTTCCGGTGATGGAGTATGTAAGTCCAGGCCGATTCCAGCGCTACCGAGCGCTTGCGCTTGAAGCGGGATTTGTGTGGGTACAGGCGGGGCCGTTTGTGCGGAGTTCTTACCATGCGATAGACGCCGTTCAACCGGTTCTGCAGGAACCAGTGGCAGGATAACTGATGACTCGTGCGCGCGGTTTAGATCAACATCCAGCGGTTAAGAAAGTTCGCCAGCGGCTTGGGGAGCAGGCGCAGAGTCAGGCTCAAAGAAGCGGCGGCAGCTTGTTTGCCGAGGCTGAGCGTCTTCGGCAGTTGCCGATTTATCTCTTCACGATTCTCGATGAGCTTAAGGCTCAAGCAAAAGCGCAGGGAACGGATGTGATTGATTTGGGAATGGGCAATCCTGACCTTGCGCCGCCGGCGCATGTTATCGAAGAGATGTCTCGGCGCATCAAGGATCCCGAAAACCATGGCTACTCGCGACGCGATGGAACGGTAGAGCGAAAAGTCAGAGAAGCCATCGCCGCTTGGTATCAGCGAAAATTCAACGTGAAGCTGGATGCGGCAAGCGAAGTGCTGCCATTGATCGGATCGAAAGAAGGCATCACTCATTTGACGCTGGCCTTTTTAGATCATAATGATATCGCTCTCGTTCCGAACCCCACCTATCCGGTGCACTTTAACGGCATCACGCTGGCAGGGGGCATACTGCATAATCTGCCCATCAATGAAAGTAACGGATACCTGCCTGATTACCGCTCGCTTAGCCGCGATATCGTCAAGCAGGCAAAAATGCTCTTTTTGAGCTACCCGCATAATCCTACGACGGCAGTTGCCAGCCGAGAATTTTTCGCCGACGTGATCGATTGGGCTAAAGCGAACAAGATTATGGTCGTTCATGACTTCGCGTATAGCGATTTTATCTATGAAGGCGATCGCGCGCCGAGCATTTTGGAGATCCCGGGCGCGAAAGAAATCGCGGTCGAGTTTCACACGATGTCCAAGTCTTACTGCTTGCCCGGCATGCGATTCGGATTCACGGTAGGCAATGCAAGCGTGCTGGCTGCGCTATCCAAGATCAAGAGTTATATCGATTTTGGTATTTTCCGCGTCACGCAGTGGGCCGCTGTCGAGGCGCTTACCGGCCCGCAAGATTTTGTCAAAAAGACAATAGATACCTACCACCATCGGAGGGATTTTTTCCTTCCGCTGTTGAACAAGATTGGTTGGAAAGTGGACATGCCTAAGGGAACCTTTTATGTCTGGGCAAAGATTCCTAAAGGCTTCGCGGAATTGAGCTCGCTTGAATTTGCGACGCTTCTCATGCAGGAAGCCGGCGTTGTGGTCGCCCCCGGCAGCGGTTTCGGCGAATACGGAGAAGGATTTGTCCGATTCGCGCTTGTCGAGCCGGATGATCGGTTGCGGGAAGCGACACAGCGTCTTGAGCGGGTTCTTCAGCTGGCAAGCTAAAGCCGCGGTAACTCCCAGTTAGGAGGGTGCCAGGCAGTCGATGGCGCCCCAAAAGGGTTATTGGAGCGGACGCATGACGGGCCGACGGTTCTTGCTCCTGCATATCACGAAAAGCTCAGGTCATCATCGGGCGAGCTGTGCGATTCAGCGTAGCATCCGAGCAGCGGACCCTACAGCTACCTGCGTGGGCGTGGATGCTTTTCAATACACCAGCCCTTTAGTTCGATACGCCATCAAGTACCTCTATTACTCTCTGATCCAGCACCAGCCCGACGTCTGGGAGTATCTCTACGACAACCCTTCCGTACATCACCGCATCCGACATTTGCGGGCGTTGCTGCATCGTTACCATGCGGGCAAGTTTCGCAAACTCCTTGAAACGGTGCGCCCGGATGTCATCATTTGCACGCAAGCCTATCCCTGCGGGATGGTGGCTGATTTTAAGAAGCAGAATGCTTTGAAGACCCCGCTTGTGGGTGTTTTGACGGATCACGCTCCTCACTTGTATTGGTTTCATGATACGGTTGATCGGTATGTTGTGCCTTCGGATGAGGTGCGTTTGCGTTTTTTGGATAGGGGTGTTGAGAACAAACGGGTGGAGGTGATGGGAATCCCCATCGATCGAGAATTTGCCGCGCCGACTGACCGACAGTTGACCGCTGGGCGGCTTGGGTTGGACGAGCGGCATCCTGTTCTTTTGATCATGGGTGGGGGCAGCGGATTCGGTAAGATTGATGAAATGGTCAAAAGCCTCGACCTGCTGCCGTTTCCTTGCCAGATGGTAGTGGTAACGGGAACGAATCGATCGCTCATGCATTGGATGCGCGCCCAGCGTTTTCGGCAGCGCGTCGTGCCGATGGGTTTCGTGAATGACGTGCCGGCGCTCATGGATATAGCGACGCTGCTCATCAGCAAGCCAGGCGGGCTTACGACCTCAGAGGCGCTTGCCAAGCAACTGCCGATCGTGATGGTCAACCCGATTCCGGGCCAAGAGGTTTATAACGCGCGTTTTCTCTTGTCAAAGCGAGTAGCTGTGCAGGCGGGATCACCGGCAACGGTCAGACAGACCGTGCGCGATCTTTTGGAAAATCCGGAGCAACTAGCAGCCATGCGCTTGGCTGCCGCCAAGCTCATGCGCCCCTTTGCTGCGGATGCGGTGGCAAGGCTTGCGTTGCGTTTATCCGAAAAAGAGCCGGAAGCGTTTACGCATGAAAGCATCCTGCAAACTGAGCGGGACTTGGTATCGACTCGCCCGGGTACGGATAGGTGAGCGCAGCATTCAGATTGGGTTTTGTCGAGGCGTTGTGTACAGCGTATCAGCTGTACGGTATTTTGCCGCACCGGCTTTCGTGGTATTTGTCGGGGATGATTTTTGGACGCTTAGGACCGGCCTTTGCGCCTTCTAGCCGCGAGGCTGTGCGCAAACGTTTATCCGCTATTCAGGGAAAAGATGTAAAAGCAAGCGATCCTAGAGTTAATTCGGTATTTCGAAATTTTGGGCGATATTTGGCGGAATTTTTTGCGCTTCATCGTGTTTCGCTGCCAAAAGTATGTGTTGAAGGCCAAGGCTATTTGGATACGCTATTGCGCTTAAAGCGTGGAGCGGTATTGCTGACAGCCCATTTAGGCAATTGGGAGCTTGGAGCGGTGTATTTGCAGCGGCAGGGCCTGTCAATGGCGGTGGTTGCGCTGCCGCATATGCAAGCAGGGGCCGATGCGTTATTCAACAGGCAGCGCGTTCGATCCGGGGTGACGGTGCTGGCCAAAGGTGCAGGGAGTGTGCGCCGCTCGCTTGAGTGGCTCAAGCGAGGCGGCTGCATCGGAATGCTTGGGGATCTTAATTTTGGTTCCCGTGGTGTTCGGATGGGGTTTTGTGGTATGCAGCTGGATATTCCCGTTGGACCGGCATGGCTGAGCTTGCGATCCGGGGCGCCGCTCGTTCCGTTATTCATGATACGGGAAAATTTTAGGAGCTTTCGATTGATTGTCGAGCAGCCGATCGAGCCTGGCGATTACCGCGGCGTGGACAGCTTAGAACGGCTGGTACGCTCCGGTGCGACCGCTCTTGAGCGCGCCGTGAAGCGTTTTCCGGATCAATGGCTGGTATTTCAGGAGCAAGAATCTTATCAGACGCAACAAGTGCATGCGCAGAATGGTAGGGAATCATGATCAAGGATGAATCAGCGGCAAAAATTCAAGGGCGTTACTGTGTCGTCATACCCGCATTCCAGGCACAGAAGACTATCGGCGACCTTGTGAGGCGTACGCGGCAGTTGGGATTGACAGTTTTAGTCGTGGATGACGGCTCTAGGGATAAGACAGCTTCGATTGCTTCCGAGCAGGGCGCTTTGGTGCTAAGCCATCTGAAGAACCGAGGAAAAGGGCGCGCCCTGCGTACCGCCTTCCAATACGCTGTCCGTGAGCAATACGATGGGGTGATCACCATGGACAGTGATGGCCAACACGTGCCCGAAGATATTTCGAAACTGATACTTGCAGGTGAGCGCCAACATGCGGCCCTGGTGCTGGGAAATCGCATGGAACAAGCGCAGCAGATGCCCAAAATTAGGCGTGTAACTAACCGTGTGATGTCTTGGATCGTTTCGCGGCTTGTGCGCCAGTCTATTCCTGATTCGCAGTGCGGCTTTAGGCTGATCCGCAAAGAAGTGCTGGCTCAGATCAGCTTGCGCTCCGAGCGATTCGAGATCGAAACAGAAGTTGTCCTATCTGCGCTTAGCAAGCGCTGGAAAACCATATCTGTTCCTATTGCAACGATTTATCGCGCCGATGAGCGTAGTCATATTCGTCCGATTCGAGATGCGTTTAGGTTCTTCGGGGTCATAGCCGCCCACGCGTTTTCTGCTCGCAAGTGAGCCGGTAGCCACAAGCATGAGGTATACTATTAAATAACACTTTAAATATAAAGATTTCATAAAAGTCTTGTATTTCTTGTTTGCTCGATGGCATACTTATAAATATATTTCTTTGCTTACGGAACTTACTGGGAACATACCGAGGCATGAAACTCGGCATTGTTACGTTTACAAGGAGAGGTTGAGGTGAGTGGTAAAGGTCCTCAAGTAGGATTGTCGATAGAAGCGCACCGAATCTGCGCGGTTGAGGTAGCCAATTCATTAGGCAAGCCTAAAATCGTGCGATCCGGTGAATTTACGATTCCTGTTAGCGCAGGCGCAGATGCCAATCTTGTTGTAGAGGGAATACGTCAGGCGCTTGCCACAGCGGGGATACGCTCGCACAAGGTGTCGGTCGCCCTATCTAATCTGGAAAGCATCGTCCGTAGGTTCACCATGCCCTTGTTGCCTAAAAGGGAGTGGCCGGATGCTGTTCGGTTCGAGGCTCAAAAATACCTGCCCTTTGACGTTAGAGGGTTAGAATTCGATATGGATATTAGCGTAGATAAGCAGCTCCGCCAGATGGATGTTCTTTTTGTCGGAGCCAAACGAGAAAGCATGCTGGCCACGTTGGATATGCTCCGCAGGGCGGGCGTAGAAGGCAAGATAATTGAGCCGATTGCTTTTTCGTTTCTTCGAATGTTGCAGTTGGGAGATAAACGAGACGACAAAGAAGTTGTCGCATACGTTGATATCGATGAGCAGGGCGGTCTGACGTTGGTGATTGCTCGAGGCAGCAAACTCCTAATGACGCGAGAAGGGCTGGTCAACCGAATCTCAGGTGCGTCGCAATCGCAGGCGGCGTTGGATCCTGAGTCGCTGTTGTCCGAGATTCGCGTATCGTTTGAATATCTTTCGAAGCATTTCGCCCAGGCAAAGGTGCAGCGTTTGGTTTTTTGCGGAGATCTTGCGGCCGGCACCGATCAGTCGCTCGAACGTGGGCTTGGAGTTCTCGTACAAGCGCGCAATCCCATCAAGACTCTAGGCGGCTCGGGCACCTGTACGCTTGGCTCAGTGGGAGCGGCGGGTATTGCGCTGCGAGGAGTGCGATCCGAGAGTGCTAAGCGGTTCAATCTTGTGCCGGCAGCGGTAAGTGTTGCAACTCCAGAGCCACAGCTCTCGAAAGAAGATGTCACCCGTAATCTTGTATTGGCAGGTCTTATCGGATTGCTCCTAGCGGGTATAGGTACCGCGTTTTCCTACTGGCCCCTGTATGGTCAGCTGCAGTCTATGCGTCAACAACTGGATGTCACGCAGCGTTCGCAGCCTACGCTGCAGACGCAGGCGACGCCGGCCACACTCGATGAAGCGCAAAAGCTTGCCGCCAATTTTTCGGCCGAAGCAGATCTGCTGGGCGCGTTGATTGATGAGCGCGTACCTGTCACTACGAAGTTGAGCGAGTTCGCTCGTATTATCCCACCTGGCGTTTGGTTAACTCGCTTGGAGTATCAGGATAAACGTTTGAAGCGTGGCAGCGGTACAAGCGAGTTGCGTATGGAAGGGTCTGTTTATATGGAAGAAGGCACAGATCAGGTGGTGGTTATCAACCGCTTCGCTTCGACTTTGAAGGAAAACACCGCCTTTATGCAGGGTTTTGACTCGATGAAAATTGAAGGTATCAGAAAAACAAGCATTAACAGCTTGGACATCTCCACGTTTACTTTGAAGGCAGAATCAATGCCACAAGGTTCAAAAGAGGGTTCATAAGACGATGGCAGGCGCATGGAAAGCTCAGATGGCATCAGCTGCTATTGGATTATTCGTCCTTGGCCTGCTGATCGGCAAAAATGCAGTTGTTGAACCCGCGCGCTACCAGTTGACCAATCTTCGTGCGAAGCAAGATAGCGAGCAACGCAAGGCAGAAGCCTTATCTCAAGTGGCTCAGCTCGAGAGCCGGGTGGCTGGTTACCGTGGTGTTTTGCTTGAGCGTCGCGACGTATCCGCTTTCATCGAATCGATTAATCGAATGGCCGATGAATCCGGCGTCAGCTTGGCGTCGGTAACCCCCATGTCGTTAGAAAAATTGGAACGTGGGTATATAAAAATACCGATTCAAATTGAGCTTAAGTGCCGGTATCACCACATCGGTAGATTTGTAAGTAGAATCGAGAGTTCGCCTGTATTCATCAAGATCGAGTCCTTGCGGATCCAAAAGCAATCGGAGGGAACGGAAGAAGAGGATTCTCTAAGCATTTCAATGATTTTGAACGGGTTCTCGAGGGCATCCTGATGCAGCATGCTGCCGGCTGGAAGCGGCTGTTCTTAGTCATGGGAGCCTGTTCAGCCATTCTCCCTGAAGTATGCGTGGCGGCAACAATCGAATATTCCGGCTACGCTTTCAGGGACCCATTCGAGAGCCAATTGCCTAAGGTGAAGCTCGAATCCGATAGAACAGCGACTCCAATTGAAGAGGCTCCAGCTAACGTGGATTTCTTGAAATTATCAGGCGTTTTATGGAATTCGGACGAACCGCGAGCCATCATTAATGGCCGCGTGGTAAACGTTGGAGGCATGGTAGAAGGAGCTGAAGTTGTGTCGATTGGGCAGTCTCGAGTCGACGTGCGATATAAGGGCAAAGAGTTCACGTTGACGACGGGATCGAACAAGGGTGGACAGCTATGAAATACAAGGACATGCTTCTTATATCGGGGTTAGGGGTGTTTATGGTGTGCTTTTGCCTGCTTGATGCGGCTCAAGCTGCCGAAGTAGCCAGGATAGCCGTGCCCGAATCTGCCCGCCGTGTCTCAATGGATTTTGAGAATGCCGACCTGAAGCTTGTTCTTAAAGTTCTTTCGCAGCAGTCAGGGCTCAACTTTGTTTCAAGCCAAGATGCTGAGAACAAAAAAGTAACCGTCTTTTTAAGCGACGTGTCTGTAAATGATGCGATCGACGCGATTGTTCGCTCAAACGGGCTCCGTTATGAAATAAAGCCTAGCGGGAATATTTTTATGGTGTATGCCGCTGAAGAAGAAGGCCAGATGCAGACTCGAGTATTTCCGCTTAAGTTTCTGCGTTTGTCGATCTCATCGCTTGACGTCGGCGGACAAAGTGTCTCGCGCGAGCTTTCGAGCAAAATCGATGCGGTAGCTGTGACTGCCACCGCCGGAGCGGCAGCCGGCGCCGGAGCAGGTGAGGCAGAGGCAGGGGAAAAGGGCCAGGGAGATAAGCTGACCGCCGAACGCGGTGTGGATAAATTGGTAGCGAGCTTACTCTCCGAACATGGAAAAGTTGCTGTCGATATCCACTCTAATAGTCTAGTCGTGACGGATCTAGCCGACAAATTAGCGGTTGTTGAGGCGGTTCTTGCGCGCTTGGATGTCGCTCCACGCCAGGTGCTGCTGGAGGCTCAAATCTTGGAGACCCAGGCCGGCTTGCTGGAAAATCAAGGAATTGAATGGGGAGACAGCGCAGGAAAAGTGGCCAGCTACATAGGTCCGTTGCGGGATACCAAATTCCCGCTTGGCCTGAACAGCGACTGGACGAATGCCTCTCGGCAGCTGTCCGTGATTGATGGAGAAGAAGGATCCGCTTTTACATTTGGCGCGTTGAATCTTCAGGATCTGACCGCAACGCTCAATTTACTGATAAGCCATTCGGACACCAAAATATTGGCCAGACCCCGTGTGCTTGCGCTTAACAATGAAGCCGCTGCCATCAAACTTGTTACCAACACCGCTGTGGCCTTGCAAACCACGATCGTGGGTGCCGGCGCGCTTGTGACTTCAACCTCAGGAGAGGCTCAGCGCCAAGAAACAGGCATTGTTCTTAAAATGACCCCGCAAATTAATGCGGATGATTCGATCATTCTTTATCTTGAGCCTTCCGTGACGACGGTGGCCACATCGGCTCAGTTTCCAGATGATTTTTTGGATCCGACTACTCGATCGGTTCGCACTTCGGTGATGGTGCAGCCCGGGCAAACGTTAGTTATCGGCGGGCTTGTTGATACGACAACGACCTATACCGATCGGCGCGTACCGCTGCTAGGAGAGATTCCCATTCTGGGTAGAGCATTTCGCAACGAAGATAGAGATGAGACTGAGCGTGAACTCGTGATGTTTATCACGCCAACGATCGTGTCGAAACAGGGTGCTGCAAGCTCAGGTCGAGAACAAACCCCAGCGGGAGCGCGCGAGAAAGAGATTGATAACGCCTTGCGATCCGTCGATTCTCGCCAAACGCCTTCCGCCGCGCCTGTAGTAGGCGAATAAGGGAAACCTTGTCTCGGGAGACGTCCCCCATGTCCACTCCCAAAGGAAAACTAGGCGATCTCTTGATCTCGGCCGGATTAATCACATCCGAGCAGTTGGATCGCGCCCTGGAAATCCAAAAAAAATCCCATGGCGAAAGTCTCGGGGCGGTGTTGCTCAGCCAAGGATCTATCAACGAGACTGATCTTGTCCGTATGCTGAGCAAGCAATTGAATATTCCTTATGCGACCAGAGAGAAGGGGTTATTGAGCCCCGCTCGTGACCAAGGCCTTGAGCAGCTCGTTCCCGAAGATATCGCCAGGCGCTACTGCGTTTTACCGCTTTCGCGCCATTTGAACTCTCTAACCGTGGCTCTGACCGATCCACTCGACCTGTTGCTTATCGATAATCTGCGAAAAGTCGCAGCCTGCCAGATAAACCCCATCATCGCCCCACGAGGGGACATTACACTTGGAATTAGCGAGCTCTACGGTGAAGGCGGAATGCTGCGGGAGGCCGTCGCTGCCAGCTATAACGAGAATGCCGCTTCCGGGTTTGAGTCCAAGAGCGAAGAAGAGCTCTCGTTGGATGATTTGGTAAGCAGCGCCGAAAAACCGCCGGTTGTAAAATTAACGGATTTGATATTGCGGCAGGCGATCAAGCAGCGCGCAAGTGATATTCACATTGAACCCCTTCAGAACGCGCTCAGTATTCGGTATCGGATAGACGGCGTGCTCCATGACGTTCCTCCGCCAGATAGCCACATGCTGTTGCCGTTGGTATCACGGGTCAAAATTCTCTCAAAAATGGACATTGCAGAAAAGCGGCTTCCGCAGGATGGCAGTTTTAGAGCTGCTATCGACAACAGGCTCATTGATTTTCGCGTGTCGACTATTCCAACAGTGCACGGTGAAAAAGTTGTCCTTAGGATTCTCGATCGATCGTCGGTATCGCTTGATCTGGGAACGCTCGGTTTTGAGCCGGCCGAGCTCGAATTGTTTCGCAATGCGATCCGCAGACCCTACGGGATGATTTTGATCACAGGACCTACCGGCAGTGGAAAAACAACGACTCTGTATGCCGCGCTTAACGAAATCAGGAGCGTCGAGAAGAACATCATAACGATCGAAGACCCTGTTGAGTACCAGCTTTCAGGGATTAATCAGGTTCAGGTAAAGCCGGCGATCGGCTTGACCTTCGCGACAGGGCTGCGCGCTTTTTTGCGCCAGGATCCTAATGTGATCCTAGTTGGAGAAACTCGTGATTTGGAGACCGCCCAAATATGCGTGCGCGCGGCGCTTACCGGGCACCTTGTCTTTACAACGCTCCATACCAATGATGCGCCTACGGCTATCTCTCGCTTGATTGATATTGGCGTCGAGCCTTATTTCGTGACCTCATCGCTGCTCCTGGTCGTTGCGCAGCGTCTTGTGCGCCAATTGTGCGAAAAATGTCGCGAGCCTTATGAACCGAATAGAGCTCACCTGCCAAAAGATTTGGTTGTGCCTCCGGGGACGCATCTGTATCGCGCTAAAGGCTGCGATACGTGCGCGAATACAGGTTTTCTGGGGCGTCGGGCTATTTACGAGATGATGCCGATGAGCGATGATCTGATTCGCTTAAGTAATGAGCGAGCCTCTATGAGCGAGCTTCGCAAGGTTGCCAGGGCTGGCGGGATGGTTACGCTTCAAGAAAGCGGGTTTCAAAAAGTCCTGGCGGGTAAAACGAGTCTTGAAGAAGTGCTTCGCGTCACGATGGTTAGCGGCTAAGCGCGGGGGAGATCTCCGGTGCCTACCTTTAATTATAAGGCGCGTCACCCGGATGGGCATGTGGTGACAGGTGACCAAGAGGCGGCCAGTGAATTCGATGCCTTGCGCATGCTCCAACAGCAGGGCTTTCTCGTCACGAAAATTCAGCAAGGTACAGGCGCTTATGCAGCCGTGTCCAATAACAAGCGGCAGCATCAACATATTAGTAGTCAAGACATTCAGCTCTTTATCCGCCAGTTGGCTACGTTGCTGACATCCACCGTTCCGCTTTTGCGTTCCCTCGAAGTGATTCGCACGCAAACACAAAGTCGCCGGTTATCGGTAGTGATAGAACGTGTGGAATCGGATATTCGCTCCGGAGCCACGTTAAAAGACGCGTTGAGCCGGCATCCAAAGCTGTTTCCGATTTTGTGGTCTTACTTGATTGAGGCGGGTGAAGTCAGCGGCAAGCTTCCGCTTGTGCTGGATCAGCTGGCTAATTATTTTGAAACTTCTCAGCGTATCAAGAGTAAGTTCATCACGGCTTTGGCTTATCCGGCGGTGCTGATTGTAGTTGCAATTGGGGCGATTTGTGTTTTTATGGTGTGGGTTATTCCGCTCTTTGCGCGGCTTTTTAGCAGCTTCAATGCGCCGCTTCCGCTCCTGACACAAATGGTAATCGCGATGAGCGCGTTTGTTCGCGCCTATATTGTGTGGATTATTTTGGCGGTAACCGGCGCGGGTATGTTCATGCAGCGCGTGTTTCAGAGCCCTGGAAATCGAGCAACCCTTGATCGCATAGCGCTCAGATTGCCGATACTAGGAGCTTTCGTGCAAGACACAACTCTTGCGCGTGTATCGTCTAGTTTGCATTTGCTGATCAAGAGCGGGGTGAACATTCTTAGGGCTTTAGAGATCACTGCCAAAAGCTCGGGTAATCGCGTTTTTGAGGATGCGCTCATGCGCGTGCGGGATGAGGTGCAGCATGGCAGGCCTATTGGTGTTTCAATGGCTAAACATGCGGTTTTCCCCGGCATGCTGGTTCAGATGGTCATGATTGGCGAGGAGAGCGGTCATCTAGAAGAGCTCCTGGGACGCGTTCAGGTCTATTATGAAGAGCAGGTTGATGTGTTTGTGAGCCGACTCAGTACACTCATAGAACCCCTGATTTTGGGTTTCATGGGTGGGATAGTGGGGCTGTTGGTTGTTTCTATGCTCCTTCCAGTTTTACGCCTAAGCACGCTGGGTCGTTAGTGGACTATAAAATTACTTAAAGCTTGCCAATATCTTGACAAATAGTGAAGCTGTCAGCCATACTTAATTTGTTAAAGGCAAACTCATGGCAACGTGAGGGCGCAAAGCTTCCGGCCCCGTATGCGCGGGGTAGCTGGGCTGCTGAATTGCGGCAGCCTTTTTTGTTTGCAAGTAGATTAAAATGATTCACAAAGGCTTTCGGAAAAAAACTGTTTGGTTCATCACTAACAGAGGAGATGCTATGAACAAGCGCGAGGTTCATGTCTTGAAGAGCCAAAGTGGATTCACTTTGATGGAACTGATGATTGTCGCTATTATTATGGCCGTGGTGGCGGGTTTGGCAATTCCCAGCTATTTGCAGACCGTTGAGCGGTCACGCTCTCGCGAGGCGATCGAGCAATTGGGTACGATTCGCCAAGCTCAGGGCAGGTACTTCTCGGCAAACAGCAAGTTTACAACTACTTGGGCGGATCTTGATGTGGGTGACCCTGCTCTCGCGCCGGCTCAATTAGGTAAACTGCATTTTGGCTATGCGTTGACGACAGGTAGCGCTACAGACCTGTTAGTGACAGCAACTCGAAATACCGAAGATGCTTCGGCGGGCTGCTCTAAGGCAGACTGGACCGTGACAATTGATGAAGAAGGGACTGTGGTTAACGGCTGTTAAGCGGCGGGGCAGGCTTGATTTAATGATTAAAGCGAAGTACCAGCCGCAGATAGGCGGCTGGTACTTGCGTTTTAGTAATGAGAAGGCGCAAGGAGCGGGCGATGGGTGATATTATTTTTAGCCGCCGCGGCATGACCTTGATGGAAATTACCATCACGGCTGTCATTATGGCGATTTTGGTAGGATTGGCGATTCCGTCTTATCGCAACAGCGTCGAGCAAGCGCGCGCGAATGAAGGCACAACCAACCTGAGCATCATACGCGCCGCTCAAAAACTCTATAAGTTGGATAACAATGCCTACAAAGTCTCAGGTACCTGCACGGCCACCGGTGCTAATCCGAGTGCCTGCGGTAACACTAACGGCAACCTGAATGGCGACTTGAACATTGATATATCGGCTCAGTTCTACACGTTGACTGCCTCGGCTCCGACGCCTGGCAGTCTCGCAACCGCAAAACGCTTCGGTGGAACAAAACTTTACTGGATCGATGAGGATGGAGTTATCAGCTCTTCAGGAAGCTTCTAATAAAATGAAGCGTTTCATTCGCGCCTGCTCGATACGATTCAGTCTTGGCCTATTGCTCGTTTTTACGGTCAGCGCAATCGCTCGGTCGGAAGATATCACCCTCTCAACCGATTATTCCTCGCCTGTCGGCAACTACGATGAGCTGAACGTCGTTGGCACCTTAACCGTAGGCGAATCTGGCTCTCCCGGAACCCTAACATTAATCGGTAATTTGCTGATTCAGAAAGCACCTGGCAGTACAGGTCAAACAGCTGATGGTAATTTGTCGATCGATAACGGTGATTTGAGCATTACTGATACTGCTGGAAATACCCTCTTATTCACGGACGCAGCTAATAACCGCGTTGGCGTTGGAACAAATACCCCACAAATGACGCTAGATGTGGCGGCAGTTGGAGCGGGGATGGTTCGGAGCGTTATCATTCAAGCCTATGCGGATGCAGATAATCTCCAGGCCGGCTTTCTGGAAATGTGGTCGGGTGCGGATATAAATGACACTTCTTTTGCGAATGATCGTTTGAGTGCTGCGTGTTGGACGGGCTGGACCGATCCAGGCACAGGTCAGCGCGATTATGATGCGCTTCCAATTTTTATAGATGGCGATCCCCTAGTACTGCAGGGAGCGCTTAAAGGTTCTCCCTCATCGTTCTTCGGTGGAGGTTTTGGTCAAGTAGTGATTAAAGGAGAGCCGATAGGTTCTATCTCAACTACTGAGCCGGACACTCTCTTACCATCAGACCCACTGAATGACCCGACTACGATTTTGATTGTTGGATTTCCAACGGCTACCTACGGAGAAATCCGAGCCAATGTAATACCTGGAAGTTCAATGGCATATAAAAAAGATATCAGCCCATTGACGATGCAAGATTACAGTAAATATCTTTCTTATCTCAGTTTGTTTACTGTTGCCCGATTTCGCCACAAGTCCGATTCATCGGATAAAACACTCCAGCTGGGATTCATTGCTGAAGAAACACCCCAAGAAATCCGCTCTGGTAAAGCCATCTCTGTGCAACAGGCCTATGGGTATCTCTTGGCAGTAGCAAAGGCGCTGAGGAATGAACAGGAAGATATGCGCGAACGTATCGAGCACCTACAGGAAACACACTGATGCAGCGGCGAAAAAGATCATCCAACATTTTCTGGCTAGGGCCTGCGCTCTGCATAATGGTTGTCGGCAACCTCCAGGCCGATGACGTTACTTTGACGGGTCAATTTCCTAACCCTTATGGCAAATACATGGACCTTACGATTGAGAACGATTTGGTGCTTGGCAAAGAATCAACAGCTTTGGCAAGCGCTACAGTCTATGGTGTGGTTACGGTCAATAACGGGATTAACATTACGGTTGAAGGACGTTTGTTCATGCCAAATGGACCGTTACGCACCCCCTGCGTCGACCCCGCAACGTGTGCCCGGTATTGGGTTACGGTGAATAAGGATACCTTGCCGCTTGCAGAAATGGATGTAAACGGGGGTATTTATGCGCCGGAGTTCCGGGCTGCCAATTATGGCGCGTCACAGCTGCTTACGCTGAGTACATGTTTAGGTTCCTCCGCGAGTACGGACTGTACAGATTCTTCAAATAGATCTTGGGGAAGATTGCAGGCAAGGGCTGCAGGGGGATGGGCTGATGCCAACAGCAATCTTAGAGTCAGTGCGCAGCCCAGCATCATCCTGAATGCCAACAGCACCGGTCAGGTACTCCTTGGTACAACGACACCTCCATTTGGCTGTGGGCCAGCTGACGGGGTCAAGTTTGCGATTCCCACAGGGTCGGATACAAATGCGGAGACGCGTGCACATGAATACCTGCTGACATGTTCTCGGGCTTACAAAACAGATATCCTGGCACTGAGGAATGCAGACTATGAAAGCATACTCAGTGTTCTGGGTAATCTAAATGTGATCCGCTTTCATTACTTGGAAGATCAGGCCGAAAGCCCATTAAGACTTGGCATTCTCGCTGAGCAATCCCCAACCGAAATTCTGACCGATAATGGAAAATCACTTGAGATGGCGCAATTGGTAGGGTTCTTGTTTGCATCAGTCAAAGCTTTAGAAACTGAGAATGCACGACTTTCAGCTGAGGTGGCTGAATTGGAAGCCGAGGAAACCCAAAAAGCCTCACGTTAGGCGATAGATATATGGATACAGTATTAGTCAGGCTGGGTTGGATGGGCTGGGTATTGCTCATGGGATTGCTTCTGGGCGGCAATGCCGCCTCTGCTGAAGAAACTCTGACAACATATGTACCCTACCCGAGCACAGATTATTATGATTTACAAGTCAACAATGATCTTGCCATTGGCTCCATAAGCACTAATCAAATGATCGTGAACGGTAATATGAGCGCTACGGGTGATGTAATGATTTCAGGAGCAGATATGACAGTGCTTATAGGGCCAGACTTTGGTCCTTATGGCACCACGGATTCTTTGCGGGTTATGACTGGCGGGGGCGGATGTGTCACTGTTGGAGATCCCGGCGCCAATTGTTCGGCTGGAGGGGGTCTTGCCAAGCTGAAAGCTTTCACCGCCATTCGCGGTTCGCGGCTCTATACGAAACCAAACGGTACAGCGTATGCCTTCGCAACGGCTGTGATAGATGACCCGAGCAATGTTTGTATAACCGGTGCCTCTACAAATTATTCGGACGGCTCTCGCCGAAGTTATCTGGGAGCCAAAATTCTAACAGGTGGAAGCACTGTTCCTGATTTGGATGCGGATCTTTTGTATGGCCCGATGCGCCTTGAGTCGCGCATAATCGAGTTGGGAGATTGGCGTCGTCATGACCTTGTTCCCACCTCTCCTCTTGTGAATTGTGATCCCGCCCCCGAATCGAACTTTAAATGGTGTTCAACCCCCTATTTGGGGGATCCAGTACACCCAGAGTGGGGCGATACTATAAATGGTGTGCTGGTGGGCACTACTGTGTTCGATGATCCGGATGGCGACCCAGAGGGAGACCCTGACCGCGCAGTGCTGCAAATAGGAGACAATCCTAGTGTGAAGGCCTGTCTTGGCGATTTTCAAGCGTGGTCCTCAAGAGAATTCAAAAAAGATATTTCAGCCCTGACACAGGTGGATACCGACCGGCTTTTACAAGATGCGGCACAAACCGATGTATTTTTTTACCGACTCAAGACTGACCCTGCCCAGCGGCACAGAAGGATCGGGCTGATTGCAGAAGAGGCGCCGAAGGAATTCAGTACTGGCAAGACCATCGGCTTGGTGAAGGCGGCTGCGTTTCTTACGGCCACGATGAAGGCGCTTAAGAGCGAGCAGGACGCCCTAAAGAAACGCCTGGATGCGCTTGAGCAAAGGCGCGCGGCACGGCAAGCCGTAGCGATGATAAAAACGAACAGCCGATAGGACGCAACAAAAGAACGTGTTCATGAAAATCGAGCGCTTTTCGCGAAAAGGGTTCACGTTGATTGAAATTTTGCTCGCCACAGTTCTTTTGACTATGGCGGGCGCGCTGCTCTTTGGCGCTTTTTTGTCTGCCCGCCGGTGGACGAGCGCGTCGGTCGATACCGTGCCCGCAAATTTGGCCCGCGAGCGGCTGGAAGAGCTGGGAATGTTTGTGCGTTTTGATACTTGGAACGATTTTACCAAGAATCCGCTTGCTGGTGGAACATCGACTGAACCACCACCACCCCTCAATGTAGGGGGGGTTGACTATACGCGCACGACGGTGACGACGCCTGTCACCGGTCGCAATTACCGTAAAGTTCAGGTGACGGTTACTCCTTAATGTTAAAGCCAAACGCGCTCATGAACGCAAAGCAAAGAAGAAGCCGGCAAACGGGAATGACGCTGACCGAGCTTCTGATCGCGTCCATTCTGCTGAGCGTGGTCTTTTTGGCGTCGACCTCTCTCTACATAACGGCGAACCGTTTTTTGGATGATCAAGAGGCCCGTTGGCAGCAAATGGACTCGATAATAGCGATGGAACACATGGCAAGGCGTATCGTTCTTGGAAATGAGATTGTAATGGATGGATCAGGCAAGTGGATCAAAGTGCGGTGGGATTATGGGGCGGATTACACGGCGCCAAATGGAATAGACGGAACCCCCGAAACCACCGCTGATGATAATTGGCTCAAGTATGCGATTACCAACGACAGCAAGTTGCTGTGGTGCGTTGAGGCAATCGAAGGGGTAGGTGCTCCTTGCGCGGGTGGTCTAGAAGTGCAAACGGGACTAACCGTAAATCAAGGCGCTTCCTCTTTTAGTTTGACTTATCCTCCGGGAAATCCCCCAACCCTTGACATTGACCTGGAAACAACTGTCGGCACTGATACGGTAGTTCAGCACACGGGGTTGTTGCTGCGCTGCCGTGCCATTGATTGACCTGTATGCAAAGACTATCTACCGCAAAAAAAGGCATCGCCATGACGGTTGCGATTATGACCATCATCATGATCGCGATTCTTGCGGTCGTGGTGCTGACGCTGGCCTATAACCAGAGCCGGCTTGCGCGCGGCGTGGCGCAGGGAAGGACCCGTGCTCTCTATCGGGCTCAGGCGGGTTTAGTGGATGCTAAGGAGCGTATTCGGCTAAGCAGCTGCCCGGCATGCAAAGGCTCATGTACGGTCTGCAATGCCGCATGCGCCGGATGCGATTATGAAAACGTCGGTTTTGATCCGGATACCTACTATTTAGATCTTGAAACAGGCAGCAGCAGCCCTACTTTTGTTGCGGGAGTGAGCGATGCCGAGGTTGTGATGGGGCAGGGGGACGCCAACAATATTCGGCAAATAGTCGCTACAGGCTACGAGCAGTAAGTGCCGCTATTCTTGTAACGGCATGCTTGATGGGCCTTCGGTTTCCAGCCGGTACATAATCGTGAAAAACTCGGGCGTAAAGATCATTTCGTAGCCGTAAAAGCCCATATCTGTTGTTCCGCGGTCTTTCACCTGCTTCCAATCGTCGTAAAATCCCTGCGCGATACCCATCCATGTCGGGGCGGTGTCATACCATTCCGGGTGCGCCAGACCGCCCTCTGCATAAAGTTTTGCCAGATATGCGAGCGGATACACAACCAAGTTGCTGTTGCCGCCTGTATCGCGCGCGGCTTCCGAATAGATAAACGACCATTTGCCCGGCTCCCACCCGTACTTGACGACAAAGTTCATAGTCTGCAGCAGCATTTCTTTTAAAAGATTGTCGTCGATCAAATGGGCATCGCGGTCGTAATGGCGAAACTGAATCAGCGCCGTTAAGAGCGGCCCCGCCATCCAAGGGTTGGTGCCGTTATAAAGCGTCTTTCCATGGGGCGGCTTAGGCGAGTTGTCTTGCTTAGGGTACATAGTCCACCAGCCCGTTCCCGCCTGCCAGTCGTTGCGGCCCACGACCTTGCCATCGACGTAATGATCCTGGGGGATTTGCCACCATTGGATAAGATGTTTTACCATCTGCGCCGATGCTTTTAGGTATTTCACATCGCCGGTGGCGCGATAAGATTCATTTAGCGTAAAAAGCGGCCAGGCAAAATCACGCTCGGCCTCTGCCCAGTGCGGCCATTTGACAGGGGTTCCAAAGAGAACAGGGGCCGCGTTAGCCCACCAGTCGCCCACCTCGCGGATAACCTCAAGCGCCCGCCGATCACCCGTAAGCAAGTAATAGTCGGGAAGGCCGGAGAGGTGCGCGTGGCCTTTGTGAACGTTGCGGCTTTCGTGGTCGATCATCTCGTGCTTGATGGCGTGAATTTCTCCGGGGCCGAACCCGACAGGTTTGCCGTCGCGCTTCCAATAGCCCAAGCGATTGGCGTGCGAAACATCGATATCCATCCAATGGCGGCTGGCCATTTCACCCAGCTCCCACCAGGCCTCATCCATGGTTCGCAAGTATTGGATGAAAAAGATATGCGCGCCGACGTGCGTATCGTTGTAGAAGCCGGGGATCTTGATGCCATCCCAGTCGCCGGCCCAGCCAGGGCGCATGCGGTCGCCGTAGTCGCGCCAGCCATAGAGCATGGCGAGCGAGCCGTTTTCTTTATCGATGCTGCGCTGGTAAACGCCGTCGACCAGCCAAGCCTCATAGCCTTCAGTTGAAAACCCAGCAGGGATCAAATCGCCGAACACGCCGCTTGAGCAGTACCAGTCGGCATCCGCCAATAGCCTGGGCGGCTCGTCAAAAGTCGCGGCGAGATCGCGCAGAGCCGACCAATTGCCGGCGCCGCTATGAAACTTAAGGAGCATTTGGTAAGTCTTAGCGCCGCCTTCGCGCGGAAAATAAAAGGTATTGGGGCGTTTGTAGGCTTTGTTCTGGCTATCAGAAGCCGGATAGCGCGTATCGGCAGATGGCGATGAAGCCCGCAAGGGATGCAAAGCAATCACGATTTGTCCGTTATCAATGCCTAATTCTTTTGGAAACTGCTGCCAGAATTTACGTACCATTACAGCCAAACCTGCCTGGTCGTTGCTGATATCGAGCCAGCCGTCCGCTTTTCGGCCCTCGCCAAGGCCTTCGTAAAAAAAGTCAAACGGCTGCAGGCTGCCGTCTATGTAGCGCATTTCGCCTGTCTGATAAAGCGAGTGTTTGCCGGTTCCTGGGCCTGCGTAAACTTGGCCCGCCTCACCGGCGAACAGACCGGATGGATTCTGCAGAGAAAAGGGCAACTGAATGCCATAGGCGCTGACGGCAAGGGCCAGTTTTTTGCGCTCAGCCTCGACATCGCGTTCTTCTCGAGGATCAACAAGCGTGTAATCGACGTGCACGGTTTCTTGCCCGGCATAGGCGGTCAGACGCACAATGTAAGTAGTCAGTGTTTTGCCGTTTTCAGCCTGTAAAGAGCCGGATGCGCGGATAACGGCTCGAATGGGGCCGGATTCTTCTATCGTAACCTCAGCGCGCGCGTGGCGAGATGCGCGGTATTCGGCGCCATCATTCGCGTCGATCAGGAAAATATCACCCGGCGCGCTTAGGATACTTTCGTTATCGCTGAAGACACCGTCTTGGTTGGTATCGTTCCAGGCCTGATCGACAACGGTAAAGCGCTCTCGGTTAATCGCAAGGCGCATGGGTCCGGTTGTAACTGTAATTTTGTTTTTGGACTCTTCAACCTTGATGGGTTGATCGACCGTGGCAGGTGTGATATCGGGTCCGCTGTGAAGCACGTACGCGGCGCCTTCTGCCAGCGCAGGCGTGATAAAGCTAATAAGAACCGATTTGTAGCTGCCGTCCGGCCAGCGCGTGAGCGGCGTGAATTGAGCCGGCACAGAATTGCCCTTATCATCGTCTAGTCGCAGGTGCGATAGCGAAGTCACAGAGCCGCGGGTAAAGGGTATTCCGGAAGAAATAGGATACGACATCTTTGGCGACCATGAAAGATGAAGCGGGATATTGACGCTCTGCAAAGGCGGGTGATCCTGCGCCGGCGGTTGATTTTTTAGCAACGCAGTATTCGCTGCGGTAGTAGAGGATCGGGCATCTGTCGAGTTTGTTGAAGATGCAGAGCTCGACTCCGTTTTAGAGCGATCGTGCGGAGGGCGCTGGCAGCCGGCAACAATCAGAAAACTTCCGAGCAGGGCAAGAGTGTATGTTTTTCGCATGATGGGTGTCATCATAGCACGTTGTGCGAAAAGACAAAAAATGATTGTGCGCCTTATAGGGCTTATGTTAGGCTACCGATAACCAAAGGAGGCGAACCTATGTCGAGGGCAACACGTGTCGGAAGTTTGCTTTTGGCTGGTGCACTATTTTCGAGTGGTTGTTACGGCCCGTTCTACCTGACCCGAAAGGTTTGGGAGTGGAATGGACAGGTGGGCGGCAAGTGGGCGAATGAAGTGGCCTACCTCGTGCTTACGTGGTTGCCGGTTTACGGTATTGCCGGGTTAGCGGATGCGGTAATCTTTAACTCGATCGAGTTCTGGGGCGGCGAGAATCCGATGGCGCCTACCGCTAAGGACGGCACGTCTGTTCAGACCAAGCAGATCGCGCGAGGAGACGCCGAAGCGCGTGTGACCAAGATCTCTGGTCCTGACGGCGAACAGCTGGTGATTGAGCAGTTCCAGCACGGCCAGCCGACCGGAACGCTGCGGGTTTTCCAGCGCGACGGCATGACAATGGGTGTGGACGGGCAAGGCAATACGCTCTTTAGCGCCAAGACCCACGAAGACGGCAGCGTAGTTATCAACGATGCCAAGGGGTTGCAGGTGGCGTCCTATTCCTCAGAGGACGTAGAGCGTCTGCAGAAGGTGGCTGTACGCTAAGCCTATAAATTCGTTCCTGCCGCTTGGCAGCAAGCGGTGCCAAGTGGTAAGCTTTAAAGAGCACGGCGGTCCGATAAGGGCCGCCGTTGCTTTTTGGCATATCGGAAGGGGGTCTACGTGCACGCACGGCATTTATCAGTAGCACACAAACTGTGGTGGCTGGTTTCGATTCCGGTGGCGGCTCAGATAGGATCGATTGCGCTGCTATTTAAAATACAGCAAGACACATACCGTGCACAAGCTTGGACGATCCATTCACAGGCGGTTACTTTTCAGGCTTACTCCGTGCTTAATAGAACTGTTCAAATGGACTCTGCGGCACGAGCATTCATGCATATGAAAGAGCTAGATGAAACTACGCTGCAGCGTATCAACATGGAGCTTAAAGAGGCTGTCGCACAGCTAACCAGCTTAGTTAGCGAAGGTCCCACACAGATGGCTGCGGTTGAAGCCGTGCGTTTGATCGTGCATGAGCAATCCGAAATGCTTGACGCAATTAAGTCATACACTGACCCGGAGCCTAAGCGTTCCCGCGACCGTTCCCATATTCACACATCTAATCAGCAGATTCGTACGCAGATGGGTGCTTTCGTGCGGGACAACCTAGCATCGACCACCGCACGCCAGCAGGCGCAGCAACGCTTGCTCAGACAGTTGCACTATGTTTTTGTGATCGCCGTTGGCGGTACTTTTGCCCTGACTTTCACCATGTTGGGGATACTCACGCGGGATATACGCCAGAGGCTTAATATTCTCACTCAGAACACGCAGCGTCTGGTTCAAGGAAAAGATCTTGAGCCGTTGCCAGATGGGGCGGATGAACTTGCGGTTTTGGACCGCTCCTTCCGTGAGATGGCGGTGGAATTAGCGCAGGCTATTCAAGCGGAGCGCTCTGCGAAAGAGCTAGCGGAAGCAGCAAGTCGAGCAAAAAGCCGTTTCCTCACCATGATGTCGCATGAGTTGCGCACGCCGCTTAATGCTATCTTGGGTTTCTCTGAGGCCTTACGTGATCAGGAGGTAGGGCCGCTCAACGCAACACAACAAGATTACCTGCGCGATGTCATTGAGAGCGGCCAACACCTGCTTATGCTGATCAATACCGTGTTGGATTTTTCAAAATTTGAGGCCGGCAAGCTGGAACTCGCGCTGGAGCCCTGTAATTTATCTTCAATCATAACAGAGAGCCTTTCTACAGTACGCGCGTTAGCTGCGCGTAAAAGCATCACTACTTGCTTAGATGTCTGGGCAGAAATTCCGATCATTCAGGCTGACCCCATGCGCCTCAAGCAGATCTTGCTTAACCTGCTTTCAAATGCGATTAAGTTTACGCCGGAAAAGGGACAGCTGGGTATTACGGCAAGCTTCCAATCGAATGCCGTTGATATTGCAGTTTGGGATACAGGAATCGGCATAGATCCCGCTGACCAGAGTCGAATATTCGAAGAATTTCAGCAGCTCGATAGTGATTACGCGCGTCGGTATCCTGGAACCGGCCTAGGGCTCCCACTGGCGAAGCGCTTGGTTGAACTTCACGGGGGAAAACTTTGGGTAGAAAGTGAAGGTTATGGAAAGGGTAGTCGGTTCATCGTTCGCCTACCGGTTGGAGAAGAGCCATGAACGTACGACCGCGCATCTTGGTTGTAGATGATGATCCTCGGAATTTGAAACTCTTGGAAATCCAGCTGATCCCTGCTGGATACGATGTGTTGACGGCATCAAATGGCGAAGAAGTGTTCGCCTGTCTGGAGAGTTCTCCGGTTAACCTCATCCTATTGGATGTGATGATGCCCGGTATTGATGGATTTGAAGTGACTCGGCGTTTACGTGCACACTCGCGCTACCGCTTGATCCCAATTATCCTCGTTACAGCGCTTGCCGCGCGGGAAGATCGCTTGAAGGGAATCGAGGCCGGTTGTGACGAATTTATCACTAAGCCTATCGATAAAGGGGAAGTATTGGCACGCGTCAAGACACTGCTAACGCTTAACTACTACCGTTTACAGGCGCATGAGAAGGAAAAATTAGATCAAGTGATTGAACATACGCAAGATGGAATCGTTATTCTAGATGATCAATTGCAAGTGACCCGATGGAATGCCCAAGCAGTGCGGCTGTTGGGTGTAAACCCTTCCCAGGCAGTGTTAGAACTCTTACCGCACATTATTGGCCAATTTACGATCCGTGGAGTGGACAAAATAGATCAAAGGCTTGCCAAAGACCCGCTTGCTTTCGATTTGGAAAGACCTGAGACTGAGCAGGCCAAAAAACTGGTGTTGGCGGTCCGATCAAATCCGGTACGTGATCCTTCGGGAAGCGTGAGCAGTATTATCCTCACCTTGCGTGATGTGACCGCTGAGCGTTGCGAGGAATCGCTTAAGCAGGATTTTCTAAGCCTTGTCTCGCATAAGCTGCGTACGCCGGTAGCGGTCATTAAACTCAATGCGTCTTTGCTGGTAGATGGCACTAACGGCATTCTTTCGCAAGCGCAGCGTAAATCCGTAGATGGGATAGCGCGGCATGTGGAAGATTTGCGTTGGTTGATCGAGAAGCTGCTGGTATTTACGGCTATTGACCGGGTGGGACCAAGCCCTGCGCTACATCCGCTCTCGGTCTCGGAACACCTGCCCAAAACGATCCGACTGATCGCCCAGGAGCACACAGGAAAGCGCATGCAATTGAGAATAGGTACGATTCATTCGGATATTCATTTAGCGATGAGCCAGGTTTATTTTGATCTCATTCTTCGTAATCTGTTTGATAACGCGGTCAAATTTTGCGATAAGCCGGAGCTGGAGTTAGATGTAAGCCTGATTCGCCTTGAAAATCAGTTGATACTGACTATGGCTGACAATGGACCTGGGATTCCCCAAGAAGAACATAGCCGCATTTTCGAGAAATTCTATCAGGTAGAAAAGGATTTTACCGGCAATGTCGAAGGAGTCGGGCTTGGGCTGGCTCTCATTAAGCGGATTGTATCGGCGCATGGAGGTCAAGTCCACATTCGTTCGGAACTGAGTCGAGGAACAGTATTTATGATTACCTTACCTATTGCTAAATAAAGGGATATGATTTATAGCTGTATCGCCAATATCAGGTATACATCAGGTATACTTAAAATAAGAAGATTGTTTGGAGGGCGTCGTATGGATACCTGGCGAGTATTTTTGGTAACCGTTATCTTTTTCTTAGGAACACTGACTCTCTGCACAGAGAGTCCTGTGGTTTGGGCAGAAGAAGAGGAAAATATCGACGTTGTTTCTTACACCCAAATTGCGCCTGTGCCGGTAGAAGAGATTTCAACTGAGACAGCGGATATGGAGCAGTCGCTCAAAACGCAGATGGATGAACAACATCAACTGCTGGCTACAGCGGTCACGGATGAAGAGCGCGGCATGATCGAACAACACCTGCAACTTCTTCAACAAGAATTAGATTTGATTCAATACGCCATAAAGTAAGCATGACCCGCGATAGGCCCTTCCTATCAGGATTTTTCTAGCACGATACGCAGTACACTTGCTCTTGTTTTCGTCAAACGCCGTATCGCGCTTCTTGGAATGAGCACCCCCGGAGTTAGATCATTTTGGATAGGTAGCGCCGTGGAGTCGTTCGTGACCGAAGCGATCTTATAAGAGCTCGCCTTGAGATTTTCTGGATTTTCGATCAAGATTACAAGCGGCCGGTCTGCAAAGTTAAACTGCACGCGAACCATGCCTTGGCTGCCAAAATCTTCGCGCGCAAGCTGCGGGTCTATGCGTAAATCGCCCGCTTCGCCCCGAAGGCCGTATACGCGCGTCAGCAGCAGATAAATAAGCCAGGAGGCTGAGCCTGTCAGATAGCCGTACATCCCTCGATTGTCCGCGTTGAAATATTCCGGCAAGCAAGGAAAGATCTTGGACACAGGTGAGTCGGTCGCCATGCGGTAAAGCGATTGCCATACGGCGCGGCCTTCTGCCGGCTGGCGCCTCACGTAAAGGGCATAAGCGTACATGATCGCCATATGGCTAAAGACCGCGCCGTTTTCTTTTTCTCCATAGGCAAAGGAAAACGCGCGGCCTAAGTTCGGTTGGCTTTGGCCGAAATTGGTGTTGAGGCGAATGCCCATCGACTTTGCCTCGCGCAGGAATTTTTTGACGGAGCTAATAACGCTCTCCATCTGCTTATCGGTAGCAATGCCGCTCATAAGCGGAAAGACTTGACCCGTGAGCGTCATGCGCATTCGGCCTTGCCGCATGCCTTCGACGCGCCGGCCGCGGTTGTCGTAATAGCCGTTAAAATAAGAACCCTCTGGCGTTGTGACCCATTCTTGGGTTTGAATGCGGCCGGCTAAATCATTGGCCTTTGCGCGCAGGTCATCTGCAATAAGCGCTGAGGGAATAAGGCGTGTTTTTCCGGAAATACCTTTAGATACGCGCGTGAAATAGCGCTGCAGCCGTGCTTTTTTTTGGGTTGTCGAGCTGTAGTTGACAGCGTTTTTCTTGGATAAACGGTCCAGCAACAGCGTGATTTCCTCAGCTATGCGTAGGTTCTTTATGCCTCGAGCTGAAAGCAAATCTATCGTATCGGCCAGGCGCCGCAAGTTCCACGCATAGAAAGCGCTGAAGGCAACAGCTTCTCCGCGCTCGGATGCCATGTCTAAACCGTCGTTCCAATCGGCCCCTTCCAGCAGGCAGAGGTTGTGCTCGCCTACATTAAAGAAGGCGCTCACGTGTTGCAGGATCATGTGCTCAAGCAGCGTGCCGCGGTAGACCTTTTTTGTTGAGCGGCCGCGGAGTTCGCTTCCCTGCGCAGGGCTCCAAGTGGGGTCCTGTTTGCGGCACCGAAAGATCTGTGGGTCTCGAAAATAAGAGCGCTCTTCTAGCAGAAAGTCGAAACTACCGGTTTGGTCAACGTATAAAAGCGTCGTGAGCGTGGGCCAAACGCCATGGTCCATCCATGTGCGCGGGATGCTGTTGCGATCAGCGATAAAACTGCCGTCCTTGCCGATGATAGTTGCGTTAGAGCCATCGATGCGGATGCCGCCAAAATTGTGCACAAGCATGGGCCGCACCGAGGAAGGGTCCGATAAAAGCAGTGCCAAACAGTCCTGCCACAAGTCGCGCCAGCCGCGTCCGCCGCGGCCATAATCGAATTGAGGCAGGTAAGAATTTCCGTACAATCGGCGCAGAGTAGGTTGAAAGCCGACCCAGGTAAGCCAGTTGTTCAGGGTGCTGTCGGCTGTGGCAAAGCCAACGCGATGGATGCGCGAGAGCCAGTAGGCCTGCGTGCGCGCAAGAGAGTTGGCAATCGCATCAGGTTTTGACAGCCCCTGCGCCCATCGGTCCATCTGCGGCTTCTTCGTAAAAATACCTGTAACGAGAACAAAACTCGCTTGCTCGCCAGGAGCCAGCGCGCATTGCTTGAAACGAAAGCCACCGATAGCCTCATGGCCCGGATCGGCGGGATATTTTTTGTCGGGCGAGAGCTTTTGGTTCCAGACAGCGCCTGGTGCGGCGAAAGTGCCTCCTTCGCCAAGAAAGGATTCTTCAATCGGCCAAATGGCTTCCGGTTTACTCAAGCCAGGACCGAACCCAAGCGCGGCGTAGCTCACGTGGTTGTGTCGATGCCCACGCTCGTCAAACGACATGTCGGGGGTTACCACAACGCCGGAATCAACCGTTTGGATGCGGTGAAGAAGCGCGGTTACATGCCGGTGATCGCGCACGTTATCCGCCGATCGGGCATACAGCGGAAGCGCCGCATAGGGCATAAAAGAAACAGGGGTACTGCCATTGTTGCGAACCTCAACGGCCATCAGCTCGATTTTTTCGGATAGGTCGCTTGGGCACCACAAAGTCGCTTTAACGGTGAGACCAAGAGTTGCCCAGGCGCGTTCAAGCGAAAACCATCCCGGTCCTGCCTTAATCTGCGCATCCTCGTTTGGATGGGACGAGCGGGCTCTTGTTTTTAAAGATTCAGGATCAAGCCCTGAAACAGAAAACGGCTCATAGTCGGGCACAACTATCCAAAAGTCGCGATGAATCAAAACGTGTGGCAAATCTTCGGCTGTTAAAGGCGGCGCGGCGTACTCATGCTGTCCTGAAGCGGGGCTGCCTTGAAGGGTAGGTGATGTCCAAGACAACATACCCGCCTCATTCACAAGCGGAAAATAGAGCCGCCCAATAGAAGACGCGTGGTTAGCTGTGAAAACACCGGACGCCGGGTTATCCAGCGACAGGTCGTCGAAATGCCACCAAGGCTTTTCAGATGCAGGTGTTAAAGACATTAGGCTCCTTGTATGCGCCGCCAAAGATCGGGCTATTTTAGCACACGGCGCGTATGAATCCGCGTTCAGAAAGCCCGTACCCCCTGATTTCTGATAAAATGCTTCGCTAAAGGCCCATTTTCGCAAACATTCGCAGACAGAGGAGGCAAACGATGCATACGAAGACAATTGTCCTGCAAGGGATGCGGATAGCCGCAGCGATGGCGCTTTGGGTTGGCGCGGCTGAAGCGGCGCTGCGTACAGAAACGGTTGAGTACAACGATGGGCCAAGCGTCCTCGAGGGACATTTTGCTTATGATGATGCGTCTTCTGAACGAAGGCCCGGTATTCTCGTGGTGCATGAATGGAAGGGCCTGAATGATTATGCTAAATATCGCGCCGAGACCCTTGCTGGTATGGGATATGCGGCCTTGGCTGTGGATATGTATGGCAAGGGTATTCAAGCCAAAGACCACGAAGAGGCGGCTCAGCTATCCGGTATCTACCGAAACGATCGGCAACTGATGCGAAAGCGCATTCTGGCGGCTCTAGAAGAGCTTAAACGGCATCCACAGGTCGACGCGCAGCGCATTGCCGCCATTGGTTATTGTTTCGGCGGAACAACGGTGCTGGAGCTTGCGCGCAGCGCAGCGGATGTGCGCGGTGTTGCCAGTTTCCATGGAGGGCTTTCAACCCCCCAAACAGACGACGCGAAGCATATCAAAGGCCGCGTTCTGGTTTTTCATGGCCAAGAGGATCCCTTCATTAAGCCTGAGGAAGTAACCGCGTTTGAAAAAGAAATGAAAGAAGCGGGCGTCGATTATCAGCTTGTCCGTTATCCCGGGGCGGTCCACAGCTTTACCGTTCCTTCGGCGGGAGACGATCCTTCTAAAGGTATGGCCTATAATGCGGATGCCGATCATAAATCGTGGCAGTCTTTAATGGAGTTTTTGTCTGAGATCCTGAAGTAAGTTGAGAGATTAAGCAACGCCAAGGAGCTTGTGTGATGGGCGAGCGTCGGCTGCGCGGGCTAGGAAAGGCCGGGCTTACTCTGATCCTAGTGACAGGACTTGCCCATTTAGCTTCGGCAGACATCGTTCGCCTTAAGAACGGCAACAAGTTTGAGGGCAAAATCATTGACCGTAATGCAAAGCGGGTTGTTATTAAAATTCCCGATATGGGGCAGATGACATTTATCCCTTCTGAAATCGCCTCGATTGAAGAATCGCCTGCAGTCCAGGTGCTAACACAAACCGATAAAGACGGTTACTTAGACGAAGGGGTTTCTTCTCGCGAGGCCCCAGCGAGAGATCTGGAAACCGATGAGGATCGTCGAAAGCATCTTCAACGCGAAAGCCACCTGGTGACCGCTATGGGCGTGAACATGCGCAATGAAGACGGCGTATATGCGGCGGATATTTCGTTTCGCGACAAGGATCATAAATTATGCGCGACAAAAGGCAGGCTGGTGATCAGTCGTGAGGTGACTGAATATAAAACCGATTTTAAGGTAGCATGCACGACCTGTTTTGCTGAGGAAGTCAAGACGCCGGTAATGAAGGAACAGACTGTTCGATCCGTCAATTTCGGATTCGATGATTTTCAGGGCTATGAAAACGACTCTATTTATCTACCCGTTCGTTTTCGCTCGGGAGAGATCGATGCGGGTGATGCGATCTCTTTTCAATGGCGCTCGTATACGGTAAAGAAATACGCTCCAAAAGTAGAAGAGGATTGATCCTACATGATTAAGCGAGTCATACGATGGCTCCTAGGAGCCCCGCGGAGCATCCTCGACCCAGCTATTTACCATAGGATCTCCCTGGTTGCTGTGCTGGCTTGGGTGGGTCTCGGGGCTGATGGGCTTTCATCTTCGGCTTACGGCCCCGATGAAGCTTTCCGAACGCTAGGCGAGCATACATATTTGGCTGTCGCGCTTACGATAGCCACCGCCCTTACCGTTTTTTTGATTTCCTCCACGTATAGCCGGATTATCGAGCATTTTCCCTACGGTGGGGGTGGTTATGTGGTTGCTAGCCGCCTCTTAGGTCCCCGATTCGGGTTGGTTTCCGGCAGCGCGCTGCTTGTGGATTATGTGCTGACGATTGCGGTTTCGATTGCCAGCGGTGCCGATCAGCTTTTCAGCGTATTGCCGCCGGAAGCCGCTCGCTGGAAGTTAGTTGTTACCGCGATCGTCATCGGCTTGCTGGTAGTTATGAATGTGCGCGGCGTTAAGGAGTCAGTTGCCGTAATGACTCCAATTTTTGCGCTGTTTTTGCTGACCCACGCCATATTAATTTTCGGGGGAATCGGCTCTCACCTATTCGCTGTTCCTGAAGTGACCCACCAAGTGCGCACGGGGTTCTCATCGGGGCTTCAAAGTTTAGGGCTGTTTGGAATGTTGGCTTTATTCATGAAAGCATATGCCATGGGTGGCGGTACTTATACAGGGATTGAAGCTGTGTCCAACGGCCTTCAAATTATGCGCGAGCCCAAGGTCGAAACAGCAAAACGCACGATGCTGTATATGTCCATTTCGCTTGCCATCACCGCAGGCGGCATTATGCTGTGCTATTTGCTGTTTCAGGTGGCGCCTGTGCATGGAAAAACGATGAATGCCGTGTTGCTCGAAAATTTTGCCGGCCAGTGGCGATGGGGCGATTTTCCAATCGGACATGCGTTTGTCGTTCTTACCCTAGCAGCCGAAGCGGGGCTCTTATTTGTCGCCGCCCAAGCGGGTTTTATCGACGGCCCGCGCGTGATGTCGAATATGGCCTCAGATTCGTGGCTTCCGCATAGTTTTTCGCAGCTCTCATCGCGCCTTACCATGAAAAACGGGGTTTTCCTTATGGGTGGCGCGTCGATCTTGGTTCTGTTCTATACTGGCGGCCATATTACGGCGCTGGTGACGATGTACTCGATTAATGTGTTTCTTACGTTCTCTTTGTCGCAGCTGGCTATGTGCCGTTTCTGGATTCGCAAACGTCATCAATTGCCGCAGTGGAGGCAAAATTTGTTCTGGCATGCGCTTGGATTGTTTGTGTGCGGTTCGATATTGACGCTCGTCATTTTCGAAAAATTTGGGCATGGGGGCTGGATGACGATTTTTATCACCTCATCGATCATAGCGCTCTGCCTATGGATTCGCGCTCATTATCAAACGGTCAAAAACAGCCTCAGCCAGCTGGAGTCCAGTATTTCAGACGCTACTCAAGGCGGTCCGGAACCTGAGCCGCTTGCGCTTAAGCGGCAAGCTCCAACAGCGGTACTGATGGTCAGCCAGTACGGTGGTTTAGGCATTCATGGGCTTTTATCCATTCAGCAGCTTTTTCCAAATCATTTTAAGAATTTTATTTTCATTTCTGTGGGAGTGGTTGACGCTGCGTCTATGAAGGGCGCTGAGGAAGTCGAGCGTGTCAAAGAAAGAACAGAAGAACACTTAAAGCGGTATGTGAGTTTGGCCAGACGGCTAGGGCTTGCCGCAGACCATCGTATGGCCGTGGGTGTAGATGTGCTTACTGAGTCAGAACAATTATGCGCGGCTATCGGAAAGGCTTTTCCCAAAGCCATGTTCTTCGCCAACAAGCTGATTTTCGAGGAAGAGAAGTGGTATCAGCGATTGCTGCACAATGAGACCGCCTACCAGCTGCAAAGGCGTCTTCAGTTTGCCGGGCTGCACAGTATGGTGCTGCCGATCCGTGTCTTTGCTAAGCCCGCCTCAGCCTAAGACAGGTTGCCGAATACTCCCAAATCAGATAAACTATTGTTTGAAACACTTGTTTAACTCGGATTGGGAGTATGCACACACCGATAGAGATTCATCTCAATACGCATGACAGGCTCCTGGAAGCCGCAGGCGAGGTTTTCGCAGAGCTTGGCTACCACGAAGCGACGGTGCGCGATATTTGTCAGCGCGCGCAAGCGAACGTCGCTTCTGTTAACTATCATTTCGGCGATAAGGCGGGTTTGTATACCGAGGTGCTCAAATTCGGCGCCCGTAAAGTGTTAGAGCGTTTTCCTCCTGATCGCGGGCTTGGATCGCGCCCGACGCCTGAAGAGCAACTCTTCGCGTTTGTGCATTCGATGATCAGCCGTTTTCTCGACCCCGCAGGTCCCGACTGGTATGGGCGGCTGTGCGCACGCGAGATGATGGAGCCGACGCATGCCTTGGACGATCTGGTTCGCGATGTTATCCATCCCCTGGCCGAGCGGCTGCATACGATCGTCCGCGAGTTGACGCTGGGACGTTTACCGGAAAGCCAAGTGGCTTTTTGCGCCAGAAGCGTGATCGGTCAATGTCTTTTCTACAACCACAGCCGGCCTGTGATTGAACGGTTATATGGAAAGCAGTTATATGCCGGACGAGATACCGAGACCGTTTCACGGCATATTACTGTTTTTTCTGTGAATGCGTTGCGATCTCTCACGCCTACCCAATCGAAGGAGCGAAAGCGCGATGGAACTTCAAAAAACGATTAAAAGCCGGCTGCGCCTGTTGCTGGTTTTAGGAATGTGTTGTCTGGCGCCGGCAGCGGTTGGGTGCAAAGGCAAAGCTCAAGGGGGCGGGCCCCCGCCAGGTATGGCTGTGCATGTTGTGGCCACTTACGCGGCCTCGCGCCCGATTGCCGAAGATTTGTCCTTTGTCGGCAGCATTACTGCTAATGAAAGCGTTGAGATTCGGGGCAAGATTGACGGCATTATTGAATCGGTTGGTTTTGAAGAGGGCCAAGCCGTTAAACAGGGCGACGTCCTTTTTGAAATGGATCAAGCCAAGCTCAAAGCATCGCTAGGGCAGGCGGAGGCGGATCTTAAACTGGCCGAATCGACGCTTGCGCGTTACCAAGAATTAGTCGAGACAGGAGCGGTTTCTCGGCAAGAGTTTGATCAGGCGCTTTCTTCTTTTGAAGTCAGTAAGGCTACGGTTGAATTGCTTCGGGAACAGCTGGCGGATGCGGTTATTCGAGCGTCTTTTGACGGGGTTGTTGGAGACCGTTGGGCGAGCGTCGGCCAGTATGTGGCGCGCGGAACGCCGCTTACGATGTTGATCAGTCAGGATCCAGTCAAAGTGGAGTTTCGTGTTCCTGAGCGATACCTGGGAAAGCTTGCCATCGGACAAACGGTCAAGGTGGAGGTTGCCGCGTACGCGGATACTCAATTCAGAGGAGACGTGTATTTCGTAGACTCCCGAGTCGACATCGCAACGCGTACGGTATTGATGAAAGCCTTGGTGGCGAATACTGAAGGCATGTTGCGTCCCGGTATGTTCGCTAAGGTTGGTCTTACCGCTACTTTGCGCGAAAAGGCGATCGTGATTCCTGAGACAGCGTTGATGCTGCAGCGGGACACCGTATCGCTGTATGTAGTGGATAAAGACGGCTCTGCCCAGCTAAGAACGGTAACTACAGGCATGCGATTAGCGGGCGCCGTTGAGATTTTATCCGGCCTATCGGCAGGGGATGTTGTGATTACTGAAGGTATTCAAAAAATAGGTCCGGGCAGTAAAGTCGTGGTGCGTTATGAGGATCCCGCCTCCAAGAGCGGCGAAAAAAGCGCTGTTTCATTGATCCCGGGCTCACTGCAGTAAAGCCTTGCAAGAATTCTCCATCAGGAGCTGTTGATGTTGTTATCTGAAGTCAGCATACGCCGGCCGGTTTTGGCCACGATGATGAACCTGGGTTTGATCCTATTTGGGATCATCGGCCTTGGCCGGCTTCCTGTGCGCGAGCTGCCCGATGTTGACCCGCCCATAGTCAATATCACGACCATCTATCAGGGGGCAAGCTCGGCCGTTATGGAAACGCAGATAACCGAGCCCATCGAAGAAGCGCTCACGAGTATAGAAGGCATCCAGACCCTGACGAGCGAGAGCCGAGATCAAGTCAGCAGCATTACGGTTGAGTTTAATCTGGCCCGGCCGATTGATTTGGCCGCGCAAGACGTGCGCGATCGCGTTTCGCGCGTGCGAGGCCGGCTTCCTGAAGAAATCGAGGAGCCGATCATCGCTAAACAGGATGCGGACGCCCAGCCGATCATTTGGGTGGCGCTCTACAGCGATCGCTTTTCCACGCTTGAGCTGACGACCATCGCTGAAAACGTATTTAAAGACCGCCTGCAGACCGTTTCTGGTGTGAGTTCTATTCTGCTCGGCGGCGCGAAGCGGTTTGCGATTCGGTTATGGCTCGATTCTGAAAAGATGGCGGCCCACGGAGTGACGGTGCTCGATATCCAGGGGGCGTTGAGCCGGCAGAATGTTGAGCTGCCCAGCGGGAGGATCGAGAATTGGCAGCGAGAGCTGTCAATCGAGACGCGCGGCCAGCTAAAGACTCCTGAAGAATACGACAACATGGTCATTAGGCAGGATGGGGTCAATCTCGTTCGGCTGCGCGATGTCGGGCATGCGGCCATCGGCGTTGAGGACGAGCGGTCGGTCGCTCGGTACAATTCCAAGCCGGCGATGGGGCTGGGCATCGTCAAACAGTCAAAAGCCAATACGATCGAAGTGGCTAAGGGCATCAAGAAGGAGCTCGAGCGCCTCAAGCCCCAATTGCCTGAAGGAATTGAAACGTATATTCCCTATGACGAGTCGATTTATATCGAGCGATCGATCAGCGAAGTGTGGGAAAATCTTTTTGTGTCTTTTCTTTTAGTGATTGCGACGATTTATATTTTTCTCAGTGATTTCAGGTCTACGCTCATACCGGCTATTGCCATTCCCGTATCCATCATTGCGACATTCGGATTCCTTTACCTGTTCGGTTATTCCGTGAATATCGTTACGATGCTGGCTTTGGTATTGGCTATCGGTGAAGTCGTCGATGACGCCATCGTCGTGGTTGAGAATATTTACCGGCATATTGAAGAAGGCATGAGCCCGCTGGATGCTTCGATAACCGGAATGAAAGAGATCACATTCGCGGTTATTTCAACGACGGTGGCTTTGATCGCCGTTTTTCTGCCCATGGCTTTTCAAACCAGCGTTACAGGCCGGCTGTTTATCGAACTGGCGGTTACGATCTCGGTTTCTGTTGCCGTGTCCGCGGTGGTTGCTTTGACGCTCACTCCCATGCTTGCTTCGCGTTTTCTCAAAAAGCCGGATTCAGGCCGTTCGCGTAACGGTTTTATCCGCTATTTTGAGCGCAATATGACCGCGCTCAATCGCTGGTATGAGCGGGGACTGGTGTGGTCGTTGCGTCATTCGGCCGTTATTGTGATCGTCACGTTTCTCTCTTTTGCTGCCAGCCTTTTCTTTTACACGCAGCTGGAGAAAGAATTTTTGCCGACAGAGGATAAGGGGCGGCTGTTCTGTATCGTGATTACCCCTGAGGGCTCGACCAGCGAATACACCGACCGCATGGTGAGCAAGATGGAAGGCATTATCCGCGACGTGCCGGAAGTCGACGGATACTTTTCGGCTGTTGCTTTGGCTCGAGCCGGCATTGGAAGAAGCAATGAAGGCCTTGCATTCATCCGTTTGAAGGACGAGCGAGAACGCAAAGTAGAGGATATCGTTGGCGGACCCAATGGTTTGGGCGCGCGCTATTTCAGTGAAATTGAAGGCGCTATCGCGATTCCTATCGTGCCTAAAGCCATTGGCCGAGGGTTCGGTCAAACTTTCCAATTGGTATTGCAGAATCAAGACTTGCAACAGCTCGACAGTTTTGTCGGCCAGCTTACGGGCCGCTTGTAGTCCTCCGGCTACCTGATGAATGCGAGGCCTACCTTCGCGATGGACAAACCCCAGCTGCAGCTTGAAATCGATCGCGAACGTGCGGCATCGATGGGCATTTCTATTCAAGACATTTCGCGGACTCTGCAAATTCTTTTTGGCGGCATGGATTTGAGCCGCGTTAACCTTTCCGGCAAGGAATACGACGTGATCGTGCAACTTGAACGCACCTCGCGTTTGACACCCGAGGATCTGGATTCTCTCTATGTGCGAAACGCGCAAGGTCAGTTGATCCAGCTGAGCAATGTTGTCAGCTATAACGTGATTGGCGGAGCCAGCGTCATTAATCACCATAACCGGTTTCGTTCGGCGACAATCGAGGCCACTCCGCTCGGCGTCACGCTAGGTACCGCGATGGAACGGGTAGAAGGTATTTTGCGCGAGGGCACACCGGATGGCTTTCGCTATGAATGGGCGGGTGAAGCCAGAGACTTGCAGACAGCCAGTCGCGAAACGATATTTGTTCTTTTATTGGCTCTAATCGTGATTTACATGGTGCTGGCGTCTCAGTTCGAAAGTTTGGTGCATCCGTTCACGGTTATGTTCACATTGCCGCTTGCGGCAACCGGAGCGCTGGGCAGCTTGTGGCTGCTTGCTCAAGTCAACAATTTAGGAACCATGTTGTA
>Ga0247727_10001536_pt1 | contig 54592 bp, 40 predicted proteins | sample WisWelCaveWW1625_FD_202498 | JGI IMG/M metagenome (GOLD analysis project Ga0247727, IMG submission 202498) | Biofilm microbial communities from Wishing Well Cave, Virginia, United States - WW16-25 | ecosystem: Environmental > Aquatic > Deep subsurface > Groundwater > Cave microbial mat | place... | reverse complement strand
TGATTCCTCCGATGGCAAGTGGACCTATATCACGTTGGTGACCCTTGAAAAAGATAAGAAGGATGAGGTAATTGCAGCGTTTATTGATGCCAACACCGGGGCGAAAGTTTTCGATCAATCGGCGATGGCATCGGCGCTGGTTAAGACCGTTAAGGCCGATTTTAATTTTATTCTGGTCGTTTCATCTGCGCTCGTTTTCCTCACGTTGCTTTTGATTTACGGGAGGATAGAACTTGCGTTGATCACTTTTTTACCGATGGCTCTGAGTTGGGTGTGGATATTGGGAATTGCTGCGTTTGCGGGAGTAGAATTCAACTTTGTCAACATTGTCATCTCAACGTTCGTCTTTGGTCTTGGAGACGACTTTGCCATTTTCACAACGGACGGGTATCTATCAAATTTCAGCCGCGGAAAGGACGTTATTCGCTCGTATCAAACCGGCATTATTCTGTCGGGCGTATCGACCATTCTCGGGACGGGCGTACTGATTTTCGCCGTCCATCCTGCTCTGAATTCCATCGCTTTTATTTCGGTGGCCGGAATGCTCGCGATTATGTTCATTTCCTTCACCGTTCAACCGTGGATGCTTCGTCGGGTGTTGATCAACCGAAAGCTGAAAAAACTTCCGCCGGTTTCGTTGGTGAACTTCCTTTTTACCATTTACTGCTGGGTATTTTTTCTCAGCGGCTGTCTTATCCTCTTTCCCATTCAATTCATATTGAGATGGATTCCATTTGGGCAGAACAAACTAAAATATTTTTACCATCATCAGATGCGGATTTTCGCCTGGATGCAGATGTATTTTATGTTCAATACCCGAAAGAAAGTGCACAATCGGCAAAATTTCGATTTCACTAAACCTTCGATGATTATCGCGAACCATCAGTCGTTCATTGACATCGTGATGATGATCAGTTTTCATCCCAAACTGATCGGAATGACGAATAACTGGGTTTACAGATCGCCGTTTTTCGGTGCGGCAATTCGTTATCTCGGATTTTTTCCAGGCTCAGATGGTGCCAAAAAAAATCTGGAAAAAATTCGACCCTGGGTGGAACAGGGCTATTCCGTTCTCATTTTTCCCGAAGGCACAAGGTCCGCAAATAAACGCATCGGACGGTTTCATAAAGGTGCATTTTATCTCGCCGAAAAACTTCGGTTAGACATCACTCCCGTTATTCTTCACGGTTTCAACGACACGATGCGCAAACGGGATTTTCTCCTGCTCAACGGGACGATGAATATTTCGGTGTTACCCCGAATTTCGAAAGACGATTTGAGCTGGGGAGATAATTACACGGACCGGTGTAAAGGAATTTCTGAATATTTTAGAGAGGAATTCCGGACATTCGATCTCAAGCATTCCGACAGCAGTTACCTACAACATAAACTGCTGAGCAACTATATTTACAAGACACCGGTTTTGGAATGGTATGTGAAAATAAAATGGTTGTTCGAGCGCAAAAATTTCGACCAATACCACACGCTGATTCCGACTACAGGGCGGGTTTACGATCTGGGTTGCGGTTACGGATACCTCTCCTACTTTCTGTTTTTCAGATCAGAGGAACGGGAAGTGATTGGAATTGATTACGACGCCGACAAAGTTGAAATTGCAAATCATTGCTATTCGAAAAACGACCGGGTGAACTTTTTTGCGGCAGACATTCGTGAAGCTCCAATTGAAAATGCCGATGCGATTTTTATCAACGATGTCGTTCATTATCTCCCCTACTCGGATCATCAAGCCTTCCTGACAAAATGCTTGAATGCTCTAAATCCGGGAGGCAAGTTGCTCATCCGGGACGGAGTCAGCGAACTGGCCGACAGACACGAGAAAACCAAACTCACCGAAAAATACTCGACGAAAATTTTTGGATTCAACAAAACGTCGAACGAACTTTGCTTTTTTTCAAAGAAATTTGTCGAGGATTTTGCCCTGGAACACAATTTGAAGTGCAGGTATGTGGAACAGTCGAAAAAAACCTCAAACATTTTGATTATACTTGAGAGGAAATAAGAAATTGCCACGAATTCACGAAGGGTCGGCGAAAGAGTGGGAAAGGTAGAAATGACGTGATTGGTTGGTACATTGGAGTAAGGGAAATTGCCACGAATTCACGAATGGTTGGCGAAAGAGTGGGAAAGGTAGAAAGGACGTGATTGGTTGGTACATTGGAGTAAGGGAAATTGCCACGAATTCACGAAGGGTCGGCGAAAGAGTGGGAAAGGTAGAAAGGACGTGATTGGTTGGTACATTGGAGTAAGGGAAATTGCCACGAATTCACGAAGGGTCGGAGAAAGAGTGGGAAAGGTAGAAAGGACGTGATTGGTTGGTACAATGGAGTAAGGGAAATTGCCACGAATTCACGAAGGGTCGGCGAAAGAGTGGGAAAGGTAGAAAGAACGCGATTGGTTGGTAAAATGGAGTAATGGAAATTGCCCCGAATACACAAATAAATGGAAGACACCGATAAGGTATATGACGTTGTGATTGTTGGATCCGGTATGGGCGGATTGGCCTGTGCATATATCCTTGCCACCGAGGGCTACAGCGTTGTTGTTTTGGAAAAAAACAACCAGATCGGCGGAAACCTCCAGATTTTCAGCCGGGATAAGACCGTTTTCGATACAGGTGTTCACTACATCGGTGGACTCGATCCGGGGCAGAATACCTACAAGTTGTTCAAGTACTTTGGAATTCTTGAAGATCTCAAGTTGATCCGGATGGACGAAATGGGTTTCGACCGCCTGCGCTTTTTTAAAGACGGCAAGACGTACAACTACGGAATGGGCTACGACAATTTCCGTAAGGTTTTGTATGAAGATTTTCCGAACGACCATCCTGCAATCGACAAGTACTGTGATCTGATGACCCAGGTCTGCGACGAATTTCCAATTTACCGGCTGATCGACAAGCCCATCGATTATATGAAAAGCTATTACCTGAATCGGACGGCGAAACAGGTGATCAGTGAAATAACCGACAACCAGCTTCTGCGGGAAGTTTTTGCCGGAACCAATATGCTCTATGCCGGCAACCATCACACGCCGTTTTATGTTCACGCGCTGGTCATCAATTCGTACATCGAATCTTCGTACCGATGCATCGACGGCGGCTCACAAATTGCCAAACTGATGTCCAAGCGAATCCGAAAGTTCGGGGGCGATATCTGGAAACGTGCCGAAGCCGTTTCGGCCAATTACGAAGGAGAAGAGGTTTGTTCGGTGAATCTTGAGGACGGCCGCGTGGTGAAAGGACGGAAGTTCATCGCCAATATGCATCCGAAATCGGCGATACAACTTTTTGGTCCGAGTCATTTCCGGAAAGCCTACGTGAACAGGATTACGGGACTGAAGAATTCGATTTCGTCGTTTTGTCTATACGTTGTGTTCAAGGAGAAGTCCTTCCCGTATATGAACTACAACCTTTACCAGTTCAACACCAAATGGGATATGTGGGATTTTCCGAACTACAAAGAGGAGGAATGGCCTGGTCAGGGGTATATGCTCTCGACACCTGCCACTTCGCGCAGTACGGAATGGGCCGACGGTGCGGCGTTTATGGCATATATGCGGTACGAAGCCGTAGAGAAGTTTGTGAACTCCTACAACACCGTCACCAAACCCGCATCCCGTGGCGAAGCCTACGAAGCCTTCAAAAAAGAATGCTCAGAAAAACTACTCGATACCATTGAACAGGATTTTCCGGACTTCCGATCGAAAATAAAATCCTACCACGCCTCTACTCCACTTACATTTCGCGATTACATCGGCAACGACGACGGTAGTATGTACGGGCTGGACAAAGATGCAAATGACCCCCTGAAGACATTTATCAACCCGCGAATGAAAGTGCCGAATCTTTACCTGACAGGAGCCAACATCAATATGCACGGAATCCTCGGCGTCAGCGTCAACGCACTATTGACCTGTTTTGAGATTGTGGACCGGAAAAAATTGATGGAGAAAATCAATGCCGCGTAAAACCAGATTCAGCAATCGCCGGCTATTTCACTTTTGTTTCCTTTAACCACCTTTTGTAGTCCTTTTTTTGGATCCGCAGAATCACCTCATAAACGGCGTTCGCCCAATAACTCTTCATTCCCATACCGCCTGGTTTTCCTGTAACTCTCTTGGCCAGAAAAACTTCCATTTTCGTCAAATCAATCAACGTAACCCAAATGGCGGCCTCGTCTTCCCGTTTGTCGAAATATTCAACGACGAAGAGAATTCCCACATCGGCCAGCACATTGGTGTAATTGAATCCAACGACTGCCGACCTTATGTCGTCTTCCGTCAATGAATGGCTGTCGTCCTGGATAAAATCCTCCGCCGAAATGGCGCGGTTCCGGGAGCTGCAATTTTCGGTACACATATCAAGACTCTTTAACCGGAAGGCCCCACACACATCGAATTTATCCTGATCGCTATAGAAAAACCGATTCCATTCCGGTACAAACTCGTTGATCAATTTTGTTGTGTCCCTGAATGCTTCCACACTCAGCAAGCGCCCCATCGAGAAATCGAGGCCAAGAAAACACACTTTTTTTTCACGTAGGTTACTTAAACCGACTTGTTGTTGGTCCTGGGATACAACGTTGACTGAGATAAAAAGAGCACTGATCAATAAGGAATACCTTGGCATAGCGGATCTGTTAAGAATGAATGATCCGATAAAGCCTCGCGAAAGCTGCAGTCATCAGTTCAAACCGAACCCCAAAGTTAAGAATACACGAAGAATGGCAATGCAGGCAAGCAGCTATACCAAGCATTTTCAGTCCTTTTGCAATCACTACCTTTGCTTCCATCAATCAATGAAACGAGCACTACTCTTCTTGTTGCGTTCCGCCTACAACCTGTTTGAGTTGTTACTGCTCTCTTTCATCGTTCTGGCCTTTTACATCGGGTTCGTCATCAACATTTCAATTCCCGCTCCGAAAGATATGACCGCGCTGGAACTTGAGCGAACGGAAATCGGACCAAAACAGTACCGTATCGGGAACAACTGGGCAGTACTCAACGACCACAAGGTCTGGGAAATTTATGTGCAGGGCGATGCCTTTGAACGTGGCGCCATTTATGGAAAACTCATCAAAGAACCGGTACAACTTCAGGAGAAATTTTTTGTCGATCAGATCGAAAAAATCGTTCCTTCTTCCTTTTACCGCTTCTTCCTCAAGGTGCTGATCGGTTACTTTAACCGGGATATGGATGAGTACATCCCACTGGAATATCAGGAAGAGATCTACGGGGTGTCCTTTGCCTTTGACGATGCCTACGACTACATTGCACCGAAATATTACCGGATTCTGAACTACCACGCCGCCCACGACATCGGCCACGCCCTGAAGGATTACAATATGGTGGGTTGCACGTCCTTTTCGCTGCGAAACGAATTCTCGTCAGACTCTGCCCTCCTCGTCGCGCGGAATTTTGATTTTTATGTGGGAGATGAGTTTGCGGGAGAAAAAACGCTCACCTTCATCGAACCGGATTCGGGCTACAATTTTGCCTCCTATTCCTGGGCCGGATTTATGGGTGTTGTTTCGGGGATGAATGAAACCGGTTTGTGCGTGACCATCAACGCGGCCAAATCGGACCTTCCGGAACTTACCAAAACGCCCATTTCGTTGCTGACACGGGAAATACTTCAGTATGCATCGACTATTGAAGAGGCTCTGGAGATTGCCAAAAAGCGGGAGACCTTCGTATCCGAGACGATTATGGTCACCTCGGCAAAAGACAATCGCACCGCACTCATCGAAAAATCTCCACAGTCTGTTGCGCTGTATGAATCAGAGAATGGCAAGGTGCTTTGCACAAATCACTACCAGTCGGATCAATTCTCGAAAACCGAATCCAACAAAAGCAACATCGAAAATTCGGATTCGAAGTACCGATACGACCGGCTGAACGAGTTGATCGGCGCTCAAAATGCACACGACGCAAATTCTGTCGTCGCAATTCTCCGGAACCAGCAGGGAAAACAAAACGAGAATCTCGGAATGGGAAACCCCAAAGCCATCAATCAGCTGATCGCTCACCACGGCATCGTTTTCAGGCCACAGGAAAAACAACTGTGGATTTCAACCGGACCTTATCAGATTGGCGAATTCATCTGTTATGATCTCGACGAGGTTTTTGGAAATGCTGACACAAGGAATCTATCCGACCAGATCTATGTCGATTCACTGACCATTCCGGCGGATCCTTTTTTGGCAACTGCGGAGTACAAGCAATTCGAGTATTTCAAATCGGTTAAGAAGAAGTTATTTGATCGTTTTGCGCTGAACATTCCCTACGAACTTACGAATTCGGAGCGGGAAAAATTCATTTCCTCCAATCCGGAAAGTTACATCACCTATATGACGCTTGGCCAGTATTATCAGGCATTGGAGAACTTTGACGAAGCAAAAAAACAGTACCAGAAGGCGCTCACAAAAAATGTTGCCTCAAAAGACGAAGGGAACAAGATCCGAACATTAATCGCTGAATGCAATGAGTGAACTGACTCACATTGGATTTTCACCGGTGGACGAAATCAAGTCCTCCCAATTGAATCTGCTGAAGAAAACGCTGAAGTATGTGGCAAAGACCTCGGCATTTTACAGCAAGCTTTTTTCGAAGCACGGAATTGATCCGGCAAAATTTATAACCTTAGCGGATATCCGGAATATTCCTACTACCACCAAAGACGATCTCGCGTCCCATCCGGACGATTTTTTATGCGTACCAAAATCAAAAATTGCCGATTTCACCACTACTTCCGGTACGATGGGCAATCCGATTTCCGTTTGTCTCACTGCGAATGACATCGACCGCCTGGCCCTGAACGAGGCCATTTCGATGCAAACGGCCGGATGCACATCCGACGACATTTTCCAGCTCGCCACAACGATGGACAAGCGCTTTATGGCGGGCCTTGCTTACAACGAAGGAGTCCGGAAACTCGGGGCGGGAATTGTTCGTGTCGGAGCCAGTGCGCCGAGTTTGCAGTGGGATTCCATCAAGCGCTTTGAGCCTACGGTGATCATCGCGATTCCGTCCTTTATCCTGGCCCTGATGGAGTACGCCCGGGCCAACAACATCGATTTCCGGAAATCTTCACTGAAAAAACTCATTGCCATCGGACAACCGGTGCGAACGCCCGATTTGCAACCGAATCTGCTGGCAAAGCGCATTGCCGAGGAATGGGGACTGAAAATATACTCGACCTACGCCTCCACCGAGATGGGTTGCGCTTTCACCGAATGCGAGGCAGGTCAGGGCGGACATTTGAATGCCGATTTGCTCTTTCTGGAAATTCTCGATGAGGCCGGAAACGAGGTGCAGGATGGCGCGGTCGGTGAAGTCGTTGTGACCACACTGGGAGTGGAAGGAATGCCACTGATCCGATACCGAACCGGCGACCTCGCAGCACAATACACGGAAAAATGCCGGTGCGGAAGATGTACGCCGCGTCTGGGTCCGGTCGTTGGCCGAAAGCAACAAATGATCAAGTATAAAGGCACGACCGTTCATCCCTCCTCGCTGATTCCGATTCTGGATACGAACAAATCGTTCCGGCTTTATCTCATCGAACTGATTACCGACGACCTTGGACTCGACGGACTGAATCTCGTTTTTGCGGAAGAAGAAGTGGGAGAAGCCCAGGCCGAAAAAATTGTCGCCGAAGTGGGTGACCTCATTAAAGTAAAACCGACCTGGCGCCGAGTTCCGGGAGACCGGCTGAAGCGACTGATCCTCGATCCTTCAAGCAGGAAACCGTTGAAGATACTAGACCGGAGGAATGGCTGACAGGTTACTTTTCTTCAGTTCTCTGAATTGTACCTCCTTAAATCTTGTGGAACGAGGTTCGTTCCGTCGTAGGTCAAATTCCCATTCTTGTCGTATTGTTTAATGCAGATACGGATTGGCGCACCACATTCCATGGAGTAAATCAGGTGTGTTTTTAGCTCACCCTCAGGGTAGAACTCCTTGTAATCAGTTATTATTCCATCCCTGGCGGAAAGTAAATACTGTACGTTTCCTGTTTCATAGTTAGAAATATGATCTCCATTCAACAAATTTAATTTACCGCGCTTCAGGGTATCACTTTCAGAAAACTGAACCGGAGCTTTTTTTGATCCGATGGTTCCCATAAAATAGTGGTCATACCTTCCGGTGTAATAGGTATATCTACAATGCGTTGCACCAGTACTGTCTTTTAACTGCTTCAGGTCATCATCGAGATAAACGATCCACCATCCCGTTTTTTTTCCGTCCTCGTCTGTTCTGTTCAGTTGATCTAAATCAGGTGCGGTTTTAATTTCTGTGCCGTCCTTCTCCCATTGTTTCCATTCACCGATCCTCTTATTGTGATCGTATAAGCCTTCTTCCTTTTTTTGTCCATTGGCGTACCAGAACGTAAAAGAACCGTGTGCGATTGACCGTTGTCCTTTAATGATAATCTGATCCATTTGCCGGAGGGTCTGGTTACCCGAATAATGCGTAACCGTGGCAAACGTACTGTCTCCGACAACTTTTTGATTTGTTACATACGTGGAGTCGAAATTACTTCTGTAAAACGACCAGAGAGATTCACTCGGTGGACCGCGCATATAATAATATTCAACCGCACCTGTTTGATCGTACACACGCTTACAGTACGTATGTGGTTCAAATTCTCCCCGCTCAAAATGCTGATTTTCGAAATTGCAATACTCGCGTATGTTTCCAGTTGGATAAAAAACTCGATGTGCAACATATTCACCCTTATTGAAAATTTGAATGCTCTTCACATTACCCTTTTTGTCCGTGATCTTCCAGGCACCATCCAGTAATTTCAATTTTTCATTTTGATCCTGACCGGACAAGGCAATCACAACGTCATTTTTGCCGCACCATTCGTACGCATAAAGATTTTTTCCCTGGAGGTAATAGGTATATCTGTACCAAACGGCCTGAGCACTGTCACTAACTTCCTTTCCGGCCGCATTGTAAAAGACTGTCCACTTGCCGTCTTTGTTGCCGTTGCTGTCAAATTGATTCATTGAATCTGTCTGGCCGATGACTACGATGTGGGCGTGGCAAAAAATTGAAAGGATAATGAATGTCCTCATTTCTTACATTTATTGTTCAATGTAACTGACTTCGAAAAGTAACCCTGTCGACAAGGATTTTTACAATGACGGCTAGCGTTTGGCGGCTACTTGCCGTTTTTGCAATGTCAAGTTACGCATTTGAGCGCTAACCCGCAAAAAAAATTGCAGGCAGTTGCTGCCAGCGGGTTGTGCCTTAAATGTCCAGAACAATTCTAACGTTGGTTTTGATTGTCTGAGTTTGTTCTTTCGTCAAAGAGCCAAGTCTTTTTATAAAACGTTTGTTGTCTATTGCACGAATTTGATCAACCAAAATATCTGAAGATTTGTCAAGTTGGCCACGTTTTAGATGAACCCGTAATAATTGGATGTCCTTATTTATTTTAGAAGTTATGGGACATACTATTGTCGACGGATGAAATTCATTTAATAAATTTGTCTGGATAACTACAACAGGTCTTGTCTTTCCGGATTCCGTGCCAATCCTTGGGTTCAGGTCGGCAAGCCAAATGTCAAACTGCTTAATTTTCATCAACTAACTTCTCGAATTCGTGCAATATGTCCATAGAGTCTTTGCTGGCCAATTTGGACTCCTTCTCCAGTTGCTTTTTCAAAAGGCGCCTTTTATTGAAAAGGTTGTAAATATTAACCGCCTCATTGATATAGCGATTTCTTGCGAGCTTAAGTTTTGATGTAATCTTCTCAGCTTCGTCAAAAATTTCATCGTCTAGTTTTAATGATAAAATTTTCATATCAGAGTATTTAGTATAAAGGTATATATTAAAAGTATATACTAAAAGTATATACTGCAAGTTTTTCAGAAAGAATATTTCGGAGTGGTGAGCAGCGTGGCATTACTGCCAATGGTTTGCAAATGGGCACAGAAGGTAGCAGATAATAGGCGTTCGCCTTTTGTGCTTATTTGCTGTTATGCCGCGTTATTTGAGTATTTCTTGATAACGCTCAACTCTTTTTGTTTTGCTTGTTGCCCTTCCTCGAGGTCGAAATCATTTTGTAGTCCGAGCCAAAATTTTGCACTGTTACCAAAATATTTAGAAAGTCTTAATGCCGTATCGGCTGTGATACGACGATTACCTTTTAAAATTTCCGAAACACGTGTTTGAGGAATTCCAACGTCTTTCGAAAGTCGGTATGCAGTTATTTCCAGCGGAATGAGAAATTCCTCTAGCAAAATTTCTCCGGGATGTATGTTCTTTAATTTTCTCATATCTTTAATTTTAATGATAATCAATTATTTCAACTTCGGTAGCATTTCCGTTATTCCATTTGAATAGTATTCGCCACTGATTATTTATTCGTATTGAATAGAATTCTCTGAGATTTCCTTTCAGTTTTTCCAGTCGATTCGAGGGCGGAATCATTAAATCATTAAGGTCCTGTGAGTTGTTCAACATTCTTAGTTTTCTTCGCGAAATTTCCTGAATGTCAGTTGACAATCCTTTGATTCGTTCACCCTCCCAGATCTTTTTTGTGTTCTTGTGACCAAATGAAATTATCATACTAACGTTATTCAATACTTACGTCAAAGATAAGTATTATATTTCTTTAAACCAAATTCCTCTATTGAACGGTTGAAATGTGAAGTTTTTATTCCAGGAATGGTAAAGTGCTTGGTGGTCGCAACAGTTAATCAAAAGGCCCTGATTCGTCTGTCGGTTTGTAAATTCCAAATTCCGTTCCGCTTACTAATTTTATCTCCTATCTGCAGATCTGGATAATCACCTAATCCACAATAGGAACTGGACAAATCTGGGCGCCTTGCCATCAAAGAAATCAGCTATTAAATGATTAAGAGTTAATGAACCACAAAGGCACTATCCCGATAGCTATCGGGACACAGAGCTTCACGAAGGCACCTGCTTAATCTGTTTGTGCTTCTTTGTCACTTCGTGACTTGGTGGTAAGAATTTGTTGGGGATATTCAAACTGAGATACTACCCAAATCGCAATTTTAAGATGGGTTCTGAATTGTTTGCCAGACCCCTTATCTTTGGTCCGGAAATGTTCAGCGAATACGAAAATCTGTTGCCCTTCAATACCTTTGGCATAACGGCAAAGGCGCGCCACTTTGCGCGGTTTTCAAGTGCGGCCGAATTGATTGACCAGCTCAAAACCGCAGAAGTCCTCCGGGGCCCGATGATGGTCATTGGCGGTGGAAGCAACCTCCTTTTTACAAGGGACTTTCCCGGCGTAATTCTCAAAAATGAAATCGGGGGAATTCATACGATCGAAGAAAACGACAAGAGCGTATTGATTCAAGCCGGTGCTGGCGAAGTCTGGCATCAGTTGGTGCTGTACACAATCGGCGTCAACGCCGGTGGAATAGAAAATTTGTCCCTGATACCGGGCAGCGTCGGTGCCGCGCCAATGCAAAACATCGGGGCGTATGGCGTTGAAATCAAAGACGTCTTTCAGGAACTTTCAGCCCTGGAAATCGCTACCGGAAAAATACGGACTTTTTCAGCCGCCGAATGCCGCTTTGGTTACCGCGAGAGCATTTTCAAAAATGAGCTGAAAGGACAGTACATAATCCTTGACGTGACGTTGAAATTATCCAGGTCGCCCGAAGTGAATACCTCGTACGGAGCCATTGAACAACAGCTAAAAGCAATGGGAATCACAAACCCCGGAATACGGGATGTCAGCGATGCGGTGATTTCCATCCGGAGAAGTAAGTTGCCGGATCCCGCGATCATCGGCAATGCCGGTAGTTTTTTCAAAAACCCGCTTGTCCCGAAGTCACAGTTTGACACCCTTCGCACCAAATACCGGGATGTCGTCGGCTATCCTGCCGGGGAACATTCCATAAAACTTGCCGCTGGGTGGCTCATTGAAAAAGCCGGCTGGAAGGGAAAAACGCTGGGTAACTTCGGTGTCCACAAGGACCAGGCCCTGGTGCTGGTCAACTATGGCGGAGCCCAGGGAAATCAGATCTACGAACTGTCCGAACAAATCGTGCAATCCGTTCGGCAAAAATTCGATGTAGAACTCGAACGAGAAGTGAACCTTGTTGGCTAAGCAACTAATTCGTCGTATATTCGTTGTAACCAAGTGAGGGATCCGCGTTATTCATTTTGCCCTATGAGATTTTTAACATTCCTCCTCGCCCTGTTTGCAACGGCAAATTCGGCCTCTGCCCAAACCAAAATCATTTCCTGGAAAATGCACAGCGGAAATATGTCCGAGATGGACTGGACAGTGCCAGATAATCTGGGTATGCCAAGTCGGGTTCTGGACACTATTTTCCTCCTGAACGATTCCACCATTGTCGAAATTTCAAAAACCTGGGGCCGTGCTTACCGGATGGTCGACACCGTAGTCAATCACCCGATATGTAAAATGACGATGGGGGTTGACAGCATCAAGATGCGCTACCCGGTGGATGTTGTTTTTATCGGATTCGATGGCGTTCCTGCGGATTGCCCGCCGCCGCTCTCTTGTGATTCGGTCAAAACCAAAACTGAAAACCAGCCGGTCGGCAAGGAAGGGAACCTGAAGAAGATCAAAGAATTTGCGCCAAGTGCCATAACTCCGGATTCTGGCAGTCCGCACGGTTTTTCCTTTCCAGTCGGCTTCCAATGGACCACTGAACTCTTGCTGGTCGTCCTCGGCATAACCACCGTGGGCCTGATCGCCTTCCGCTTTCTTCACAACAAACGCGTCTCGGCCTGAAAATTTCGGACTTTTTTATCCGGACAGGATTGCTGTTCATTCCTCTGTTCATTGTTTCACTTCCTTTCCCGTATTTCTTTCTTCCCGACATCGGCACGATGTTGCGCCCCGTTTTTGAACCCATCGCCGAAATCGTTGGAAAGTTGGTTTTTTCATTGCCATCAACCTATGACGGACTTCTGCATTCCGATTCTGTGGCGATGTATGTGCTTTGTTTGTTTCTCGTTTTCATTTCCTTGTCATCTGCAGCAATATGGACTTATTTTGCCAAAGGAGAGGTCACTCAAAAAACGAAGTACATCTTCATTGTCTTCCTCCGGCACTACCTCGCTCTCACTCTGCTGAAATACGGCTTCGACAAAATTTTTCTGAACCAGTTTCAGGATCCGGAGGCGAATCTCCTGTACACCAAACTGGGCCTGATGAATCCCGACATTCTTTACTGGAGTTCAATGGGAACGTCTCCGGAATATTCCATTTTCACCGGATTGATGGAGGTGGTTCCTGCCATTTTGCTCCTCTTCCGGCGGACTGCTTTCGCGGGCAGTTTGATGGCCTTGTTCGTATTGATGAACGTGGTAATGATCAATTTTGGTTTTGACATTACCGTAAAATTGTATTCGCTCTTTTTGCTGCTGCTGAGTTTCCTGTTGATCTTTTCAGATCGTCAGAAATTGTTTGACGTGTTCGGTCTGCGAATCGGCACAACGCAAACACCATTGGAATCTGCCAACGCCTTTTCACCGCGCAAACAGGGGATCAAGACAACGACGTTCGTCCTGCTTGTGTTTTTACTGGAGTCAGTGTCGCCGTATCTCCGGAATCAGGATCCCGGCGGATTTGACCTGATGAACCTGAACGGAGCCTGGCTGGTGACGAAGCAGGAACATCAGTACCACGACGTTTGGGTCGCTCAAAATGATATCCGGCGTGTATTTTTTCACTCCAAGGGATATTTCATTGTCGAGAATTTTGACGGCACGATGCAGGATTGTTCGGCCGCGATGTCGGAAGATTCAAAATCTCTGATTCTAAAAAAAGAGAAGGAAATACCGGAACGAACCTTCGAAATTGAGCTCTTGAAAAATGGCACCGAGTTAAGCCTGAGTAATAACGATGTCCGCCTAACCGCAACAAGGGTCAGTCTTGAAGATTTACCTCTCCGACAACGCACCTTTCACTGGACATCCGAAGGAGTCGCCGGTCAATAAGTCGCTACGAAAATCTGGACCAACTGAAAGGCCCAAGATCAATTTTGGACGATCCGTCAAGCGACATCTCGGCGAGACATTCCCCAAGCGCTGCGGAGTGTTTAAACCCGTGACCTGAACACGGCGATGCAAAAAGTACGTTTTTTGATTCCGGCAGATAATCGACTACAAAATGAGCATCCGGAGTTTGCGTATACAGACACGTGACTGCTTTGACGCATCGTGACGCAAGGTCAGGAAACTGTGACCTGACGTAATCGGCATACATCTTTGAAATCTCGTCTTCGGTCACCGTTTTGTTGTAATCGTCCGGCGGTGTTGTCTGCAGATATTGCTCCGTCGCCAGTTTCAGACCGCCCTTTGGCCCATCAATCGCAGGAAATCCGTAGATGCCCTGTGGTTTGCCCTGAATTTCCCAGATGAACACCGGGAAGTTCTTCGGCTGAAAAGACTCAGCACGATCAGCGATATCGTACCAGAAAAGAATCTGGCGATAGATTTTGAAATGCTTTTTGAGCGGTTCAGGTAAAAACGAATGCACCCAGGGACCGGCTGTGACAATGAGTTGTCCGCAGGAGTACTCGTTTTTATCCGTCTTCACCAACACACCGTCATCACACTGTGAATAAGAAACCACGGTTTCATTTCGGTTCAGCTGTGCTCCCAATTTCAGGGAGAGATCGAGAAATGTTTCGACGCACTTTTCAGGTTTGAGATAGCCCGCCTCGTATTCGTAGTATCCCCGTTCATCGTTGCGGATGTTGAACTGCGGAAACCGTTTTCGGATGTCGGCAGAATCCATCAGGTCGTGGCGAATGTTGAATTTTTTTGCCGCGGCGATGGTGTTTTCAAAAAACCCCGGAACGTGAAGTGTGGACGTTTTGGAAGCGCTCGACACCACCAGCATTCCGGTTGAATTCAAAAGCTCATTTTTTGTTTCTGCTTCCAGTTCCCGCCAGATTTCGTGCGAACGGATTGCGAGTGGCGAATAAACTTCACCCTCGCCGACTGCAAGCCGGGTAATGCGCGTGTCGCCGTGTGTTGATCCGTATTTGTGAGGCGGTGCAAACCGATCGATACCGAGCACACGAACTCCTCGTTTGGCCAGATGGTAAAGTGTGGAACTACCCATCGCGCCCAATCCCAAAACAATTGCATCGAATGTTTTCCGCGCCATATGGCCGATTTACTCTTTTTCCGAACCGTCGTCATCCGATTCGACGTGCAGAATGTGTAGCACGCGGTGAATGATCGGTGCAAGAAATACGGTCGTAATACTCAGGAAGGCAATTCCACTGTACAGCGCATAAAAGGACGAAAATATTTTTGCTGCGGGATCTTCCAGCACAACGACTGGCCCCATCCCTGTTAGAATCATACAGGCCATATGAAAACTATCCAGCCAAGTCAGGTCGCCTGAAAGACGATATCCTATAGTACCTATTGCTACAGAAATGAACACGACCATCAAGGCAAAAAGCCCATAACGACCAAGTCGAGCCAAAAACTTCGACAAAGGCGCGATGCCTTGTTTCTTGCTTTCAAATTTCAATCGTTTTCTGAAGGACACGTTGCGATTCGATTTAAACTATTTCTACTCCAAAGGTATTCAATCGGAATCCGATACAAAAGTTTATGTTATTCTTTTGGGGCCAATTCTTCCTCAAACATTTCCAAAATCCGACGGTATTCCTCAATCCAACTGGACGTTTCTCTGAAACCGTGTGGTTCAACTGGAAACGCCACAAGGTCCCAGTTCGTTTTGCCGAGTTCAATAAACCGCTGACTGAGTCGGATGACGTCCTGATACTGGACGTTGTCGTCTTCGACACCGTGAAGCATCAGCAACCTGTCCTGGAGATTTTCTGCAAAATAAATCGGCGAACTCATTTTGAATGCCAACGGATCCGTTTCCGGAGTGTTGAGAATATTGGAGGTGTATTCGTGATTGTAATGTGCCCAATCGGTGACAGACCGAAGCGCCGCTCCACATTTAAACTTGCCCGGTTCAGTCAGCAATGCCATCAAAGTGATAAAGCCACCGTAAGAGCCACCGTAAATTCCAACGCGACTCGAATCCACACCCAACTTATCGATCAGGTACTTCCGTCCGTCCAGATGATCGCTCAGATCTTTGCCACCCATATGTCGGTAAATTCCTGTTCTGAAATCGCGGCCATATCCTTCACTGGCGCGGTAATCGATATCCATCACGGTGTAACCCATATCGCAAAGAAGGTTGTTGAACATATACTCGCGGTGGTAATGACTCCACCAGTTGTGGGCATTCTGAAGATAGCCGGCACCGTGAACAAACAGAACGCCAGCGCCATTTTTAACCGCCGTTTCTGGTTTATATAGTCGAGCATAAACCTTCACACCGTCTGACGCAATAAACTCAACTACCTCCGGTTTTCGCCATTCGTATTCCCTGAATTTTTCCGAGGTTGAAAAGGTCATCCGGAACAATCTGGTATTTTCTTTCAACGGAGCCTTGTAAAGTTCCCACGGTGTATTGCTGTTGGAGTATCGTACAGCAAGCCATTTTTCATCTGGTGAAATCTTTACCTCGTGATTTCCATCGGCGGTAAGTACGGGTATCAGCTTAGCGGTTTTGAGGTCGAGGATGTAGAAATCTCTATTTCCGGGATGCGTTTTATTTGCGGTGATGTAAAACCTTGATCCGTTCCGCGAAAGTTTTGCGTCGTGTATTTCCCAGTTACCCGAAGTCAAATGGGTCGTTTTTTGTTGTCGTATGTCGAAAGAATAGAGGTGCGAATAGCCTGTAGTTTCTGACTGATAGAAAATCGAGTCATTGCCAATCCACCCAACATTCCCGCCTTCCGCACGCCATTCGGAAATGCCCGGTCCGCCAATCCAGGCCTCGTCGTGCTGATGGTCCACTTCGATTAGTTTCGAGTCGGGCAAGTCGTAATAGCAAATCCAACGATCCTTGTTGTCGTAGGAATGAACTTCGAACAATATGCGGGTTTCATTCGCATTAAAATCGCGCAGATGGCACAAAACGTTTTTTGGATTTTCCGATTCATTTGTGAAATTTTCTTCATAATCCTCAAAAAATTCCGGCCTTGTTTTAATTCCGTTCAGGCCAGCGAAATCGATAGAAATAACGCTGTCTTTGTGCAGATCCCAGATGTAGACCTGATGTTGGGCTTCAGCGGCGCCAACTTTTTCGCGAGCCGGAATAGCGGAAGAATAACCGTCTTCGGTGAGATAGCTTTCAATGTGGGTTTGTTTATTTTCAGCGTATTTGTCGCAACGGAAGGCACAATATTTCAAATTTTCGCTGATTTGAATGGCGCCCAGTTGTCGTTTGTCGAGGTAAAATGGCTCAACAGACTTTGGTTCGTGCATTTCCCTGTGAGCCTTTGCTGCGCTATCCCGCTGCGCCCTGAGTCGTACGACCTCAAATAGCTCTGTTTGCTGTTGCCCAAGGAAACTGTCCTTGTCGCCTTCGTCAGGAGCTTTTCCGTTCTCAAAAAAAGTAAGCTGTCTAAAAATGAATGGAGACAGTCCGAGCAGAAAAAGTTGATTTCCCTCCTCTACAATGATTCTGTTCTGATCAAGTACTTTAAACAATCTGAACCCGCTTGTTTTCTCATACAGCAAGGTTGATTTGCCATCCCTCCAGGAATAAAGTCTTGTCCCTTTCTGAAAGAAAATGCCTGCTCCATTTGGGCCGACTTCAAATCCGTCTACCGGAAGGTTAATCGTTTCCGGTGGGCTTAGCGGATAACCTTTTTCTTTGGTGAGATGACAGACGTGATACGGAGCCACGAACTCGCCATTCATTTTCCAGCGGAAATAAATGCAATCACTTTCCGGCGACCACTGAATCGCTTCCGGCTGATACCCGATAAATTCGTTGCCCGCCATTATTTTTTCGAGCTGCAGCGGTTGCGCTCCAACACTGACTGGGAATAGTAAGATCCACAGAAACCGATTCATAGATCCATTGTTATTGGTCGTAAATATACGAAAAAGGGCTCCGTTATCCTTTGCAGTCGTAAGTCTAGCGCCACGTAACGGAATTGTTAATCAATCTGTTATATTTACTCCATAGGAAATTTTTACCCTATTATGCGTGCATAACTTAAAAACGCTACCTTTAAGTCGATTTTAAAGCCCTGACAGCTCGTCAATCGAACCGCGGAGTAGCATTCGTACAATGAACAAGGAACAACTTTTCGAATTTTACATCCGCAACAACTGGTTCAAAATTTCACGGTATTACAACCAGATTGGTGCGAAAAACGGAATGACCTTTTCCTGGGGTTTTATTTTACTCAACATTGAAAAAGAAGGTACGCCGAGTACTTCCCTTGGTCCCAGGATGGGAATGGAACCCACCAGTCTGTCCCGCACACTTGACACAATGGAGAAAAAGGGCTTGATTTACCGTAAGCCCGACGTGTCCGACAAGCGTAAATCGCTTGTGTTTCTTACCAAGGATGGTTTGAAAAAACGAACCGTATCACGCGACGTAGTCTTGGAGTTTAATCAATTACTGTACAACAAACTTCCGAAAGCGAAAGTGAAAGCGTTTTTCGAGGTGATGAACCGATTAGATAAAATTTTGAACGATTTGTTAGGAGAAATGAAGTAAGATATGACGACGACCAGACATATAAGGAGAGTAACCGTATTGGGTTCAGGCGTAATGGGATCGGCTATTGCGTGCCACTTTGCCAACATTGGATGCACTGTACTTTTGCTGGACATCGTTCCAAAAGGATCAAAGGCTGGAGATCCGTCGGGTGTTCGCAATAAAGTCGCCGACGACGCGCTGCGAGCTTGTTTGAAATCCAATCCCTCACCTATTTACCGGCAGTCCTTTGCTTCGCGGATCAGCACCGGAAATTTCGACGACGATTTTGAAAAAATTGCGGATTGCGACTGGGTGATTGAAGTAGTGATCGAACGGCTGGACATCAAAAAAATTATCCTGGAAAAAGTGGATCGCTTCCGAAAACCGGGCACCTTGGTTTCGACGAACACCTCAGGCATTCCTATCCATATGATGCTGGACGGGCGGTCGGAAGATTTCCGAAAACATTTCTGCGGGACCCACTTCTTCAATCCGCCGCGCTATCTTCGTTTGCTCGAGATCATTCCGTCTCCCGAAACGGATCCCGCCATTATTTCATTTCTGATGAACTACGGCGCCCGCTTTCTCGGAAAAAAAACGGTATTCTGCAAAGACACGCCCGCATTTATTGCAAATCGCGTTGGCGTATACTCCATTATGTCCCTTTTCCACATTGTCAATGAAATGAAATTGACCGTGGAGGAAGTGGATAAACTTACGGGTCCCATTTTGGGTCGGCCTAAATCCGCAACCTTCCGGACCTGCGACGTTGTTGGTCTGGATACACTTGCCCACGTTGCAAAGGGACTGAAAGACAATTGCCCGAAAGACGAGGAAAGAGCACAATTTGAAATGCCGGGCTTCCTATCCAAAATGATCGAAAAGAACTGGCTCGGTTCAAAATCGAAACAGGGCTTTTACAAAAAAGACACCACCGGTGGAGGGAAGGAGATTCTCGCCCTGGATCTTGAAACGCTTGACTACCGCGCACAACGAAAAGCCGATTTTCCAGTTTTTGCGCTAACCAAAACGATTGACAGCCTCACAGACCGCACCAAAGTACTTTTTGACGCGAAGGACAAGGCCGGCGAATTTTACAGAAAGAGCTTTTCCGGATTATTCGCGTATGTATCGAACCGTATTCCCGAAATTTCCGATGAGCTCTACAAATTGGACGATGCCCTGAAGGCCGGTTTCGGATGGGAACTTGGACCGTTTGAAACGTGGGACGCGGTTGGTGTAGAGAATGGAATTTCCGTGATGAAAGCACAGGGGAAACAACCAGCAGCCTGGATACAAAAAATGCTGGAATCCGGAAAAACGACGTTCTACAAAATTGAAAATGGTCAACGAAAATATTACGATCAATCTTCCGGCAATTACAAAGTAATTCCGGGCACAGAAGACCTCCTGTTCCTCGACAATCTCCGCGAAACCAAAACGGTTTGGCACAATGCGGACTGCAACCTGATAGACCTTGGTGATGGCATTCTAAACCTGGAGTTCCGCACCAAAATGAACACCATTGGTGGAGGGGTATTGCAGGGAATTCAAAAGGGAATCGAATTGGCCGAAACGGAATTCAAAGGCCTGGTGATTTCGAATAACGGCCAGAATTTTTCAGCCGGTGCCAATGTCGGACTTATTTTTATGATGGCTGCGGAGCAGGAATACGACGAATTGAATTACGCTGTGAAGCACTTTCAGGATACGATGATGCGAATACGCCACTCGGCCTGTCCCGTGGTTGTCGCGCCCCACAATATGGCACTTGGCGGAGGTTGCGAAATGTCGCTGCACGCCGACAAAGTGGTTGCGCACGCCGAGCTTTATATGGGACTTGTTGAATTCGGCGTAGGCCTTATTCCTGGCGGTGGTGGAACCAAAGAATTTGCGAAACGTTTGTCGGATGACTTACGCGAGGGAGACGTTCGTGTCAATCGGTTCCGTGAAAAATTCCTCACCATCGGACAGGCAAAAGTTTCGATGTCTGCCTACGAAGCGTTTGATTTGGGTTACCTGAGAAAGGGAATTGACGAGGTCGTGATTGACCGGGATTACCAGTTAGTTCGAGCCAAAGAAGCTTGCCTTGAATTGTACAACGCGGGATATACCGCACCTCCAAATGAGCGAAATATTTTAGTATTAGGGGTTGAAGCACTGGGACTCGTCTATGTCGGAGCCGACACAATGGAGCACGGAAAATTTATTTCGGAGCACGATGCCTACATTTCGGAGAAACTAGGATTTGTGCTTGCCGGAGGAGATGTTTCCGAACCAACTCTTGTGGATGAACAGTATTTATTAGATCTTGAGCGAACCGCGTTTTTAGATCTCTGTACAAAAAAGAAGACGCTGGAAAGGCTGCAATCGATTGTGACCAAAGGAAAAATATTAAGAAATTAATCGAATTCAAAATGAGTCGAACGGCATATATTGTTAAAGGCTACCGAAGCGCAATTGGTAAGGCAAAAAAAGGAGGCTTCAGATTTACCCGGCCTGACGATCTGGGTGCAGCGGTTGTTAGGAAATTGCTTTCCGAAATCCCAGCGCTGGACAAAAACCTGATCGATGATGTCATTGTTGGGAACGCGATGCCTGAAGCGGAACAAGGGTTGAATTTTGCTCGTTTCATTTCCTTGATGGGGCTTGACACAGAAAAGGTTCCAGGAATGACCATTAATCGTTACTGTTCCTCTGGACTTGAGGCGATGGCCATTGCGAAGGCTAAGATCGAAACGGGGCTTGCAGAGGTGATCGTGGCTGGCGGATCGGAGTCAATGTCGGCCATTGCGATGGGCGGCTGGCGGGTTGTACCAAATGCCAAAGTTTCTCAGGAACATCCTGATTGGTATTGGGGGATGGGAAATACTGCAGAGGCGGTAGCCGAACAGTTCAAGATTTCACGGAATGATCAGGATGAATTTGCATATCATTCTCATATGAAAGCCCTCGCCGCTCAAACCGAAGGCCGGTTCAAGAACGAAATAGTTGCTATTGACGTCAATGAAGTTTATGTAGACAAAAATGGCAGACGAGCAGAAAAAATAAATGTGGTCAATAACGACGAAGGTCCCCGCGGAGATACGACAAAGGAGGCCCTTGCACAACTTAAACCCGTTTTTATGAACGGCGGAACAGTGACCGCAGGCAATTCGTCCCAAATGTCGGACGGAGCTGCCTTTGTATTGATGATGTCTGAAGAGATGGTTAAAAAATTAGACCTCGAACCGATTGCCAGGCTCGTGAGCTATAAAGTTGTCGGCGTAGAACCGCGGATTATGGGAATCGGTCCGGTCGATGCAATTCCTGCTGCAATAAAAATGGCCGGCTTGAAATTGAAGGACATCGACCTGTTTGAACTTAACGAAGCGTTTGCTTCCCAATCGCTGGCGGTGATCCGGGAAACCGGAATCAATCCCGAGATCGTCAATGTCAATGGTGGAGCGATTGCCTTGGGTCATCCTCTTGGCTGTACTGGCGCCAAACTTTCCGTTCAGATTATGAATGAACTTCAGCGCAGAAAAGGCAAATACGGAGTCGTGACAATGTGCGTGGGAACAGGGCAAGGCGCAGCGGGCGTTATTGAAATGTTGTAAAATTTGGAAAGTACTCATCAGATTATGGAAGCGAAAAAGCCAATGAAAGGCGGAGAATTTGTAATCCGCGAAACAAGTTGCGACGACATCTTTACTCCGGAAGATTACTCCGAGGAGCAGAAAATGATCGCACGAATGTGTCTGGATTTCGTCCGTCAGGAAATTGGTCCAAACCTCGACAAACTCGATGCGATGGAAGACGGCCTGATGCAAAAGATGCTCGATAAGGCCGGCGAATTGGGTATGCTGGGAATGAGCATTCCGCCTGAATTTGGTGGAATGGGTGTCGATTTCCCGACGTCTATCCTGGGAACAGAATATACAGGTCGCGGTCATTCATTTTCCGTGGCCTATGGCGCACATACCGGTATCGGGACACTGCCGATTTTGTACTACGGTAGTGAGGCGCAAAAGAAAAAGTTCATTCCAAAACTCGCGTCCGGCGAGTGGAAAGCGGCGTATTGCCTCACCGAACCGGGTTCCGGATCCGATGCCAATTCGGGTCGAACGTCTGCGAAATTGTCGGCAGACGGAAAACACTATGTGATGAACGGCCAGAAAATGTGGATCACCAACGGAGGTTTTGCCGATGTATTCACCGTATTTGCAAAAATTGACGGCGACGAAAACCTCACCGGATTTATTGTCGATGCACACTCCGAGGGAATCACACTGAATCCTGAGGAGAAAAAAATGGGCATCAAAGGCTCTTCGACGCGACAGGTCTTTTTCAACAATGTGAAAGTGCCGGCCGAGAATTTACTCGGAGAGCGCAACCAGGGATTCAAAATCGCCCTGAACATTCTCAATATTGGTCGTATCAAACTTGCCGCAGGCGTTATGGGTGGATCAAAAGAAGCCATCAATCACTCCGTCCGCTATGCCAACGAACGATCACAATTCGGACGTTCGATTTCGAAATACGGCGCGATTCGCCACAAGCTTGCTGAAATGGCCTTGCGGACCTGGGTCGTTGAATCGGCCGTTTACCGCGCTGCTGCAGACATCGAACGAGCCATTGAATCACTTGTTGCGGGTGGAATGGATAAACAAAAAGCGACATTGAAGGGAATCGAACAGTTCGCTCCGGAATGTGCGATGCTCAAGGTAGCCGGCTCCGAAGCGCTGGATTTCTGTGTAGACGAAGCGGTTCAGATCTACGGCGGAATGGGCTTTTCGTCCGAAGCACCAGTAGAAAGAGCCTACCGCGATGCCCGTATCAACCGCATTTTTGAAGGAACCAATGAGATCAACCGCCTTTTGACCGTCGATATGATTTTGAAACGCGCAATGAAAGGCGAACTCGATCTGATGGGACCTGCGATGGCCGTTGCGAATGAACTGATGTCCATTCCGGATTTTGGTGAGACGTCTTCCGAACTGCTCGCCGAAGAAAAGAAAGTTGTTGCGAATTTCAAGAAGGCCGTTCTGATGGTGGCTGGTGCAGCCGCTCAGAAGTTGATGATGGAACTGGCCAAGCAACAGGAGATCTTGATGAATATTGCCGATATGCTCATCGATATTTACTTGTCAGAATCAGTTCTCCTGAGAGTAGAAAAAATGGCAAAACAGCGCGGGGCTGAGGCGTCGAAAGAATACATCGCCATCGCCAAGACGTTTATTTTCGATGCGGCCGACCGAATCAACAAGGCCGGAAAGGATGCCCTGATGGCTTTCGTCACGGAAGACGAACTCCGGATGATGCTGATGGGGTTGAAACGATTCACCAAGGTCGCTGCGTTCAATACAAAAGATGCCCGTCAGGCTGTCGCATTGAAGTTGATCAACAAGGGTGATTACTGCCTTTCGGACGCGGTGAATCAAGGATAAAAACCTTGTGGAGGTGACAGAGTGGCCGTCAGGTGATTCGTCGAAACCACGGATTGACTTCGTTAATCCAGGTTGTTTTCAACCCCAAATTACGCACGCAGCAGCTTGAAATTTTAGTCTTGAAAGACGAAATCCGGAATTCCTTACCGAACGGTTATAATTTTCCGACCACCCTGCATCCGTTTAACACCAACCGTTAGTTTCTTCATAGACAAATCTTAACTCTCGTCACGAATCGATACTTTTGTTTGAGTTTGGTTCCTCCTGATGAAAAATATTTTCGTTTTCTTGTTCCTGAACTGCGCATTAGTTTATGGCCAAGTGACTCCATATATTGACAGTCTCAAAAAAGTGGTGAGCAAACACCAGCAAGACACCTTATGCCTATCCGCCCTTGCGGAACTTTGCTGGGAATACCAATATGTGAATGACGACTCCGCAATTCTCTTCGGAGAAAGAGGCGTTGATCTTGCGAAAATTCTCAGAAACAGAGAAAAATTAGCCGTTTGTTACAGTCACCTCGCGCAAGCACATTTGATTGCGGCGAGATACCAGACTTCGTTACTTTATTTCACCAAAGCATTGGAAACGGATCAAGGTATCGGAGATCCGCGAAATATTATACTGGATTACGCCAACATTGCCAACGTACACCAACGGATCGGTGACTATGATCGTTCAATCACAATTTATCTGGAATGCCTGAAATATTTTGAAAGTAAGGCCGACACAAGTTCAATTGTCACGATATTGTTTAATCTTGGAAATAATTCGGCCTACCAGTTTCTACACAAAGAAGCAATAACCTATCATTCGCAAGCGTTCACCCTTGCAACAAAAATTAAGGACAGCACGATGGCTGCGTGGTGTTTGAACAGTATTGGAACATCACTTACAAAACTCGGTAAATTTAATGAAGCCATTTCTCCCCTGTTCCGGTCTCTTTCTTATTTTGAATCGGTTGACGATATCAATGGGGTAGCAACCTCTAAATTGAATCTTGGGGTATTGTATCAGGAATCGGGTATGATTGACTCTGCAATTATGTTGTACAGAGAATCTTTTAACCTGCACGAACAAATTCAAGATGTGCAGGGAATTATGCTTTCGTTAACCAATCTAGCCACGGTTTATTCGTTTCAGGGAAACTTTTCTCTCTCCGCTGAAACCTATCATCGGGTCATTGCAATTTCGCTGAATTCGAACGCCAAAAGGGAAAGAGCGGCGGCTTATATGGGACTTGCAGAGATGAACGTTCTGAGGGAAAATTATAAGGACGCTTACCATTTTCAGTTGGCATATACGCAATTGAGAGATTCAATTCTTAACGAGGATCGCATCTTTACAATTGAAGATTTGTCGGCGAAGTACGAAGCTGGCAAGCGCGATGAGAAGATTGAATTATTGACTGCCAGAAGTCGGGCATCTGAACTGGAGTCGCAACAAAAGAACTTTTTGATCTGGATGATCTCTGGTTCGTTTATCGTATTCGTTCTCTTTGTGATTTTGTATATGAGGTTTCGTCGTATCCGAGAAAAGCAACGCACGACAGAACTGGAGCAACGGGCCCTCCGCGCACAAATGAACCCACACTTTATCTTCAATAGCCTGAACAGTATTCAACGGTTGTTTATCGAAGGAAAAATGGATGCTGCGAGTGACTATATGTCGGATTTCGCCTCGTTGATGCGGACTATTCTTGATATCGGAGCCGTTGAAAAAATAACGTTGAGCAAGGAGATTGAGGTACTGAAAATTTACCTTGAATTGGAAAAACTGCGCTCAGCAAATGGATTTGACTATGAATTGAAGATTGATCCCGCAATCCATACGAATGATGAAAAAGTTCCGCCGATGTTGTTGCAACCACTGGTCGAAAATGCAATCTGGCACGGTATATTACCCTCAAAGCGAAAAGGCCTGATTCAAATTATTGTGGGATTTAGCTCAACGTCGCAGAATTGTCTTAGTTATCTTGTGGAGGATAACGGTGTCGGTTTCGGAAACAAAACCAATGTGTCGGGCCATTCATCAAAGGCGCTTGAAATCTGTCAAAAACGCATTGGGTCTGGCATACGGATCGAAAAACCAGAAGGTGGAGGTACACGCGTACTGTTCGATCTAAAGAGAACGTCCTAAGTACAGCCGTCACTTTATAAATCTGCCGTTTGCCAGCCGTTGGTGGAATGCTACCAACGCATAAAATGCCCTCCCGGAATTTCGGTCACACTTGCGCCTTTGCTACTTTGGCCAAAAATTGGCTAGAAATATGAAAACCATTTTAATTGTTTTCGCCGGGATTCTATCGTGCGCTCCTTCCTTCGGACGACAAACTTCAATTTTCAGTGAAGGCGGTATACGTAACGAGATGCTGGCCTCGACGCCTTATAAAGCGTTGCAGTTGAACAAATCCATTTTGTTTATGGATCGGCCCCTTTTGCAAACCGAAAAACAATTTTCGATATGGGGTTCCGGAGGCACTTATGGCGCTGGTAAGGAAAGTGCATTGCTTTCCCTCGCGGTCCCAGGACTAGGACTTTGGAGAGCGACGAAGAATCCGCTGATGCTCGCATTTGCCCCTGTTTGTTACGGATTTGTTACCTACGGAACCTTCAAAATGATAAAATCACGCAAAGAAGGTGGTGATGCGTATGATCTTTACCTGGCTGAAAAAAATCCTGAACTTCAAGCCACTTATCTCACAGATGTGGAGTCAGCCATTGATGGAAGCAAATGGGGCGGAACAGTAGTGGGAGTCGGCGCAGCCCTTTGGGTTTTTCAAACGGCGTGGACGTTCATTTATGGTAATTACAACGACAAGTACAGAGCACGCGACGCAAAGTGGAAAAACGCCACATCCTTTTATGGAGGTTATGATTATGGAACCAAGACAGCGACGCTTAATATGAATTTTAAATTCTAACCTATGAAAAAAATCACCTCTGGGGCTTTTATCGGCCTCCTCTTGATTTCGGCCGGATCGTGCATAAAGATTGAAGACTATCCAAGAACAAATCTATACGACGAAGAAGCGGATGTAACGAGAAATTACTCGCTTGCGTTGGACCACGTTGTAGTGAACGATGCTGTTGATGGAAATGGAAATGGTTTGCTCGACGCACCGGAGATGGCAACAATAGAAGTTTACATTAAGAACAATGGGCCTGATCCTTGTTTACTTACAGAAGGAACTGTTGAGACTGTAATCGATTTTGCTCCGCCACTTTACATCTACGATTATTACATTGGTGGCTATTCAGGACTTTCCTTCGGTTCAAGCAGTTCCCTTGGGTATAAAGTGAAGTACATTGATCCGGGGGCCGTAGATTTTCTGAGTGTTGATGTCAGCGTACCTCCAGCAAGTGGGCCCAATGAGGATTGTGCCTGTTTTATGATTTTAAAGGACTTTGATGGCCATACATCGCAAATTGATTTTAATATCCATATTGAGTAGTAAAACTTATCGACTATGAAAACCAGGTATCTTTTGTTCGGCGCCTTGAATGTAATTGCCGTTGAAACTCAGGCACAATTCAGTGATCATAGTGGCAACGAAGTGAGTTCTTGTGATTGTATGGAACCCATTAGCCATCTTGATTTCACCATTTCGCTTCCAGAGAATTATAATACATACGACTATATTCAGTTCATTGCCTATCGCAATAATATTGGAATTAGTTCAAGAACAATTCGGCCGTCACAAATTAACAACGGTACCATTAAACTAAATGTTCTGAACAAATCCAACAAGGCACTCAGGTCGCTTTTCGGTAAGGAATATGGTCGTTATCGCGGGGTTGATTTTACAAATGTCTCTTACAACGCAATGTGCGAGTTCGGAAATGTAGAATTGGAAATCGTAGCACTTGGCATAACAAAACTTGGTGAAGAGACCACCTATGAGCTCGACGGATCCAAAACCAAAGTGTTGGCGAAGACGGTTGAAATATTTGATGGTGGCGTTGAATTGACACGCAGCACAAAACTTCCTTTCAGAGCCTCATAGTTCAAATTGGAAATTAGGAAGGAGAAGGAAAGCTAAAATCGCTTTGATCTTGGATTGATGAAAGGGCCTATAGGTGATTGCCACATTTCACGGCTGACCACTCGCAAAGTCTTAATATATTTGGCTGATATTCTAGTGCTTTATCTAGGTGGGAACAGGCTGAATGGAACCATTCTGTCTTGAGGGAATTTATGGATGTATGATTAGAGCTGTAATTATTGACGACGAAGCGGACGCACGGTTTGTGCTTCGGAAAAAATTGGAGACTGATTTTTCTGATATTCTCAAAATCGTAGGTGAAGCGGATAGTGTAGCAGAAGGCATTGAGGTTCTTTCCACCTCGGATCCAGACCTTGTTTTTTTGGACATAAAAATGCGCGATGGTAACGGATTTGATATTCTTCAGGCATTAAGCGATCCAGCGTTTGAGGTAATTTTTGTTACGGCGTATGACAACTTTGCTGTAAAGGCTTTTCAGTTCAGTGCGTTTGGCTACATTATGAAACCTGTGAAGTCCACAGAGCTTCAAAACGTCGTGAATAATTATCTTGATAAAAGAGCGATTCTAAAAGAATCCTCCGCAAGACGAATCAAAGTACTCACCGAAAATTTCGGTGGCGAGCACAAGGTTTCAAAATTGGTGATCGCCCATATGGAGGGATTCAAAGTTCTCGAAATGGCCGATATTATTCGGCTCGAAGGAGATGGAAACTACACAAATATTATTCTCGCGAACTCAAAGAAAGAAACATCAACAAAAAACCTGGGACAATACGAGGAATTACTGAACGATTTTGGATTTTTCAGAACCCATCAAAGCACACTGGTAAATCTTCAGCACGTCACCGGATTTGTAAAAGGTGGCGGCGGACAAGTGGAGATGAGCGATGGAACCTTGGTGAAATTGAGCCGGTATAGAAAAACAGACTTCGTGAAGCGATTTGTCTGAAGAGTCTATTTTTTTTGCACCTAGATTGACCGAAGGCAATTTCAGTGATTCGTATTTATCCTTGTTCCTGCGGCCAGAACCTAATCAACGCAGAACATTCAAAAAAAAGGGTGAACCTTTCGATCCACCCTTTCAATTTCAGAAAGAAAATTCTCAGTGAACGATCACCTTGCTTGTCTGGATCAGATCAAGCTGTGTGATGCGAACGACGTATGTTCCGCGGCTCAAACCGGAAAGATCAATTTTTGAGGTATTTGTGTCCGTATTCACTGCAACAATCTTTCCAAGCGGATCGATCAGTTGCCAGGTAAATTCACCGCTACCATTGACATAAAGTTCAGTGCTGGCCGGATTTGGATACACTTTCCAGGTTGCGGGCGTTTGTTCGCTAAAACCGACGCCGTTGATGGCTTCGCAGGCCGAAGTATCGCTACATCCATTGATTGTGACAATGACCGCATAATCGCCATTTTGTGTCGGCGTAAAGTCCTGACTGGTTTCACCCGGAACCGCAAGCGAGGTTGAGCAGTCAATCCACTGATACGTGGCACCTGCCTGATCGGAACTCAACGTTCCGCCCGTAACCGTAACGCCTTCATCGACCATTGTGTAGTTGACATCCACATCATCGGTATTTTCGCAACCGGTCGCTGTGACCGTTCCGGTAACCGTAAAGGTTGTAGTTCCACCTGCCGGAGTAAATGCTACTCCATCAGTTACCCCTCCATCCCAGGCATACGAGTCTGCCGTTCCACTACCGGCGAGGGTTACCGTTTCACCTTCACAGGCGTCAATATCACTGCCGCCATCTACCGTTGGTAAAGGGCTCACCACAATATCAATGCTGAAGGCGCAATCAAGAGGGTCATCGGATGTGGCAGTGTAGGTCGTCGTTCCAACGGGTGGCGCAAAAGGCACCCCATCCGTAATTCCGCCAGACCAGGAAACGACACCAGAACCGGTTGAAGAGGCTTCCAGCGTAACCATATCCCCTTCACACACCGCGTCATCAGAAACCGTGGTCACTAATCCAAAACAAAGTTTGGTGATGATGACAGAGCCTTGTCCAGAATTCACACCGGCTGTCATTGCCGTTGCAACACCGGATACATACGATCCGCCGCCGCCCCCGTGACAATATGCGCCTGTAGTGGAATACAACATCGAAAAACTGCCACCTTGTCCACCACTGTAACCACCGCCGCCACCAGAACGAACTGCGTTGTCATACGAGGATCCGGAACCGCCGCCAAAACCACCTTCACCATCCGGGCCTCCGTTTCCGCCAACTGAGTTGTTCAAAAACGAAAGGCCGGGTCCACCCGCTGCACCAAACAATCCATCGCCCAAAAATCCACCACCACCGCAGGCACCACCGCCCATACAACAGTCATCCAGACCTTGGTTACCACCATTGCCACCTGTTCCTCCACCACCTAAGTAAGTTGTACCACCATCGTTCGTCGCTTGTCCATCTGAAATGGAGGCATCGTAGGGAGCAATGTAGGAGGAGTAGGCAGAAACAAAACCGCCACCGCCACCGGCGATAACCAACGGTGTTGCACCATCGACGACAAACGAACCGCCGCCGCCGCCGCCGCCATTGTTACTGCTGGAAAAGGCAGAAAATCCTTCCTGTCCTACAACAATCTGCAGTATCTGACCTTCGGTAAGGGTTAATTCGCCATAGGCTTGCGCGCCAAGTCCACCACCAAAACCGCCTTGCGCACCGAAGCACTCAATAGAATAATCGCCAGTTTCCGGAACAGTCCACAACTGAACGCCGTTAACGCTCATATTGAAAAACGAGACATCAGAGGACCATGTTTCAGCGGCGTAAGCTGCCTGGCACATTGACAAATCCGGGCCATTCATTCCAGTGGCTCCTGCCGGAGTAAAGGTGTGTGAGGTAAACGAGTACAGCTGGGCAACAGCATTTGTTGAAATCATTCCAACAAGGCCGAATAATAATGCTCTTAAAGTATAATTGCGGATCATAGCTGAGATTTTGATTTTTATCAAAGATAGCGATTTGGGGCTGATGGGTTACAGTCCAAGGCTGATTTTCATTGACAACTGGCAATTCACAACCTTCAACTGCCAAGTGAGCACTTTAGCTGTTACCCCTTTTGGTTCCTGATAGCCCTGCCTTGCCGTCAGGCAGGTATCGGGATGATTTTTTTTGGTAGTTGCCCCGTATTGGCAGTTCCTTATTTTATCCCTCCCATCAGCCATTTCAGGAATGGATGGAGGATGATCACAAGGAGGCCTGCCGCGACTGGAACGAAGGTAAAGATGAGGAAGAACTTTGACATCGAATAGGCCGCGGTTATGGCTTCGATTTGGCCGCCTAGATAACCGGCCGTGTAGTTCCCAATCGCAATGGCCAGATACCACATTCCGAACATAAAGGCGATCATTCGACCAGGCACTAGTTTCGAAACGTAAGACAATCCAACCGGAGACAAACACAATTCACCCAGCGTGTGTAACAAATATGCCAATACAAGCCAGAGCAGACTCACCCGGACAACTTCGGCCGACTCGCCAATTCCGATTGAACCATAAGCCAATACACCGAACCCAGCTCCCATTACGATTAGTCCCATTCCATATTTCACAGCAGCCGGAGGATTGTATTTACTTTCCCAAAGTTTGGAGAAGAAGGATGCGAAGGCAATGATGAAAAAGGAATTGAGTATGGAGAACCACGACACGGTGATCTCGATTTGATTTTCATCGCGGATGCGGAGTACTTTCGTTTCGATCATCGTCGAGCCAGCGCCCGGGTTGTCTATGACGGCCTGTCGGATTTCCGCTTCAGCCTCTTTGGAAACATACTTGAAATTGTCACCTTCGAAACAGGTCAGAATGGACTGTCCAGGCTTGAGATTGGTATACTCGGGCATTTTTCCGATGACTACCTCGACCTTGTCTTCAGCAGTCAGTGTATCCTTCGCCCATTCCGTGACCGGAATTTTTAACCACTCCGGTTCGCCGTTTGCATCCAGCTTTTGTACGCCCGTTTTTTCGTCGAGAACCGGTTGAAAATTTGCAAGATATTCGATCTCGTACGACCTAGTGTTCAAATCGCGATTGGTTTTCCAGATACCCAGACCCCATATCAGCAGGAAGCAAACACCGAGTGTCAGGTTAGACGACAAAATTTCGTTCTTCGTTTCGCGCCACAATCGGAACAGAACCCAGGTGATGATGATCAGTGGACCAAAAGTCAGGAAGATGTCGACGACGAGGAACATCGTCGCAGCGCCACCGTCGAGTACCCGATCGGTGTAGTCTCTAGCAAATAGCACCAACGAGGTAGCACCCTGTTCGAACGACAACCAGAAGAAGACGGTAAAGAAGGCGAAGATGATAAACGCCACCATCCGTTTTGCTAGCACGGTTTCATACCGCCACATACGTGAGATAACCAACGGGAAAAAAAATGCGACCAGTCCGATGACAATGAACACAAGGTTATGCGGCATAATCACCTCACCTTTGGAATCGAACCAGGTGAGGAATTCCGGTATTAATGGAAAGCCGTTGATGGCAAAAGGTTTATCGAGCAGGAAGGTGACTCCGAAAAATGCACTGATTCCGGTCCAGATTTTGTCGAACAAGGTGAACGGATTGCGCCGGAAACCAGATTTGTCTTTTATTTCCTGTGGCGCATCGATGACTTCAGAACCCGGCGTTTTGCGGCTAACCGGAATCTGGATCGATCCGCTGTGTTTCGGTTTGGCTCCAATTTCACCAAAAATCGCTTTGGCAAGCCAAAACTGGACAAGACCGAGAAGCATAAAAATTCCAGCAAGACCAAACCCCCAGGACCAGCCGACCTTTTCGGCCAGATAACCACAGAGCATCATACCGAAAAAAGCGCCGGCATTGACGCCCATATAGAAAATGGTAAAGGCGCCGTCCTTTTTCTGTGGAAGATCTTTGTACATCTCCGAAATAATCGACGTGATATTTGGTTTGAAAAAACCGGTTCCGATGACCAGTAACGTGAGACCGAGATAAAATGTGACGGTGGTTTCCATCGCCATACACATATGGCCGGCAGCCATCACAAGCGCACCAACAGCAACGGCGTAGCGGTAGCCGAGGAACTTGTCCGCAATCATTCCGCCCAGTATGGGCACGAGGTAAAGCAATCCGGCATAGGTCGCAAAAACAGCGCCAGCGTTATCCGTCGGCCAGTCCCAACCCGGATTGACGCCGATAATGTACATCGTAAGAAAGTTCACGAGAAGCACGCGCATCCCATAAAACGAGAAGCGTTCCCACATTTCCGTAAAGAACAATACGAACAGCCCGGCGGGGTGGCCAAGTACCTTCGCTTTGAAGAGGTTTTCTACGGATTTATCCTGCATAATTCAGGCTATTCCCACACAATTTGTTGCAGTAAAAAACTGCGGGTTTTTTACTTTCGGTGCGCTAAATTAACAGAATATCCTTGAGGTTCTGCGCCATTCAACCAAATCCGTATAAATCAAACGTTTAAACCGGTATTTTGAAGGCGGTTTCGGCAAAAAAGTAAATACACTGAAAATCAATTACTTGACTTCCTGCATCAATTTTTTGATCATCGGAAAAAGCAGGATCATCAGCGCTCCACCGGCGACGGCAATATATGCGATCGTTTCATAACCCGCAGTATACTGTTCCAGTTTCTGAACATTGGTCAGGTTTACATCCGACGTTTCATCGCCTTTGGCCAAAGCGGCTCCGATCAAACCGGCACCGTATTGCCCATAGGCACTTGCCAAAAACCAAGTTCCCATCATTACACCGTACATCCGTTTGGGCGAAAGTTTGGTGATCATCGAAAGACCGATAGGCGATAGACAAAGTTCCCCGATGGTCAGGACAAGATATGCGAAGCAGAAGATGTAAATCGGAGTTAAACCCGAAGCGTCGGCACTGTAACGGCTCCACGAAAACAAAAAGAATCCAAGTCCGAGAAATAGAAATCCCATTCCGAATTTGATCACGGTATTCGGCTCTTTGTTCTTTTTATGCAGATACAACCAAAGAAGTCCTACAAGTGGTGCGAAAATGATAACGCACAGCGCATTGACGGAGTTGTTAACGGAAGTCATATTCAGGCCGTGGCTTTCCACGTTGCCATTTGCAAAATAGTTGAGCGAACCTCCACCCTGTTCAAAAAACGACCAGAACATTACGGAGAAGAAAATGAGGATGACCGCCGCGGTCAATTTTCGCCCTTCCGCCTTTTCGGCCTGGGTGATTTCATAAATCAGATAGGCAAGTGTAAAGAGAGCCGCAAATGCAAAAATGAGATCGGACAATTGAACGAGGTAAGGCAGAGGATCGCCACCATCTGCCGCTTCAATTTCGCCAAACAGCCAGGTAAAGTCGACGTCGACGGGATAATAAACCAGCAAGAAGAACAGCGGTATAAAGAAAAGCGTTCCGAAATACAAAAGGAAACCCGTTGGAATTCCCACAACCTTTTTGGTGAGCGCTTCGGGATTTCGAGGCAAACCGATAGGTCCTAATGTTTTTTGCGTAAAGATGAACAAGCCAAGTCCGAGTAGCATACAGATACCCGCCAGCGCGAAACCAAGTGACCAGCTGTATGAGGTTCCCACCCAGGCGATGGTCAATCCACTTAGGAATGCCCCGATGTTAATTCCGGAGTAGAACAACGAAAATCCAGCATCCCGGCGAGGATCTCCGTCCTTGTAGAGCGTTCCGACCATTGTCGAAATATTGGGTTTGAAAAATCCATTCCCGACGATGAGAATACTTACTCCAAGGTAAAATGGCATTGCGCCTGGAATGGCCATAGTAAACGTACCGATGGCCATCAGCGTTCCGCCCCAGAAAATTGATTTTCTAAAGCCAAACAAGCGGTCGGCAAACATTCCGCCAATGAATGCCATTGCGTAAATGAATGCATTGATGGTACCGTACTGTTTATTCGAAACGGCCTCCGCATTGTCGCGGAACTTTTGTTCGGATGTTTCAATAAACCATTTCGGGTGTTGCTCGTGCAAGTTCTCCCCGGTTTTGTACTTGAAGTCCACAATTTGACGAGCTATTGCGGGGTTTCTGTAGGTTGTGCCATTCGGCTCCATAAACCATTTCGGATATTCCTGTGCCAAATTTCCGCCGGTGGAATCCGCGTACTCCGTTTCTAATATTGCCACTTCTGTATCGGTCAAAATCGAGTTGTCGGTCAGTGGATGATAGCCTTCCGAAAGCGGGTGAAACCCTCCGGACAAAATCAGGTGTGAAATGTACAATCCCAAAAGGGCGCGCATTCCATAGAAGGTGAATCGTTCCCACATCTCCACGAGAAACAGGTACCAGAGTTGTTTGGGATACTTGCCCTTGAAATTCTGAATTTCCTCGACCGTTGTCGGATATTTCCTTGCTGCCATTTCCAGTTGTGTTGGGGTCTAAAAATAGGAATTCTCCGAAGATTAAGTACAGAAGTTTGACCAATGGCGACAAAGCGGGGTTAATAAATGCTGGCATAACCTCAGGCCCGGCCATTCCGGGCCGAACGTGGCCGTTCGAATAATTTTTGTCGCTCGGTCCATTCTATGCCGTATATTCGCATTCCTTAGTCTGGCTAAAAAGATTAGCGCTTTATGAAAGGGCAATCATTCTTATTGGGTTCATTCTTCTTGCTTTCCTGTGGAACCCAGGAACCAGATGAACGCGAACTTTCGGTTAATACCGCTGCGGACTCCGTTTTCACGGTCAAGGATGAACATTCCTATTCAAATGCAATTGAGGTTTTCACAACGCATCTTCATCTGGATCTCGATGTCAATTTCGACAAAAAGGAAATCAAAGGCAGCGCTACACACCAGATCAACAACCAGAAGGCTGTCACTGAAATGATATTCGACGTCAACGACCTTGTAATTGACAGCGTCATTCTCGATGGAAAAACCCGAACAAATTTTGTAATCGGTGAAGACCTTGAAATTCTCGGTGCACCGATGACGGTCGACATTGAACCCGGCACCAAAACGGTAGAAATTTTTTATTCGACCTCTCCGGAGGCGGCCGCCCTGCAATGGCTGAATCCGCAACAAACTGCAGGAAAAAATTACCCGTATCTTTTTACGCAAGGACAAGCCGTTCTCACCCGCACCTGGATTCCTTGTCAGGATACACCGACGAATCGTATCACCTATTCCGCCGACGTTACCGTGCCACGTGAATTGATGGCTGTAATGAGCGCAGAAAATCCCACCGAGAAAAGCCCTGATGGAAAGTACAGGTTTACAATGGAGCATCCGATTCCGACCTATCTCATTGCTTTGGCCGTTGGCGACCTCCGATTCGCAGAATTGGGGCCCAGAACTGGTGTTTACACGGAGCCAACTCTTTTGAGCAAATGTGTTTACGAATTTGCCGATGTCGAAAAAATGATGAGTGTTGCTGAAGGCCTTTACGGGCCCTACCTCTGGGGCCGTTACGACATCATTGTTTTGCCGCCTTCCTTTCCCTTTGGCGGAATGGAAAATCCTTGCCTGACCTTTGCGACACCGACGATTATTACCGGAGATCGATCGCTTGTTTCACTGATCGCCCACGAACTGGCTCACTCCTGGTCGGGCAACCTTGTAACGAATGCAACCTGGGATGATTTCTGGTTGAATGAAGGCTTTACCGTTTACATTGAAAACCGGATTATGGAAGCCATTTTTGGCCGTGAAAGGTCAGATATGTTATTGAGTATCGAGTGTCAGATGCTTGAACTCGAAAACGACGATCTGTTGAATGGAGATCATCCCGAGGATACCCATTTGAAATTGAACCTGAAAGGGCGCGACCCTGACGAAGGAATGACGGGAATCGCTTACACAAAGGGTGCGCTATTTCTAAAAACAGTCGAAGAAGCGGTCGGACGTGATAAATTCGACTCCTTTTTGAAAAGTTATTTCGCCGATCATCAATTCGAGGCAGTCACCACGGAGATCTTTGTGGCTTACCTCAAGAAAAATCTTTTGGAAAAGGAAAATGTGACTTTCAATGTCGATGAGTGGGTTTACGGTCAGGGAATTCCCGCAAACTGTGTGCAAATTCATTCCGACCGATTCGCCAAAGTAGAAGAAAAGGCGAAGCTTGTTCCCGGGATTGAAGATGCTGCAGAACTAGGACTCGAACGCAAAGATTGGTCAACACAAGAGTGGATGCATTTCATCCGTCATTTGCCGGAAGAAACGACTGTTGCAGATCTTGCAGCGTTGGATGCACAATTCGACTTCAGCAATTGTGGAAATGCCGAAATTCAATGTGAATGGTTTCAACTTTCCATTGAAAAAGGATATACGGGCATTAATCCCGCAATGCCAGAGTTTCTCATCCATGTTGGTCGGCGAAAATTCCTTCAACCGATTTACCAAAAACTTTCCGAAAATGCGATCGACAGGGAGATCGCACTGGAGATTTATAGGACCGCCCGTCCGAATTATCATTCGGTTACTTTCGGAACGATTGATGAAATTCTGGGTTGGGAGAAGAGTTGAAAATGGAAGTAAGTGTTCAGCCGGTGGACTTTCGGTAATCTTCCTAAAATCCTGTAACTTTCCGGCCAGTGATCCGTCAGATATACGATTTGGATTGATATGAATGTGACTCTGCGCTTACTCATTACCGGCTTATTTCTGATTTTTATTCTGCCTTTTTCCTTTGGACAATATGTCCTGAAAGGCACTATTACCGACGAATCCGGCAGTCCTGTCCCCGGTGCACGGGTGGCCGTCAACAATTCTACGTACGGGGTTCCCACGAATATGAAGGGCGCCTTTTTTCTGGAATTCGAAGCCGGGTAAGGTGGTTGTTCACATTTCGATGATTGGCTTCGAGCACAAACTCGACTCTGTTGAATTGAGGCAGGGCGAGAACATTATGAATATTATTCTCATTGAGAAAGCGACCTCGCTGGGCACTGTAGAAATCTACGCCGACAAGAAGGATATTGCCAAAGAGGTGATGAAAGCCGTTATCGACAATAAGAAGGACATCCGTGCATCGTATGAAAATTACGAATGCAACACGTACATCAAGACTTCTCTTGAGAAAGAGCCCCGTTTTCCGGGTTTGCTCAATCCCAAAGATGGTGCCGCGCCCAGGGGTCGGGAGAAAATGAACTTTATCGAATCGTATTCGGTGACGCACTACAAACGCCAAAACACGTATCTGGAAGAGATCATCGCCCATCAGGATTACTCCGAGAAGGTAAACAGCGAAGTTGAGGTCAATGTAAACTTTAGTGATGCGAACAGTGTATTACCTAGTCAACGCATCGAGTACAACCCGTATGTATTCTTTGAAAAAGTTGAGGACGGCGACATTGATCCCTATCAGAACCTGATTGGCTTGCCCAAAATATCAAGCCAGCAACTGATTTCTCCGCTGTCATCAACGAACGCATTCGTCAATTACAAGTTTTTGCTGGCCGGTGTCTTTTTCGAAAATGGACAGAAGATTTACAACATTTCCGTAGAACCCCGCTTCGACCAGGCACCGCTCTTCAGTGGTCATCTTTTTATCATCGACAGTATATGGATGATTAAATCGATGGACCTTTCGATTAATCCCGGCGTGATGGAATTTTTTAAAAATTTCAGAATTATTCAAGACTACGAAGAAATTGATGGTCGCTGGATTCCTGTCCGGCGTGAGTTTGTTTACACCATCAACGATTTGAATAATGTGGTAATGGCCAACACCCGGGTCGATCATTCGAACTATCGATTCAATGTGGATATGGAGAAAAAAGAGTTCAAAAATCAACTGGTTACCTACGCCGACGACGCATTTGACAAAGACTCGTTGTATTGGGCGAACACAAGGCCACTCTCACTTAAACCCGAGGAACTGGCCTTTATTCACCAACAGGACAGCATCAACAACGTGCTGACCAGTGATAACTATGTTGACAGCGTGAATCACGAATTTAACCGTATCACCGCTGGCGACATCTTTTTGAACGGCGTCGGATTCCGGAGTCGGGAAAAAAAATCCTCCATCTACATCGGCAGTCTCATCAGCCAACCCCAGTTTTTTGGCGTTGGAGGTTATCGTCATCGCATTTTTTCGTCGTACAGCAAAGAATTCAAAAACGCCCACGCCATTGACGTCAGCGGGCAAATTGACTACGGTTTTGCCAACAAAGATCTGAAAGGGTACCTCAGCATTGAATACACTTTTTTACCCAAACATTTTGGAAGTTTCCGGATCAGTGGTGGTGATGTTTATGACTATGTCAGCAGTTACCAGGCCATTTCAAATGTCTTCAGTGCGCGAAATCTGGTGAGAAAGAGTTATCTCGGCCTCAGTCAGCGCTACGAACTGGTCAATGGTCTATATGCCCGACTGAGCTTCGATTATTCAACGCGCATCGCCATCGACGACCTGAAGCTGAACCCCTGGATGGACTCGTTGTTTCACGCACTGAAGGTTGACAACACGCCACAACCTTTTGAAACGTATACGGTTTCGATAGCCAAGATTGAGTTGATGTACCGCTTTGCTCAGAAATACGTGATCAAGGGTGGAAAAAAATTGATCATTGGCACGCAGTTTCCTGAAATTTCGGTCGCCTTTCGTCAGGGAATTCCAAAATTGTTTTCAAGCGATGTCAACTTCAGCCACGCACAGATAGGCGTTTCAGACATCGTGGATTTTGGCACGTGGGGTACCTTTAAATGGAATGCCGTGAGCGGTACATTTTTTGGTAAGGACCTGGCAAGTATCCGCTTCATTGAACACAAGTGGTTCCGGAGTTCGGACCGATTGTTCTTTTCGAACCCATTGATGTCGTTGCAAACGCTCGATCTGCGAGACACGACTATTCTTACGCACACAGCCAAACCGTATATGGAGCTTTATGCAATTCATCACTTCAACGGTGCAATCACCAACAAAATTCCATTGATCAACAAGTTAAAAATCGATCTGGTGGTTGGTGGCGGAGCACTGATGATGGTTGAAAGCGGATTCAAACAATTTGAAATGTACTTCGGTCTGGAGCGAAAAATCAAGATCAAACGTCAACTTTTCAAAGTTGCCGCTTTTTACGTGATTCGCGCGAACAGCAACGAAGGTCTATCGGTTGTTAAGGATCCGCTTCTCGGATTCAAAATCGGCCTCGACTTTTTCAATACCTGGAACAACAGCTGGACCTGGTAAATGCGGAAATAAACAACCTACTGCAACTGTCCAAGCCAGGAGGTAATCGCCTCCCAGTACTCTTCTCCACCCTCTTGTCCGGGCCACAGAGCCATTGAACCGTGATAGCCATCGCCTTTTGGAACGAACTGAACCTGGTTTGCCGAAAGTGCTTTTCCGGCGATGAGTTGTGAGACACCCTCAACTTCCCAGGAACCAGATGTAAGAAACATTGGCTTCGGACAAACGGCGAGCAAGGGGACAAGACTTCCCAATGAATCGGCGAAATAATCTCCGGGACTGAACGAGACAACCGCCGATACATTTTCATTCTTTGTGGCTTCGTATAGCACGAGTGTCGAGGAATATGAACTGCCCCACAATATGACGGGCTGGTTGTACTTGCCACTCATATATTCGACAGCGGCGTGAATGTCACCGATTGCATCGAGGTAATCCGTGCCGAGCCCCTTTTCTTGCGCTGCGAGGTTTGTTCCGTTTGGCATATTTCCAATTGGTCCGCCGGAACGCTGATCGATTGCAAGGCAATGAAAACCCAGCTTGTTCAATTCTTCGGCAACACCCGCATATTCGAATTTATTGAATCGCGCCTGATGGCAAAGAACGATAGGTCGCGCCGCTTCAACAGTTGTCTCATATAAATTGGCCGTAATCTGAAGACCATCTCCTGAAGAGAAGGATACCGGTTGAAAGGCCGTTGCAAGCAGGGATGAATCAGTATCTACCACGGTTTCGTCACACTCTTTCTCTTTAGACTGACACCCGAAGATGACCAATGAAATGAAAATCGGCATTGCAAAATTGAATCTCATAAAAATCAAATTTGTTTGTGTTGAAAACTGTCACTTCGTCCCCAGCGCTTTTCCCTTAAAATAATTCGATTCAAGTTTCACAATCGCGTTCCGCTCATTGGCCGGATTGGAGAATAACCATTTACCGCGTTCGGATTGCGAAACGAGAAACTCTGAAATGAAATAATAGTCGCCGTGAAAAAGTTCCTTCGGAACAGCTTCACCGTTCTGCTGATTCTTATCGAATTCGGTAATGTCGAACACCGCTTTCATCAGCAGATTGCTGTCGTAGTAAAAGGTGTAGTGACGGGTACAAAATCCCATCGACAAGGTAACTTTGATTTTTTTGAGTATTGTGCCCTGAAATGATGCAATCATCGCACTTTCCCTGCTGGTGGCTTGTTCCAGAAAATCGGCGCCCCTGAACTCTTTTGCAAGCAATTTCGATGCATCAACGGTCGCGCAATACTTATCGATCGTTTCTACATTTTTGTTCGGCTGAGCATAGGACGCAGAGGACACTACAAAAAACAGCATCAGTGCCAAACTTAATTTTGAGATGAGTTCTCGTTGCATACCGGTCAATTTATATCTAAGACTGCATTCTGAATGAAAAGGTGTGTTAAGGACCTGTTAAAGATAGATTTTTTTTGATTCAGGATAGGCAAGCGTCTTGAGTCATAGATTGACCGCTTCCTTCTGATCAAGGGTTCCCGAACAACAGCGTACTGTTTCCGCCGTAATGGTTTTGATAGTACGGATCGTCCAGATTCGTGTTGGGATTGTCGCGGCTGTGAAGAATTTGCTCCCAGCGGTAATTCTGGATTTCACCCGGCAATTCGGAATGCAACATAGGATAATCGTTGGTGATGAGATCGGGATTGTAGAAGACGAATTTGATGTTTGACCGCTGTCCGATACGGTAATAGTGCCAGATTTGATAGGGATACGCACTGGGTTCATTCGGCCGGTCGATCATCGAATTTGGAGAACCGTAACGAAGGTGGATTCTGCCCCGATCCGTTTCAAAACCGTGTTTAATCTGGGTTCCGAAAATTCGCTCAGCGTAATAAACCTGACTTTTGTAACTCATCCAGGCCTTGGTTGGATCTTCCGGAGCCGTTTCACGCCAGAAAGCGAAAAAATATTTTTCCAGGGCCGTCGTATCGCTTGATTTGAGCAATTTTCGGATCGACTCGTATTCGTACCGAGGTGCAATGCACATAACGCTATTGAGGAAAAAATGAATAGAGTCCCGGTCGTAGGATCGGCCAAAAGCGTGGTCTATTTCAATATTGTCCAGGGATACAAAGTGTTGTTCGATGTCGTTTCTTCGCTGAAAATAGACCAACTCGGTCTGCACTGTATCGTTGTTGCGGTCTATGACATTCAGTTCAAGGTAGTAATCGCCGGTTGGCAGAGAAGTGACAGGTAAGAATCCAATCACCGGATTTACCGGAGCGGATTTAAGTCGTTGAAACTTGAAGATATCGGCCACTTTTCTACCATTGTCATAATTTGAAATGGAAAAAGTGACCAGGAAATCCGTGGTATCGCCAAGCAGTTTATCGGTATTGTATAGTTCGGTATAAAAAGCAATTTTATCGTATTCCGGTGGAAAGTAGTTGGTGAGATACGGCAAGAGAAAATACCCGTTTTTTACGAAGTTGTTTTTGTCGGTGGAGGCCCGGACATCCTGAATAAACTCAATACTTGAAAAGAGAATTCGATCTTGGTGAAAATCTCCAACAATGACCGCCTGCTTGCCGGAAATTTCTTCGCCCGAAATGAGGTCTTTTACCACCAGTTCATAATCGTAAACCCCAGGGGCCAGGAAATACCGCTGCACATCATAAAAATCTTCGACCGTTGAGTCCTTCATAAAAGGCGACGAAAGCATATACTTATCGCCGAGAACAAGTGAATCCCCTTGTTTGAAAAGCTGAATAATTTCCACCTGGGTGAACAGTTCGCCACTTTCATTTGCCGTATACTTAAATGTTCCTCCAGCGAACTGGAGACTAGTAGAGATGTAGGAGTCACCCGACGGCGTATAAAACACCTTGTAATGAAAATAGGCCATTGGCACAGCCCTTACGAAAGCGGTCAAAATCAAGGAAAGAAGAACTAATTTCCAGCGCATATACCAAACCTGAGCGAAAGATAAGGATTTGGGCCAAGACGATCAACTAAAACCCTTAAATGGTGCATTGAATGAGTTAAACGGTAGGTGGAACGATCCTTTAAAAAAGCCGGTCTGATATCCAGAAAGAAATTAGTGCTATTTTTGCCGCGGAGAGTTGGCAGAGCGGTCGAACGCGGCGGTCTTGAAAACCGTTGTACCGCAAGGTACCGGGGGTTCGAATCCCTCACTCTCCGCAAGGCAATCCGAACGATTGAACGGAGCGAAATGAAAAACCGCCGAAAGTTTCCTTTCGAGCGGTTTTTTCATAAAGCGAAGCGATCCGATAGCTATCGGATGGTTTTCAAGAATTGGGCTGGTACCTTAACTTAGATCACGTTCGAAATCCGATCGCTTAGCGGATCACAAATTTGCATTCCGGACCTGCCCGTCATCATTATTCAATTACATCGACCGTTCAGAGTCAAACGACACCACTGCAAAGACTTTTTATTTCACATACGATAACCGAAACAACGTGATCGAAAAAGAGGTACATACTTATGCAGCCAATAATTGTGTCTATAAATACGTATATGACGATCGAAATAATTGCATTCTGGAAACCGTTTATGACGAAAACGGCAACTTTCAACAACAGTACGAGTCACAATTTGATGCCCACAACAACGAGATCAGAACCACACATATGAAAAACGAGAAAAAAATCGACTTTGAAATCATCTATGATTTAACGTATGATTCCGTTGGGAACTGGATTATTGAAGAGGAGAAACCTACAACTGAATACCTTGTTCCGGACATTACCGTTCGCAAGATCGTTTAATCCAGGTGGCTTCTTAAAAGTCGAGTTCGCAGCGAATCTATTCCCGTTCAGGAAATCGATGCAAGGCTTCCGTGAGTGGATAACATTTAGAATGGAGCTATACCTCAACCAGCCTGGCGCGGTGCGGTTTTAACCGGTCTCTGACAAAAACCACGAGTTCTTCGTCAATAGTTATTGATGCCAAAGCATCGGATACGTCCATTAATCGAATATCAATTTTTAAAAACGGTTTGTTCTCCTTTCGCATAAATTCTTCGAGATGCACGGCGTGATGACGGGCCGTGCCTTCGGAATCGTCCCCAAAGAAATCCCAGATCAATTCAATTTTTCTTGGCATTCCAAAAAAAAATTAATCAAAGGATTGATTCGCATTTTCGGCGGCCTCCAGCAGTCTTTCGTAGCCTTCGGCAGAAATATCGGAATGGAAGAAATGAATCGGATTGATTTTTTGCCCGTTCTTTTCTACCTCGTAATGAAGATGCGGTGCGGTAGACTTTCCTGTCGAGCCGACAAAACCAATCACCTGACCCCGCGTAATTTTATCGCCCTGTTTGCAATTGAACCCGCTCAGGTGGGCATACCAGGTACGGTATCCAAAGCCGTGGTTGATGACGACGCAGTTTCCGTAACCCCAGCGCTTCTCCTGCACTTCCTCCACGACTCCGTTTCCGGTGGCGTACACGTTCGTACCGACATCGGCGGTGAAATCAATTCCCCAGTGCATCTGCGAGGTGTTGTAAATCGGATCTACCCTCCACCCGAAGCCGGAAGCCATCCGGGTAAGATCCTCGTTGGTTACAGGTTGAACTGCAGGAATGCACGCCAGCATCTGTTCTTTTTGCATCGCAAGTTTGATGATTTCGTCAAAAGAAAGAGATTGCGCATAAATCTTTTTCTCAAGGGTGCGGAGCAGTTTTGCGTTCTCTTTCACCCGGTCCGAAATGTCATATCCTTCCAGATGCGCTGATTCATTGGTCCCGCCAGTTCCCAACTGACGAATTTCATCGGGAAATTTTTCGGCATTAAAAACGACACGGTAAATTTCGTTGTCTCTTTTTTCGATGTCATTCAGCACCGTAAGGGCGAGCGTATAATCGGCCATATTGGCATCGAGTTGCTCGCGAAGAAATACATTCTCACGCTCCAGCTGCTGTTCGTACGGTGACTTGAAAATGTAAGAAGCAGCGACAGAGAACATAAATCCAAGTACAATGGCCGGTGCAAGTACAAGAATTACCCGGATAAAACCATCTCTCCAGGACCTTTCGACCTTGTCATAGGAAAGCGTATCCGGATTGTATTTGAATTTTTGCTTTTTACCTGACATTTCACGCAAAATTAAGCAATTCGGGTAAATTTGTATTCCGGTTAACAATCGTTAACAGGTAGCGAGTATGCGTATCAACCTGATAAGGAAGACATTTCTGGATTTTTTTGCGGAGAAAGGCCACAAAATTGTTCCATCGGCACCAATGGTTATCAAGAACGATCCCACGCTGATGTTTACCAATGCCGGAATGAATCAGTTCAAAGATTATTTTCTAGGCATCAACACGGCCACTGAAAAACGTGTTGCGGATACGCAGAAGTGTTTGCGCGTTTCGGGAAAACATAACGATCTTGAAGAAGTTGGGGTTGACACTTATCACCACACGATGTTCGAGATGTTGGGCAACTGGTCCTTCGGTGATTATTTCAAAAAAGAGGCGATTGAATGGGCCTGGGAGTTGTTGAGTGAGGTGTATAAAATTGACAAGGACCGCATCTATGTCACTGTTTTCAAAGGTGACAGGGCCGACAAGGTTGAAGCGGACAGCGAAGCCTTTGACATCTGGGAAAAACTGGTTGGTAAAGACCGGATTCTTCTCTGTGACAAAAAGGATAATTTCTGGGAGATGGGCGACACGGGGCCGTGTGGACCGTGTTCCGAGATTCACGTCGACATACGAAACGCGGATGAGCGAAAAAGAGTGAAAGGAAAATCCCTTGTGAACACCGGGCACCCGCAAGTTATCGAAATATGGAACAATGTTTTTATTCAGTTTAATCGCAAAGCCAACGGTGAGTTGGAAGCGCTGCCAAACAAACACGTCGATACCGGAATGGGGTTAGAGCGTCTGGCGATGGTTTTACAAGGCGTGCAATCCAATTACGACACCGATCTCTTTCAGACACTCATCGCACAAACCGAGCGCATTTCCGGAAAAAAATACGGTGAAGAAGAAAAGCAGGATATTGCATTTCGTGTTATTGCAGACCACATCCGTGCCATTTCGTTTTCTATTGCCGACGGACAGCTGCCCTCGAATACTGGCGCAGGCTACGTTATTCGGAGAATTTTGCGCCGTGCGGTTCGATACGGATATCAATACCTCGGTTTCAAAGAAAGTTTTCTCGCGGGTTTGGTATCGGCTTTGTCCGAGGAGATGTCGGACGCATTTCCCGAACTGAACATACAGCGCGATCTCATCGAAAAAGTCATTCGGGAAGAGGAGCTGGCATTTTTCCGGACGCTGGAAAACGGAATCAAGCAAATGGATACACTGATAACGGCGGCAAAAAAGTCAGGCGATAAAAAACTCAACGGACTGGCTGTTTTTGAACTGTATGATACCTTCGGATTTCCGATAGACCTTACAACACTCATTGCCCGTGAGAATGATTTGGGCGTGGATGAAGAAGGTTTTAATGCCGAATTGCAGAAACAAAAGGTTCGCTCCAGGGCTGCAGGCCAAATAGAGACAGACGATTGGGTGCTCATAAACGATGAACAGACGGTTACTTTTGTCGGGTACGACGAATTGGAAAGCCCTTGCTTCATCAGCAAATACCGTAAATTCCGTCAGAAGGGCAAGGAGATGCTCCAGATTGTATTGGACAGGACACCGTTTTATGCCGAAGGCGGTGGCGAAGTCGGAGATTCCGGATGGCTGCGCTCCGCGTCGGAGGAGATTGAAGTACTTGACACGCGCAAAGAAAATAACCTGATCGTACATTTTGTAAATAATTTACCATCGGATTTACGGCAGAAATTTGTTGCGGTTGTGAACGCCGGCCGCCGCGCAATGATTCAGGCGAACCACAGTGTGACGCATCTTTTGCACCATCATCTGAGGGCCGTTTTGGGAACGCACGTTTCGCAAAAGGGATCGCTGGTTCATCCGGATTACCTCCGATTCGATTTTTCACATTTTGCAAAAGTCAGCGACGAGGAACTGGTCAGAATTGAAACATTGGTCAACGCCGATATCACGGCCAATATTCCGCTGCACGAGAGAAGACAAATTCCTATGAAGGAAGCGACGGCATTGGGTGCAATGGCGCTGTTCGGCGAAAAATACGGCGATTCGGTCCGGGTGATTCAGTTCGGAAAATCACTCGAGTTGTGCGGGGGCTGTCACGTAAAGTCTACCGGTGCCATTGGTTCGTTCAAAATTATTTCGGAAGGCTCCGTTGCGGCAGGTATCCGCCGGATTGAAGCCATTTCGTCGGTCAAGGCCGGGGAGTATTCTCGTGGAAGAATGACACAATTCGAAGAAATTTCGGCACTGCTGAACAATCCAAAAGATTTGAAAGCGGCAGTACAGGAACTTCTGGAGAGAAATTCGGCATTGAACAAACAAGTCGAAAATCTGAACCGCGAAAAGTCTAAGCAGCTTGGAAAGGAAATCCAATCGGCCGTTGTGCTCAAAGGAGACATAAATTTCGTTTCTGCGATTTTAGATTTAGACGCGGATGGAATCAAAGACATTTGTTTTCAGTTGCGATCGGAGGTCGAAAATGTTTTTGCGGTGATCGGAGGAAAATCGGGCGGAAAGGCCTCCCTGAGCATAATCATCTCCGATTCGCTTTTGTCTCGTCAGGGATTCCACGCCGGAAACCTCGTTCGGGAATCTGCCAAACTGATTCAGGGAGGCGGAGGCGGTCAGCCGTTTTTCGCGACCGCGGGCGGCAAAGATGCCAGCGGACTTTCAGCGGCAATCGACAAAGTACTTGAATTAACTTCGCTCAAATGAACAAATCGCAACAGACCTGGACGGTATTGATTCTGGTATTGGTTGGAGGCTTATTGGTTCTGGCTCTCATCTGGAAATTCTGGCAAATTGCAATGGTTGGTGGAGTGGCCTTCCTCTTTGGTTATTTATTTGGGTGGAGGCGAGGAAAAGGAAAGCGGGAAAATTCAAAGAATTAAATGCCCCTCGATGCTCAGCATTAAAGCCTACATTGGCGTACAGCAGGGAGCTATCAACTGCCAACTTTCAAAAAATGAACTGCCAAAAATAAAGTCAAAACCAAAAAATTGGTTCGGAATCCGTTGGCTGTTGGGTCTTAAATGGCAACAGCACTCAGTAGTTCCGCACATAATTTAACATTAAGTCTCAATTTCAATGGTATTCAAAAGCCTATCTTTGCGCAAAATATCCGTCCAGACAGCATCGTCAGGACGGCAAAAAAAATCTCCGATGAAACACAACTACATAAAATCAGCTTTGTTCGGTCTCCTTTCTTTGATCGGAGTTCCAGCCATAGCGCAAACAATTTTTACCTATACGGGTTCGACGGCCAATTATGTTGTTCCGGCAGGGGTCACGAGCATTAGCATAGAGGCGAACGGTGCCAAAGGATCCATCGGATCGGGTGGTGGCGTCGGCGGAAACGGTGCGACAATGTATGGCGAATTTACAGTAGTTCCGGGTGACATTCTGGTCGTTTACGCCGGCGGAAATCCGGCTGGAACACACGCCGGAGGTGATGGCTCGTGGGTGAACAACAGCACGTCCGGGACCTTGCTGATCGTTGCTGGTGGTGGTGGATCTGGTGCCTGGGTTCAAATTGGTGGCGGAGCGCCAACAACAAATGACGGCACAACGAATCCAAGTCACCCGGGCTATGCCGATGGCGCCATTGGGACAGGTGGAAACGGCGGCGGTGCAGGAACAGGTAACTGGGGAACCGGTGGTGGTGGAGGTTGGTTATCCGCTGGCTCGAATGGTTTCGGCTCAACTGGTGGTGCAATACAATGCAAGGCCAGTCTGGGAACAACCTACGCAGGTGGGGCTGGTGGCGGGTATTCCGGTGGAGGTGGCGTTGATATGGACAGCGGCTGGGGAACCGGTGGCGGCGGTGCAGGTGGATCGTACAACATTGGAATCAACCAGGCGAATCTTGCTGCTGCTAATGCCGGTCTGGGCGAAGTCACCATAACAGACTTGTGTATTGGCTTGATCACCTCGGTTTCTTCCGACAGCGTTTGCGAAGGTGAAACCGTGACACTGAGTGCGTCTTCAGCTGGTACCGGAACCGTTACCTGGGACGGTGGGGTCACGGACGGTGTTCCGTTTGCACCACCTGTTGGAACAACTACCTACTCAGCGACAAGCGACGACGGAGCGGACTGCGGATTTAGCGTTGATATCGTTGTTAGTCCATTACCAACAGTTGATGCCGGTACGGACCTCACCGTTTGCGAGGGAGATTCTGTAACCCTTGCAGGGTCTGGAACTGCCGACACGTATTCGTGGGATGGTGGTGTAGTTGATGGAGTTGGTTTCGTTCCGGTTTCCACCGCAACCTACACAGTTACCGGTGACATAACAGCCAGTGGTTGCTTTGCAACAGATGATGTCGATGTCACCGTTACAACAATCGATGAATCCGTTTCAGCAGCGGGTGGCACATTGACTTCGAATCAGGCCGGTGCCACGTATCAATGGATTGATTGTTTCGATAATTCAGACATACCCGGCGAAACAAACCAATCCTACACACCAGTCCAAAATGGTGACTATGCAGTAATCGTTACCATCGGCGGATGTTCGGACACCTCTGCGTGTCAAAACGTTTCTGGCATCGGATTCGATGAAGAAACGGTGAGGACGACTTCGGTTTATCCGAATCCGTCTAAAGGAGAAGTAAAAATTTCTGCCCAAGGGTCTTTTAGTTATGACGTTTTCACCGCGACAGGTAAGGCGATTTCGGTTGGCAATGGCATTGAGAGCGCATCTCTCAATTTGACGGGTCAACCTGCAGGAGTCTATTTGATTCGGGTGACAAATGCGAGTGGCGTAACCCTTCATAAAGTGACACTTCAGTAAGAACTAAATTTCACTTTTTTTTTATCCGTCCGGACGATACTGTCTGGACGGATTTTTTTTGGAATCAGCAGATTTTACAAGGTTCTTGCAGCGTGTAACCTTGCGTTGATAATAATGTGGCATCTCCTGAAATGTTTCAAGCCGGCTGACTCGAGACTGTTGATCACAAACTGTGTACCCGATAATGGTTGCCTTGACTGTTTTAATTGTACCTACGGGAGACTGAAACGAAAACTATGGAAGCGTCCGTTATTAGAAATTATAGCTGAGCCCTAAACCAAAGTGCGTGTACTGGAATTTCTTGTTGAAGCTGGTCTCCTGGTACATCTTTCCAAATACCGGACGATACCTGACGGTTGCAGACAGATAGAAGTTCTTCCAGAAATTGTAATGAACTCCGGCAGTGAACATCATATCCAGATAACCCTTGCGGAGAACATTGTCGCTCTTTGTGTACGATACAAAGCCACTGTCGTTGTGATAGGTTCCGCCAGAACCGGTGAGGAAATTATAACGGACAGTAGCAAGCAAATCGAGCCGGAATTTTTTGAGCGGGATCTGTACGCCGAAATTAACAGGTATGGAAATGTAGTTGGCATAAAGTCTTCCGCTCTTGTCAAAATTCGTTATCTGAGTCGAATCGTAATCCCAGGTCCAAACCGTATCCACTCCCATCGAATCGATGACAAGTTCATAAGTGGCCAACGAATCCTTCAGCCAGAATTGATCCACGAAATGATACTGTTCGGAGAAGTGGGCATAATTCAACCCTGTTCCGAGCATTAGTCCCTTCTTAAAGCGGTAATTCACAGAAGCCTGAAATTCATTTCCAACGCGATCCTTCATCGACGAGGTGTACAGCTGCTCTTCATCGATATCGGAGCCCTCGTAGAACGACTTCGCAAGATTCATTCCACCTGTAACCGAAACAAACCAATGTTTGTATGCCGAAGCTGGTCGCTCAATCTTCACCCCTTCGTCCGCATTTTCGGAACTGCTTTCCTTTACAGGACTGTCGTTGCCCTGAACCACGTTTTCACTGGCATCTACCTGATTTGTGTCCTTCACTTCCACTGATGACACCGCTGACTCATCGGATGCTTTAATTTTGTCCGCATCATCGTTTGTGCGCTCTTCGTCGCCCTCAGAAAGGGTTTCCGAAACGGATTCGTCACCGGTGATCATTTCGTCAATTCCAGAACCGGCTTGCTGAACATTGGTATTGAGTATATCTTCTGTCACACCATCTTCATCAGATTCCGTCAATTGAAGACCAGGCTGATCGGAAGAATTCATCTCATCGTCGCTGTTGGCCGAGGATGAAATCGCATTGTTCTCACCCGAACCACCATTGTCTTTTAAAACTGGTAGAATAACGTTGGACGAACTTCCAGAGTGATGATTTCCCGACGCGACAAATCCAACACGTGTAGTCATCTGATCGCGAGTTCCCCCTCCCCCACCGTCCGAAACAACTGAAACTTGTTCAGACGGGTCATTCGCAGCCGACGTCTCTGAAATATTCGAATCGTCGTTGACAGAATTTGCGGACAACTTAGAAACGTGGACGTTCGAACGAAGGTCAATTGTTTCACCGGGAAGAAACGCCCAAATCAACAGACCCCCAATTAGTAAAGCAGAAAGACCCAGCCAGTACTTACGATTACTGGCGAATCCCAACTGGGTGTAAATATTTGTTTTGACATAATCCGGCACAAGTACCCCGCCGTCGGGCATTTTATTTTTGTACAAGTCATCGACCCCCTGACCATCAATCGCAAGGTTAGCATCGATGCCAGCCTTCACAAAATCCGGCACAGTGACGTTGCCATCCCCCATTTCCGATTTGAACAAATCATCGACCGAGTTAGTGCCAAAACCAAGTCCGGCGTCTATTCCTGTTTTAACAAAATCAGGAGGACTCACTCCGCCATCGGCCATATCCGATTTGAAAAGATCGTCCAAGGCGTTCCCACCAAAACCCAGCCCGGCATCAACCCCGGCCTTGACCGAAACAGGAGGTACCGCTGAGGTCTGAGCCAGTTCCGCAGAAAACAAATCGTCAATATTTTTATAAACCCTGGTCATCAACCAATGTGCTCTTTGTAATCTTAAGTTCTTCCAGTTTCCGAATAATCATCCTTCGCGCCTTCACAAGCTGTGTCTTGGAGGTATTCACAGAAACTCCCAAATAATCTGCAATTTCCTGGTGTTTCAAATTGTCAAAAACATATAAATTAAAAACGGTCCTGTAGCCATCCGGCAGGTCACGCAATACTTGCGTCAATACCTCGCGAAGGTTACCCTCTTCCTTCACTTCGAACGGCTCATCCGCTTGCTCAAAAAACTGATCGTCCTCGACCAGCTGAAAGCGTTTGTTCACCCGAAAGTGATTGATCGCTTCATTGATCACAATTCGCTTGATCCAAGCCCCAATCGCATATTCAGGATTGTAGAGCTGTCGCTTTTCATATATTTTAATAAACGCATCCTGCAAAATATCAGCGGCCTCATCTGCATTTTTAGTATACCGCAAACAAACGGAGTACATTGCCCCGGAGTAAGCGGCATAAATTTCATCAAAGGCACGTTTGTTACCCTGTATGAATTTCTCTATTAATCCTTCAGTTTTCAAGTCCATTTTCCAGCGTGATTCCAAGCTAATGTAGTAAAATCACACGTGTTGGGTTGACATATTCTGGTTCATTCGGTAGTCGGTCAACCCAATTTCCTGAATTAAGTACAAGTCGGCAATGATTCGGTTGCCTGTCGAGAGGAGGTTGACAGAGGGGGATATATGGTGCCCCGGCAAGTGATTTGATATTATGCTAGTAATCTGTTACTTGTGGCATAAAGTTGTGGATAAATCGAAACAGTATTTTTGATAAGTCGTTTGGGATGTTGAAAAGGTTTGGTTGCGATGCGAATGGATGGATGCAAATTTTGACGATCCTGGATTATCCGGATGTTTACCCTAGCAGAAGAATGAATCAAACTACTCTAAAACAGAGTACTTATGGATTATCCGGATGTTTACACTGGTACGAGAATAATTTAAGCAACTCTAAAGCAGAGTCCATATGGATTATCCGGATGTTTACACTTGTACGAGAACGATTAAAGTAAATCTAAAACAGAGCGGATCTGGATTATCTGGATGTTTACACTAGCACGACAATGTTTCAAACATCTCTAGATTAGAGCACATATGGATTATCCGGATGTTTACCCCAAACCTGCGAGCAGAATGTCAACAACTCCAAATCCAGTCGATTTTTTGATTCCCTAAGCGCAAGGTTTGCCCACCCTGAAACGGACAATATGAATTTTGCACGCTGTTTCAAATGCACTGACTTAGTTCCAAATATCTTCGCGAATATTCGTTATAAAAATTTTAATATCAATTATTTATGAATATCTTTGGTATACATGCGGATAATCACAAAAGTGAGCGATTCGACGCTGATCGGAATGCCGTTCTCGCCTAGACTTTCCCTACCCATTTTCATCATTTCAGTCTCCGTCCTTTCCTGCCGCACCGACCACTCCCAACCACCCTTCCAAACCGAAAACGTAGTCATTGTCATCATCGACGGTCCGCGTTATTCTGAAACCTGGGGAGACGAAAGTCACAGTCACATTCCACAGCTTGCTGGTACAATAGCTGCTAACGGATTTGTTTGCGAGGAATTTTACAACAAGGGCCCAACTTATACAGCATCAGGAAATACCGCCATCACTACTGGCTTTTATCAGGAAATGGACAACACGGGGTTAGATCTGCCTCAACATCCATCCCTTTTTCAATATTTTCTTCGCGATTCCGGAAAGGATTCTACCAAAGCGTGGATTGTGGCCAGCAAAGACAAACTAGAAATACTTGGAAATTGTTCAGATCCCGCGTGGAGCAATAGGTATCTGCCATCCACTGATTGTGGGTTGAATGGGGCAGGTGTTGGAAGTGGACACCGTGAGGATTCGCTCACGTACATTCGATTGATAGATATTTTTGAAACCTACCATCCCAATTTGTTGCAGGTCGATTTCCGCGAGCCAGATTATTCTGCCCACCAGGGAGACTGGTCAAATTATTTAAAAGGAATTGAAAAAACCGATCAATACGTTGCTGGCCTGTGGGCATTTTTGCAGTCTGACAAACAGTACGCAAATAGGACAACCCTCTTTGTGACGAATGACCACGGACGACATCTCGATACAGTTTCAGTTGGATTTTCCGGGCACGGTGATTCCTGCGATGGGTGTCGACACATAAATTTCTTTGCCATCGGACCCGATTTGCGAAAGGGTGTTGTTTCTTTCAATCCCCGAGAGCAAATTGATGTCGCACCGACCGTAGCCTATTTACTCGGTTTCAAAATGAATGGACTTTCTGGTCAGACGATGCTTGAACTAATCGAGTAAAACCTGAATCGTTCGTCTTCCTGGATTTTACGATATTTGAACGATGGGCCGACTTTTAACCTTCTTGTTTTTTTTCAAGTGTACGGGAATTTCAGCCCAACAACCTTGGACCAAATCCTTTGGTGAGGAGTATTTACAAGGT
>Ga0247727_10001535_pt1 | contig 54592 bp, 38 predicted proteins | sample WisWelCaveWW1625_FD_202498 | JGI IMG/M metagenome (GOLD analysis project Ga0247727, IMG submission 202498) | Biofilm microbial communities from Wishing Well Cave, Virginia, United States - WW16-25 | ecosystem: Environmental > Aquatic > Deep subsurface > Groundwater > Cave microbial mat | place... | reverse complement strand
AGCGTCTCGGCGCCGTGCTTGAGGTTCACGTGCGTCGGGCCGCACCAGAGGCCGAGGTCGGCGTCGTCGGTCTCGCCGGGGCCGTTCACGCGGCAGCCCATGACGGCGATGGTGATCGCGTGCTCCTTGGCCCACGCGGTCATGCGCTGGACTTCCTGCGCAAGCTCGATGAACTTCTCGTTCTCGACGCGGCTGCAGGAAGGGCAGCTCACGATGTTGAGCTTCTGGAAGAAGTTCGGCGGCACCGAGCGGAACCGGCCGTGTTCGACGTCGTCGAGAAGCTGGCGGCCGACCCGGATCTCCTCGCCCTTGTCGTCGAAAGGGAGCGTGAGCGAGACGCGCAGCGTGTCGCCGATGCCGCGCGAGAGGAGTTGCTCGAAGGCGATGCGTGTCTTGATGATCCCGTCGGGCGGCATCCCCGCCTCGGTCACGCCGAGGTGGAGCGGCACGTCGGGCCGCGCGTCGGCGAAGCGCCGGTTGGCGTCGACCACGAGCCTCGGGTCGGAGTCCTTGATCGAGACGCAGTAGTCGGCGAAGGCGAGCTGGTCGAGGATCGCGCAGTGGTCGAGCGCCGACTGCACGATCGCGCCGACGTCGTCGTCGCCGAAGCGCGCAGCGAGCTGCGGGTCGATCGAGCCGGCGTTCACGCCGACGCGCAGCGCGAGCCCGTGCTCGCGCGCAATCCCGGCGATGAACGCCACCTTCTCGCCGACCGGCAGCGCCTTCTCGTGATGGTGGAGATGGCCCGGGTTGTAGCGCACCTTGTCGACGAAGGGCGCCACGTCGGCCGCGAGCCGCCAGTTCTCCTGCAGGTCGACCGAGAGGCGCGCCTTCGTCCGCTTGCGGATCTCGGCGAGCGCCGCGACGTCCTGCTTGCTGTCGATCGCCACGCGGACGAGATCGGCGCCCGCCTCCTCGAGCAGCTTGACTTGGCGCACCGTCGCCTCGACGTCGCGCGTCCGCGTCGCCGCCATGCTCTGGATGGCGATCGGCGCGCTCCCGCCGATCGGCAGGTCGCGGACGTGGATCGTGCGGCTCTTGCGGGGCGGGATCATCGGGGCGCTCGAGCGAAGGGGCGTGGATGCTACCTCGGGAGCCAGTAGGCTGCCGCCGAAGCATGGCGCCGAGCGAACCAACACGCCGACGATCGTTGCGAGCCGTGCTCGTCGTCTGGGTCGTCGCCTGTCTCGCGGCCGCGGCGTGGATCGGCGTGCGAATGATCCGAGCGTGGCGCGACCGGCGCGTCGAGGTCACGCTCTTCGGCGACGCGGACGAGACGCCGTGGCCGGCCGACGCGCAGCTCGCCGTCGATCCGGTCGTCGGGTGGCGCCCGCGCCGGAACGCCGACTTCCGGATGCGCATCGCGCCGCTCGGCGGCGAGCGGGTCCGCGTCCTGCGCCACCACGACAACCTCGGCCTGATCCGGACCGACGACGTGCGCGAGCTGCCCGGGCCGCCGCGCGTGCTGCTCGTCGGCGACAGCCATCTCATGGGCGTCGTGAGCAACGCCGACAACGCCGCCGACGTTCTCGAGCGCTCGCTGCGTGCGTCGCCCGGCCTCGGGCGCGCCGCGGTGCTGAACGGGTCGAGCGGTCTCTACAGCCTCTACCAGGACGTGCTTCGCGCGCGGAGCCTCGTCGACGCGCTGCGACCCGGCCTGCTCGTCATCGCGGTCTTCCTCGGCAACGACTTCGTCGAGCTCGAGGACCTCGGCCGCCCCCACCTCGACGACGCGGGCGCGGAGCAGCCGAAGGACGAGAAGCCGCCGCCCGAGACGACCTCGTCGCGGCGCTCGTGGCTCGGGCTCCCGGAGGACGATCGGCTCTTCTGGCAGGGGCTGAACCAGGCCTGCTGCTTCCACCAGCAGCCGGACCGGATCGAGCCGGCGCTCGCCAAGGCGCGCCGCTGTGTCGAGCTCGCCGACAAGCTCGCTCAAGCGCGCAGGATGTCGCTCGTCTTCGCGCTCGTCCCTTCCTACGACCTCGTCTTCCCTGAGCGCGCCGCCGCGCGCGGCGAGCGCGTCGCCGAGGTCGTCTCGGCCGGAATCAACGCGCGGCTTCGCGACGGCCTGCGCGCTCTGCTCGCCGAGCGCGGGCTCGACTGCGTCGACCTGCTCGAGACGTTCCGGCAGGACGGCCGCGACGCTCTCTATGCCGCTGACTACCACATCTTCATCGAGGGCCACCGGCTCCTCGCCGAGGCACTGCTCGAGCCGGTGGCGGCGGCGCTCGAGAAGACGGCCGGACGCTGAGCCCGATCCCGCGGGGCGCGAGCGCGGCGCACCGTCAACGCGAGCTGTCGAGGAATCGTCCGCCGGCTTCGGACCGGCCGTCCATGAAGTCGCGGGCGAGCACGACCTCGAAGAGCTCGCCGGCCCGCTCGACGGTCAGCGTGACCTCGTGGTCCTTCAGCGACTGGCGGATCCAGGCGAGCTGCTGGGCGTCCTGGAACTCGCGACCGTCGATCGCGACGACGAGATCACCGGTCTGAAGACCGGCGCGCGCGAGCGGGCCCGTCGGGTCGCTGACCGTGACACGCAGCACGTTGATCGGCGCGGGCGTGAACCGGAGGCGGCCTTCCGCCGGCGCATCGACGAACATGAGCTCGTTGCCGGAGCCACGCACCTCGTAGCGGCCGGGCGGAACGTCGTGGAACGTCACGATGTGGTCGGCGTCCGGCTCGCCGAAGCGGCGCACGCGCTCGCCGTCCTCGGGCCGCGATTCGAACGGCGAGAGCGTGAGGGCGACGCGCGCGCCCGCGCCGACGACGATCTGCACGTCGCCGAGCGCGGGGAACGGGAGCGTCACTTCTTGCGCTCCGGCCGCGAGCTCGACCGTCGTCGCCGCCACCTGGCAGCCCGGCCGCGAGTCGTCGGGGTCGGGGTCGGAGTTGATTCGGATCCGCCACTCGCCGGGCTGCAGCTTCTCGAGGTCGACGGCGCCGTCGGAGGCGATCGCGCCCGCCTCGATCCAGATCCGCTTTCGCGCAAAGTCGGGCGCGCCGAGCGGCTCGGCCTCGATCGAGACGTTGCGGCCGCGCGCGTTCTCGGCGTACCCCGGCATCCGGAGCGCAACGGCGGCGGGCTCGGCGAACCGGATCGTGAAGTCCTGCCGATCACCCGCGAGCTCGATCGCCCGACTCCCGAAGCGCGGGTGCGTGGCGAGGAGCGCGTTGCGGTCCTGGAAGCGCGCCTTCGAGACGCCGAAGCGACCGTCGCCCGTGCGGACGACCGTGACTCCGCCGCTCGCCGAGCCGCCGGAGCGGCCGTCGGGCAGGACTCGCTCGGTGAACAGGAGGAACTCGCAGTCGCGCAGCGGCTCGCCGTCCGGGTCGAGGACGCGCACGAGCACGCGGTCGCCGGGATCGGGTGGCGGCAGGACGAAGTCGTGGACGACGCACTCCTCGCCGACCTCGATCACGGCGCTGACAAGCGGCTCCGGTTTCTCGCCGGCCGCGACGCCGACGTACCAGCGGCCCGGAGCGAGATCGTCGAAGCGGTAGCGCGTTCCATGGATGCTGTCCGACTCTGTGCGCGCCGCGTGCCTCGACGCCTCGCTCCGCGGGCTCGGCCGGCGAGCGCGCGTCCTCGAAAAGCCGGTGAGAAGCGACGGATCGGGCTCGTCGCCGGGGAGCAGGCGGACAGCCGTCACGAAAACGGATCCCTGGAACCCGGGAATCGGGAGGACGATCCTGCCCTCGATCGCCGGCACGCCGCGCAGGGTCAGGCTCACGAGCTCGGGGGCGCGCTTCGGATCGATCGTGACGAGGTTGCGGCCCGACGCGTAGTGCGCGCGGCGGGGATCGGTGGAGTAGACGCGATCGCCCCCGAGCATCGCCGTCACGTACCAGTCGCCCGCGGACAGGACGATGGCGGGATGGTCGGCCGTCCAGCTCACGGTGCGCGTCGACACGCTCCGGCCGATGCGTTCGAGCAGCATCGTGACGTCGCGGGCCGGCGTTCCGTCCGCCATCCGGACGTCGAAGCGCTGCAACGCGACGGGAATGGCGACGAAGTCGACGGTGGTGCCGGCCGGCACCGACACGCGGCCGAAGTACGTGTCTGGAATGGCCGTGAGCTCGAAGCCGCGGCGGAAAGCCTGAAGATCGTGCTGACCGTCGAGAAGGTCGTCGAAGGCGAAGCGCCCGTCGGCGTCGGTCGTCGTCTCGCGGACCGCTTCCCGGCTGCGATACCACCACGTGACCGAACTCTGGAGCGACTCGGCGAGCGTCGACTCGGCCGGCGGCTCCTCGAGGATCGGATGGACCCACGGCGTCGTCGGCGGATCGGGCTCGCGGCGCGCGCGGATCACGACGCCGGCGAGCGGCTCGCCGACGTCGGTCATCACGCGGCCGGAGATTGTCCGCTTCCCGCGGGCCGGCTCGGGCGGCGGCGCCGACTTCGCGAGCTCGGCGAGCCGCGCGAGGAACTCCTCGCGCGCCTGGGTCGCCGGATCGTCGGCGCCGCCGGACGACTGGGCGCTCGCGCCCGGAACGATCAGGCAGCAAGAGAGCGCGCCGCCCACGACGCTTCGGTGGACCTGGCCCATGCGACTGCTCCGCGACCCGGCGGCTCTCGCCGCAGCGAGGAAACGACGCTACGGCGCTCTCGTTCGTCCGGCGAGAGAATGATCCGAAGGCGCCGCGACCGCCGCCGTTGAAACGACGCGTCCGCCGGGAGGTCCCGCCATTCTCCCCCTGCTCGTTCCGCTCGTCCTGGTCGCTTGGAGAGCCGCGCCGCTCGCCGCCGCGCAGGAGACGCGCACGATCACCGGCCGCGTGCTCGACGAGCGCCGCTTCCCGGCGGCCGGCGCGCACGTCGTCGCCCGCTCGCCCGTCGCGGCCGGGACGTCCGAGTGCGTGACCGCGAGTGACGGGAGCTTCGCGATCGCGGTCCCGTTCGCGCCGCCATCCGACGGGGGCTGCACTGCGTCGCTCGTCGCATCGACGGGCGACGGCCGCGTCGGTCACGACGTCGTCGCCTGGTTCGACGAGCAATCGTTCGAGTCGGGGCGCACGCTCGAGCTGCGCACGCCGATCCTCCTCGCGCGCGGCGGCGAGCTCGTCGTCGACGCGCACGACGCCCGAGGCGCGGTCGCCGGCGCGTCGGTCGAGCTGCGGCCCCACTACGACCGCCGCGCCGTCGCGGAGACGACGACCGACGAACAGGGGCGCGCGCGACTCGCGTCGGCGCCGCCCGGCGAGTTCACGCTCGTCGTCGCGAAGGAGGGCCGCGGCCGCCGCTCGGCGGAGGCGAGGATTCGCAGCGGCGCGACGACCCGGCTCGACGTCGAGCTCAAGCCGGCGCGATCGCTCACGGTCGAAGTCGTCGACGTCGACGGCGGCGCGACGATCGAAGGCGCGACGATCGAGGTCACGCGCATGGCCGAGGGCCCCAATCCCGGCCCGTTCCTGAGCCTGAACCGGATCGAGAGCCTGTTCGGCCAGCCGCGCATGACGGACGCGTCGGGCCGGCTGACGGTGAAAGACCTTGAGGCGGAGTCGATGCTCTTGATCCAGGCGCGCGCCGCGCACTACGTCCTCGGTGATCCGCTGGTCGATCGACCACCGGTAGCGATCGAGGTACCCGCGTGGCGAGCGTCGCAGCGCGTCGCGGCCGAGGCCGGCCGGGTCCGGCTCACGCTGAAGCGGCTCGTGCCCTGGGCGCTGCGCTGGCGCATCGTCGCCGGCGACCTCGTCCCGCCGCCGGACGGGACGCCGCTGTCCGTGCGCTTGTTCGACGAGCCGTGGAATCTGCGCGGCTCCGTCGGACGATGGAAGGCCGCGCCGGCTCATCCGGGCGTCGTCCGGAACGGAGCGGTCGAGATCGAGGTCGAGATCCCGCCCGGAACCGCCATGGCGCCGCTCGACGGCATCGCCGAGGCGCCCGACGGCGCGATCGCCGAGCTCGCGGCGCCGCGCGACGACGAACGCGGCGCCGCGGCGCGGTTCGAGCGCGGAGCGTCGCTGACGGCAAAGCTGCTCGCGCACGACGGATCGCCGCGCCCGGACGCGGCGGTCGGCCTCGCGTACGAGTCGCACGGCGACCTCGAGTCCAGGAGGAGCCCGCCGGCGCGGTACGTCACGACCGACGCCTCCGGCTTCGTGCGTTTCACCGCGCTCCGGCGCGGTCGCTGGATCGTCACCGCGGAGGACGTCGCGCGTGTCGTCGACCTGCGGCGCGGCGACGTGGCGTGCGTGCTCGCGCCGACGCCGGCCGCCGAGATCGTCCTCGCGTTCACCGTCGGAGGCGAGCGTCGTCTTCCCCGCGACTTCGAAGCCTGGCTCGAAGGCGAGCTGCGCTCGCTGCGGCGCGAGGACCCGGCGCGCGGCGATCTCCACCTCTACGTGACGCGGCCGCCGGCCGGCGCGGAGCTCGACGTGATCGTGGGCCTGGCATCGCGAGGCACGCTTCGACGAAGGTTGCCGCCCTTTCCGGCCGAGGGCGTCTTCCGCGTCCCGATCATGCTTCCGGCCGAGGGCGACGGCGAGGTGATCGCGCGCATCCTGCATGCGAGGGAGATGCGAGTCGAAGTGACGCTCGAGCGGTTCGACGAGGCAACCGGCCGGTTCGTCGCCGCCGAGCCTTCGCGCCTGCTCTACGGCACTCCGAACGAGAACGCCGAGGGTCAACGCGTCCGCGACCTCGAGCCCGGCCTCTGGCGGCTCGCGGCGCAGCGCGTCCCGCTCGTGAGCGAGCCGGCCCGCGTCGCCGCCGGCGGACCCGCGGCCGAGCTGACGCTCGACGCGGCGAACGTCGCCAACGTGAGCGTCGTCTTCCAGGTCCCCGACGGCGAGAACGCCGACTTCCTCGACCTCGACGTGCCGAGCCCGTGGCCGCGTCGCGAGCGCTGGCTGCGGAGCTGGGAGTCGGAGTGGCCGCTCGAGCCCGCGAACGGCGCGACGCGGGAGCTCTTGTTCGACCGCGCCCATCCGCCGTCGCTGCGCGTCGTCCATCCCTACCTCGTCGGCACGCGCTGGAACGACGCGATCGACCTCAAGAAGCCGCGCTCGACGATCACGCTGCACGTGAGCGCCGGTCCGCTCGTCACGCTCGCGCCCGAGCTGCCGGCGGGAGCGGCGGAGGTCCGCGGCGCGTTCGTGACGCTCGTCGGCGAAGGAAGCGCCGCGGACGGCGCGCCGGCGGCGGCCGAGGTCCGGAGAGCCTTGCGCCGCGGCGCGGCGTTCGTGCTCGCTCTGCCGGCCGCGGGCGAGTACCGAGTCCTGATCGATCCCGTCGTCGCCGCGCCGGTCGAGCTCGGCCGCGTCGCGTTCGACGGCGGGCCGCGCGACCTCGGGACCCTCCGGTTCTCACGCGGCTCGACGCTGCGCGTGCACGCGACCGCGCCGCCGCCCTTCGCCGCGCCGCTCGTGCATGCGCGAGCGATCCGGCTCGACGGCATCGCCTACGAACGCGCCTCCTCCATCGCGCAGGCCGTGGCCGCGCCGGGCGAGCCGGAGATCCGCGCCCTCGGGCCCGGGCTCTTCCGCGTCACGCTCGCGACCGGATCGGGCTGGAACGACCGCGAGTGGAGCGGCGAGGTGCGCCTCGACGGCGAGCACGACGCCGAGCTCACGATCGACACCGAGTGACGACGGATCAGACGTCGGGCAGGGTCTGCTTGCGCCCGCGGTTCTGCTCCTGCAGCCATTTCATCAGCGGCTCGAAGTAGCGCAGCATCGGCTCGGCGGAGATCTCCTGGCCGAGCTTCTCCTTCATGAGCTGGCGCCAGTCGACCGTCGCGCCGGGAGCGAGGAGCAACCTCAGGAAGTCGCCGACCTCGCGGTGGCCGAAGTAGTTGGCGTCGTGCGGGTCCTCGTGCAGGATCTCGCGCGCGATGTGGTCGTGGATCTGCATCAGGATCACGTTGGCGAGCGAGTAGCTGTAGTACATCGCCGGCGTGTCGTTGATGTGGGTCTTGGTCGCGGCGTCGCAGAACTCCTCGCCACGCTGCGCCGGCGGGACGATGCCCTGGTACTTGGCGACGAGCTCCCACCAGCGCTGGTTCCACTGCTCCTTCGGCAGCTCCCTGGCGTAGAGCTCGTGCTCGAAGTGCGTCATCACGCCGGAGCTCCACGGCGTGAAGACGGCGTAGAAGAGCGCCTGCTGGTGCAGCATCTGGATCGGGTCGGGCTTCGAGTCCGACGCGGCCGGCGCCAGCCCGACCGCCTGGATGAAGCGGGGCTGCATCGCCGCGAGCCCGATCATCGTGCCGATCCCCTCGTGGAACGCGGGGTTGGCGCCGGTGCGCAGCACGAGCGGGATCTCGGGGCGCGAGTAGCTCAGGTAGTAGTAGATGTGGCCGAGCTCGTGGTGCGCCGTCTCGTACCACTCGCGGTTGTTCTCGACGCTCATCAGCGAGCGCACGTCGCGGTCGAGGTCCATGTGCCAGGCGCTCGCGTGCGTGTTCTTCTTGAAGCCGGCGTCGGCCGCGACCGGATAGAGCGACGACTTCTCCCAGAAGGTCGGCGGGAGCGGCGGGAAGCCGAGCGAGACGTAGAGCTTCTCGGCCTGCTTCACGACCCACTCGGGCGAGCGATCCTTGAGCGCGGCGTTGAGGTCGACGCCCGGCACGCTCATGAGCTCGTTCCAGTCCTGACTCCAGCGGTTCGGCAGCCAGTGGGCCGGGATCATGTCGGGCACCGGCTGGCCGTAGCGCTTCGCAAGCTCGTGACGCCAGTAGGTGTGGAGCTCGCGGTAGAGCGGCCGGAGCTCGCGCAGCGTCCTGTCGTTGAGCGCGATCATCTCCTCCGTCGTCATCCCGTAGGACGAGACCATGTAGGAGAAATAGTCGGGGTACCCGAGCGCGCGCACGGTCCCGTTGCGCAGCCGCTGCAGGTCGGCGAGCCCGCCCTTCAAGCCGCGGCCGACCTCCTTGCTCGCCTCCCACGCCGCCTGCCGCTTCTTGAGGTCGGTCTCCTTCTTCAGGAGCTCGTCGAGGTCGTTGGGCGTGACCTCCTTGCCGTCGAGGTGGAAGGAGTAGCCGAAGAGCTTCTCGACCTGCTTCGTCTCGGCGGCGATGCGCTGCGCGACCAGCTCCTTCGCCGTCGCCGGCTTGTCGCCCGCGTTGTAGAGCACCATCTCGAGCTGGCGCGCCGTCAGCGGCTCGAGCTCCTTCTTCTGCGCGAGCAGCCGCCGGCAGGTCTCGATCACCTCGACGCTGCCGGTGAACGCGGCGAGCGCCGCTTTCGAGGAGTCGTTGCGCCTGGCGTTGCTGTCGTCGCCCTCGACGATGTGGGTGTTCGTGAGCCACTCGGCCTCGCTCGCCGCGGCGTAGAGCTTCTGGTAGCCGGCGTCGTAGCGCTTCAGGAACGCGCGCGCCTCCTGCTCGGCCCGCGGCCACGCGGCGCTCGCGGCTTCCGCGCGGCGCTCGTTCTCGCGGGCCTCGACACTGCCGCACGCGACGAGGCTGACCATCCACGCGAGCAGCGCGAAGATCGCGATCAGGAGCGAGACGTTGCGGACGGTCGCCCAGTCGGTCGGCTTGCCGGGCAGGGCGGCGGGCGCCGGCGCGTGGCCGTGCGCGGCGTGACCGTGATCGTCGTGCGTGCTCATCGGGCAGGCTCCGCTTGGAGACGAGAGGCGGCGGAGTTTAGTCTCGCCCCGTCCCGGGGTCGCCCGTGCACCCGTCGGAGAGGATCGGGTCGATGCGTTCGATCGCCGCGCTTCTCGCGAGCCTTGGAGCGTTCGGGTCCGCCGCGGCTCCTCCGCAGACGGTGCCGAAGGACGAGGAGCTGAAGCAGTACCGCAAGCAGCTCGAGCCAGGCTCGAACGTCGAGCGCCGCCTCGTGGCGATGAAGAACGTCGCCTTCTACGACGCGATCCCGACCACGAAGCTCCTGGTCGAGTCGCTCGCGGCCACGCTGAAGAAGCTCGACGAGCTCGCGGCGAAGCGCGCCGACAACGACCTCAAGATCGAGCGGATCCTGAAAGGCCAGATCGAGAAGGGCGGGAAGGACGCGAAGCCGAACTACGCCGGCGTCGAGGAGCTCCAGGCGATCCAGAAGGGGGTCGGCGCGCAGATCACCGCCGAGGAGCGCGCCGTCCACGGCTACGTCGAGGCGCTCGGGTCGCTGAAGCACGACGGCTCGCTCGACTTCCTGATGGGGCAGAAACCGAAGAAGCCGCCGCGCCTCCAGGCCACGCTGATCGAGTCGATGGGCCGCATCGAGGACGGCCGGATCGCCGAGCACCTGATCGGCCTCCTGAACGACGAGAGCTTCGACGTGCGCACGACCGCGGCCGCGGCGCTGCTGAAGCAGAAGCCGGAGTTCGTGCCGGCCGAGGCGTTCGCGCCGCTCCTGCGCGGGAGCGAGTGGCAGGAGCGGTCCCTGGCGATCGACGCGCTGGCACGGCTCGGGAGCCGCGACGCGGTCGAGCTGCTCGTGAACCAGACGACGCGCGAGGAGGGGCGGATGCTCGCCGACCTCTGCGGCCGGCTCGAGCAGCTCACGAACCAGAAGCTCGGGAAGACGCCGGCCGCCTGGGTCGACTGGTGGCAGAGGGCGAAGGGCGGCTTCGAGTCGCGCGGCATCGACATCTCGCAGCCGGCGCAGGTGATCAAGGAGACCGGCCGCTACGGCAACTTCTTCAAGGTGAAGTTCGACTCGCTGCGCGTCGTCTACGTGATCGACATCTCCGGCTCGATGCTCGCGGCCGTCGACGACTTCGAGGATCTCCATCCCGCGCCGGGCAAGTCGCGCATCGATCTCGCGCGCCGCGAGGTGAAGGCGTCGCTCAACGCTCTGCCGCCCGAGTCGTCGTTCAACCTGATCGCCTACAGCGACGTCGTGCTCCCATGGAACGACCGCAACGTGCCGGCGACGGCGGAGAACAAGAAAGGCGCGTTCGAGTGGCTCGACGGGCTGGCTGCCGTCGGGCAGACCAACATCTTCGACGCGCTCGACACCGCCTTTCACCTCGCGCCGCATTCGACGAAGGACCACTACTACGCGACGACCGGCGACACGATCCTCTTCCTGAGCGACGGCGGCCCGACCTGCGGCCGCACGACCGACTGCGACGAGATCCGCCGCCAGGTGCGGGAGTGGAACGAGACGCGGCGGATCACGATCCACACCGTCGGGATCGGGAAGCAGACGGTGCGGCTCTTCCTCGAGGCGCTCGCCAAGGAGAGCGGCGGGCAGAGCACGTTCATCGAAAAGTGAAGCGCGCCTGACAGTCGCTCGCGGCGCCGGTCTCCCGTGCGCCGGCGTCCTGCGGTAAAACGACCGCCCGTCCACGTCCGTCCGAAATGGAGAAACGAACATGTCGCGCAACGGGTCGGTCCTCGCGTTCGTCGCCGCGTTCGTCGCGGCCGGCGAAGCGAGCGCGCAGAGCAAGGTCAAGGTCGGAGACCATCCGACCTACTCGTTTCAGAAGCCGCTCGTGAACGGGGAAGGCGTGACGAGCCTCGCCGATCTGCAGGGACGGCCGGTCGTCGTGGAGTTCTGGGGCACGACCTGACCGGGGTGCATTTCGTCGTCCGTGCCGGCGACGATGAAGCTGAAGGAGCAGTACGGAGACGACCTCGGCGTGCTCATGCTCGAGTCGCAGGCCGCCACGCCGCAGAAGATGGAGTCCTTCGCGCTCGGAAAACAGTGGCTCGGCGTCGGAGGGATCTGGACGACTGAGCACCCGTTCGAGTTCGAGGGCGGCGGGCTGCCGCACACGGTGGTGCTCGGGATCAACGGCGAGGTGCTCTTCGACGGACGCCCGACCTCGGCGATCGAGCAGATCGTCGCTGACCAGATCAAGCTCGCCAAGAAGGGCCCGAAGGATCTCTCGCCGTCCTGCGCCAAGGCGTGGGTCGACTTCGAGAAGGGCAGCTACGCGGCCGCCGTCAACGCGCTCGAAGCGGTGGCGGACGGGCCGGAGAAGGAGCCCGCGAGCAAGCTCGCCGCGAAGCTCGCGGCGCGCGCGAAGGCGAAAGTGGCCCGGCTCGACTGGCTGATCGAGAACGCCGAGTTCGACCAGGCCGACAAGCTCGCGCCGCTGCTCACGAAGGGCCTCGCCGGCAACGCGGCGCTCGAGCCCAAGGTGAAGGAGCTCGTCGAGAAGCTCGGCTCCAAGGAGATGGCGGGCGAGCGCGAGGCCGCCAAGGCGCTCGATCGTGTCGAGAAGAAGATCGCCAAGGACGGCTTCGACGCCGCCGCGCTCAAGCAGCTCACGGGCGTGAGCGAGAAGTTCGCCCAGACGCGCGCCGGCAAGCGCGCCGCGCACCTCGTGCAGGTGGTCGGGGGCTAGTGTCCTGATCCCGAAGTTCGCAGGCAGAAGCGGCGGCGAGAGGAACGGTGGTCCAAGCGAGACGGAGGGCGGGGTCCGTGTGGCGCGAGCGGGCTCGAGGAGGCGTCGTCCAATCGCGCTCGGCGTCTCTCGACCGTCCTCGACGCCGACGAATCTCCCCGTGCGACACACAGGATCTGTCTTCCGCCCCTCTCTCGACCGCTCTCCGGCGGACGACGGATCTGAACAACGGTCCCTGAGACCTCGGTCCATGATCTCCCTCCTTGTACCGGAGGGAGACTCGAGCTCCTTTCAACGAACTTCAGGATCGGGACACTAGCCGCCGTCCTCGTCCGACCGGTGCTTCAGCCACTCCTCGCGCGGGACTGACGCGCCGAGGAGCTGTTGCGCGTGTTTCAGCTTCTCGACGTAGATCGCGCCGCCGCCGCCCCACTTCGGGAGCTCGCGCTCGCCGATCAGCACCCACTTCGCCGCGTCGCGCACGTCGTCGTCGACGCGCGGGTCGAGGATGAAGTTGCCGGGCGAGACGACGAAGCCCTCGACGCGCCTGAGCCCCTCGTAGAAGAGGTCGATGTGCTCGTGGCACGCGAGCCCGGGATAGAGCGTGCAGCGGCCGTCGGCGCCCTCGGGATGGGGATCGTCCATCGCGTCCCACGGGATCTGGCCGACGGCGAGCACCGCGTTCTCGTTCACCCAGCGGACGAACTCCGGGTCGCGGAAGAGGCCGACCTTCGTGCGGTCGCACTGGCCGCAGGTGTCGTAGTGCAGCGAGAGCAGGATCGGGACGTTGCGCTCGCGCGCCTCGGTGAGCGCGTCGCGCCACGAGCGTGCCATTCTCAGCATCGCTGCGGACGCCTGCGGCAGCCCCGTGCCTTCGCGCACGACGCAGCGGAAGCCGACGGTGCGATCGGCCACCTCCATCGGCTGCATGCAGAGGTCGAAGGTCCGGAGGTTGAGCGGGCTCGGTGACGCCCAGCTCCCGCCGCGGATCATCACCGGCAGGTCGAATCCGCCACGCCGGCCGCCACCGTAGACGCGCTCGTAGACGTTGCCCGCCATGTCGAGCAGGCCGAAGCAGCTCTGGCCCGCGGGATAGGAGCCGACCGGGGTCGGCGTGTCGGGCCCCGTACGCCGGTAGTTGGCGCGAGACGCGTCGAGGCCGTCGTTGCCCCACGGGAAGGTGAGGCCGTCGGGACCCGACGCCGCCTTCTGCCATTCATCGACACGCGGCAGGTCGCCTCCGACCCAATGCGCGTAGGCGAGCGCGCCGAACCCCGTCACGCCGAGCGCCGGCAGCGCATCGCACCCCGCCTGCGGCCGCCACTTCCCGTCGACCTGCTCGAGCCCGTCGTCGACCGTGACGGCGAGCGGCCGGCCGCGCTCGTCTCCATTCGCGCCGAGCGAGTTCAGGAACGCCGCGAACTGCGCGTTCGTCACCTCGGTCTCGTCGATCCCGAAGGCCGCGACCTGCGTGGGCTCGAACTTCGGCTCTTCGGTCGCGCGCGGGAAGTACTCGTTCTGCCGGAACGGGCCGGCCGGGATCCAGACGACGCGCGCGTGGTCGCGCGGCCGCTCGAAGACTCTCATCCCGCGAGCGTTCACGCCGAGCGGCCGGTAGGCCGCCGCCCCCTCCTGCGGCGCGGCCCCTCCCGCAACGAATCCCACCACGAACGAAGCACAGAGCGGGAGCTGCGCGACCATCGGGAGACCTCCGACGTGAGACGCGCGCGATGCTACCATCGCCGCCCCGATCCTCGGGAAGGAGCGGTCGATGCCAGGCGAGCCGTTCATCCACGTCGCCTTCGTCGGCATCGTCGTGCAGGGCGCGAGCGCGCTGCTGCTCGCGCTCCTGTTCCTCGCGCTGCGCCGACTCGCGGCCGATCGCCCCTATCTGCGCGACTGGAGCGTCGCCTTCGCCGCGCTCGCGATCGCCATTGCCGCGCTCTTCGTGCGCTACCTGGCGAGCGAGAACTACCGGCCCGGGGCCAGCGACTTCGCCAACGCGCGCGCGCCGCTCACGCGAGCCCTCTACTTCCTCTACCAGGCCGGCAAGGTCGCCTTCTTCGCCGGCCTCCTCACCGGCGCCGCGCGCTTCGCGGGACGCAGGCTTCCGCTGCGCCACGCGGCGATCGCGGCGCTGGTCGTCGCGTACGCGGCGGTCTCCGTGCTGGCGAACGACGACCTCGAAACGATCGTCGCGTGGCAGACGCCCGCCGCGATCGCGACGTCCGCGGCCGCCGCGCTCCTGCTCCTCCGCGCGCCGCTCGAGCGGCGCTCCCTCGGCACGCGGCTCACCGCGGCCACCTGCCTGCTCCTCGCGCTCTTGTGGACGGCGTACGCCGACGCCTTCGGAAGCTCGCCATCGTCCGACCACGTGCTCGGCCGGATCCTGAACGCGATCCGGAGCCACAACTCGTTCATCGACGTCGTGCTGCAGAGCGTGCTCGGTCTCGGCATGGTGATCACGCTGTTCCAGGATCTCGAGCGCGAGGCCGACGCCGCTCGCGCCGAGCGCGCCCGGCTGGAACGCCGTCTCGCCGAGTCGCACCACCTCGAGTCGCTCGGCGTCCTCGTCTCCGCCGTCGCACACGAGCTCAACAATCCGCTGACCGCGATCCTCGGCTTCAGCGAGGAGCTCGCCCGGGAACCGGAGCGGGACGGCGAATCGGCGGCGGCAGTACGCGTGATCCACGAGCAGTCGCTGCGCTGCCGTTCGATCGTGACCGATCTGCTCGCCTTCTCGCGGCCGCGGCGGCGGGCGCGGGCGCGGATCGCGCCGGGAGAACTGGTCGAGCGCGTGGTGCGCGGCTTCGTGCCGGCGCTGCGCCGTGCCCGCGTCGAGCTCTCCGTCGACGTGGAGCGCGGCCTGCCGGAGATCGACGCCGACGCCATCGCGATCGAGCAGGTGCTCGTCAACCTCGTCGACAACGCGATCGACGCCTCGCCCCAGGGCGGCGTGATCGGAGTGGCGGCGCGCCGCTGCGGCGAGGGATGCGAGCTGATCGTCGAGGACGAGGGCCCCGGAGTCGCTCCCGCGGTCGCGGAGCGTCTCTTCGAGCCCTTCTTCACCACGAAGGAGCCGGGCGAGGGGACGGGGCTCGGTCTCGCCGTCTCCCGGCGCATCGTGACCTCGCACGGCGGAACGATCCGCGTCGAGGGCCGCCGCGACGGCCGGCGCGGCGCGCGCTTCTGCGTCGTGCTGCCGGCGGCGGTCGAAGTCCGGCCGGCTCCGACGCCCGGCGTCGATCGGACACCGACGACGACGACGCGTGCGCGCGCTGCCGCGCCGCCGCGGATCCTCGTCGTCGACGACGAGGCGCCCGTGCGCGCGCTCCTGCGCCGCCGGCTCACGCAGCAGGGCTTCGGCGTCGTCGAGGCGCAGGACGGCGGCGACGCGCTCGACCAGGTCCGCCGCTCGGAGGTGCCGTTCGACGCCGTGATCACAGACTTGAAGATGCGCGGCGTCTCGGGCTACGCGCTCGTCGAGCAGCTGTCGAGGGAGGCGCCGTCGCTCGCGCGCCGGACCGTCGTCATCACCGGCGACCTGCTCGCGCCCGAGGTCGCCCGCTTCGCCGCGGAGAGCGGCTGCGAGCTCTTCGAGAAGCCGCTCGACCTCGAGCGTCTCGTCGGCCGCGTCGCGTTGCTGGCGGGCGTCGAGATCTCCCGATCGGTCGCCGGTCCGGCGTGACGGGCGTCACTCTCCCGGATTCGGCGTGAGCGTGACCGGCGAGAGCGTCACGGGCGCCTCGCCCGGCCGCGCGCGGCCGAAGTGGACCCACTCGTCGTCGACGAGCGCGTTCGCCAGGTAGTCGACCTCCTCGAGGCCGCCGAGCTCGAAGGCGCCGTCGGCGTCGGTCGTGACCGACTCGTCGATGAAGAGTGCCGACCTGAAGTGCTGGAAGTCGGGGACGAAATCGATCGTGGCGCCGGCGAGCGGCCGGCCCGCCGCGTCGAGCGCGCGGCCGCGCAGCTCGAGCCCGGGCTCGAGCTTCAGGTCGCGGCGCGCCGCCTCGCCGTCGGCGGGAAAGAGGAACGGCGGCGAGCGGCCGATCCCGCCGCGCGTTCGAGCGCAGAGCGCGACCGGAACGGTCGAGAGCGCCACCTCGATCGCCGACCCCGACGAGTCGGACTCCATGCCGATCTGCACGACGTAGCGCCCCTTGCCGTCGCACTCGCTGCTGAACCCGCCGAGCACCACCAGACCGTCCCTCGTGGCGACCGGGATCTGGATCGTCGCTCCGCGTACCGACGCGCCAGCTGCGTCGGTCACGCGGCCCGCGACGATCCGGCCCTTCGCCGCGACAGTGCCGAGGTCGAGGAGCGTTCCGCCCTCGAGCTCCTGCTCGTCGCCGAAGACGACGTTCCGCTCGCCGCTGAAGACCGTCAGCGTCCGCTCGATCACGAGCTCGTCGCCGAGCACGACGCCCCAGAGGAGGCGGCCGGGCGGCAGCGGCTCGGCGCGGAAGCGGCCGTCGAGCCCGACGGGAAAGCGGAGCACGCGCCGATCGTCGTAAGTGCGGACGACGACGAGCAGCTCGAAGCCGAGCTCGAGGAGGTCGCGCGGCAGCCCGACCGTGCCCGTGATCGCCGCCGGCGCGGCGAGCGGGATCCTGCCCAGGTCGAGATCGGGCGTCTCCCAGTCGCAGGCGATGTGCTCCTGCCAGAGCGCGCCGCCGCCCGCCTCGAGCACGAGGTCGATCCCGTTGCAGGCGGGGAAGGCGGCGTCGAAGGCGCCGTCGGCGGCGACCGGCGCGATGACCGGCTCGCTCTCCGGCGCGCTCTCGCGCCCGGCCGCCGGGATCGCCACCACGCGGGCCTCGCGCGCGGCGCCGTGGTCGTTGAGCCAAGGCGGCGGCCACGGCGAGAACCAGCCGTGAGCGTGGACGATGCGCTCGAGCACGAACTCGACGTTCGTCCGATCGGCGCCGGCCGAGACGTCGAACGGAAACCAGCCGTCCGACGCGAACCCCGCCGCGCGCGCCCGCAGCTCCGCGATGCCGGGCGCGATGCCCACGAAGCGAAACGCGCCTTTCTCGTCCGTCCGGGTGGCGAGGCCGAAGAGAGCGGTGCGGCGCTCGCCGAGGAAGCTCAAGAGCTCGACGTCGGCCTGCGCGACCGGCTTGCCGGAGCCGCGCTCGACGCAGCGGCCGGCGAAGAGGGCGCGCCACTGCAGCGCGACGTCGACCCGCCGGCTCGAGCCGTCGCACGAGGCCGAGCCGGCGCCGACCCCCTCCTTCACCGCCGCGAGGACGTTCGACCAGCGCGAGGCGCTCATCGAGTTCCAGCTGTTCTGCTCGACGTCGAGACGGAAGCAGCCCTGCGCGTCGCTCACGCCGACCGGCACACCGTTGTGGAAGAGCTTCGCGCCGGGACAGGGCTCGAGGTCGAAGCCGGTGACGACGCCGACGAGGAGCGCGCGGCCGCTCGCCTCGAGCATGCGCAGCGCCGCCGGCGCCGGAAGATCGAAGGGGTCGCCCTTCTCGACGGTGCGCGTCGCCGCCTCGTCGGAGCCGACGTCGAGCTCCGGCGGGCGCGGCCGGGCCGCATCGTCCGTGGCGACCGCCGTCTCCCCGATCGCGGAAGCTGCGACCTTCGAGCCCGCCGGCGGCGGAACGTCCCCCGTGGCGTTCTCGGCGAGAAACCGCCATGCGAGCCAGCCGCCGCCGCCAACCACCGGCAGGAGGAGCGCGAGCAGCGCGGCGCGGCGCACGTTCAGCGGCCCGCCGCGTTACCCAGCAGGGGCACGTGGTCGATCGCCTCGCGAAGCAACAGGCGCAGCGGCGCCGTCTGCGTAGTCACGACTCCGAACCGGAACTCCTCGCCGTCGCGCCGTCGCGCGACGAACCGGTAGCTCGCATCGTCGAGCCCCTGGAACGCGAAGGAGCCGTCGGCCTCGGTCACGTCGAGGATCCCGTATTCGTCGCCGCTCACCCGTTCGATCTCGATCACGGCGCCGACGAGCGGCGTGCCATCGAGATCGACGATCGTTCCCGCGAGCGCGCGGCCCGCCGGCATGACGAGGTCCTCGCGCCTTGCGGCGTGCGCGCCGGGAAACGTGACGGGCACGAGCTGCGGCCCGCGGCCGCGTGCGGTGACGCGGGCGAAGAGCTTCATGCGCGCGAGCTCGCGGAGGATCGCGAAGTCGATCTGCCGCCGCTGCTCCTCCTCCTTGAAGGGGTCCAGTCTTTCGGCGAGGCAGTAGCGGCCGTCGACGTCCGTCCGCGACTCCGAGCCGGCGTCGTACTCCGCGTTGGGATGGACGATCTTCAACGAGACGTGCGCGAATGCGATCGGAGCTCCCGTCTCGTCGACCACCCGGCCGCACAAGACACCCATCGAAGGCGCGCAGGTCCCGAGGTCGATCGTCGTTCCCGCCTCGAGCGCGATCATTTCGGCGCTGCGCCCGAAACCGGCCGGCTTCGTGTCAAAGATCTCGACGCCGCCTCGTCCGATCGAGAACTGGACCACGCCGGCCGGGAACGGTCCGACGCGAAAGCTCCCGTCGCTGCCGAGCGGCCGGCCGAACTCGATCTCGCCGGCTCCGGCGCAGTGCTTCCCGTGGATCTCGAACCCGAGCTCCGCGACCTCGGGCGGCACGTCGAGCCGACCGACGATCATGGCGGCCGGCTCGAGCTGGACACGGCCGAGTTCGATCACGCCTCCCTCGTCGCTCGCGTCGAGCGCGTCCGACCAGTACGCCTCGTCGCCGCGCGCGAGGGCCATGCGAATCTCTTCCAGGCCCGGCGCCTCGATCGCGAAGCGGCCCGACTCTTCGACCTTCGCCGCCGCGCCGCGCTGGTCGAACTTGCGGTTGCGCGGCTCCACGGTCCAGGCGCGCACCTCCGCCTTCTCCGGCTGCTCGATCCAGGGCGGCGGCCAGGGATCGAACCAGCCGCGCACGGTGCAGGCGGGCGCGAGCAGGAGGTCGATCGCGGTCAGCCTGCCGTTCTCGGCGGCGAGCTGGGAGCGGAAGCCGTTCGTCGTGAAGCCCGGCGCGTGCGCCCGCAGCTCGAAGGAGCCGACCGGCACCTGCCCGATCGAGTAGGAGCCGTCGTCCTTCGACTTCGCCACCGCCGCGAACGCGAACTGGCGTTCGTTGGCGAAGCCGCTGCGCGCGAGCAGCTCGACGGTCGCGCCGGCGATGAAGCGGCCGTGGTCGCGCTCGACGGTCCGGCCGCGCACGAGCGCGCCGGGCTCGAGCACGAGGTCGATCCGCCGCGTCGGCCCTTCGAGCCGCACGCTGGCGACACCGACGCCTTCCTTCAGCGCGGCGAGCGTGCCCGCCTCGCTCCCGTCCGCGAGCACGTCGTGCACGACCTCGATCCGGTACGCGCCCGCGCCGTCGGTCGTCGCCGCCGGCTCGCCGTCGTGGAAGATTCGGGCGCCGGGACAGGGCTTGCCGTCCGGCGCGCGGACGACGCCGAAGAAGGTCGCGCGTCCTGATTGCTCGCGGCGTCGCGCCTCGCTCGCCGAGATCGGCGCGAGCCGATCTTCCCGGACGATCTCGCGCACGGCGAGCGCGTCCGGTCGATCGATCGATCCGTCCTCGCGCCCGACCGACGCCTCGGCCGACTCCGCCGCCACCGGCTCGCCGAGCCTCGGCTCCCTCGCGCTCGCCGTGTCGAGCCGCGGCGCGCCGCCGTCGACGATGAGCTCGAAGGCGAGCACGCCGAGTCCCGCGACCCCGGCCGCGAGCAGGACCATCGGCAGCCAGATTCGCCGCGCGAGACTCATCTCGATTCCCGGAGGAAGTCCGACCAGGAAGTTAGACGTCGAGGAGGCCTTCGTAACCGGGCTCGATCCCGGAGTCGAGCCGGAGGGCCGCGCCGGCCGATGGTCTCCCGCGGCAAGAGGAGGCCCATGTGGTCGAGCTCGAGAAGGAAAGGCCGGCAGCGGCGCGCACGATCTGGCGGTGCGCCCGACACCGCGACGTCGACGCGCTCTATCGCTGCGGTCGCTGCAAGGCGCTCTGGTGCTCGAGCTGCGTGAGGCAGGGCGACGAGCGCGGCGTGCGCTGGTTCGGCTGTGCCTGCGGCGGTCGCTGCGCGCCGATCGAGTTCGACGCTCCCGTGCCTTCGCTCGCGACGACCGAGCGCGAGCTCACCGGTGCCTTCTCCTATCCGTTCTGCGGCGAGGGACGCTTCCTGCTCGCGCTCGGGACCGTCTTCTACTGGGTCTTCGACTTCTGGCTCGGCAACCAGCTTCGCGCGCTGCTCGGGATCGTCGCGGGGGCGGGGTCGGGCCAGCCGGCGCCGGCCGTGACCACGTTCGATTACCTTCGGATCGGCGGCGGTTGCGCGGCGCTCGTGCTGGTCCTCGCCCTCTTCGGCTACCAGCTCTCGTGGCTGATGCGCGTCGTGCGCGAGAGCGCGAAGGGGCGCGACGAGCTGCCCGGCTTCCCCGAATACGTGACCTTCGCCGACTCGGTCTTCGTGCCGCTCGCGCAGGGGCTCGCGCTGGTCGGGGTGACGCTCGGACCGGGACTCGTGCTGCTCAAGTTCGGCGGCATCGGCGTCGTGCTCGGTGTCCTCGCGCTCGCCGCAGGTGCGGCGGTGCTGCCGATGGCGCTGCTCGCGGTGGCGATCGCCGACTCGCTCGAAGGGCTCGACGCGAAGCGCATCCTGCGCTCGATCCCGCGGATCGGGGCGCCCTACGGCTTCGCGGCGGCGCTCTTCGCCGCGGTCATCGCGCTGCTCTTCGTCGGCGCCTGGCTGCTCGAGTGGATCCCGTTCCTCGGGCCGATCGCGCGCGCGTTCCTGATCCTCTACCTCTCGGCGGTGGCGGGACGCGTGCTCGGCCTCGTCTACGCGCGCAACGAGAAGCGACTCGGCTGGTATTGATCAGAGCGTCCAGCCCTTGCGGTACTCCCGCTTCATGAACGCGTCGGCTCCCGCGTCTCCGGTCGTCCCTTTCGCCGGATCCCACCCGAGCTTCTTCCCCGACTTGTAGGCGACCGCGCCGAGCAGCACCGCCTCGGTCAGCGGCCCGGCGTAGTCGAACCGGCAGAGCGCCGGCACGCCGCCCTTCACCGCGGCGATCCACTCCTGGTAGTGGCCGGGCGAATCGGGGATCGACGGCGCCGGCGGCACGAAGCCGGCGAACTCCTTCTCGGGCAGCAGCGCGTAGCGATCGTAGTCGGCGAGCAGCAGCCCCTTGGCTCCGACGAAGAGCGTCCCGTTCCCCCACGTCGGCAGCAGCCCATCGGCGAAATGGTGCGGCCGCTTGTCGCCGTGGTACCAGGTGAGCGGGACGCTGGCCTCGGCGAGCGCCGCGGCGCCGGCATGTCGTTGCATCGAGTACTTCACGATCAGCCACGGCGGGCACGACTCGTGATGGAGCGGCGGTCCCTCGGCCTCGATCGAAGTCGGATGGCTCAGGTCGAGCGCCCAGAACGGCAGGTCCATGTGGTGGCACGCCATGTCGCCGAGCGTGCCGTTGCCGAAGTCCCACCAGCCGCGCCAGTGGAACGGGACGTACTTCTCGCTGTAGGGGCGCTCCGGCGCGGGGCCGAGCCAGAGGTCCCAGTCGAGGGTCGCGGGCACCGGCGGCGTCTCGGTCGGACGATCGCCGCCGCCGTAGCCGCCGCCGACCCAGACGTGGACCTCGGTCACCGTGCCGATGGCGCCGCTTTGCACGAGCTCGACGACGCGACGGTAGTTCGGGTTCGCGTGGATCTGCGTGCCCATCTGCGTCGCCAGCTTCCTCTCGCGGGCGAGCTCCACGACGGTTCGCGTCTCGTGGATCGAGTGGGCGAGCGGCTTTTCGCAGTAGACGTGAAGCCCCGCGCGCAGCGCCATCGCCGATGCCGGCGCGTGGAGGTGGTCGGGCGTGCTGACGACCACTCCGTCGAGCGCGTGCGCGCCCGCCATCTCCTCGATCATCTTGCGGAAGTCTCGGAACTGCTTCGCCTGCGGGAAGCGGGCGGCCGCGGCCGCGAGGTAGCTCGAGTCGACGTCGCAGAGCGCGACGGTCTCCACGGATGTGATGGGGGCGACGCCGTTCAGGTTGTCGGCACCGCGGTTGGCGACGCCGACGATGGCGAGGCGCAGCTTGTCGTTGGCCGGCCAGCCGCGAGCGATGCCGGCATGGCGACCGATCACGAAGCTCGGGAACGCAGTCGACCGTGCAAGTCCGGCAATCCCGGCGAGCGCCCCGGCACCTCGGCGCAGGAAGTCGCGGCGATTCGTGCGAGCCGGCATGGACTCCTCCCGATCGATCCCTCGACGACGACGAGGGATCAAGCCTATCGTCGCCGACGCTTCACGGGCCGGCCGGACCATCGCAACACAGGATCGCTGGAGAGACACCGATGAGTTTCGGCCGCGCTGCGCGTGCGCTCCTGCTCCTGCCGGCGCTCGTGGCGGCGATCGCCGTCGGCGCCGCGGCCCAGACGCTCGGAGAGGGCGGACCGAGCGCCGGCCGCGTGATCTGGCTCAGGCCCGACAAGCTCGTGACGCGCGGCGTGAGCGACCTCGTCGGCTTCTGGGGCGACTCAAGCGGCCACGGCAACCACGTCTACGCGCTGAACGCGGAGGCGAAGCCGCAGTGGCTCGAAGCCGGACTGAACGGCCGCAACGCGCTCCAGTTCGACGGCAACGACTACCTCGCGGGCGGCGGCATGCCGACGCGGAGCTACACGAAAGCAGCCGTCGTCGTGCTCGACGACCTCTCCTACGTCAACAACGTCGTGTCGAGCGCGTCGCACCACGCGCTCTACTTCGGCGGATCGCCCTATGCCCGGCTCTTCCACTCGGGCGACTTCGTCACGAGCAGCGTCGCGGTGACGGCGGGCGTCCCGTTCGTCGTCATCGGGACCTACGACTCGGTCACGAACGTCGGCGTGCTCTACGTCGACGGTCAGGAAGTCGGGCGCGCGACGGCGAGCTCCGACAACTGGGACTCCTCGCTGCAGATCGGAGCGTTCGCCTACTGGTACTTCATGAAGGGGACGGTGGGCGAGGTGATCGTCTGGAACCGGGTGCTCACCCCGAGCGACCTCACCTGGGTGAACGGCTACCTGCGAGGCCGCTACTTCCCTGGCAACGTCGCCGCCGTCGATTGGAGCGCGCTGCCGCGGCCCGGCCAGCTCTTCCAGCGCGACGCGAGCGACACGGCGTCGCTCGACGTGAACGGAACGGTGACCTCGCCCGGCTTCACCGACGTCGAGGTCGAGGTCACGCGCGACGGAGCGCCCTGGTTCTCGCAGAAGAGCCCGCTCGTCTATTCGGGATCGACCGCGAGCTTCGCCTTCTCCACGAGCCTCTTCGCCGGGACGTTCGACTACGAGCTGAGCGCGTGGGCCTGGGCCGGCGCGGAGCGCCAGCTCGTCGCGCGCGTCCCCAATCTCGCCGTGGGCGACGTCTGGATCATCAACGGCCAGAGCAACGCGCAGGCGTCGGACTACTGGGGCGAGGGGCTCGCGAATGCATCGCAGAGCCATTGGATCCGCTCGTTCGGGACGGCGTCGATCTGGGGCACGACCGAGTTCGATCTCCACTGGGATCATGCCGACGGCCAGAACTGGCTCGGCCATGCGTCGGTCGGGCAGTGGGGACTTCGCTTGGCCGAGATCCTGCTGAAGCGCGAGCAGGTCCCGATCGCGATCCTGAACGGCGCCGTCGGCGGCACGTCGATCACGCTGCACCAGCGCAACGACGGCAACCCGGTCGACCTCTCGACGATCTACGGCCGGCTGCTGCGGCGCGCGATCGAGGCCGGCGTCACCGACCGGGTGAAGGCGATCCTCTGGTACCAGGGCGAGTCGGACAGCGGCAACGCGGCGGTCTGGTACGCCGACTGGCTGGCGCTGCGCACGGACTGGCTCGTCGACTATCCGGCGGTGCAGAAGCTCTACGTCGTGCAGATCCGCAGCGACTGCGGTTACGGCGGGCAGGACGTCCAGGAGATCCAGCGTCAGCTGCCGGCTCTCTTCTCGGACACCTGCCTGATGTCCGCGACCGCGCTCGTCGCCCACGACGGCTGCCATTTCCTCTACGCCGGCTACCGGCAGCTCGGCGACCAGCTCGCGCGCCTGATTCGGCGCGACTTCCACGGCTCGACCGACACCTACGAGATCGACCCGCCCAACCTCGCGTCGGCGCAGTGGGTCGCCGGCTCGAGCCAGAAGAAGGTCCGACTGACGATGGTCGATCCCAACGACCGGCTCGTCGTCGACGCGGGCGCCGAGGCCAATTTCGTCCTTTCCGACGGCACCGCCGTGACCGGCGCGACCACCAGCGGCAACACCGTGACCCTCACGCTCGCCGCCTCGAGCAGCGCCGCCACCATCAGCTACCGCGGCCACCCCTTCGACGGCCCGTGGTTCCGGAACGTCCGCGGCGTCGGCGCGCTCTGCTTCGAAGAGGTGGCGATCCAATAGGCGCGCGGCCGGAGATTGACGTGCGACGCGGTTCCGGCGCTCTTCTGCCGCTCGCGTCGCTGTTCGCGGCGGCGTGCGCGAGCGCGGCGACTCCGCGGCTCGAGATCCCGCGCTGCACGGACTCCGTCGTCGTCGACGGCATTCTCGACGAGCCATGTCATCGGCAAGCGCCGACGCTCGAACGGTTCGTCGTCGCCCGCGAGCCCGGCCGCGCCGCGCCGGCGACGAAGGCGTGGCTCTCGTGGAGCGAGGAGCGGCTCGTCCTCGCCTTCGAGTGCGAGGACGCCGACCTCGTCGCCGCGCCGGAGTCGGGCCGCGAGCACGACGTCGACGGCCAGGACCGCGTCGAGTTGTTCTTGTGGTCGGGCCGCGCCGACGACTCCTACGCCTGCATCGAGGTCGGCGCGCGCGGCGCCGTCCACGACTACCGGGCGCGCTTCTACCGGCGCTTCGACGACGCGTGGAAGCCGGCCGGCTTCGACCACGCCGTGACGATCACCGCGACGGGCTACCGCGTCGAGGCCTCGCTCTCGCGCGCCGCGCTGGCCGAGCTCGGCTTCGATCTCGCGCCCGGCGCGACCTTTCGCGCCGGTCTCTTCCGCGCCGACTTCCGCTCAGGCGCCCCCGACTCGCCGACCTGGATCACCTGGATCGACGCCGGGCTGCCGCAACCTGACTTCCACGTCGCAGAGTCGTTCGGCGAGGTCGTGCTCGCGGGCGGCATCCGTTCCGCGCCGCAGAGCGGCCTCAGATGAACTCCACGTGATCGACCATCTGTCCTGCGTCGAGCGCCTGAGCGATCAGCACAAGGCTTCGAATCAATTCGCCGACCGGCCGGCCGTGCGGGGAGTAGACGATTCCTGCGTGCGGATGGCCCTCCGCGTGAAGCCGAAGGAAGTCGGCTTCGTGGGTCACGATGACTCTTGATTCCGCTCGGGCTCACCGCAGGTGTTCCGCGTCGGAGAGCCCCATCGAATCCGCCTCCGGCACGCTTTGGACGTCGATGCCTCTCTGGCGGAGGCCGAGCACGACGGACTTCGCGACGTGCTCGTCGGTGAAGTACCTAACCTCGCCCGCCATCCACGTTCCCTGGCAGCTTGGACGGGTGCTTCGAGCGAAGTTGCCGGATCAACTCCTCCCCTCGCCCGATCGACTGATCGATCTCCTCCCGATGGTCGAAGTACCAGGCAAGCGCCGCGTGGACATCCGCCAATGTGAGCCCGTACTCGGAAGCGATCTCGTCCGGCGACCTGCCGAGCTTCTCGTGCAGCACCACGATGTCCTGCACTGTGATGCGGTGACCCGACACACGGGGCTTCCCGCCAGCAACGGCAGGCGTGATCTCGATGTGCTGATCGATGGTCCGGTGCGTCATGTCATCGGCTCCGCGAGCGAGCGATCTTATCGTCGGCGGCGACCTCTCGGCTGGCATGGCGCGTCGCCTAGCATCTGAACCGGTTCCGTCGCGGCCGGGGACTCCTTGGCGTGAGTGAACGGACGAACGACGGAATGTACGGGCCGCGCGATCCGGAGGCGCTGCTCGAGCACGACGACTTCCTGCGCGCGCTCGCGAGGAGCCTCGTGGCCGACGACGCGCGCGCGAGCGACGTCGTGCAGCAAGCGTACGTGGCGGCGCTGACCGATCGAGCGGGCGGGCCGCAGCGGTCGGGGTCGCTCCGCGCCTGGCTCGCGTCGGTCGTGCGCCACGTCGCGGGGAAGCTGCGTCGCGCCGAGACGCGGCGCGCGGCGCACGAGCGGGCGGCCGCGAAGCCCGAAGCGCTGCCGTCCGTCGCCGACGTCGTCGCCCGCGAGCAGGCGCGCCGCCGCGTGGTCGAGGCGGTGCTACGGCTCGAGGAACCGACGCGCACGACGATGTTGCTGCGCTACTTCGATCGCCTCCCGCCGCGCGCGATCGCGAAGAAGCTCGGCGTGCCGGTCGAGACCGTGCGCACGCGGATCAAGCGCGCGCTCGAGCGGCTGCGCGGCGAGCTCGACCGAGACTACGGCGGAGAGGGCGGCGCCTCGACCGGCCGGAGCGCGTGGCTCGCGGCGCTCGTCCCGTTCACGAAGGCGGCGCCGCTCGGGCCGATCGCGGCGGCGACCTCGGCGACGACGGCGGCGGCGGTCACGATCGTCTCGGGAGTCCTCGTCATGTCGGCGAAGGCGAAGTTGATCTCGGCGGCAGGAGTCGTCGCGAGCGCGGCGCTCGCGTGGGTCTTCTTCCACGGGGACGCGGCGATCGACGCGTCGAACGCGCGGGCGGGCGCACCGGGTGGCTCGATGCAGACGCCGGCAGCCACGACGCTCGACCACGATGCCGCCGCGACGGCGGGCGCCGTCGACGCCACGCGCACCGCGGAAGAGCCGACGACGGTGGCCGCGCGGGATGCTGCGGCCGCCGCCGACCCACGCCTCGCCACGCTGGTCGTGAAGGCGAAATGGGGACGCGACGGCTCGCCTGCCGCGGACGTGATGCTCTCGCTCTACGTCTGGGGGCGGCCTGATCCGCACCAGTTCCTGTCGGAGGCTCGGACCGACGCGCGGGGCATCGCGCGTTTCGAGGAGATCGAGCCCGGCAGCGTGCTCGTCGTCGGCGATCGCTCCGGGGAAGCACGCGACGAGGTCGCGGCTGGGAAGACCACCGAGCTCGAGCTCACCCTCGCGAACGGCGTCGACGTCGAGGGCGAAGTCGTCGACGCGAAGGGCCATCCCGTCGCCGACGCGGCGATCTGGCTCGCGTTCGACGGCGCCGGCTGGACCGACGGAAGTGTCGTCGCCCGAAGCGACGGTCACGGCCTCTTTGGCGTGGCGTCGGTCACCGGATCTCGGAACCTCGGCGCGCGGAAGGCGGGCTATGCGCCGTCGTCGCTGCAGGAGGTCCAGGGCAATCCCGGGACGACGGTCCACGTGAAGGTCGAGCTCGTCGAGCGCGGCGGACTCGTGCGCGGGCGCGTCGTCGGCCCCGACGGGATGCCGGTGCTCGGCGCGATCGTCCAGCTCGGCGACGAACGGAAGCTGGTCCGGAGCTCCGCCACGCCCACGATGTTCGCCCGCGTGCTTCGCACGAGGAGCGACGCCGACGGCCGCTTCGCCTTCGACGGCGCGATGACGGGCGAGCAGCCGCTCGCCGTGCGGTCGCGCGAGCTCGCGCCGTGGATCGGGCGGGTGACGGTGAACGCAGACGCGCCGTCCGACCTGCTCGTCGGTCTCCCGCGTGGCGCGACGCTCGAAGGCCTGATCGTCGACGGGGAACGGCAGCCCGTCGGCGGGGTGAACGTGACCGTCCAGGGTTCGTCCGAGCTCGCGACGACGGAGCGGCGGTCCGCGCCTGACGGCACGTATCGCTTCGAGCACGTGATGCCCGGAACGCTCGATGTTCGCGCCGAGCTCGAGGAAAAGAGCGGCCGGTCGCACGCGCAGCTCTCCTTCGTCGACGGCGAGACGACACGCTGGGACCCGGTGCTCTCGAGCGGCCTCGCGCTGCGAGGCCGCGTCGTCGACGAGGACGGCCGGCCGTTCTCGAAGTGCTGGATCGAGGCGACCGGGCCGGACGCCGGCTCGGCGAGCGGCTGGTTCATGCGCGGCGCGCAAGTCGCGGCCGACGGCCGCTTCGAGCTCGCTGGATGTCCCGCGACGGAGTTCTCGCTCGAGGTGCGCCCGCTCGAGGGCTGGTCCGACCTTGTCCGGCTTCCGCAAGTGCGCGCGTCCGACGAAGAGCTCGTCATCACGATCTCGAGCGACCGGCTCAGCTCGGTCTTCCTCGAGGGGGTCGTGGTCGGCGAGGACGACCGGCCGCTCGACAACGCGACGGTCGTCCCGTCGGAACACGGCGCGACGAGGGCGCGGTGCGTGACGGTCGACCCCGGGACCGGTCGATTCCGAGCCGGGCCCTACGCGCCGGGCGATTTCCTCGTGAGGGCGCTGGCCGCCGGGTACGCCGAGCGGTTCGTCGCGGCCGACGACGTCGTGAGGGACGAAACGCGCGAGCTCGGGACGATCCGGCTCGAGCGCGGCGCGGCGATCACGGTGCACGCGCACGACGAGTCGGGCAAGACGCCCGAAGGGCTCTCTCTCGTCGCGCGCGTCGCCGGCACCGAGAACTTCCCCCGTTTCGAGGTGACGCACGGCACGCTGCGGGTCGAGCGCGCGGCGCCCGGCGACTACGAGGTCTCGGCGTCGGCGCCCGGATTCGTGCCGGCGTTCCGGACCGCGACCGTCGAGAACGGCAAGCCGGCCGAGCTCGAGATCACGCTGCGCGCCGGCCGAATCGTCTCGGTCCGTGCGAGCTTCTCTCCGCTGCTGCGCGAGCTCCTCGCCAGCGAGGAGACCGGTCGGAAATCCTGCGCGTGGCTGCGCGACGCGAGCGGCGCGACGCTCTCGAAGCTGTGGATCGGCCGGCTCGGCGACGCGGTCGCGGGAACGCCGGACTCCCCGTGGACCTGCAAGCTGGCACTCCTCCCTGGCCGCCACACCCTCGAGCTCGTCGTCGACGGTGAGCCGACCGCGGCCGCGACGTTCGACGTCCCCGCTGCCAACCCGTCCGACGGATCCATCGACGCCGCCGCAAGCCCGACGATCGACGTCGCGCTCGAGTGAGGCGTGGTCCGGCCCGCGGCGAACTCGCGCAATCGTCTCGGCTGCTACTTGGCGCCGACCGGCAGCTTCTCGTCGAGGAACTTCTGCACCTCGGCCCACGCGGCGGCGGCCGACTTCGCGTCGTAGCGGCCGCCGGAGGGGTTGGCGAAGGCGTGGTCGGCGTCGAAATGATGAATGGCGTGGGTCACGTTCGCGGCGGTGAGGGCCTTGTCGAAGTCGGCGATGAGTTGCGGCGGGAAGGCCTTGTCCTTGTCGCCGAAGACGCCGAGGAGCGGCGCCTTCACCTTCTTGAGCTGCTCGGCGTCGGTGACCGGCTTGCCGTAGTACATGACCGCGGCGTCGAGGTCGGGGGCGTTGAGCGCGAGCTGGAGCGACATGCCGCCGCCGAAGCACCAGCCGATCGAGGCGCGCTTGCCCGCCTTCACGCGCGCGTCGTCCTTCAGGAACGCGAGGCCGGCGAGCAGCGTGGCGACCGCCTTCTTCTCGTCGACCGCCTGCATGAGCTTCATCGCCTCCTGCGGCTGCGCCGCGACCTGGCCGCCGTAGAGGTCGACCGCGAGCGCCGCGCGTCCGGTCGCCGTGAACCGGTCGGCCCAGTGCTTGATGTGGGAGTTGAGCCCCCACCACTCGTGGATCACGAGCACGGCCGGTGCGCCCGGCTTCCAGCCGTCGGGCAGAGCGAGGTAGCCCTTCGAGCCGCCGGCGAGATCGACCATCGTCCCTTTCGCTGGCGGCGCCTCTTCCGGCTTCAGCGTGTGGAGCCTGGCGAACTCCTCTTCCGAGAGGACGCCGGTGTTGCCGGCGGGAGCGGCCGGCGCGGCCGGCTTCTCCTGCGCGGACCCGAGCGCGACGGCGAGCAGCGCGACGACGATCGAGGAACTCATCGGCGGTTCTCCTTCTTCAGTGCCTTCATGGCCCGGCGGACCGGACGAATCGGCCGCGGCGGTTTACCATCCCGGCCCCTTCCCGCGCAGGATCGAGCTCTTGCTGCTCACGCTCCTCACCGCGTTCGCCACGTTCGTTGCACCGGCCGACGGCGGCCGCGTCACGGCGACGGCGCAGTGCCCGAAGGCGCCGGACGGCTTCGTCGTCGAGCTCGTGATGCAGCACCCGGAAGTGAAGTGGCCGTCGGCGGTGCACTGCCGCGCGGACGGGTCGCTGCTCGTGGCCGAGGACCCGATGGACATGCCGGGCCCGACCGATCAGCCGCTCGACCGGATCTGGCTCTTGCGCTTCGCGCCCGACGGCTCGTTCACGAAGACGCTCTTCGCCGAGCACCTCTTCGCGGTGATGGGCCTGCAGGAGATCGACGACGCGGTCTACGTGATGAACATGCCGCGCCTGACGGTGCTGCGCGACCGGGACGGCGACGGCGTCGCCGAGGAACGGCGCGAGCTCATCACCAACCTCGGCCCGCCCGCGCCCGGCTGGCCGGGCGGCTTCAATGACCACATCGTGAGCGGGCTGCGGCTCGGGATGGACGGCTTCCTCTACGTGTCGGTCGGCGACAAGGGGGTGCCGCGCGCGAGCGGCACGGACGGCAGCGAGATCACGCTGCGCGGCGGCGGCGTGGTGCGCGTGCGGCCGGACGGCTCGCAGCTCGAGATCGTGGCGTCGGGCACGCGCAACCATCTCGACGTCTGCATGAACGAGCGCGACGACATCTTCACCTACGACAACACCGACGACGGGCTCGGCTGGTGGACGCGCTTCAGCCACATCATGCCGACGGGGTACTACGGCTATCCGTGGGACTACCACGACCATCCCGAGCGGATGCTGCCGTGCATGCGCGACGACGGCGGCGGCTCGGGCGTCGGCGGGCTCGTCTATCGGGAGGACGCGTGGCCCGAGGAGTATCGCGGCGACGTCTTCTGCTGCGACTGGGCCGACCGTGCCATTCGCCGCTACAAGGTCGCGCGCGACGGCGCCTCGTACAAGTGCACGCTCACCGAGGAGTTCATCACGCCCGGCGAGAGCGGCGAGTTCCGGCCGCTCGACATCGCCGAGTCCGCCGACGGCCGCTACCTCTACATTGCCGACTGGAACTACCCCGGCTGGACCAACCCGACCGTGGCCGGGCGAGTGTGGCGCGTCCGGCGGGCCGACGATCGGCCGGGAGCGCCGTGGCTCGCGCTCGAGGAGCAGTCGAAGGAGTCGATCAACGGCGTCGGGCTGCGCGAGCAGGCGGCGCGGATGTCCGACGAGACTTTGATCGCCAACCTCGACCATCCCGCCTTCCTGCGGCGGCTGATCGCGCAGCGCGAGCTCGCGCGACGCGGATCGCGCGGATCGCCCGACTCGAGTAGCTCGTCCGGCTCGACCTGGAATCTCACGGGGGCGCGGCTCGCGGACGCCGCCTTCGGATCGCCGCTCAGCGTGCGCGGCCACCGCCACGCGATCTGGGCTCTCGCCGCGATCCCGAGCCCCTTCGCCCACCCGTCGATCCAATCGTGCCTTTCGCTGGGCGACGCGGAGACGAAGGCGCAGGCCGCGCGCGCGGCGGGCATCGGGGCGTGGCGCGACATCGAGCTGCGGCCCTACGTCGAGCCGCTGCTGCGCGACCCCGACCTCATGGTTCGGCGCGAGGCGGCGATCGCGCTCGGCCGGCTCGGCGACGGCGCGGCGCTCTGGCCACTGGTGCAGGCGCTCGACGCGACCGACGACCTCTTCGTCCGGTTCGCGATCCGCCAGGCGATCCGCGTGCTGCCGTGCCAGTGGGACCTGCTCGTCCAGAAGTTCATCCCGAGGCTCTCGCCGCGCGCGCAGGAGGACGTCTGGCTCGCGCTGCGCGAGATCCATGACGTGAAGCTCGTCGTGCAGCTCGCGGGGGCGACGACCTGCGCCTTCTACTCGCCGGAGCAGAGAGCTCGCGCGCTTTCGGTCCTGGCGGAAGCGCACCGCAAGCGAGCGCCGTGGGACGGGAAGTGGTGGTCGATCCAGCCGGCGAAGAGTGGCTGGCCGCTGAAGACGATCGAGTGGGAAGGAACGGCGGTCGTCGCCGTGACGATCGAGGAGGCGTTCCGGTCCAACGAGCCGGCGCTGCGCGCCGCGGCGCTCGCCGCCGTTCGCTCGACCCGCGAGCCCTACCTGTTCCACTGCGTGCGCGAGCAGCTCGACTCCGCGATCGACCCGGCCGAGCGCGTCGCGCTGATCGTCGCCGTGAGCGAGCTCGGCGACCCGCAGGCGGCGGAGCAGTTCCGCATGGCGCTCCACCACGTCGACCCGCGCGTGCGCGCCGCCGGCGTCGTCGCGCTCTCGAAGCTGATCGGCGACGCGGCGAACGATGATCTCGCGCGCCGCAGCGCGCTCGAGGAGCTCGAGCCGCGGCTCGCCGACGAAGACCCCTCCGTCCGCGCCGCCGCGCTTGAGGCCTTCGCCCGCCGTCCCGACGCGAAACGACTCGCCGACTATCTCGGCGGCCTCGCGCTCGGCGGGACGACGCGCGAGCTGTGCCGGCAGGCGCTCGCGGCGCTGCGAGCCGACGTTCGCCCCGCGCTCGAGGCGATGGCGACGCGCGGCGAGCTCGATCCCGCGACGCTCGCCGTCGTCCGCGAGATCTACGACGACCCGCTGCCGCTGCTCCGCTGGAAGCTCTTCGGACCCTTCGCGCGCGACGCGCGCGCGGCGTCGATCGAGGGCGGCGCGCAGGGAGGCGTCCCTGCCGGCCCGCTCGTCGAGGCCGCCCTCCCCCACGGCTTCGTCGACCTGAAGGCGAGAGTCTCCGACAAGAACAACGTCGCGGCCTATGCGCTCGCCACGCTCGATTCCCCGATCGCGCGCACCGCCCGCTGCGCGCTCGGCAGCGACGACGGCGTCACCGTCTGGGTGAACGGCGCCAAGGCCTTCGACCACAAGGAAGATCGCGCGTGGGCCCCGGATCAGGACCGCTTCGAGATCGCGCTCGTCGCCGGCGCCAACCAGATCCTGCTGCGCGTCGAGCAGGGCGGCGGCGACTGGGCGTTCAACGTCAAGGTGAGCGACGTGCCGACCGGGCCGCTCTTCTCGGCGACGGCCGCGCCGCCCTTCGACCTGGCGACCTGGCGCGACTTCGCGCTCAAGCAGACCGGCGACGCGGCGCGCGGCAAGGCGCTCTTCTACGCCGAGACCGGGTCGGCCTGCTTCCGCTGCCACGCGGTGGCGGGCGTCGGTCCGAAGCTCGGGCCCGATCTGCGCGACGTCGGGACGAAGTACGCGCGCGCCGAGCTCGTGACGTCGATCCTCGAGCCCTCGCAGCGGATCCTCGACGGCTACGCCGCCACCAACGTCTTCCTCAACGACGGCGACGTCCTCTCCGGACTCGTGGCCGGCGAGAAGGAGGGCGTCCTCCTGCTCGCCGACGGCAACGGCGCCGTGCAGGAGATTCGTGTCAGTGACGTGAAGGAGAAGCGAGTCAGCCAGCTCTCGGCGATGCCTACTGGACTGGCCGAGAAGCTCTCGAAGCAGGAGCTCGCCGATCTCGTCGCCTGGCTCGAGACGCTGAAGCAGTAGGTCGGCCCGATCCGCTGCGCCACTGCGGTCACGGGACATTCCTCGGCGGCAATGGATTGCGCCGCATCGCCATTCCCGCAATGATCCCTCCCGCCGCGTCCCCGCACGGCAGCCCAGGGGTATTGCTTCAATGGGGGACGATTCGACCGGTCATTCGGGACCTCCGCCCGGGGTCACCGACGTCGCAGAGCTGCTCGAGGGCATCGCCGCCACGCCCGGCGACGACTTCCTTCGCTGGCTCGCCAGCCATCTCACGAAGTCGGTCGGCTGCGAATGGGCGCTCGTGTGGGAGCGGCGCGACGGCGCGTTCGCGCGCACTCGCGTGGTCGCGGCGAGCCGACGCGGAGAGCCGTGCGCGCTCGAGCTCGAGATCGACCTCGCCGGGACGCCCTGCGAGCAGGCGTATCGCGGCCCGCCCGTCGTGATCGAGCGCGGTCTTCGCCAGAAGTATCCGGGCGTCGCGGCGCTCGAGAGCCTCGGCGGCGATTCGTACGTGAGCCTCGCGCTCCACGACGGCTCGGGCCGCGCGCTCGGTCACGTCTCCCTCGTCGACGCGCAGCCGCTCGCCGATCCGGCGCGATGGGTCGATGCGCTCAAGCGTTTCCAGGCGCGCGTCGCGTCCGAGCTCGCGCGCCGGCGCACTGAAGACGAGCGGCGCCGCGCCGCGCAGCTCCTGCTCGAGACGCACCAGCTCGAGAGCCTCGGCGTCCTCGCCGGCGGCGTCGCCCACGAGTTCAACAATCTGCTCATCGGGATTCTCGGCCACACGTCGCTGGCGCTCGCCGGTGCGGACGAGCGCGCGCCGGAGCGGATCCATCTCGTCGAGATCGAGGCCGCCGCTCGCCGCGCGGCCGATCTCGCGCGACAGATGGTCGACTACTCGGGACGAGACGCTTCCGACGTGCAGCCGCTCGATCTCTCGGACCTGGTCGAGCAGACGGAACGGCTGCTCCGAGTCACCGTCCCGGAGAACGTCGAGCTCGTGCTCGATCTCGCGCGCGACCTTCCGGCCGTGCGCGGCGAGGCGACGCAGCTCCGGCAGGCGCTCCTCCACCTCGTGCTCCACGGCGCGCGGACGATCGGCAAGAGAAACGGCGTCGTGCGCGTGACGACGGGGCGGCGGATCGTCGACCTGGCGTTCGTCGAGCGTGCGGGGCGCGGCACCTCGATCGCCGAGGGCGAGCACGTCTTCGTCGAGGTCGCCGACAGCGGCCGCGGCAGCGAGGCCGAGAGCTCGAAGGGGCCGTGGCTCGCCGGCCTGCAGGCGGTCGCTCGCGCCCATCGCGGCGCGTTGACGGCCGCGACCGAGTCGGGCGGCGGCTCGACGTTCCGGATACTCCTGCCGGCGAGCGGCGAACCGGTGCGCCGAGCCGACGCGCCGGCGGCGGCGGAGTCCGACTGGTCGTCGAGCGGCCTCGTGCTGATCGTCGACGACGAGGAGCTCGTCCGCACGGCGACGGCCCGGATGCTCGAGCGGCTCGGCTTCACGGCCTGCACCGCCGCGGACGGACAGGAAGGGCTGCGGCTCCTCGCCGAACGCGGCGAGGACGTCCGGCTCGTGCTGCTCGACGCCGCGATGCCGCGGTTGTCGGGCGAGGAGGCGATCCGCGCGATGCGGCGCGCGCGGCCGCACGTGCCGATCGTCCTGACGAGCGGCTACAGCCGCCACGAGGCGACGCACCGGCTGCGCGACACGGAGCTCGCCGGCTTCCTGCCGAAGCCGTTCGGGCTGCGGGAGCTTTCGCGCTGCCTGCGTGAGGCGCTGAGCCGGCCCGACGTCGGTCGACCCGAAGGCCCCAGGGAATCCGCGGCCGGGCGGTGAGCCCGCGCCGGACGATCACTTCTTCTCGGGCGCCGGCTTCTTTCCACCCGCGAGCATCAGGAGGAGCCCGACGACCGCGGCGCCGATGCCACCCCAGGGCTGGTAGGCCTGGATCGAGTCGTGGATCGACTTCTGGAACTCGAGTTTCGCCGGCACGAACGTCGCGAGCCCGGCGACGAACAGCAGGAATCCGAGGGCCTTCATCCTTTCCTCCCCTTGCGGCCGGCGCCGCCGCCGAGCGCCCGCTCGGCGACGTCGAAGGCCTCCGCGCTCGCACAACATAGATTCCGGCGGGGAAGTTCGTGCGAGTCACTCGGAGAGCCGGGCGAGCTGGCGGTCGTGGAGGCGCGCGAGCAGGAGCTGCGCCGCGAGCGCGCCAATCAGCGCGAGGAACATGTCCCACTGGGTGTCCCACGGATCGCCCTGCGTCCCGAGGAAGGACTCGGCGCCGGCGCCGAAGAGCGTCGCGACCAGCCACTCGAGCAGTTCATAAAGGGCGCTGATCGAGAGGACGACGGCCGCGGCGAGGAAGAAGAGCCAGCCTCGACGCGGCGCCGCGCAGCGCACGAGGACCTCGCGCGCCACGATCGCCGGCACGAAGCCCTGCGCGAGGTGGCCGAGCCGGTCGTAGTGGTTGCGCGCCAGCCCGAGCCAGTCCCTCACCCAGAAACCGAGCGGCACCTCGGCATACGTGTAGTGCCCGCCGACCATCAGGATCAGCGCGTGCACGAACAGCAGCCGATAGGCGAGCGGCGTGAGCGGGAATCGGCGCGCCGTCGCGACCAGCAGCGGCGCCGCCCCGAGGATCGGGAAGACCTCGAGCCACCAGGTCGTCCGGTCGCGCGGCCCGATCCCCGAGACGACGAGTGACGCCAGAACCGCGAGCAGCAGGACCGCCGGCTCTCGATTGGGACGCGCAAGAATCGCGGGGTCGGGTTCGGTCATGGTCGCCGGAAGCCGCAGTGTACGGCCCACGACGAGCCGAATCCTCCCACGCGTGTGGGAGTCGGGGATCAGGAGGCTTCGGTCACGCCCTCGGCGAACGAAACGATGCCGTCTCCGTCGTCGCACTGCCCGTAGCAGCACGTGACCTGCTGAGTCAGATCGACGAAGGCTGGATGGACCTCGTTCCCGAACTCCCGCCGCAGCGTTGCGAGCGTGAAGCGGGCGTACTGCTTCTTCGAGGTCTCCTCGTCGAGCCGGTCGAGCGGATCGTGGTCGATGTAGCGGCCGAAGAAGCGGTCGCAGAAGGCGCGGTAGAGCTTGGTGTTCAGGACGAACGCGTGCCAGAGCTGGTCGATCGAGCCGACCATCTGGACCGGCTGCCCCTTGCGCGCGAAGTGGATGACCGAGAGCCACTGGAGCAGGCCGTCGAGAAGCGAGGCGGCTTCGTCGCGGGTCAGTCCCGACTCGCGCATGGCGGTGTCGAGGACGGGGCTGTAGTCGATGCCGTGCTTCATGGCGGCGTAGAGAGTCTTGCCTGAGGTCATCGGAGAGTCTCCGTTGAAACCGGATTCACTGGACCGAGATGACGACCGGGCTGGAGTCGTTCCAGCGCGGCTTGTGGGTGGTCTTGCGGGCGTAGCTGATTAGGGTGAAGTCCATGCCGCCGACGTCGTCGGGGACGCCGAGCGTGGTGGAGAGCTCGCCGTTGGCGTCGAGGAAGTCGAGGATGAGCGGCTCGAACATCGGCGTGCCGTTGATGTCGATGAGCACAAGCTCGGCGAAGGCGCCCGGATCGCCACCGCGAGTATCGAAGGTGACTGCGGCGCCGGGCAGCGGGTTGTCGTCGTCGACTTGGAGGTAGAGATCGTTGCCGGCGAAGATCGAGACGCGGCCGCCCTTGGGCGGGTAGCTGCGGCTGTAGGGCGCGGAGATCACGAAGTCGTTGATGCCGTCGTGATTGAAATCGAAGCCGCCGCGCACCCTCCAGCCGAAACCACCGCCCGAGTAGCCCGGATAGAAAGTGTAGACCGGGCGCAGCGTATTGCCGGAAAAGAGTATCGCGCGACCGGCGTTGTTGCCGTCGTGCTTGTTGGCGATTGCACCGGCGAGGTAGTCATTGATTCCATCGCCATTCACGTCGCCGACCATGTCACACGAGTATCCAAGCTGCTCAGGCCCGGTACCTTCGATCCGGAAGAGTTATGCTCCGGTTGCTCCGGAATACCCGTCGAAGTGGCCTCGCGCGTCAACTCCGGTCGAGCTTTGTTCGCCTCCACACAAGACGTCCGCATGGCCGTCTCCGTCGATGTCACCACCTTCGGCGATCGAGGTGCCAAGGCGGTCGTACTTCGCGATGCCCGTGACTTTCCAGAGCAACGCGCCCGTGGCGCCGGAGTACACGTAGACTCGCCCCTTTTCTTCCAAACCGAGGATCGGGAGCCGGGCCTGGACCGCATAGTCGCGGACTCCGTCTGCATCGACGTCTCCGAGGGCAGCAACATTTGAACCGTACTGAAAGCCGTCGGCGATACCTTCGTACCTACGTAGAGTTGAGCCGTCTTTCGTCGAGAGGACGTAGACCTCGCCCTGTGCCGAAGAGTAGCCATAAGCTGCCACCAGCATCTCGGGATACCCGTCGCCGTCGTAATCCGGAAGCCCTGCGATTGCGTTCCCGAACGCTATCCCGGGATTGTTTCCACGAACCTCCAGTAGCTGCGCGCCGGTCCTCGCCGAGATGACGAAGACACGTCCGCTATCCGATCCAAGGCTTGGATCGTCGTATGAAAGTGCCCCTAGGATGTGGTCGTCGACTCCATCGAGGTCGACGTCGCCGAGTGCGGTCACGGTAGTGCCGAGGAGTTCTTCATCGCCGCACCACTCGTTCAACTGCCCTCCGGAAATCGAGAACAGGTCGGCACCTCCGTCGGGCAGATTCGTCGAGCTGCAGTAGCGCCCGGGCACTCCGATCAACAGTTCCTTGAATCCATCGGCGTCCAGGTCCGGGACGAAGTCGAACGCCGTCCCGAACGCTTCACCGTCTTTCCCGTCGGCGTACCAGATCCGGTCCTGGGCCCGCGAGACGGGAGATAACACACCCAGGGTCACGAAAAGTACGAGCGTTGATCGCATGGTTCTCTCTCCCTCGCTCATGGCAGCACCGACGGATCGACGCCGAACGCCATCACGTAACCCGGCGAGACGACGGCGAGCTTCACGGTCTGCCGTCCATCCACGCCTCCTTTGATCGGGAAGAGATTGTTGTAGAAGCCCGGATAGATGCCGAGATCCCCCGATCGGTAGACGCAATTCCAACCCACGGCCCACGGCGGCACGAGGGAAGCAAGGTAGCGGAACAGATAGATGTGCCCGACCGCGTCGCAGCACCAGATCTCGTTGGTCCCGTCGCCGTCGACGTCGTCGATCTTGACGCCGAAGATCCCCGATCCGAGTCCCTTGCCCGTCCCGAGCAGGTCGTCGCCATCGAGCGTCGTCACGATGAACTTCCCCTGGCTCGGATCGGGATCGAGGAGGTAGAGGTGGGCGCGGTTCCTGGCGAGGTTGCCCTGCGTCCAGTCGACGAAGTCGCCGGTGTCGATCCAGCCGCCGCAGGCGATCTCCTGGTCGCCGTCCACCGTCCCGTGGTCGAGCTCGCCGACGTCGAGCCCCATGATCATCCGCCCGAGATTGGGCGACTGGTAGCTGAGCGTCGAGCTGATCATGCTCGGCGAGGTCGCCTGCGCTCCCGGCTCGATCGCGTAGACGAAGCCGTTGTTGCTGCCGCACACTCTTTGAGCTGCGGACACGACTTCACTCCGGCTCGCGTGCGTGACCATGGGCCTCTCTCCTTCTTCCTGACTCCTTGCGCTCGGAGAGAGCGTCCACCCTCGTGTTCGAGAGCCGGCGTGCTCTCTCGAAAGGGACGAGGGGAGGAAGTAGCCCGGCCGCCGCAGACTGTCAATGGCTGGGCGCGAATCGACGGATCAACAAGACCGACGGCTCAGGTGTGAAAACGGGACCGCCCGCGGCGAGATGCTCTGGTCGAGGTCGGTGATCGACGCGACGAGCGCCGCGAGACCGACGAGCAGGAGGACGATCGGCTCGCGGGACGGGCGCGGGCCCCGGCACGCCTCGTTCGTCTCGTTGCGCTCGATCGGCTCGCTCGTCACGGACCCCGAGTCAAGCGCCGGCCGGCTCCTCGATCCACTCCAGAAGCAGCAGCGTTCCGTCGGCGCCGCGCAGGAGCGCGAGGAACGGCTCGTCGAAGCAGATCCCCGGAAGGCGGCCGCCGCGCGTGGCGACGCCCGCGGCCGACGCGCCGTAGGCACGGCCGCCCTTCTCATCCCACTCGACGCCGCAGACGTGGCGCAGGACGTCGAGGTAGAGCAGCCCCGGGGGCCCGGCGAGGCCGGAGAGGTCGGCCTGCGGCGAGAACGGGAGCGTCGCGCCCGCCGACTCGAGGACCGGCCGCAGGTCGTGTTTCGTCTGCGACTTCACCTTCGGCAGCTCGATCTCCGCGAGACTGGCCCGGCTCGCGGCGAGCGCCGCATCGATCCGCTCGACCAGGTCGGCCTTCGACAGCAGTTCGTCCCTGCGCGCTCGATCCCCACCGACCTTCACGAGCACGAGCTTCAGGCCGCCGTCGCACAGGAGCTCGGCGCACGGAACTCCGTCGACCGCGGCGAGCCGCAGGAGGATCTCGTGGCGCCGCATCATCGGAACGTCGACGCTCACTTTGCGGTCAGGCCCGCGAAAAAATGGCTGCGGCCGCGTCTCTCGCGCATCGAACGGACGGATCCACTTCCACTCGACGCGGGCGGCGCTGGCGAGGATCAGGCGAACGAGCGGGAGATGAAGGTCCGCGGGTTCGAGCACGCGCAGGTCGCGCTCGACGAGGCGCGTAGCCCACTGGTTCACGTCCGCGGCGAGGCGAGCGGCATCGGCGTGCGCGAAGTCGACGCGCTCGAGCTCGGCGGCGTACCGTTCCGAGCCGGTGACGAGGTCGAGCCACGGCCGGTTCGGCTCGAGCGCCTGATCGACCCAGAGCTTGAAGCCCGACGCGAAGCTCACCGCTTCGTTTCCGGCGAGCGAGCGCAGCCGCTCCTGGTTCGCCTCGTGGTCGAGAGGCCCGAGCAACGCGACGAGCTGCTCGCGGGTCGCTCCGCGCGTCCCCTCGGCCACGGCGTGGAGGAGCGGAACCACGGCCGGCACGAAGAGGCCGACGTTGCGCGGCTCGTCAGCCGCCTCCCTGAGGCAGCTCCCCGCGAAGAGACGCGCGGCGGCGCGGTTCCACGCCGCGGTCGACTCCGCTGCGCCCGGTTTCGCCGCGCCCTCCTTCGTTGCCTGACCGTCCGTGGGTCCGAGTCGGGCCAACGCCGCGAACAGGAGAAGGGAGCAAGCCGTCGCGAATGCGCCGACCATCGTCGTCCTCTGGCGTCGTCCTCCGGCACGGACGGCTCAGCGCGAATCAGGGACCGCCCGCGGCGAGAAGCTCTGGTCGAGCTCGGTGAACGACACGACGACGCCGCGAACGCCCGATCGTTCGGCGGCGGCGAGCTCGACCGCGACGATCTCGGGCGAGCGACCGGCCGCTTCGAGGACGGCGAGCAGGCGGCTCGCGGGAATCGGCGGTCCGGCGCGGCGGTCGTCGGCGGCGGCGAGCGCGGCGATCGCCGGCTCGATCCACGCGGCGCCGGCGCGATCGTCGGGGCCGCTGCGCTCGAACGTGCGTGACAGCAGGAGCACGCCGAGCCGCGGGCTCTCCTGCGCGACGGGGTCGAGCTGCTTCCACATCTCGCGCCAGCACGCTCCGTCGAAGCAGGGGACGCCGGCGCAGTGACCGTCGGGCGTGACGTCGGGCGACTCGCATTCGGTCGTCCAGATCGGGACGACCTCGGGTCCGGCGCGGCGCACCGCTCGCACGAGCTCGGCGGCCGCGGTCTCGCCGGCCGGCGTGGAGCTGCGCTTCTCGCCGTAGTCGGAGATCCAACGGCATTGAACGTTGCCGCAGCCGCAGGCCGACGGGCCGCCCTGCAGGTCGTTCAGGAAGACGAGGTCGGCCTTGGGGAGCTCGCGCAGCGCGCCGCAGATCCACGCCTCGTGGAGCACGAGTCCTTCGCGGCTGGTCGCCGGCAGCCACGGCCAGCACTTGATGACGTGCGTCGCGTCGTCCTCCGGCGCTTCCGGGAATCGTCGTCGCCAGGCCGGATGACCCTGCAGGCTCGCCACCAGGTCGGGGAAGAGGTCGGCGAGCGCCGGCTCGCGCGCGACCTCGAACCACCAGTCGAGCTCGAGATGGTGCGCGCGCACTCGCTCGGCCGCGGCGCGCAGTCCGTCCCGGAACGCGACGCAGATCCGAGTGGTGCGCCGCCCCATCGTCACCTCGGTGTGGACGAAGAGCTCGCGCGACGCGCCGTGCGAGTCGAGGCCGACCGGGACCCACTCCTCGCCGCTCTTCTCGGCGACGCGGGTGACGAGTTCGGGCACGACCAGGAGCGCGACCGCGGAGAAGCCGTCGCGAGAGAGCTCGTCGAGCCGCGCGTCGGTGGCATCGCCCGGCGCGATCAGCGCGGTCTTCTCGAGGACGGCGAATACGACGTCGAGCATCGCGTGGGCGCCCATCCTACTGCGTCGCCGAGTGGACGGAGATCCTCGGAGCCGACGAGTAGGATCGCTCGCCCCTCCGCGGACATCGCCATGCCCGAGCTGCCCGACCTCCTGCTCTATCTCCACGCGCTCGCGCCGCGGGTCGTGGGCCGGCGGCTCGAGCATGTGCGGCTCTTCACGCCGCTCCTGCTGCGGTCGGTGGAGCCGCCGATCGCGGAGGCGGAAGGGAAGCGGGTTGTCGCGCTGCGGCGGATCGGGAAGAGGATCGTCTTCGAGCTAGAGGGCGGGCTCTTCGTCGTGATCCACCTGATGATCGCGGGGCGGTTCCAGTGGCGTGAACGCCCCGCAGGTGGGCCGGGTACGAGCGCGACGCCCGACGGGAGGGGCGGGAAGATCGGACTCGCGGCCTTCGAGTTCGAACACGCCACGCTCCTGCTGACCGAGGCGGGTACGAAGAAGCGCGCGTCGCTGCACGTCGTGCGCGGAGCGGCCGGGCTGCGGGAGCTCGACCCGGGTGGGGTCGAGCCCCTCGAGTGCGACCTCGCGGCGTTCCGCGCGGCGCTCACGCGGGAGAACCACACGGTGAAACGGGTGCTCACCGACGCACACGTCTTCAGCGGGATCGGAAACGCCTACTCGGACGAGATCCTCCATCGCGCCCGGCTCTCGCCGTTCAAGTGGACGACGAAGCTGACGAACGAGGAGTCGGCGCGGCTCTTCGAGGCGTCGGGCGCCGTGCTGCGCGAGTGGATCGAGCGGCTGCGGGCGCAGGCAGGCGACGCCTTCCCCGCGAAGGTCACGGCGTTCCGGCCCGAGATGGCGGTGCACGGCCGGTTCGGCAGGCCGTGCCCGGTCTGCGCCGCTCCGGTGCAGCGCATCGTGCACGCGGAGAACGAGTCGAACTACTGCGCGCGCTGCCAGACCGACGGCAGGGTGCTGGCCGACCGCGCGCTCTCGCAGCTCCTGAAGGACGACTGGCCGCGCACGCTCGAGGAGTGGGAGGCGATCCGGAGTCCGCGAGGAGCCACGCGATGAACCGCGACGGCGCGATGGGTCCGATCCTGATGGCCACGCTCCTCGCCGGCGAGTCGGCCGTCGCCTTCGTCGACGTGACGCTCCTCCCGATGGACCGGCCGGGCGCGCTCCCGCACCAGACGGTCGTCGTGCGAGGCGATCGGATCGCGGAAGTGGGCGACGCCGCGAAGCTGCTGGTGCCGGCCGACGCGACCCGCATCGACGGCCGCGGACGGTTCCTGATGCCCGGCCTCATCGACGACCACGTCCACCTCTTCGACGCGCGCGATCTCCTGATCCAGCTCGCGCACGGCGTCACGACCGTGCGCAACCTCAAGGGCTTCCCGTTCCACCTCGACCTGCGCGCGGCCGTCGCGGGCGGCGAGATCGTCGGCGCGCGGCTGCTCACGGCCGGGCCCTACCTCAACGAGCCCTACGTCAAGACGCCCGACGAGGTCGAGACGGCCGCGCGGGCGCAGGCGGACGCCGGGTACGACTGCCTGAAGATCCACGGCGCGCTCTCGACGGAGAGCTTCGAGCGGCTCGTCGCGATCGGAGAGGAGGTCGGGCTTCCGGTCGTCGGCCACGTGCCGCGCAACCTCCTGCTCGCCGACGTGCTGGCGATCGGAGGACTCGCCGAAATCGCGCACGCCGAGGAGATCCTCTACACCCACTTCGACCGCCTCGGGAAGTCGTTCGACGCGCGCGAGATCCCGAACGCCGTGGCGCTCGTGAAGGCGGCGGGCGTGCACGTCACTCCGACGCTCGTCGCCTACGGCGGGATCGCCGACCAGGTCGAGGACCTCGACCGGGTGCTGGCGCGGCCCGAGATGCGCCTCCTGCCGCCGCTCTCGCGCCGCATCTTCGAGCGCGACCTCAACGAATACCCGCGCCGCTTCGGCAAGGACGACGTCGCCTTCCTGCGCCGCAGCCGCGAGTTCCAGGCGCGTCTCGTGAAGGCGCTGCACGAGGCGGGCGTCCCGATCCTGCTCGGCACCGACGCGATGATCCCGTCCGTCGTGCCCGGCGTCTCGGCGCTCGTGGAGCTCGAGAACCTCGTCGCTGCAGGGCTCCCGCCGTGGGAGGCGCTCGCGGCCGGGACGGTGCGCGCCGGCGACTTCCTCGCGCTCACGCCGCCGATCGGTCGCGTCGCCGCGGGCGCGAGCGCCGACCTGCTCCTGGTCGACGCCGATCCGCTGGCCGACGTCCGCAACGTCGCGCGGCGCGTCGGCGTCCTGGCGCGCGGCCGCTGGTTCCCGCACGAGGAGCTCGAGCGCCGGCTCGAGGAGCAGATCGCGGGGTGGGAGCCGGAGCGCGCGCTCTCGCGGCTCGTGCGGCGCGACGATCCGTTGCCCCTGCTCGCCGCGGCGCGCGCGCTGCCGAAGGACGCGGCCGGCGCGAGCGTGCTCGACGAGAACTTCCTGAACTCGCTCGGGCTCGTCTACGTGAGCGCCGGGGTCCCGAAGCTCGCCGTCGACGTCTTCGCCGCCAACGTCGAGCTCCACCCCGAGTCGACGCGGGCGCGCCGGCGGCTCGAGGAGGCGCGCGTGCTCGCCGGCAGGTGACCGGACGAGGGCGCGCCGGGTTCACGATTCGCCGCGACTCACGACCTCCGGCTTCACGCTCTCCCCGAACTTCGTCCCGAGCGCCTTCAGGTAGCTCTCGATCGTCGCGGTCTTCGAGAAGAAGACCGACAGCGCGCGGAAGACGAAGGACTTGATCTCGCCATCCTCGGTGATCGTGAGCTCCGTCCTGGCGCCCTTCTGCTCGAGCTCGAAGGTCCACTTGCCGGCGTAGGGCAGCGACTCGTCGAGGATGCGGGTGACGTAGCGTTTCGACGGAACCGACTCGTCGACGATGTACGTGACCGGGCCGAAGCCGGTGACCTCGCGGAAGACGGTCTTGTCGCCCTGCGGCGGGAGCAGCTCGAGCGATTTCAGGTCGGCGCGCCACTTCGCATGCTCGGCGTGGCCGGAGATGGCGGCGAAGAGCTCGGCGGGCGGGCGCGAGTAGGTCGCCCGCGCCGAGACGACGTGGCCGCGCGGCTGCGTGAGGCCGAGGACGACGACGATCGCGGCGAGTCCGCCGACGATCCCGAGCACGATCCAGAGCCAGAGCATCCGGCGGCCCTCTCTTTCCTTCGTTCCGGTTCCTGCGTCCGGAGTCATCGTCGAGCGATCCTGCTGCGCGGTCGCGACCATCGCGTAGCGCTCGCCTGTTCGGCGAGCAGCGTGGCGGCGCCGCGGGCCAGCGCCTCGAGCCCGTGCACCGCCGCCGCCCGCTCCTTCGGACCGAGATTGCCGAGCACGGCGCCGAGCCGCGCGATCGCGGCCGAGAGCGTCGACGCGGAGAGCCCCATGTGGGCCGCGAGCTCGCCGGGCCGCGTCCCCCGCCGCGCGTCGAGATGGGAGAGCACGTTGGAATCGCTCGGCGAGAGCTCGAACTCCGTCGTCCCGCGCCGCGCGTGCAACGTGTGGCAGGCGTGGAAGATCCGCGGGTAGCTCTTCTGGATGGCGAGGACCTGCTCCGCGACGTCCATCGTGGCGGGCGTCATAGGCCCGCCGCGATGTTTCGTCAAAGCGAAGCGATCACTCCTGATCGCCCCACGGGATGAAGAGGACGTGGCCGCCGGAGCGGTCGCCGTGGCGCTCGTAGTGGTAGAGGCGCCAGAGGAAGGCGAAGTAGGTCGAGTCGGGGGCCGTGTCGTAGGTGATGAACGGGAAGATGTCGCGTTTCGTCTCGGCGCCGTGGCGCTCGCTGCGGTAGCCGTAGCCGAGGACGCTGAACTTCCCCTCGTCGACGGTCTGCTTCGAGTGGACCGCGTAGCAGAGGAGGTCCCACTCCGAGTCGTCGCCGGAGCGCTCGTACTCGTGGAGCAACGGGAGGCGGTAGTGCGACTCGTCGTGGCGGCCGCCGTCCGGCGTCGCGACGACCCGGTGGTCGACGAGGAACCAGTCGAAGAGGAAGCCGGCGTGGTCGCGCTCGATCACGGCGGGCTTCTCGGTTTCCACTGATTCGGTCGTCGCCGCCTCAGCCGGACGCTCCCGATGGCCGAGGTCGAAGAAGGTGAGAGTGCGCACGTCCCAGGAGCGCTTCTCCTCGCCGTAGAAGTCGAGCGCGAAGATCAGCGACGTGCCGACGTGGACGTGGGTCTTGCGCGAATGGGGATGGATGCCGATCGGCGTGAAGGCGTCGATCAGGTCGTCGAGCTCGTCGGCGTCGGTGTACGAGAAGACGGGCCAGAGCCGCCATGCGCTCCCCTCGTCGGTCCGCACGTGACGCGCGAGCGAGAGGAGCGCCTCGTCGCGCGTGACACCGGGGCGCCGCTCGCCGTAGTAGATCGGCGCCAGCCAGTCGCGCGTGACGTCGCCGCGCGTCTCGTGGCGGAAGAGCGTCGCGCGATCGATCCAGCCGTCGGCCGCCTCGTCGTTCGAGGCCGAGGCGAGCGGCCAGAAGCGCCACGAGCGTCCGAGCTCGGTCGTGCCCACGTGCGCGAGGCCGAAGAGCGCCGTCGCCGAGCTCTCCTTGCCGTTGCCGCTCGCGCCATAGAGAGGAAAGAAGTGGTGCGACCACTCCTCGCCGTGCGACTGCCGGCTGACGAGCGACCACTTGAAGAGCGGATCGGGCGGCTCCGCCGCGTCGCTCTGGCCGTAGAGCGGCCAGAACCGGAACGAGGTCGAGTCACGATCGGCGACGTAGCGGGAGAGCCCGGCCGCCATCCAGGCGTCCGTCCCGGACGGTGACGTGGTGGTGCTGAAGAGAGGGAAGGCGCGCGTGGTCGTCGTCCCGGCGGTCCGTTCTCGCTCGAAGAGCGGCCAAAGGACCGACGTCGTCTCGGTGTCGGCGGAGGTGCTGTGGTGGTAGACCGGCCCGAGGAAGTTCACGAAGCGCGTCTTGCCGCTCTCGTCCCAGCCGCGCCCGCCGAGCGGCGTGATCAGCAGCCGCTCGGGACCGCGCTCCCGATAGAGGTAGAGCGGGACGAACGCCTGGCGCGTCGCTTCGGGCGACCGCGACGACCAGAAGATCGGATAGACGTTGAGCCCCGACGAGCCGTTCGTCCGCCAGCCGTTTCCGAGCAGCGTGTACCAGTGCTCGCTCTCGGGCGTCGTGTCGCGCGCGAAGAAGGGCGCGAACGCGGTCAGCTCGCCCTTCTCGTCCGCGATGTGGGCGTAGAACGGGAAGACGACGTGGACCTTCGAGTCCTCCTTCGTCTCCCACCAGGTCGGCGGCAGGAGCGCGGCGCGCAGCTCGTGGCCCGGCTGGAGGTCGTGCCCCGACCGGAGGTCATGAAAGTAGAGCGGCGCGACGAGCAGGCGATCGCCGCCGCGGTCGCCCCAGACCAGCGGGAAGACGCCGAACGCGCCGGGGCCCTCATGGTCCGGCGGCGTCCACCACGCGGGGCCGACGTACTTGAAGCGCCCGAGGCCCGCGAGCGGGAAGACGCCGAAGCTCGAGACCTCCTCGCCTTCGCGCCACCACCACGCGGGGCCGGCGAAGTTGAGGCTCGGCCCGAAGTTGCAGAGCGGGAAGACGCCCTTGTTGGCGCCGAACGAGTAGGCGGTCAGCAGGTAGCCGTCGCCGCTCGCGCGATCGCCGTAGGCGATCGGGAAGACGCCCCAGTCCGACACCTCGCCCTTGTCGCGCAACCAGAAGGCGGGACCGACGAAGTTGAAGCTCGGACCGAAGTTGCACAACGGGAAGAGGCCGACGTTGTCGCGAAACGAGTAGCCGGTCAGCACCCAGCCTTCGCCGCGCTCGGCGTCGACGTGCGAGAGCGGGTAGAGGACGTCCCACTCCGAATCGTCCTTGCTCACGAGCGGCCGCACCGCGAAGCCGTGCTTGTCGAAGTCCATCAGCGGCCAGAGCACCGCGGTTCGATCCCGGTCGACGAACGCGAGAGGCCAGAGGTTCGCGCGCTCCGAATCGCCGCTCGCCGTGCTCGACCAGGGGGAGATCCGCCACAGACGACTCTCGGAGGTGCAGCCAGACGCGAGCAACAGCGCGAATCCGAGACGGCTTCCTGCACGCATCACGATCTCCCGAGAACTCCGACACGAGGGCCGGCGGGGCGCCGCGCGATCTCAAGCGTCGTGCCGCTCTTGCTCCGAGCCCTTCCACGCCGCCGCTCGTCCGGCAACATGGTCGCCCCATGAGATGCCAAAGCCTACGAATCCTCGCGCGAGCCGGCCTGGTCGGCGGGCTCGCTTCAGCAGCGGCCACCGCGGCCATCGCGGCCACCGACGAAACGTGGGACGTCGCCGCTGAGCACGGCCCTTCGCACCAGGTCGAGATCGACACGGACGAAGGGACGTGGATGCAGCTCGACGTGAGCCCCGACGGGACGACGCTCGTCTTCGATCTGCTCGGCGACGTCTGGACCGTCCCGTACAACGACGGCAGAGGCGACGAGGCGAAGCTCCTGCTCGGCGGGTCGGCGTGGGAATGGCAGCCGCGCTTCAGCCCCGACGGCTCTCGCATCGCGTTCATCAGCGATCGCGGCGGCGCCGACGACGTCTGGGTCTGCGACCGCGACGGCTTGAACCTGCGCCAGGTCACGAAGGAGGACTTCCGCCTGGTCCACTCGCCGGAGTGGACGCCCGACGGCGAGTGGATCGTCGTGCGCAAGCACTTCACCCACACGCGCTCGCTCGGCGCGGGCGAGCTCTGGATGTACCACGCGAGCGGCGAGGGCGCCGGCGTCTCGCTCACCGACAAGAGCTCGAACACGGCCGACGTGAACGAGCCGGCGCTCTCGAAGGACGGGCGCTGGATCTACTACAGCCAGTCGGGCGACTTCGACTACAACAAGAACGTCTATCAGGGGATCTACGCGGTCCGCCGCATCGACCGCACGACGGGGAAGAGCGAGCCGGTCAGCGACGGCGCCGGCGGCGCCTGCCGTCCGCGGCCGTCGCCCGACGGAAAGTCGCTGGCGATGATCCGGCGCGTCGGGCTCAAGACGGCGCTCGTGCTGCGCGACCTCGAGCACGGCACGGAGCGCGTCCTTTTCGACGGCCTCGACCACGACACGATGGAGACGTGGTCGATCCACGGGACCTTCCCCGGCTACTGCTGGCTGCCCGACAGCCAGTCACTGGTGATCTGGGCGCACGGCCACCTCACGCGCGTCGACGCGAAATCCGGGGCGGCGAGCGTGATCCCGTTCCACGCGAAGACGACCCATCGCGTGACCGACGCGCTGCGCTTCCCCCATCGGATCGAGGACACCGCCTTCAACGCGAAGATGATCCGCTGGCCGAACCTGTCGGCGGACGGCGGGAAGGTCTGGTTCCAGGCGCTCGGGAGGATTTGGCGGCAGCGCCTCGACGGCGACATGACGGCCGTGTCGCTCAACACGAGCACGACCGGCGGCTTCGCGTATTCACCCGCGCTCTCGCCCGACGAAGAGTGGCTCGCCTTCGTGACCTGGGAGAACGGCGTCGGCGGCCATCTCTGGCGGACGCCTGCTTACGGCGGCCCCTGCACTCGCCTCACCGCCGAGCCCGGCGACTACGCCAACCCGGCGATCTCGCGTGACGGCAAGCGCATCGCCTTCCTCGCGGGAACCGGCGGCTCGATGCGGGGCGAGTCGCTCGCCGCCGAGCCCTCCTTCGAGATCCGCTGGGTCGCGGCCGACGGCAGCGAGAAGGACGCGGCCCACAAGATCACGACCACGGCGAACCGCGGCGCCAATCGCCGCATGCCTCGCCTCTTCTTCGCGGCGGACGGCGACCACCTCCTTTACTTCGAGCGAGCCGAGGGCGCCGACGAGAAGACCGCCTTCGTGCGCGTCACGCTCGACGGCCGCGAGAAGACGACGCTCTTCACGAACGAGGACGCCGAGGAGATCGCGCCGTCCCCGGACGGGAAGTGGGTCGCCTTCAAGGAGCAGCACCAGATCTGGGTGGCGCCGCTACCCGACGCGATCGGGCGGCCGCTCGTGATCGGGCGAAAGGACGCGCCGGTGCCGGTGAAGAGGCTCAGCGAGATCGGCGGCTCGTGGCCGATCTGGAGCGCCGACGGCAGGAGCGTCTGCTGGCTCCTCGGCCCCGAGTTTTCACGGGTCGAGATCGCGCCACTCTTCGTTCCGGCCCCGCCGGCCCCGCCGGCCGCGCCTGACGCGAAGCCGACGCCTCCTCCCGCGCCGACGCCGAACACCATCACGCTCGCCGCGTCGACCCGCAGCGACTGGCCGCGCACGGCGATGGCGCTCGTCGGCGCGCGCATCGTGACGATGAGGGGCGACGAGGTGATCGAGGACGGGACGATCCTCGTCGACGCCACTCGCATCTGGAAGATCGGCCGGCGCGACGAGGTGCCGCTCCCCTTCGAGATGACCGTGATCGACGTGAAGGGCCGGACCATCATTCCCGGGCTGATCGACGTCCACTCGCACATGCACTACGGCTCGCTCGACGTCCAGCCGACGCAGCCGTGGGAGTACCTCGCCAACCTCGCCTACGGCGTGACGACCGCGCACGATCCCTCCGCGTCGACGGAGCTCGTCTTCGCGCAGTCGGAGCTCGTGCGCAGCGGCGCGATGATCGGCCCGCGCATCTTCTCGACCGGCTACATCCTCTACGGCGCGAAGAACGCCAACAAGGCCGAGATCGACTCGCTCGACGACGCGCGCCACCATCTGAAACGGCTGAAGGCAGTCGGCGCCTTCAGCGTGAAGAGCTACAACCAGCCGCGCCGCAACCAGCGGCAGTGGGTGATCGCGGTCGCCCGTGAAGAGCAGATGCTCGTCGTGCCGGAGGGCGGCTCGCTGCTGGCGATGAACCTGACGATGTGCCTCGACGGCCACACCGGCATCGAACACAACCTCCCGGTCGCGCCGCTCTACCACGACGTGATCGACCTGTTCGCCCACTCCGGGACCGGCATCACGCCGACGCTCATCGTGAGCTACGGCGGCTTGAACGGCGAGTACTGGTGGTACCAGCACGACCGCGTCTTCGAGAAGGAGCCGCTGCGCTCGCTCACGCCGCCCGGCTACCTCGACGCCACCGCGCGCCGGCGCAGTGTCTTCGCCTTCGAGGACGACTTCCAGCACATCAAGGTCTCGCAGGCGTGCCGCGACCTGGTGCGCGCCGGCGGGCACGTCCAGCTCGGAGCCCACGGCCAGCTCCAGGGGCTCGGCGCCCAGTGGGAGCTCTGGATGCTCGGCCAGGGCGGGATGACGCCGCTCGAGGCGATCCGCTGCGCGACCGCCTACGGCGCCTGGTATCTCGGACTCGACCAGGACCTCGGCTCGCTCGAGCCGGGCAAGCTCGCCGACTTCGTCGTCCTGGCGAAGAACCCGCTCGAGAAGCTCGAGAACAGCGACTCCGTGGAGATGGTCTGCGCCAACGGCCGCCTCTACGACGCGCGGACGATGGCGCAGATCCACCCTGAGCCGAAGGCGCGGCCGAAGCTGCAGTGGGAGTCGAGGTAGGGCGCGCGACGATCGCGGCGCCGCCCCGCGCGGCGCCCGGCCTCAGCAGCCGCCTTCCTTCCGCGCCGCCGCCTCGCGCCGCTGCATCTCCTCCGGCGAAACGTCTTCGACGTGGGTCGAGATCGTCCACGTGTGGCCGAAGGGATCGGTGAGCGTGCCGGAGCGGTCGCCGTAGAACTGGTTCTTGACCGGCCGCGTGATCTTCGCGCCGGCCGCGACGGCCTGCGCGATCCGTTGGTCCACGTCGGGCACGTAGACGGCGAAGCTCACGGTCGTGCCGCCGCGCGTCTGCGGACCCTTGACGTCCATTTCGGGATGCTCGTCGGCGAGCATTAGCGTCGAGTCGCCGATGCGGATCTCGGCGTGGCCGATCTTCCCGCCGGGCATGGCGTAGCGCATGAGTTCCTCGGCGCCGAACGCCTTCCTGTAGAACTCGATCGCCTGCGCGGCGCCCTTGACGTAGAGGTAGGGGGTGACGGCGTGGTAGCCGTCGGGGATCGGTTTGACTGCCATCGGAGGTCGCTCCTCTTTCGCGGTTGCTCGGGGTTCGAAGGGGCCTTGCGTCAGGACTTCCTGTAGGCCCCGCTCATGAACGTCGCCCACTGCTTCCCGTCCTGCGAGAAGTCCATCACGAACTTGTAGCCGCCGCCGCTCACGTCGAACGTGCAGCGGCCGTGGCCGCCGCCGCTCGCGCCGGTGAGCGTGAGCACGTCGCCCTTCCAGATCCCGGTGTAGGTGAAGGGGCCGCCGGCCATCGAGTCGTACCACTGCAGCACGACCACGTTCTTCGCGGCGTCGTGCGAGAAGACGCCGTGCCCCTTGAAGCTCACCTTCCCGTCGCGGGTCTGTTCGTACTCCTGGACCACGGCCCATCCATCGACCGCGACGCGGTTGTTCACCTTCGCCGTCGCGGTGCCGCCCTTGGAGTCCCACGGGTTCGGCGCGAGCGTCTCGTTCCCGGCCCAGTTCCCGGTGAGTTTGGCGAGCTGCTGCTGCGGGGCGCCTGGCTTGGGCATGTCCACGTGTGAATCCTCCTCTTCCTCTTTTACCGACGGCCGGGCGTCGGCCGCAGGGCGCGAAATTCCGAGCTCTCGTGCCAGCGCGGCCAGTCGGCGCCATCGAGCACGTTGCGCGCGACGGCGTGCAGCGCCATCAGGTCCTCGATCGCGCCGGCGAACTCCCAGCCCGGATCGAACTCGTCGCCCGGCTTGTGGTAGAGCTCGGCCGTGTAGTGCTTGCGGATCTCCTCGCCGAAGCCGGCCGGCTTGCCGACGAAGTCGACGCCTGGATCGACGTAGAGCGCCGGCACTCCCTTGCGCGCAAAGCTCAACTGATCGGAGCGGTAGAAGAAGCCCTTCTCCGGCTCGGGGTCGGGCACGACCACGCGCCCCTGCGCCGTCGCCGCCTCCGCGAGCAGCTCCTCGAGCGAGCTCTGCCCCATCCCGACGACGGCCATGTCCTTCGTCCGGCCCCAGACGTTCGCTCCGTCGAGGTTGATGACCGCGAGCGTCTTCTCGAGAGGCACGAGCGGGTGATCGGCGTACCACTGCGAGCCGAGCAGCCCGCGCTCTTCCGCCGTGACGAAGAGCGCGACCACCGAGCGCGCCGGCCGCGGTCCACGCGCGAGCGCGCGGGCGATCGCGAGGACTCCGGCGCAGCCGCTCGCGTTGTCGACGGCGCCGTTGAAGATCCTGTCGCCGTCCCTCTTCGCGTCGACCCCGAAGTGGTCCCAGTGGGCGCAGAGGACGACGAACTCGTTGCTTCGGCGAGGATCGGCGCCCGGCAGGATGCCAGCGACGTTGCGCGACTGAAGCGGCGTCACGGTCTGCTCGATCACGCACTTCGCGGCGAGCCCGAGCGCGACCGGGGCGAAGTCGTCGCGCGCCGCCGCCGCGCGGAGCGTGGCGAAGTCCTTGCCGGCTCTCCGGAACAGCACCGCCACCGCCTCGCGCGTCATCCATGCCTCGAAGCCGCAGCGCGACGCGCCGCCATCCTCGCGCGCGCAGTCGAACTGCTCGCCGCCCCAGGAGTTGCGGACGACCTCCCACGGATAGGCGGCCGGCTCGGTCTCGTGGACGATGATCGCGCCCGCCGCCTTGCGCCGCGCCGCCTCCTCGAACTTGAAGGTCCAGCGGCCGTAGTAGGTCATCGCGTTGCCGCCGAAGCGGCCGTCGCTGGTCGGCGGATCCCCTCCGTCGCTGGTCGGCGGATCCCCTCCGCCGCTGGTCGGCGGATCCCCTCCGCCGCTGGTCGGCGGATCCCCTCCGCCGCTGGTCGGCGGATCATTGATCAGGAAGACGAGCACCTTCCCCGCGCAGTCGACGCCCTTGAAGTCGTCCCACCGGTACTCGGGCGCCGTGCAGCCGTAGCCGACGAAGAGCAGCTCGCCGCCCGCCTCGACGCGCGGCTGGTGGCGGCGCGTCACGGCGACGAAGTCTACGAGCGGCCGCATCGCCACGTCTCCGAGCGAGAGGCAGGGCGCCGCCGAGTGCAGCAGGCTCACGAGCGGCACCGGCTGCTCGAAGGACGATCCGGCGGCCGGCGAGAAGCCCGCGGCCGCCAGCCGCGCCGACAGGAATCCGACGGTCCGCTGCTCGCCTTGCGAGTGGACGCCGCGACCCTCGAACTCGTCGGAGCTCAACACCTTCAAGTCGTCGCGGAACTCGTCGGTGGAGAAGAGCGAGCCGTCCGACGCGCCGTCCGCGCCTCCGTCCGCTCCCTCCGTCCGCTTCGGCCCGAGCGCCGCGAGCAGCAGGTCGAAGTCGGCGCCGGTTCGCAGGTCGTAGCTCTCGTCGACGTAGGCAACGACGCCCTTCGGGTCGAGCACGAAGACCGATCGCTTGGCGATGCCGCCGTACTGGTCGGCGAAGACGCCGAACGCCTTCGCTGCGCGCCCCCCGACGTCGGCGAGCAGCGGGAACGTCAGCGACAGCGAATCGCAGAACTTGCGGTGCGACTCGGCGGCGTCGAGCGAGACGCCGTAGACGCTGACGCCGCGCGAGCGGAACTCTTCGAACCTGTCACGCAGGTCCGAGAGCTCCTTCGTTCAGCCGGGGGTGA
>Ga0247727_10001534_pt1 | contig 54606 bp, 36 predicted proteins | sample WisWelCaveWW1625_FD_202498 | JGI IMG/M metagenome (GOLD analysis project Ga0247727, IMG submission 202498) | Biofilm microbial communities from Wishing Well Cave, Virginia, United States - WW16-25 | ecosystem: Environmental > Aquatic > Deep subsurface > Groundwater > Cave microbial mat | place... | reverse complement strand
GTCTTGGGGGGGCACGTACCGCCCCGGCGCGCCGAGGCGCCAGGTGCATTTTGCGCACCGATATGACGCCCGATATGACGCTCTCAACCGCGTCCGGGCGTCGTGAGTTGAACTAAACGCGGGATAGGTTTCGCGGACCGACAAGGGGCGCTCCCGGCGCCCCTTCCCACCTCATCCGGGTGGCGTCCACGGGAGGCGCGAGATCGACTTCGAACCTCGGCATCGCGACGCTCTGAGCGATGACGACCGCGCCTCGCTAGCGTTCGACGCTGGCAGCGCGGCGTGTGCCGACGAGTTCACCCGGAGGACCGGAGTCGATCCGCGGCGAGACGGCCCGGTCTCCATCGGGCTCTTCGCCCGGCGGATGGCGCAGTTCGGCCACTGGACCAACGACCTCGCCACAGTGGCGAAGCGCGCCCGGGCGGAGTTCGAGTCCGTCGTCGAGATGAAGCTGGAGATGCCCGACGGCTTCTCGCCGCCGGCCGGAAAGCCATGGCCGACGCTGTCCGCCGATCTTGTGGACGTCATCGGGCAGTACTACCGCCGAGCGCTGAAGGCGCTCGACGACGTGATCGTGCTCCGTGAGTCGTTCGCGGGCGCGAAGGTCTCTCATCTTCGCGGACCGGGAAAGCAGCCGAATCTGGAGTCGAAGGCGTTCGCGTTCGCCGTCATGTTCTACTGGCGCAAGGAGAAGCGCCCCGAGCTGGCGGACGCCGATCTCGTGTTGCTCGGGCGCGCCTGCGGGTTCGAGCGAGGTAGCGAGTTCGACCAGGCGCTCAGTCGTTGGAAGGACGATCTCCACCGCGTCAGAGAACTCGCGGAGGCCTTCGATCCGGCGGACGCCGAGACGGTCACGCCCGAAACGCTCGCGGTCTACCTCCAGGAGCAACCCATCGGGAAAGTTCCCGGTTTCAGATGGGAAATCGTGCAGTTGGGCCTCCAGCGGGTCGCGATCCTCGTGCCGACCGACAAATAGTCCGGGTTCTTCCCTGTCGCTCGTTGGTGGGTTGCTGCCGAAATGGCCCCATCGACACGCCCGAACGCCCGCGCCGAGGATCGCACCTCGACGCGGGCGGGCGCGGTCGGTGAAAGGGCACCGACGTGGACAGCGTACTTCCGGAGAAGCAGGACGGCAAGGGTTCGAGCACGCCGCTTCGCGAGCAACACGTTTCCTATCTCAAAGCGCGCGCCGTGCCGCTCTTGATCGCCATCGCCGCCGGCCTCCGATCCGTCGATGCGACCCAGGGGGCCGCGCTGCTCGGACTCGACCGTCCTGCGGCGGGTCTCGCGATCCCGTACATCGACGAGACCGGCGAGATCGTCGCGTGGCGCATCCGGCTCGATGACGCGGGCGAGGAGGGAACGAAGTTCCTCACCGCGCGCGCCCCCGTGCGCCCCTACCTTCCTCCTACCGTTGCGCCCGCGGCGTGGACCGATCCCGAGGTCGATATCTGCTTTGCCGAGGGGCCGATCAAGGCGCTCGCGCTCTCGGCTGCGGGCTTCCCCTGCGTCGGACTCGGCGGCGTCTCGGCGGGCGGACACGACGCTGAGCTGTGGAGGAAGGATCGTCAGCTCGCTCCACATCGTGACCTCCCTCGCCGTCTCGGCCTCCTCCGCGATCGGCGGACGGTCATCGCGTTCGATGCGGGGCGCGCGCGGAACCAGAACGTCGCGCTGGGTGAGGCGATGCTGGCGACCGTGCTCAGTTCGTCGGGCGCCGCCGTACGCGCGGTCGCTCTTCCGCCGCTCGCGGACGGCCGCGACCGGGGACCGGACGACTACATCGCAGTCGAGGGCAAGGATGCGTTCGCCCGTTTGATCGCGGACGCGGGGCCGGCCGATCCGCTGGAGCGCGTCCGCGCGGCATGCGCCGATCCGGATCGCGGTGCCCGAGGCGACGCGGCGATGCGTCTTCTCCAGGACCTTCCGTTCATCGCCCACTTGCGCCTCGGCGGAAAGCTTCTGATCGAGCGTGTCGCAGACGAGATGAAACGCAAGGCCGGGATCAGCAAGATGGCCATCGCCGAGCGCGTCCTCGCGTTCGGCGCTGCCCTCGCGGACCGCGCCAAGGGTGACGGTGCGCCGAACGCGAGCGGGTCCCTTCCGTACAGGACTGTCGATGGGCGGCTGTGCATCGAACAGGTGGACCGAAGGGGAGAACGCTTCCTCGTCCCGCTCGCGAACTTCGACGCGCGGATCATCGAGGAGCTTCGGCGAGACGACGGTGCAGAGGTCGTCCACCTGTTCCGCGTCGCGGGCACGCTCGCCGACGGCACGGTGCTGCCGACCACCGACGTCCCCGCAACCGATTTCGTCGGGCTCTCCTGGATCCCGCGATCCTGGGGTGCGCGGGCAGCCCCCGCAGCCGGACTCGCGAGCCGTGACCGGCTTCGCGAGGCGCTGCAGGTCCTCTCAACCCCCATCACCCGAGAAGTCTACGGACACACCGGCTGGCGGAGCGTCGGCGGTGCGTCGGTCTTCTTGCACGGCGCGCGGACCGACATCGAGGTCGATCTCGCGCCTCCCCTGGACCGGTACCGTTTGCCAGACGCCGCGGTCGACCCCGTTGCCGCGGTTGGGTTGTCGCTCGAGTTCCTGCGCTGCGGACCCCCTGCGATCACGATCCCGCACTGGGCGCTCGCTTACCGCGCGGTGACGGCCTCGCTCCTGCCCATCGATCTCGTCGTCTGGTCCATCGGGCCGACCGGCAACTGGAAGTCAACGCTCGCGGCCCTCGTACTGGCGCACTTCGGTGAGTTCGACCGGTTGCACCTGCCGGCGAACTGGAGCGCGACGGACAACAGCCTGGAGACCGCGCTCTTCGTAGCGAAGGACGTCCTCGTCGTGATCGACGACTTCGCGCCGCAGCGGCAGGCCCAGGCGCAGCGAGAGCTCGAGAAGAAGGCGCAGCGGATCCTCCGCGGCATCGGAAACCAGTCGGGTCGCGGGCGCCTCCGCGCGGACCTAACGCAGCGGCCTGACCGTCCTCCTCGTGGCGCTGTTCTCTGCACGGGCGAGGAACTGCCGCCGGGCGCTTCGATTCGCGCTCGTTCGTACGTCATCGAGGTGGATCGCGAGAAGCTCGACCGCGAGGCGGTGTCGCGCCTCCAGCGCGAGGCGCCGCGGCTGCCGCACGCGATGTCGAGCTACATTGCCTGGCTCGCCCCGCAGATCGACGACCTCCGCCGACACCTGCCGGAGGCGTTCCAGGTTCTGCGCGACCGGGCCCGCAACCTTGGGCGACTGCATGACCGGCTACCCGAGGCGGTCGCGCACCTGTACCTGGGTCTGGATCTCGGCCTCCGGTTCGCGCAGGAGATCGGAGCCGTCCGGGGCGTCGATGCCGACGCGATCCGCGACGAGGGTTGGCGGGTGTTCATCTCCGGCGCGGAGCGGACTGGACGTCTCGTGGGCGAGGCCGATCCCGCGCAGACCTTCCTCGCGATCTTGACCACGGCGCTGGCGCAGGGCCGCGCCGCGCTCGCCGCCGACCGGAAGACGCAGCTGGACGCCGTCATGACCCCGGGTTCCTCGCCCGTCGGCTGGATGGACGACGTGTACGTCTACCTCCTCCCGGAGGCCGCGCGGCAGATCGTGGTCCGGACGCTCCGTGACGAGGGCTTGGACCTCGGGGCGAGCGCCCGGATGTTGAACGAGGCACTCGTGCGCCTCGACGCGGTCGTGCCCGGCGACGACGGACGGCCCGAAGTCGTGGTCCGGTGCGGCGGCCCGTCCCGGCGAGTTCTCCGGGTCCGTCACGCCGCGCTCGGCATCGAGACCGCCGGCACCGGGCAGGGTCAAGGACCGACCGGTTCGAGCGCAGACGCGCCTAGCGGGACTGGCAGGCTGGGGGACCCCGTTACCGGTGCTACCGGATCCGGAGGGGATGGGGGGCGGAACGCCCCAGACGAGAGGGAGCGGTCATGACCTATCGCCTGCGCCTTCCGCCCTCGCTGACCGGCTCTCCTCTCCCCGGATCCGGTAACACCGGTAACGGATGTGCCCCGTGGGCCGCGGACACCGGCTGGGGTTCGCGACCCGGTGGCGCGGACGACCTCGCCCCCGACGAGGCGCCCAGCACCGTCAGCTGCGCGGTCGTCGAGCTGGTCCCGGAGACCGTCGTGGAGGCCTGCGACCTCGACCGTGTGGCCGACGCCGTGTCCGGCGCCCGACTCGTCGGGCTGGACGTCGAGACGACAGGCCTCGACCCTGTCCGTGATCGCCCGAGGCTGCTGCAGCTCGCCACGCCGGACGGCAAGATCTTCGTCATCGACCTGTTCCGCACCGGCGGGCTCGGCCCCGTCGCCCCGTCACTCGAGCGGGCACGCGTCGTCGGCCACAACCTGCAGTTCGACCTAGCCTTCCTCAGCCAGCACTTCGGCGTCATGCCCCTGAAGTGCTCAGACACGATGACGGCGGCCCGGCTGCTCGACGGGGGCATCCGGATGGAAAAGGGTCACTACTCGCTCGCCGAGGTGTGCCGGCGGGAGCTCCACGTCACCCTTCCGAAGGAGCTGCAGCGGTCGGACTGGTCGCGAGAGCTCTCGCGCGAGCAGATCGACTACGCCGCCAGGGACGTGGCGTTCTTGCTGCCTCTGCGCGAGCGGCTCGCTCGCGCGCTGCACGGCGCCACCCTCGACCGCGTAGCCCGACTCGAGGGCGCCCTCGCGCCCGTGGTCGTCGAGATCGAACTCGCCGGCGTCGGATTCAATGAAGGGGCGTGGTCTGCCTTGGTCGCTGGGCGGCGCGACGAGGCGGAGCGGATCGCGAAGGAGCTCCAGTCGGAGTTGGACATCACGAACTTGGACTCCCACAAACAACTCCTCGCTGCCCTTCGCCGCCGCGGGCTTGATGTCCGGAAGACAAGCGCCGAAGCGCTCGGCCCCTACCAGAGTGACCCCGTCGTCTCTCGACTCGCCCGCGTCCGGAAGTTGCAGAGCTTCGTCCGTGGGATCGGCTCGGCGGTACTGGAGGTGCTCGCCCCGCACGGCGACGGGCGCGTGCGGGCCCACTTCGATCCGCTCGCCGCACCGACCGGGCGCTTCGGCTGCAGCGGTCCGAACCTGATGGCGCTCGAGAAGAACGACGAGGTCCGGCGGTGCGTGGTGCCGCAGGCGGGGCAAGTGTTCGTGGTCGCCGACTACGCGGCGATCGAGCTGCGCGTTCTCGCGGATATCACCCAGGATCCGGAACTCGTCCGCATCTTCAGCGAGGGCGGGGATCCGCACCGGCAGACCGCGGCCGCGATCCTCGGCGTCAAGGTGGCGTCGGTCTCGCCGGCCGACCGCCAGCGGGCGAAGGCAGTGAATTTCGGCTTCGCGTTCGGGATGGGAGCGCAGCGGTTCGTCGTGTACGCACAGAGCGACTACGGCGTCGTGCTCTCGGAGGCCGAGGCCCGCGGATTCAAGAGACGTTACCTTGAGACCTACCGCGGCGTGGCGCTCTGGCAGAACCGAGCGAAGGCGCAGATGCCCCTCGTTGTCCGGACGGCCAGCGGCCGGCGGCGCTCCTTCCAGACGAAGGGACGGGGCTTCTGCGAGCGGCTGAACACACCCGTGCAGGGCACCGCCGCAGACGGGCTCAAGCAGGCGATGATCCTGCTCCGGGACAGGCTGCGTCCGCTCGGTGCGCGCATCGTGCTCTGCGTTCACGACGAAATCGTCGTCGAGGTCCCGGAGCACCAGGCGCAGCAGGGACTGAGCCTCGTCGAGGCTTGCATGCGCGAGGGAATGGCCGAGTTCGTCAAGACGGTGCCCATCGTCGTCGAGGCCGAGATCCGGCGAACCTGGGCGAAGGGCTGCTCGTGATGGGCGAGCGCATCGTTGGCTACGTCCGGGTCTCCTCCCGATCGCAGGATCACGAGATGCAGCGATCTGCCGTCGAGCGGACGGCTTCAGCGCGAGGGGATTCTATCGAGTCGTGGTACGCGGAAAAGCGGTCGGGGAAGACACTGGCGCGTCCGGAACTGGGGCGCCTCCGCGCGGACGCCCGCGCGGGCCTCATCCGCCGGCTCTACGTCTTCCGGCTCGACCGGCTCACGCGGTCCGGCATCCGGGACACGCTGGAGGTCGTCGAGGAGCTGCGAGCGCACGGGTGCCAGATCGTTTCGGTCGCGGATGGGTTCGATCTCGAGGGGCCGGCCGCGGAGGTCGTCCTCGCGGTCATCGGGTGGGCGGCGAAGATGGAGCGCATCGCCATCAACGAACGCATCGCGGCTGCCCGAGAGCGCCTCGAAGCGGAGGGGCGGCCGTGGGGACGCCCTCGGCGGATGGACGCCGCGGCCGGCGACCGCGCCCGCGCGATGCAGGCGGCCGGGCGCTCCGTTCGCGAGATCGCCGTCGCTTTGAAGATCCCGAGGTCCACGGTCGCCCGAGCCCTGTCCCGAAAACACCTCGCCTCGGAGACACCCGAGAACTCGGGGAAGCAGGGGTCCGAGCAGGGGGAGGGCCGGTAGTGCACTTCCGGGACGCAGCCGATGCCCGGTCCCCGCCCGACGCTCGGGGCGCGTCCGGCGCGTCGATGACCGTCGAGGAGCTCAAGGGACGGTTCCTCGCCGTCCTCGGCGGCGGGCACGGCCATTTGCTCGACGTCTCGTTCGCGCACGCGGGGTGCGCGGCGGCGGAGGACTGCGGGGCGGGCCCGCCGCCGGACTGGGCGATCCCCTTGCGCGACGACCAGATCGCCCTCGCCGTCTCCTTCAAGCCCTACTGCGACGGCGAGGGGGAAGGGGAACACGGATGGCGGCTCCGAGCGTTCGTGCTACAGGCCAGTGCCGTGCCCGGAGCGCAACTCGATGAACAGTCCCGCGAACGGCTCGCCGAGGCGATCGCCGACTTCTTGGAGGTGAACCGATGAGAGCTGCGATCTACACGAGATTCAGCCTGGACGACGGCTCCGAGCGGAGCAAGACGGACTCGGTCGCGGTTCAAGCTGAGAACGCCCGCCGGGCCTGTGCGGACAAGGGCTGGGACGTCGTTCGCGTCTTCGAGGACGACGGGGTGTCCGGCGCGGAGATCGAGAAGAGGGCGCAGCTGCAAGCGCTGCTCTCGGCTGCGAAGAACGGGCGAGATTTCGACGTCGTCGTGCTGCGAGACCAGGACCGCCTCGCCCGCGATGCTCTACGCCAGGGCGTCCTGCTCGCCCAGTTGACCGACGCCGGCGTCAAGGTCTGGTGCTACGCGAGCGGAAGCTTCGTCGAGACCGAAGGCTTCGGGTTCCTCATGACCACCTTCAAGGGCGTCATGGCCGAGGAAGAGCGCAAGGCGATCGGTCGGCGCGTTCGCGAATCGATGCGGCGCCGGCTCGAGCTGGGCCAGGCGATCTTTCGAGCGCCCTTCGGCTACGCGATCCGTGACAAGAAGTTCGTCATCGTCGAGGAGCAGGCCGCGATCGTCCGTTTCATCGCGATGACCTTCGCAGGGGGCGGGTCCATACGCGGGATCGCGAACGATCTGAACATGCGCGGCGTCCCCTCTCCGTTGGGCGTGTTCTGGGACGCCCGCGTTGTCGGCAACATCCTCAAGAACCCGATGTACCGGGGCATTCTGCGGTTCGGCGACCGGCGGAACGTCTACGAGCGCGGGACCCGCAAGACGTCGAGGGCGCCCGAGGCGGACATTCTGGTGGTCGAGCGGCCCGAGCTGCGCATCATCGCCGCTGATCTCGCCGCGCGGATCGACGAGCGCCTCGCCGGACACCGCAAGCCGGCCGGTGCAGCCACGGTCCGGCACCTCGCGTCCGGCCTCCTCCGGTGCAGCCTGTGCGGGGGGAGCATGAGCAGCCGCGCATACGGGCCGAAGCGCGGCCACGATGGCCGGCGTCACAACCGCTACGCGTGCGTTCGGAACCAGAACAGCGGGCGCGCGGCCTGCGTCGGGATCGGCGGCCGACCGGAGACCGCCGTCGACGCCGCCATTCTCCAGGCAGTGCTCCCGCTCCTCGACGGCGACGTCGCCGACCGCGCGCTCCGCAACCTCCGCAAGAAGCTGACGGCGAAGGCCGATGGCGCTCCCGACCCCGACCTCGGCCGCGTCCGGCGCGAGATCGCCGCCTGCGAGAGGAGGAGGGGCAACCTGGTCCGCGCCATCGCCGAGGGCGACACCCCCACCGCGCTCGTCGAGGCGCTGCGCAAGGAGGAGAAGCGGATCGCCCAGCTCCAGGGCGAGATCGAGCGGGCGGAGCGGGTCACCCCCGCCCGGATCGACGTCGAGCGCGAGATCCGCGCGGCGAGGAACCGCCTGGGAGAGCTGAAGGCCGCGGCGCAGAACGGCGGCATCACGGCGCGCCCGGTCGTCGAGGCCGTGCTGGGCGGCGCGCGCTTCCAGGCAGTGCCAGTCCAGACCCCGGCGGGCCGGCGCTGGCAGATCACGGCGCGGGTCGGCGCGGGCTACCTCGCCAACGTCGTGACACAAGGGAAGCCGAGCTCCTGGTGGCCGCTGGACCGGCCGAGGGCTTCCAGGGCCTCGCCGAGCCGCAGCCGCAGTGCGCCTTCGCCCCGGCCCAGGCGCGCGATCTCCCGGTCGAGGCGCTCGACCTCGGCGAAGGGAAGGCACCGGCGCAAGGGATCGCGGTCGCAAGTCATGCGGAGCAGACCTACGTAACGCATAGCTGAACCCATGTCAAGAGATACTTCAATAATAGACTTGAAAAAACATAGATATAGAACAGTGAGTCTAGTCTCGATGAGGCCGCCGGCGCGAGGCGCGCGCGGGGATCAACGCTCGTCGGGCAGTGTGTCGCGGAAGGCGCGGACGAGGCCGGCGAAGTCGTCGAGGGCACCGAGGGGGATGGCTGTGAACGTCACGAAGAGGGCGCCGGTGCGGGGGTCGCGGCGCAGGCGGACGCGCGAGTCGGGGCGGACGCCCCTGGGGCCGGGAGGGAGCTTGGCCGCGAAGGACAGGGCGGCGGCGCGCAGGGTCCGGGGAATACGGGAGCGGCCCCGCTTCGCGTCTTCGAGAAGGGAGACGGCGTCCCAGACCTCGACGGCCTTCGCTTCGTGGAAGCGCTTGTGGACGAAGCGGCCGCCGTCTCCGCGGAGGCGGAGCCTGGCGGCGACGAGGTCGCCGGGGCGTTCGTCCTCGGGCGTCGCGCGGATCCAGGCGACGCCGGCGGCGAGCTTGTCCGGGCCGTAGCGAGCCGCGATCGTCGGGCTGTAGTGCTCGTAGACGTCGATCGCGCGGTAGGCGGTCGTCATCGCGAGATCGAGGTCGGCCTCCACCCATCGTGCGAACGTTCGATGCCCTGCGACGAGGTGGAGCTCGTCCCTGCGTGACTCGAAGAGCAGCCGGCCCATCTCGTAGATATCGCGGCCAATGCTCGACTGCAGCCGCCGGAGCTGCGCGACGACCTCCCTGAGCCTTTCCTTGCCTTCGCTGGCCATTTCTTGCACCACTTTCTCGAAAAGGGCACTGCTTGCACGAGGTTAGCTGGTCATTTCCTGTCCCGGGTCGTGGATCGAGCCCTGCACAAAGGCTAGCTGGATCGGGGGGGAAGGGAATGAGGCGGGATCACCGTCTAGCGGCCGAGGCTCTCGCCACATTCACGGACCCGGCCGGGTAGACGCCGCGCCCAGCGCCGGTCACCCTGTCGAGGACGATGAGAGGTGACGGATCCGATGTTCCCGGGACGGCCCGGCCGCTCTTCGTCGTCGCCGCCGGAATCGCAGTCCTAGCGGCAATCGGCATTCTCGTCGGCGCGCCCACGCCGTACTCGCCCCTCTCCATGGCCGTGGCGATTCCCACCTTGCTGGGGGGGCGTGTGGTCGGGGTCTTGACCGTCCCCCTCGTGTTCCTCGCAACGGGGTTTCCGCTCTGGCGCCGAACGGTCGGCAGTCCATGGCCGTCGTTCGCCTTGACCGTCTTGGTGGTTGTGCTCTCCGCGCTCTGGCATCTCGAAGGTTGGTCGTATGCCGTGCGCCATCAGGGACACGCCCATGCGGTGATCGTCACGATGGAGAACGTCATCGTGGGAGCGGTCGTCGTCTGGTTCAGTGTCCGGTTCGTGAGGTCCCGATCGTTCTCACACGGTCTCGCATCGCATGGGGTTCTGGGAGCTTGGCTCGCATGGTCGGCCTTCCCCTGGTTCGGTGAACTGCTGTAGTGGCGAAGCAGCGGGGGCGAATTTCAACCGACGGGGGAGTGCCGGCCGCGGACGCGGGTCCCTGACGGAAGGAATCCGGAGACCACGAGGAACACGGCGGCGACGACGCAGGAGGCGGCGACGGGGGCGACGCCGACGAGGGCGATGTAGGGCCAGGCGGGGTGGGCGAGGTCGGAGCCCATGGCCACTCCGAGGCGGGCCCAGACGGCGACGAGCGGAGCGGTCGAGACGGCGACTGCGGCGAGGATCCGGGATGGATCGCGCACGAGCGCGGCGTGGGCGGCGTAGGCGAGTAGCGCCCAGCCTGCCATCCAGAGCTGGTACTCGGTGCCGGCGCGGATCGCCGAGAGGGACGGGCCGCCGCGCTGAAGGGCGTGAAAGAGGGCGAACGCGGCGAGCGGCGCGCACGCGAGCGCGATCTCGCGGATCGTGAAGGCCGCGCCCCGGCGACGGACCAGAGCGAGAAGCGCGAGAAGGGCCGCCGAAAAGGCGACGACCGTCCGGACTCGCCAACGATCGGGCGGCAGCGCCGCGCGCGCAGGGGCGATGCGCGCGCGCCGGCCGGGCGCGTCCTCCTTCACGTGCGGGACCAGCGGCTTGAGCGGCGGGGCGAGCGCGGCGCGCGGCGGCGGGATGCCCATCGCCGCGGCGATCGTCGGGCCGACCTGCTCGAGCGTCCCGCGCGTCCGCACGCCGTCGCTGACGCGCGGGCCCCGCAGGACGAGAAACGCGCTGCGGGCCTCCGACTCCGCTCCGCCGTGTCCGCCTCGCTCGACGTGTCCGTGGTCGCTGACGATCGCGACGAGGTCGCGGCCCGGATCCGTCGCTTCGAACGCTTCGCGGGACAGACGCCAGGCGGTTCGCAGTGCTCGCCGGTAGGGGCCTGACTGGCGACCGTGGTCGTGCGCGGCGTGGTCGACGCCGCAGAAGTGAGCGAACACCGCGGAGCCGGGGAGGTCGTTTGCCGCGAGCGATCGAGCGAACGCGCGCTCGAAGTCCGCGCCGAGGCGGGGAGGGACCGCGGAAGGGCCCAGCATCCGGCTCACCCAGTCGACCTGGTCGGCCAGGAACGTCGGACGCAGTCCCGCACGTCGCACCTCGTCCAGCAGCGTCGGCAGCCGAGCGCGTCCGGCGAAGCGGTTGGATCGGACGCCGCTCGCCCAGGAAGGAACCCCGGTCATCATCCGGTGGTACCCGGGCCTCGACATGCTCGGCACGCCCGCATCGAGGGTCGCGAACCCGCCGGGCAGCTTCGGGGCGTCTCGTGCGCGAACTCCGTCCAGTAGAAGGAAGACGAGTCGCCGTACGGAGGCCCGCGGCGCGGATGGCACAGCAGGTCGAGCGCCACGGCGAACGACCGTCAAGGCCTCGGTCGGGTCGTTCCAGTGTGCCAGGCGGTACTCAGCCCATCCCCGGGCGGAAGCGGCGAGCGCAATCAGCGAGGCTGCGAGTAGCGCCCGCCGGAGGGGTGACACACCCGGTCGTGCGCCGGCTGTGTCAGGGTGGGCCTGCGGTTGTGTCATCGGGCCGCCGGACGCTATCATCTGGCACAGTGGCGACGATGATCAACGGGCGCTATTCGCTCGTCCGGGGGCTCGGACGGGGCGGCGTCGGCGCGGTCTTCCTGGTCAAGGACGAACACCAAGGCGGGGCATTGCTCGCGCTCAAGCGGATCTCCGAGTCGGCGGACGACTCGGTCGTACGCGCGCTGCGGCGCGAGTTCCAGGCGCTCGCGGCGATCCGGCACCCGCGGATCGCCGTGGTCCACGACTTCGGTCGGATCAGGGAAGGCGACGAGATGCCGCCCGGTGCGTTCTTCACGCGCGACTACGTCGAGGGGGATCCGCTCGTCGAGGCGTCGCGCGGTCGGGACCTGGCGGCGATCGTCGAGATCCTCGTCGACCTGTGCCATGCGCTCGTCCCGCTGCACCGCAGCGGGCTGGTGCACGGCGATCTGAAGCCGGACAACGTGCTGGTCGATCGGGCGGGGCGGGTCCGGTTGATCGACTTCGGCTTGCTGCGGCGCGAGACCGAGACCGTGGACGGAGGGACCCTGGCGTACCTGGCCCCCGAGGCGCTGCGCGGCGGAGGGGCGGACGTGCGTGCCGACCTCTACGGGCTCGGCGCGACGATGGCGCACGTGCTGTTCGGATCGCCGCGGTTCGAGGCGTCGTCCAAACCGGCCGTGGCGGGGGCGGAGGCGCTGCGGCCCATCGTGGCGCGGCTGATGTCCGCCGACCCGGCGGCACGCTTCCCCGATGCCGAGGAGGTCGCGGCGTCGCTCGCGCGCGCGGTTCCGTCTGCGCGTCCGGCGCCCGCGGAGCCCTGGGCCGTCGTGTTGCCGCGCGTCTCGGGAGAAGAGGAACTCGCGCGGCTGGAAGCGGCTTACGAGGACCGGCTGATGCGGCGCTCCGGCGGGGACCCGCTCGTCGTTCTCGTCGGGGACGCCGGGTCCGGACGGACGACGCTCCTGCGGGAGTTCAAGTGGCGGGCGCAGCTTCGCGGGGCGCAGGTCCTCGAGGCTCCGCGCGGCGCCTCGGGTCCCTTCGGTCCGATGGCGGCGATCCTTCGCCAGGCGGCGGCCCTCGCAGCGAGCGATGCGGCGAAGCTCGCTGCGCTGCGCGCACTCGAGCTCGTCGAGGGAAACGCAGAGGCGGACGCAGCGGTGATCGCGGAGGCCGTCGGACGCGCCGTCCTCTTCATCGCCCGTCAGGGGCCGCTCGTCGTCGTGGTCGACGACGTGGACGAGATTCCCGCCGCGGCGGCGGGCCTGCTGCGCTGGGCGGCGCACTCCGTGAACGCGGACGATCCGCTTCTCGTCGTCGCGACCGCTTCGGACCCGGAGCGGCCCGCGGTTCGCGAGCTCGGCACGGCCCTGCACATCTCCGTGCGCGCGCTCGAGACCTCCGCCGTCGAGAGCATGCTCGCGGCGACGACCGGTCGTCGGGATCCGGATCTCGCGGCCGCGATCCGATCTCGCACGGCGGGGAATCTCCTCTTCACGGCGGAGGTCCTTCGGCTCGTCCTCGCAGGCAAGGTCGCGACCCCCGCCGACCTCGAACGACAGGAACTGCCGGCGAGGCTCGAGGACCTGGAGATTGCGCGCCTGCGCAGCGTCGGTCCGGAAGACCTGCGCATGCTCGCGACCGCGGCGGCCTTCGGCACGCCGGTGCCCGAGTCGTGGCTCGTGGCCGCGTCAGGGGCGGAGCCGGCGCGCGTGGCGTCCCTGCTGGCCGAGGGCCGTCTGCTGCGATCGGCGGACGGGAGCCTGGGGCTCGCGCGCCCCGCGGTCGCGCGGGCGTTGCTCGCACAGATCGGGGACACGGAGCGCCAGGCGCGGGAGCTCGCGGTCGCCGGAGTCCTCGAGCGCGAGGGCGCGCCAGCGAGCGTCCGGGCGATTCACCTCGCGCGCGCGGGGGACGCCGCCGGCGTCCGGGCGCTGGCGCCGGGCGCCGCCCGTGCGCTGCGCAAGGTGGGCGCCGCCCGCGGGGCGGCGGAGCTGCTGGAGGCGCTCGCCGCCTTCGGAGAGGGAGATCAGAAGGACGAGGCGACGGTCGATCTGGCAGACGTCCTCCACGGCCTCGGCGAGTACGCGGCCGCGCGGGGACGTCTCGAGGCCTTGATCGTCCGGGCTCGCGGGGCGGTCCGGCTCCGCGCTCTCGTCCTTTTGGGCCGGGCCTGTTCGGCGCTGTCGGACGACGCGGCGGCGGAACGCGCGCTCGCGGACGTGCTTGCGGACGAGCCCGATGCGTCCACGCGCGCCGGCGCGCTGCGCGACCTCGCGCGCATGCGGATCCGCCGCGGCGACTACGCGGCCGCCGAGAAGGCCGCCGTGGCCGGGCTCGCGGCCGCCGGACCGGACGATCCGGTCCGGATCGAACTTCTTCTGGCCCGTGGGCTCGTCTCTTCCTACGCGGGCGACGCCGACGCGGCTCGGGCACGGTACGAGGAGGCGCTCGCGCTCGCGCGCCGAGCCGGAGACAAGCGCGACGAGGCGGGGGCGCTGCAGTACCTCGCCATCCTCCACCATCGAGCGGGAGACTACGCGCGCGCGACCGAGCGGTACCGCGAGAGCCTCGAGCTCGCGCGCGAGACCGGCGACGTCGGGAGCATGGCGACGTTCCACGGAAATCTCGGAGCCGTGTCGTTCCTTTCCGGCGATCCCGCGCGCGCGCGCGAGCACTACGAGCTGGCCGTCCGGCTGGCGCGCCGTGTGGGACGCACACACTCGGCGGTGCAGGCGACCAACAACCTGGCGCACCTGCACGCCTACCTCGGCATGTTCGAGCGCGCCCGCCGCGAAGCGGACGAGGCGTTCATGGCGGCACAGCGGCTCGGGCTCGCGTCGGCCGCGGCGCACGCGCGGGCCGTGTCGGGCGAGGTCGCAGCCCGCGAGGGCCGGATCGAGGAGGCGCTGTCCCTGCAGGTCGACGCGTCGAGTCGCTACGAGGCGCTCGGACAGCACCGGGAGGCCGCGGACGTCTGGCTCGACGAGGCGGAGACGCTGCTCGATCGCGGCAGGCCCGCCGACATCGAGCGCGCGCAGTCTCTCGTCGACGCGTCGACGCGCGTCGCGGACGCCGAGAAGCTCGCCGACTTCCGACCGCGGCTCCTGCTCGTCCGCGCGCGCGTGCTGTCCGCGCGCGGCTCGGAGGAAGAGGCGCTCGCCGCGCTCGAGACGGCGCTCGGCGAGGCGCGAACCTCGAGGCAAGGCGACGTCGAGTGGCAGGTTCACGGGCTGGCGGCGGATCTGTACGCGGTCCGCGGAGCGTCGCTCTTGGCGCGGCGGCGCCGGGAGGTCGCCGTCGAGATGCTGGAAGGGATCGCGTCGACATTGCCGCGGGAGTTCCGGCACTCCTTCTGGCAAGTCGCGCGGCGACGCGACATCCAGCGTCGGCTCGAGGCGAGCGCGCCTGCGGCGCCCTCCGGGCGGTCCGGGCCCGGGGACGAGGCGCAGAAGCTGCTGCGCCTCGCGGAGGTGAACAAGAAGATCATCGGAGAGCTGGACGGAGGGCGGCTCTTCGAAGCGATCCTCGACGCGGCGGTCGAGCTGACCGGCGCCGAGCGCGGGTTCCTGCTGCTCGCGGATCCGGGCGGATCGCTGCAGGCGACGACGGCCCGGCAGTTCGGCGGCGGTGCACCCTCGCCCGAGCACGCGAAGTTCAGCCGGTCCATCGCGGAGAGCGTCTTCGTCGACGGCGAGCCGGTGATCACGGTCTCGGCGAAGAACGACGATCGATGGAACGAGTACCTCTCCGTGCACCAGCTGCAGCTGCAGAGTGTGCTGTGCATCCCGATCCGCGCCCGGTCGCGGGTGCTGGGCGTCCTGTACATGGAGAACCGCTTCCGTCCGGGCCGATTCGACGAGGGCGACGAGAGGATCCTCTCCGCGTTCGGCGATCAGGTCGCGATCGCCCTCGAGAACGCGAGGCTGCACAAGGAGGTCCTCGACCGGCAGCGCGAGCTCGAGCGGGCCAACGCCGAGATAGAAGGCGCGAAGGACGAGATCGAGCGCCTGCTCGTCCAGCGCACGAGCGAGCGCGACGAGTTGCGGGCCCAGCTCGGCCGGGCGCGCGCCGAGCTCGGCGAGCGGTTCGGATGGCGCGGGATCATCGGGTCGAGCGAGTCGATGCGGAAGGTCTTCGCCCTGCTCGACCGCGTGCGCGAGACCGACGTGCCGGTCGTCATCCAGGGAGAGAGCGGAACCGGCAAGGAGCTGGTCGCGCGCGCGCTCCAGCAGGGAGGGTCGCGCGCGCAGAAGCCGTTCGTCGCGGTCAACTGCGCGGCGATCCCGGACACGCTGCTCGAAAGCGAGCTCTTCGGCCACGTCCGCGGATCTTTCACCGGCGCGGACCGCGACAAGCGGGGGCTCTTCGTCACGGCGGACGGAGGGACTCTGTTCCTCGACGAGATCGGCGACATGCCGGTGCGCATGCAGACGGACCTGCTGCGCGTATTGCAGGAGCAGAAGGTACGGCCGATCGGAGGAGACACCGACGTGCCGGTCGACGTACGCGTCGTCGCCGCGTGCAGCAAGCCGCTGCGCGAGCTGGTGGCCGCGGGCCGCTTCCGGGAGGATCTCTACTACCGGATGGCCGTCGTGGAGGTCACGCTCCCTCCGCTGCGCGAGCGTGCGGGCGACATCCCGCTGCTGGTCGATCACTTCCTGCGCGCGCACGCGACGCGCCTCGACTCGCCGCGCAAGTCTCTCTCGCGCGGCGCGGTCCGACGCCTGTGCGCCTACTCCTGGCCGGGCAACGTCCGTCAACTCGAGCACGCGTTGCTCTCCGCGTGGGTCCTGTCGGACGACGCGATCATGGGCGAGTCGGATCTGCGGCTCGAGCCGGCGGTCCGGGAGGAACGCTCGACGGCCGCGGCGGCCGCGCCGACCGGCGACCGGAGGGACGAGGAGAAGAAGCGCATCATCGACTCTCTCGAGCAGACGAACTGGAACCGCAGCAAGGCGGCCGAGGTCCTCGGCATGCCCCGGCGGACGTTCTACAGGCGGCTCAAGGACTACGGCATCCAGTGAGCTAAGGGCAGCTTCTCTGGACGGCGAGCCGGTGCACGATGGGCGTCTCCCGTCCAAAGGCCCAGAGCTCCACGTAGACGCGAAGCAGCGGTCGGACTGCGTCGACTCCCAGAAGCGGCTCGAGCAGGGCGGGGGACGCGTCGGCCGGCACGAGCGCGACGGGCACCATGGGCCACCACGCGTCGTCGGGAGAGTTCGCGGCCTTGACCTGGATGGAGATCCCGGCCCCTTCGGGAGCGTCGACGTCCCACGAGACGGTCACCCAGCGGCCGCCCGGACAACCTTCCACGATCGTCTGCCAGTTCGACCGGCATTCGCTGTGGCTGATCCAGATGCCCGCCATGTCCGAGTAGGCCTCCGGGCCGTCGAGGCACGGCCCCCCGCAGTCGTCGAGGATCGTCTCGACCTCGAGGCTGTCGGGGTCGATGACGTCCACCGTCCCGCTCTGCGAGATGGCCCAGGCGAAGCCGTCGGAATCGTAAGCGACGGCGCGCGACGCGGCTTCGACGAGCGTCACCTCGAGCGAGTCGCCGTCGACGCGGCAGGTGCCCGTCCCCGCTAACGCCGCGCACTCCCCGATCCACACCTCGTCGTCGCCCGTCGGGGCGACGCCGTAGCCGGAGGTGTCGGGCACGTCGGTCCACGAGCCGTCCTCGGGGTCGTAGACGCCGACGCTCCCCCCGACCCAGACACGACCGTTTGAATCGAGGGCGATCCCTTTCACCTCGGCGGCCCGCGCGACGGTCTCGGAATCGGCCGGATCCTCGGTGTCGAATCGGACGAGGTCCTGCCCCACGCAGGCGGACCACAGGTTCCCGTCCCGGTCGATCGCGGCGCCGGTCGGCCGGCAGGGCGAGACGTCCACGACGGTCCCGGTCGGCTCGCCCGTCTCGCCGTCGAGCTCGACGACTTCCTGGTCCTCCTGCAGGCCTGCCCACACGTACTCCCCGAAAACGCCGTCGAGCTCCACGCGCCCTTGCGCCGCGAGCGCGTTCGCGACAGCGCCCACGTCGCCGACCTCGGTTCGCCAGGCGACGCACTCGTCCTCGCCCCAATCGGGGACGTCGTCCCGCCCCGTCGAGGTCTCGACCACGCCGTCACCGTCCACGTCGGGACAGGGATCGGTCCAGACCTTCGTGACGCTCGCCTGCTCCCCGAAGGCGCGGTTCGCGACGTACACGTCCGAGCGGTAATCGACGCTGGTCCTCGAAGGGCTCGCGAGCGCGGCGTCGGGCGCCGTCCAGTGCCGCCGGAGCTCCTCGCGCGTCCGCGAGTTGACGAGCGAGACCGTCCCCTGGACGGTGTTCGGGATCCACACGACGTGACGGAGCGGTCGCGGGTCGTCGATGACGAGGTCGCCCGGCCCGACGAGGCCGGTGCACGAGCTGTCCTGGGAATCGAACGGGATCTCGCCCGCCTCGTGCCCGAACGCCGTTTCTTCGCAGACGGGATCGCACGTACCGCACGCGTTCTGCACGCCGTCGTCGATCTCCCCGTTGCAGTCGTCGTCGCGGTCGTTGCAGACCTCCGCAACGGGCAGGACCTGTCCTTCGCAAGGCCCCCACCTGCCGGCGCATGTGCGCAGGCCTCGGAGGCACACGCCCCAGTCCGCCGTTTCGGGTCCCTCCCAGCAGAGTACGGGCTCGAGCGCGTCGCAGGGGCAGCCCTCCTCTTCGCGAGGCTCGTCGCAGGTCGGCACTGCCGCGTCCGCGCCCGCGTCGTCCCGCTGGCGTCCGTCGCGCCCGCCGCACGCGCAGAGGAGCGACATCACGGCAGCGGTGCGGACCGGTGACACGGAGCCATTGTACTGGCCCTGAACGTCCGACTTACGTGCGGTGTGTCAGGGACCCGCACTCCTGGCACAGAAGCCGCGTGGCAAACGGCTTGAAATAACACATGAATCCGCGTCGGGCGCCTGGCACGGCACGTGCTTCTCCAGTTGGGCGTGAACCCTGTGCTGACTGGAGCCATCTTCTCTCTGTCCCTGTCGCTGAGCTCGTGCATCGTGCAGCCGCAGCCCGAGCCTCCGGCCGCGCCGGGGGACGACGTGGCGGATCTCGGGGACGGCGATGCCGATGCCGATGCCGATCGGGACGAAGACGGCGACACCGCACCGGACGCGGGGGCGGCTCCGGAAGGAGCGTCGTTCGACTCGCAGGAGGCGCCGTCCGCCGGGTTCAGCGCACCGGCGGGAGGCACCGACGCGTGGGAGGGTGTCGACTTCCTGCCCGAGGACTACCATCTGGATCATGTCTCGCCCGACGCCGACGCGGGTCCGTAGCCTCGGCCTCCTCGGCGCGCTTCTCCTCGCAGCGTGTCCGCCGGGCCTCGGAGCAGGCCCCCGAGGGGACGCATGCAGCGACCACGCCGACTGCAACGCCGGATCCTGCGGCGAGCTGATTCCGTGCGTCCGGGGCTTCTGCCTCGCCGAGGAGCCGCGCATCGTCGTCCTGTGCACGGACGCGGGCATCGATTCGGGCGCGCCGTTCGAGTGCGATGACTGGGAAGACTGCAACGGGGTCGATTGCGGCGACGGGCTCGTGGCCTGCATCGGCGGCCGCTGCGACGCCGACGCGCCGACCCTCACGGTCCCCTGCGACGCCGGACCTCCGGGCTGTTCGGGGCCGGCCGACTGCGCGCTGGCGCTCCCGTACGATCGGCAGTGCGGTCCGTGCCCGCAGGCGCTCTCGCGCGAGGAGATTGCCGGGGACGGCTGCGTCTACCCCGCGGACGAGGTGCCCGTCGGCCCGGCGGATCCTGCCTGCTATGCCGACTGCAAGGCGCCGACCGTCTGCGACGAGCCGCCGATCGGCGCGGACTGCAGCGCGGGACGCTGCGAGCCGATCCACGGTCCCTGCGAGAGGGAGTTCACGCTCGGCGAGGAGATCCTCTCCGCGGGTGAGGCCCAGGCGCGCGGGCCCAAGCTCGTCGGCCGCCGGATCACGGTCTTCGGGGGCGCGTTCATCGGCGACCCGGTCTGCGCGGAGGTCGGGTGCGATCCCGGGCCGCGGTGCACCGCGCCGCTCCTGCTCGACTCGGTCGTCGAGATTCGCGGCAGCCAGTGCGGGGTCCCGGCCGTGTGCGACGACGCCGGATGCGCCAGCCTTTCGTGCCGCCCCCTCGCCGTCGGCGGGAGCTACCGCGTGACCGGCTTCTGGGCAACGGACGGCGTCGACTACTGGCTGGAGCTCGTCTCGTTCGAAGAAGGGTAAGCCTGCAACGAGCCGCGCGCGGAAGCGCGCAACCTCACAGGCCTACGGGCCGGCCGAAGTGGCCAGGGGCGGGCACGGACGAGGTCGGCCCGTGCATCGCTCCCTCTGAATCCGCTTCCTCGGCATTCGCCCCTTGCTCCGTCGCCTCGGGGGCTTCGTCGTCGGGGTCCCGGTCCGCCTCGGCCCGGCGATACCGCGGCGCCTCTCCGGGGCGGGACCAGTCCACCCAGTAGGCGCTGCGCCTGCGGACGTCCAGGTGGACGAACGTGCTGTTCGGGTAGTAGCCCACGCCGACGCGGTTGAAGGACTTGCAGAAGTCGCGCAAGACCCGGTTGGAGACGCCGTCGACGCGGAAGTCCAGCGCCTGGCCCTCGTTGTGTCGACTGTGCCGGCCCGCGCTGGCGCCCGCCGGTTCACGGGCCGGCCTCGTCGATGCTCGTCCGCGGCTCGAGCGGTCGGCCCGTAGGCCTGCAGGGATGCGCGCTATCGCGCGCGGCTCGTTTGCAGGCTCGCGGTAGCCGGATACGACGACGAGCCGGTGCGTGTGCCAGCGGTCGCCGACCTTCTGGACCAGCCGCAGGAGGCGTTCGTTGATCAGGTGGGTGTCGTCCGACGGCAGCGCGCGCAGCAGGTGGCGGAAGCGCCGCCGCGCGGTCGGGTTGACGCGCCCGTCGGTCCGCACCAGCTGGAGGCGCACCTCCTCGGCGTTGTTCATGCGCAGAAACGAGATCGAGCCCGGACGTCGTCGCCCGATGTCCTCGGTCGGCTCGGTCCCGTCGGGGATTCGCAGGCGCATCCCGACCGTCAGGACCCTGCCCCGGCCCATGCGGTTCGCGGAGGCGATGACGCGCTGCGACAGCCCGTAACGGCGGGCGACGTGGCTGAGCGTCTGCCCCGGACGGACGGTGTGCCAGGTATCCGCCTGCCCCTGCCAGGGCAGGAGAAAGGCGAGCGCGAGGGCCCCCGCGGCTCCCATCCGCTTCGGCATGAAGGTGGAACGGTACCCATGCGCCGCAGGGCCGGTCAACGCGGCATGGACGTCCCTCGGGAGGCGTTTATTTAAGCGCCGCCGGCCCCCCCGGCTGCCAAAAACTGTCGAGCGGAACTTCCGCGCGCTACACTTCGTGCGATGGCCTTCGAAGGCGCAAACCTCGTAGGGGTCGACATCGGCTCCGCGGGGGTGAAGGTTGCCCTGGTCAAGGAGTCCCGGGGCAAGCTCGAGCTGTCGCGGTTCGGCTACGAGGCCCTTCCGCCCCACACGGTGGTCGACGGCAACGTCATGAACCGGGGGGCGGTCGTCGAGGCCCTGCGGCGCACCCTGGCGCAGGCCAAGATCACCTCCAAGGAGTGCGCCCTCTCCGTCTCGGGGCATATGGTCATCATCAAGAAGATTTCCGTCCCGATGATGACGGACGCGGAGCTCGACGAGCAGATCCACTGGGAAGCGGAGCAGCACATCCCGTTCGACATCAAGGACGTGCAGATCGACCACCAGGTCCTGCGGCGGCGGCCGGACCAGGGACAGATGGACATCCTGCTCGTGGCGGCAAAGCGCGAGGAAATCAGCGATTACGCGTCGCTCGCCGTGGACGCGCGCCTGCGGCCCGTCGTCGTGGACATCGACGCCTTCTGCCTGCAGAACCTGTTCGAGCGCACGGTGGGGATGCCGGCGGCGGGGACGGTCATGCTCCTCGACATCGGCGCCAGCCTGACCACCCTCAACATCGTCTCGGACGGGGTGTCCGCCTTCACGCGAGACATCGCGAACGGGGGCGAGGCGATCACCGAGGAGATCCAGAAACGCCTCGGGGTGAGCCGCGAGGTCGCCGAGGCCTACAAGTGCGGCGGGGACGGCCGGGACGTCGTTCCGCGCGAGGTCGACGAGGTCGTCCGCAACGTGGCGGACGGCATGGCCGGCGAGATCCAGCGCTCCATCGACTTCTACCTGGCGACGATCGCGGAAGGGGAGATCGGCCGGGTCTACGTCTCGGGCGGGACGAGCCGCCTGCGGGCGCTCGCGGCGGCCATCGAGCGGCGTGCACGCGTGCCGGTCGAGCTGTTCGATCCCATGCAGTCGATGGGGGTCGACGCCAAGCACATCGACACCGCGAAGCTCAAGGATCTCATGCCGCTCGGAGGCGTCGCGATGGGGCTGTCCCTGCGCAAGGGCCGGGAGCGCAAGTCGTGATCCGCGTCAACCTCCTCCCGACCAAGAAGGTCCGCGCGGCCGCGGGCGACGAGGGCAAGCTGTGGATCGTCTTCTTCCTCGTCGCGCTCGCGGTGGAGGGCGGCGCCGTCGCGGTCGTCCACCTGCAGCGCACCGCCGCCCTCGAGGTGATCCAGCGGCGCAACGCGGACGCCCAGGGCCGGATCGACCTCATCAAGCGCGAGGTGGCCGATCACGACGCGATCAAGGAGGAACTCGAGCAGATCCGGTCGCGCGAGGAAGTGATCTCGAGGCTGTCGTCGGCCCGGACCGGCCCGGTCAACGTGATGATGGAGCTGTCCAAGATCCTGTCGAAGAACGGGATGCCGTCGATCGATCCGGCGCGGTACGCGCAGATAGCCCGTGACAATCCACTCCAGGCGGTCAATCCCCGCTGGGACTTCAGGAACCTCTGGCTCACGGAGTTCCGCGAGGAGGACCGCGCGGTCACCCTCAAGGGGGTCGGCCGCGGGCACGACGACGTCGCCGAGTTCCTCAAGCGGATCACCCTCTCCGAGTTCTTCACGGACGAGCAGCTGCGCAAGACCGAGACCGTCGAGGACCGCAACGCCCGGGTGCCGGTCGTTGCGTTCGAGATCCGCGCGAACGTGAGGTACCGCTGATGGCTGCCAAGAAGCCCGCGGCAGGAGGCGGCGGTTTCTCCCGGCTGCCGACCGCTCAGAAGGCGCTCGTCCTGCTTCTCCTGATGGTGCTCGTCGCCGTCGGGTACTGGGTGGCGCTGTACCGCCCGCTCGCCGAGGAGATCGGTTCTGCGGAGGAACGGGCGATCCGGCTCACTTCGGAGGAGCGGCAGTGGGTCACCAAGCAGGCCACGTACCACGAGGACAAGAAGACGTTGAACGAGCAGCGGGCTCGCGAGCGCGAGCAGATCAAGATCCTCCCGGACCTGGCCAACATGGACTCGTTCCTCGAGGCGCTCAACGGCAACGCCGAGCTCGCCGGACTGCACCTGGAGTCCACGGTTCCCGCCGACGAGGAGCCCGAGGACTTCTACGCGCGCGTCCCGGTCGCCCTGCGTCTGAGGGGCCGGTACCACCAGGTCGCGAAGTTCTTCTACAACGTGAGCCGTCTCGACCGGATCATCAACATGGAGAACATCTCGATCCTCGAGCCCGAGCTCGTCGCCGGGGAGGTCGTCATCCGGGCGAACGTCCTGGCGACGACCTTCCGCGCGCTGCGCCCCGACGAGCGCCCAGGCGCGGGCGGGACCGGCACGACGGGTCCGACGAAGGGCCCGACGAAGGCGCCGGCCAAGCGGCCCGCGCCGAGGAAGGCCGGATGACGATGTCTCCCGCGACGAGGACCCGGACGACGTTCGCCGATCGGTGCCGACCGGCGGCGCTGCTCGCGGTGCTGCTGGGCGCCGGATGCGGGAGCGATCCCGCGCCGGCGGCGCCCGCGACTGCGGCCCCGACCAAGAACGCGATCGCCGCGGGAGCCAAGCGTCTGGGCAACCCGATGGCCGGCGCGACGGACGAGGAGCCCGGCGCCGATCCCGCGCGACGAGGCCCCGGCGCCGATCCGGACGCCGGGCCGTCCCTGGCGATGAACCTGGTCGAGGGCGACTTCATCGAGACCGAGGGCGATCGGCGCGACCCGTTCCGCGCGTACGCCGCGCAGGAGGCGACGAGGCCGACCGCGGGCCCGCGGGTGCCGGTGCTCCTCGCCGAGGTTCCCGTCGACGAGCTGCGCCTCATCGCCATCGTGTCGGGCGTCGGAACGCCGCGGGCGATGGTCGTCGACTCGACCCACGTCGGGACGATCGTCCGCCGCGGCGACTACGTCGGACGCGGCGACGTCGTTCGCAACGCCTCCGGCGAGTTCATGATCAACTGGCGGGTGAGCAAGATCCTGACCGACGGCGTCGTCCTGGTCCGCGAGGACCCGACGGCCCCGGGTCGGGCCCCGCTGACACGGATGATCGGGCTGCACCCGGAGGACCAGCAGGGAAACAACCGGTAATCGGTCGGGCTTTCCGCCCGGCCGGTTGCCCCGAGGAGGTCGCGTTGGGCGTCGCGGTTGGAACTCGTGTAGCCAAAAACTGGCGCACCTTTCCCTACACGTCGGACAATGGCGACGTGGAAGGAGCCTCATCATGAGAACGCTCTCGGTGGTCCTCTTCTTCGGGTTCGCAGTGCCGGCGCTCGCAGTGCCGCCGGCGCATGCGACTGTGCCCGGACGCAGCGGCGTCGCGCCTGCGCAGGTGATCGACCAGCTCGATGTCCGGGACGAAGGAACGAGGACGGTGATCACGATCCGAGCGTCGGGTCGCCCCGTCTTCACCGCCTTCCGGGCGGCCGCGCCGAACCGGCTCGTCGTCGACGTCTCGAATGCGCGGCTGCAGGGCGTGCCGTCGGCGGTCGACGCGGAGACCTCCGGCGTGCTCGGCGTCGGCGCGAGCGAGATGCGCGCGGGCAACGCGCCCCTGTCGAGGTTCCTCGTCAACATGCGCGACGGCGCGACCTACACGGTCGAGCGGGAGCCGCGGTCCATCGTGGTCACGGTCACCGCGCCGGAGCGTGCGGGAGACTCGGGCGCCCAGGAGCGGATCCAGGGCGCCGAGCGGCGTGCCGAGGCGGAGGAGGAAGGACGGCTGCGGGCGGAGGAGCGCGCTCGCGAGGCGGCAGCGGGCGCCGGCGAGATCGCTCGCGAGAGGGACCTCGCGCGCGCGGCTCTGGCGCAGACCCAGGCTTCCCTGCGGGATGCGGAAACGGCACGCGCCTCGGCCCAGCGTCTGGCCCAGGAGGCGACCGTGGCGCGGCAGCAGGCCGACCGGGCGAGAGAGAGTCTCGAGCGTCAGGCGCGTCGGGCAGTGCCCGGCGACCCGGCGGCGCTCGAACGCGCTCGCGCCGAAGCGGATCGTCTGGCGCGCGCCGAGGCCGAGGCGCGAACGCGGGCGGGCCGCGTCGCCGCCGAGGCGCAGTCCGCCATCGCCGCCGCGCGAAGCGCGCAAGCGGCCGCGGAGGCGAGGGTCCGGCAGGCCGATCAGCGCGCCCTGCAAGCAGAAGAGGGCCGTGCCCAGGCGCTCGAGGACTCTCGCAGCGCGCAAGCTGCGCAGAGGATCGCAGAGCAGCGCGGGGCGCAGGCGCTCGAGGACTCTCGCGGCGCGCAAGCTGCGCAGAGGATCGCGGAGCAGCGCGGGGCGCAGGCGCTCGAGGACTCTCGCAGCGCGCAGGCCGCGCAGAGGGTCGCAGAGGCGCGAAGCAGCCAGGCCTCCGCCGAGCGTCGTCGGGCGGAAGAGGAGGCGCGTGCCGCGTCGGCGCGCGCGGCACAGGAGACGCGCGCGAGGGCGGAAGCGGAGCGGCGCAGGGCGACCGCCGTGGCGCAGGCCCGCCAGGCACAGTCGGCGCTCGCGAAGTCGACCGGCGAGGCCGAGGATGCGCGCGGTCGTGCGGAGCAGCGCGTGCGCGAGGCGCAGGCCGCGCGCGCGGCGGCAGAGGCGAGGGTGGCCGAGGAGCGGGATGCACGCATCGCCGCGCAGCGCGACGCCGAAGCGGCGCGCTCCGAGCGCGACCGCAGCGCGGCCGAGACCGTGCAGGCGCGCCAGGCGGCAGCGCAGGCGCTCGCTGCGCGAGCGACGACGGCCCGTGCCGAGCGCGACGTGGTGGCCCGGCGGGACCTCGCGGAGGCGGCAGCGCGCGAGCGGGCGAGCCTCGAGCGCCGGATCGCCGCGGAGCAGAGTGCGCGCAGGGCGACGTCGGCCGAGGCGGAGGCGTCGAGGCGGCGCGTGGCGGAGATGGAAGCCGCCCTCGCTCGCGCGACGCGCACGAGCACCGAGCGGCAGGGCACCCTCGAAGAGGCCCAGCGGCGCCTCGCGGATGCGCGCGAGGTCAGCGCGCGCGCGGACGTCGCGCGTGCCGAGTCGGAGCGTCGCGCGCGGGACGCGGAGCGGGCGCGGGACGAAGCCGCCCTGCGGGCCCGCACGGCGGAGACGGCGCGGGGCGCCGCAGACCAGGCACGGCTCGCCGCCGAGACGCGGCAGGCCGATTCGGAGCGCCGCGCGCGAGAAGCGGAGGCGCGCGCCGCTTCGGCCCAGCAGGCGCATGCGGCTGCGGACGAGCGTGCCGTCCGGGCCATCGTCGCTGCAGATGCGGCAGCGAGCGCTTCTCGTCGCGAGAGCGCGGTCGCCGCCTCGTCGCAGCGTTCCGAGCAGACGACGACGTCCACGGAATCGGAGCACGAAGCCGCTGCGGCTCCGACGCCGGCCGTCGCGACCGCCGCTGCGCCCGCTCCCGCCAGCTCGCGGGTTCGCGACGTTCGGTTCGAGGAGCGGGACGGCGAGCAGCGCGTCCTCATCGATCTCACCGGCGCAGCGCAGACGCGTGTCCGCGCGCTCGGTGAGCGCGTGGTCGTGCTCGAGGTGCGGGGCGCCGCCCTGCCGGAGGCGCTCGAACGGACGCTCGACGTGACCGCGTTCGACGGCGCGGTGCACACCGTGTCCACCTACCGGCGCGGCGAGGTCGTCCTCGTCGAGGTCGAGCTGGGGGCCGAGGCCCGAAACGAGATCCGCAGGGAAGGATCCCGGCTCGTCTGGTCGTTCCGGGCTCCGACCCCGGACCCCGCGGTCGCCGCAGCGCCCGCCCGGGCCCCCGCCTCGCGCCGTGCGCCGGGTGCGCGCACGATCCACCGTGAGAATCCCGAGGACTACGGGATGATCTCGGAGGAGACGGCGTCGTTCCTGTCGAGCGTGCCGATGCAGCCGCGCAATGCGCGCGGTCGCGCCGCGGGTCGGTACCGCGGCCGACGCATCGACCTCGACTTCAAGGACGCGGACATCCACAACATCCTGCGGCTCGTCTCGGAGGTCGGTCGGGTCAACATCGTGACGTCGGACGACGTGTCGGGGACGGTCACGATCCGGATGCGCAACGTCCCGTGGGACCAGGCCCTCGACGTCATCCTGCAGTCGAAGGGGCTCGGGATGGAGCGGCAGGGGAACCTGATCCGGGTCGCGCCGCTGACGATTCTCGAGAAGGAGCGCGAGATGGCGATCGCGCGGCGCAAGCAGCAGGTCGAGCTCGAGCCGCTCGAGACGCGGCTCGTCCCGGTGTCGTACGCGACGGCCGGCGAGCTCTCGCCGCGCGCGCAGGAGCTGCTCTCCTCGCGCGGTTCGCTGTCAGTCGACGAGCGGACGAACGTGATCATCGCGCGGGACGTCGCGGAGAACCTGAACCAGATCGAGGAGCTCGTCCGGAACCTCGACACGCAGACTCCGCAGGTCCTGATCGAGGCGCGGATCGTCGAGGCGAACTCGAACTACCTTCGAGAGCTCGGCATCCAGTGGGGCGGCGACATCGAGTTCTCGTCGGCGACGGGGAACCCGACGGGGCTCGCGTTCCCGTCCAACGTCGGCATCGCAGGCGGCGCGACGGACCGCGCGACGGAGACCTCGGGGCTTTCGCCCGTCGATCGCGCGGTCGCGAACCCGAACTTCGCCATCAACCTCCCGTCCGCGGTCGGCCGCGGATCGGGCGGCGCCATCGGCATGTCGCTCGGCTCGGTCACGAACAACTTCAACCTGAACCTGCGCCTGTCCGCTCTCGAGGCGACTGGATCGGGCCGGATCATCTCCGAGCCGCGGATCCTGACGCTCGACAACCGGGAGGCGCACATCGAACAGGGCACCTTGATCCCGTACAGCCAGGTGTCGGCGGCGGGGGTCCAGACCGCCTTCCAGGAAGCGAAGCTCAACCTCACGGTCCGCCCGCACGTCACGGCGGACGGCTCCGTCCTGATGCACATCAAGATCACGAGGGACGAGCCGGACTTCAACCGGACAGGGTCCCGTGGCGACCCGACGATCAACAAGCGCGAGGCCGAGACGGAGCTGCTCATCGAGGACGGCCGGACCGCGGTGATCGGCGGGATCTACACGCGCAACTCGGGCGTGCAGTGGAGCCAGGTTCCGTTCTTCGCGAACATCCCGGTCGTCGGCTGGTTCTTCCGCAACCAGAGGACGAGCGACCTGCGCGGCGAGCTGCTCATCTTCATCACTCCCCGCATCGTCAACCGCGCCGAATCGATCGGTCAGTAGTTTCCCCCCCGAGCTAGAGTCCCCCTCCATGGGTGGGCTGCGCCTCCTGACTGCCGGCGAATCGCACGGGCCCGAGCTCGTGGCGATCCTCGAGGGCGTGCCGGCGGGCCTCTGCGTCCTGGCTTCGAGCGTGAACGCGCATCTGCGGCGGCGGCAGAAGGGGTATGGCCGCGGCGGTCGGATGAAGATCGAGCACGACGAGATCTCGTTGCGCGGCGGGGTCCGCGGGGGAGAGACGCTCGGCTCGCCCATCGCCATCGTCGTCGTCAATCGCGACTTCGCGAGCTGGGAGAAGCGGATGGGGGCCGCGCCGTTCGAGGAGGTCCCCGAGCCGCTCGTCCGCGCGCGACCGGGGCACGTCGACCTCGCGGGGGGACTGAAGTACGACCGCCGAGACCTGCGGGACGTGCTCGAGCGCGCGAGCGCCCGTGAGACCGCCGTCCGGGTCGCGGCCGGATCCGTCGCGCGCCTCCTTCTCGAAGCGCTCGGCGTGCGCGTCGTCGGCAATGTCGCGTCCATCGGGCCCGTCGAGACGGATCTAGGCGCCTTTTCCTGGGAGGAGCGCTGCCGTGCCGCCGACGACGCCGACCTGCGGTGTCCGGACGCCGCCGCGCAGGACCGCATGAAGGACGCGATCCGGCAGGCGGCGCACGCGGGCGACACGCTCGGGGGCGTCTTCGAGGTCGTCGCGCAGGGCGTTCCCCCCGGGCTCGGAAGCCACGTGCAGGCGGACCGGAAGATCGACGGACGCCTGGCCGGCGCCCTGATGGCGATCCCGGCGATCAAGGGCGTCGAGATCGGGCTCGGGTTCGAGGCCTCGCGCCGCACCGGCTCCGCCGTCCACGACCCCATCGGCTGGGAACCGGACCCCGCCGGCGGCGGCCGGTTCGTCCGGCCGACGAACCACGCGGGGGGGACGGAAGGCGGGATCACGAACGGAGAGCCCGTCGTCGTGCGCGCGGCGATGAAGCCGATCTCGACCTTGAAGAGGGCGCTGCGGAGCGTCGACGTCCGTACGAAAGAGGCCGTGGACGCGGCGCACGAGCGCAGCGACGTCTGCGCCGTCGCGGCGGCGTCGGTCGTCGGCGAGGCGGCCGTGTGCCTCGTCCTGGCGGACGCCGTGCTCGAGAAGTTCGGCGGCGACTCGATGAAGGAGCTCCTGCGCAACGTCGACGGGTACCGGGCGCAGATCCGGAGCTGGTGATGGAGCGCAGCGCGGCCCCGAGCCGCAGCGTGACGGCGAGGTCGGTCTGGCTCTCGGGCTTCATGGGGAGCGGCAAGACGACCGTCGGCCGCGCCGTCGCCGCGCGGCTCGCCGTGCCGTTCGTCGATCTCGACGAGACGCTGGAGCGCGAGACGGGCAGGACGATCGCGCAGTGGTTCGAAGAGGACGGCGAGGCCGCGTTCCGCGCGCGCGAGGCCCAGATTGCGATGCGGCTCCTGGCGCAGACGGATCGGCAGGTCGTCGCTGCGGGGGGCGGCACCCTCGTGGACGCACGCGTGCGCGCCCGCGCGATGGAGAGCGCGCTGGTCGTCACGCTGCACGTCCGGATTCGCGAGGCGCTCGAACGGATCGGCACGGGACGCCATCGTCCCCTCGCTGCGGGCGGCGACGGGCAGCTCGCCGAGCTGCTGCGCGCCCGCCAGGGGGTCTACGCCATCGCGCACGCCGGCGTTCGAAGCGGCGGCCGTCCGATCGAAGCCGTGGTGGACGACCTCGTCCACTACGCGGCCGGCGTCGCGGTGCCCGTCTCGCTCGGTCCTCGCAGCTACCCGGTCCACGTCGAGCGAGGAACGCTCGGCTCGATCGGCCGTCGCGTCGCCGGATGGTCGCCGCGCGGTCCGGTCGCCGTGATCTCGGACCGCGGTGTGCCGCGCGAGATCCGGACGACGGTCCTGCGATCGCTGCGCCGGGCAGGGCTCACTCCGATCTCGATGCCGGTCGCACCGGGGGAGCGGTCGAAGTCGCTGAAGGCGGCGACGCGGCTGTGGAACCGCATCCTCGGGGCGGGCCTGGGCCGCCCCGATCCCGTCGTCGCGGTCGGCGGGGGTGTCGCGACGGATCTCGCCGGCTTCGTCGCGGCGACGGCGCTGCGGGGCATGCCGATCTTCCACGTGCCCACCACCGTCCTCGGCCAGCTCGACGCCGCGATCGGGGGGAAGACGGCGGTCGACCATGCGAGCGGCAAGAACCGGATCGGAGCCTTTCACGCGCCGAGGCTCGTCCTCGCGGATCCCGATGTCCTCGCGTCGCTTTCCGATCGGGACCGGATCGCGGGCCTGGCCGAAGCGGTCAAGTGCGGGCTCGCGCTGGATGCGGCGCTGCTCGAGACCTGCACGGCGCGCGCTGCGGCGCTGCGCGCCGGCGATCCCGATGCGCTCGAGGCGGTCATCCGCGGCGCGGCGGCGGTCAAGGCCCAGGTGGTGTCGGACGACGAGCGCGAGGAGGACGACGGGATCGGGCCGGGACGAGTGGTGCTCAACCTCGGCCACACCGTCGGTCACGCGCTCGAAGCGGCCGGCGGCTTCGAGAGGTGGCTCCACGGCGAGGCGGTCGCTCTCGGGCTCGTCGCGGCGGCGCGGCTTTCGGTCGCGCTCGTCGGCGCGCCGCGGGATCTTCCGGCGCAGGTCGGCGGGGTCCTCGCAGCGCTCGGGCTGCCCGTCGACCTCGGCCCGCTCGACGAGCGGACGGCCGCCTTTCTGCCGGCGGACAAGAAGGCCGCGGGGGACAGGGTGAGGCTCGTCCTGCTGAAGGGCGTCGGCGTGCCCGTACTTATGGAAGTGGCGGTGGCAGACGTCGTCCGGATCCTGTCCTGACGAAACGTGGCGCGCACGCGCCACCTCCGATACGATCTGCACGACTCGACACTCGAGGGAGGTCGCGCATGGAGTCCCGACTCTTGATGGTTCTCGTCGCCGTACTCGCCCTGCAAGCGTGCGCGGAGAACCGCCGTACCTGGTACATCCGCCAGAACCAGGTCTTCGCGGGCGATCCACCCGAGTGCCTCGTGCCCGACGACCCGAGCGCAGCGTTCCGCACGGCGGGCACGCTCGACACCGCGCTGACGGGCGCCTTCTACCTGACGCCGCTGATCGAGAGCCAGCTCATGAAGCGGAAGGACTACACGCATCTGCGGGACGAGCCGAACGGAATCCAGGTGGAGGGCGCCATCGTCCGCGCCTGGTGCGACGACTCGACCGGCGAGCCGGACTTCCCCGAGTTCTTCAGCCCCGCGTCCAGCTACATCGATCCGCAGGACATGGGCGCGTCGTCGTTCATCGCGATCCACGCGGACATGGTCGAGGCGCTGCGAGGCGGCGCGTGCGGCGATGCGTCGGGGCAGCAGCTCGTGATGCTCGGGGTGCGGATGACCGGCATCACCAACGGCGGGATCGAGACGGAGACGCCGGAGTTCTTCTACCCGGTCTTCGTCTGCGCGGGCTGCCTGGTCAACTGCGCGGCGGACGCGGACGACGAGGACCAGGCCGGCCCCGATTGCTGCAACGTGGACACGCCCGACCTGATTCCATGCGCCAGGGGGCAGGACGACGCCGTCGACTGTCGTCTCTGTCGCGACGTCCCCGGCTTCTGTCAGTGCGGCGCTGCCTGCGGCCCCTGAGCGTCCCGGACGATTCTGCGAAGCAGCCGGATCGCGAGACCGTGACCGCCGCGCAGCAGGCGGATGCGTCCTGCGACCGGCGCGCCGAGGAGCGCGAGGTCCCCGACGAGATCGAGGAGCTTGTGGCGGGCGGGTTCGTCCGGGAAGCGCAGCGGGCCGCCGACCACGGGTCCGTCGAGACCGAAGAGGACGCCGCAGTCCGGTGACGCTCCGGCCGCGAGGCCCCGGGAGACGAGGGCGTCGAAGTCGGCCTGCATCGCGAAGGTCCGGGCGGATGCGAAACCGGCCTCGAAGGCGCCCTCGGTGCCGTCCCAGCGCGCGGCGCCGTGGCCGACCGGCGCTGGGAAAGCCGTCTCGACCTCGACGCTCGATTCGTCCGCGGGCTCGGCGACCGCGAGCGCGTCGCCCACACGGATCTCGATTCGCCGGGCGATCCGGATCGGGGCGGGCGTCGACGGCGGGATCGCCCGGGCGGCCATCAGGAACGGGAGCGCGGACCCGTCCGCGATCGGGACCTCGGGGCCCGAGAGGACGACGCGGGCGTTCCAGCGCCCCGTGGCTGCGAGGGCGGCCAGGACGTGCTCGACCGTCTGGACGCGGACGGCCGCGCTCTGCAGCGTGGTCGCGCGATCCGTGGACACGACCGCCTCGACCGAGGCCCGAACGGCGGGCGATCCGGGCAAGTCTTCCCGGACGAAGACGATTCCGCCTCCCGGCGAACCCGGCTCGATCCGCATCCGGACCGCCGCGCCGGTGTGCAGACCCCGTCCCCCGAGGGTCATGATGGCGGGCTCGCAATTCACGAAATGCACGCTACTCTTGTCGGAGCATGGATGGGAGGCTCGGCTTCGCAGGGGTGCTGCCGGCGGTCGTGTCGCTTCTCGTCGGCTGCATCTATCACGACCTGGGCGCTCACGAGACGGCGGGGTGGTCGGCGCCGGTCGCCGCGCCGTCGCCGGACGCACCGCCGATCGCTGACGGTCCCGGGATCGATCCCGGACAGGTCGACGCGGGTCCGGGGATCGACCCTGCGGCGGCGGACGACTTCCTGGCGCACCGCATGACCGAGGTGAGCACGGCGCGCGCGGAGGGTCGGCCCCCGCTCTCGGACCTGCAGCGCGCGACCCTCGCGACGTCCGAGATCCAGGACTTCAACATCGAGCTGGTGGCCGGCGGCTGCTACACGGTGATCGGAGTCGGGGTCCCGCAGGTCACCGATCTCGACCTCTTCCTCTTCGATCCGGTGGGCGCGCAGGTCGCAGTCGACACGGACACGAACAACGTACCGGTGATCGCGCACTGCGCCAGCGCGTCCGGCGTGTTTCGCGTCCAGGCAAAGGTGTATTCGGGCGCCGGGGAGTTCGCCGTGCAGCTGTTCGGGACGGACGGGGGCCCCGGGGGGGCGCCCACGCCGCCGCCGACGGGATCGTTTCCGCCCCCCGATCCGTCGGGGGATCCGCTCGAGCGCCGGATGGCGGAACTCTATGCGCGGTTCGGGCAGCGGCGCGCGCCGGTGTCGGCCTTGATGCGTGGCTCGCTCGCGACGTCCCGCACGCAGGACTTCGCGCTGACGCTCCAGGCGGGGAACTGCTACACGGCGATCGCGACGAGCGATCCCTCGCTTGCCGACCTGGACATGTACGTGTTCGATCCGAGCGGCGCAGAGCTCGGGCAGGACCGCGCGACCGACAACTTCCCGGTCGTGCAAGCCTGTCCGAACGCCACCGGCCGTCACCGCGTGCGCGTCGAAGCGTACGGCGGCTCGGGAAACTTCGCGCTGCAGGTGTACCAGGGCGCGACGCCCAGCAGGGCGCATTAGGCCAGAACGTCCCGCTCTCGCTTCGCGATCGTGGTGGGTCGTGAGTCATGGGTCATGAGTCAGGCTGTGAGGATCTGCATTGCGATGCAGGTTCGCGCCGCTATGACCCATGACAAATGACCGACGCACAAGCTCCTCAACTGCCGGGCCGGTCTCCCGCCCGTTCAAGCTTCGCGATCGAGAAGGTGGCTCGGACGCCGTGAACGAAGTAGAGAGCGAGAAAGAACGGCACGGCGGCTGCGGTCGTCCCCATCACGCCCGTCGCCGCCTTGTGGGCAATCTCGCCGAGGTAGAGGGCGAGGCAGAGGACCGCAGCGACTCGTGACCGGCGGTGGATGAAGAGTCCCAAGATGCCAAAGGCAGTCCCGTCGACCAAGGACCAAGTCGGCAGGATCCGGATGACGTCGGCCCACGTGAGGAGAGCGAGGAGCGCGTTGACGCCTGCCACCAGGAACGCCAAGCCCGTGGCCGTCCGGACGCTCTTCGAGGCGCTCTCGACTGTGCTGACGTCGGGCCAGAAGTTCTCGAGCCCTGTAGCAGCGCCTGACTCGCGACTCATGCCTCGCACCTCGCGACGACGCGACTACCGCCGACCAAGCTCGACTCGCTACCCCCCATCATTCAAGCACACCCGCGCCCCTTCGCGTTCGCGGCACTCCATGTCCGTGCCTACTTCGTCGCAGTCCTCCTCCACGCTGCAGCCGACAAGGCAAACGCGGTCGCGGGAGAGGAGCTCGATGCAGACAGTGCCGACGGGGCAGGTGTCGTCGGTCTCGCACAGCTCGGTGCAGAAGCCGCCAGGGCATTCGCGCCCCTCGCAACAGAAGCCGCCGGATCCGCATGCGCCGTTCGAGGTGCACCGATCGCCGAAGTGCGACTCCTCCCCGCCGCACGACGCGAAGGCCAGCGCGGACGTCGCGAACAGCGTCCTGAGCGTCACCGCGGCCTCCCGACGTCCGCGCGCCACCGCAGCGCCAGGTACTCGTCGGAGACCGCGAACGCTGCGAGGTCCGCGAACTCGGGGCTGCGGCGCACCGCCTCGCGGAAACCGTGCTCGGTCGCGACGTCGACGCCGGAGAGCTCCGGCGTCTCCGCGGCGACGACGCGCAGGCTCGCCGCGGTGTCGCCGCACACGAGCAGCCCCGCTCGGTTCATCGACTGGCGCACGAGGCGCAGCCACGTCTGCGCATCCGCATCCGTCACTCCCTTCGCGCAGATCTCCTGGAGCCTGCGCTGCGTCCGCGGCGGGAGCGTCTTCCACAGCGAGGCCGCGAGATCCGCCGATTCTTTCGCGATGGGCGGCGCGTCGGCCGCCGGCGGGGGCCCGAAGGCGCCGAGCGTGGCTTCGAAGAGGGTTCGGGCCCGGTCGCCAACGAGCACCGCCGCGAGGACGAGGGCCGGCCGCGTCGCCTCCACCGCGCGGCCGACCTGGAAGCGGCCCTCCGGCGTGTCCGGCCGCAGCGCGGGCCCGACGATGACGGCCGGCGGATAGGTCGCTGCGACCTCCACGGACCCGCTGCCCGCGAGCCGGACGAACAGGGGAGTCTTCGCGAGCCCCAGGACGCGGATGCCGCCGGCGTAGACCTTCGCGAGAGGCGTCTCGGCGAGGGGAGAGACGCGGTCCGCGCCGGACACGCCGAACGCGGGGAGGTCCCTGCGGAACAGCGGGTACCCCCCTTCCCACACGAGGGCGAAGCGTTCGAGCAAGGGGCCGAGCCCGGCGGGACGCAGCGCCTCGAGCGCGCCCTCCGGGGGCGCGCGCAGATCTTCGAGACGCGGCGGGTCTCCGGGATCCGGCACGGACTTATCGAAGAGCCGCAGGACGGAGGCGACGGCCGCGGCCTCCGGGCCCGTCCCGAGACCCGTGTAGACCCGGTGAAGCGAGCGAAGCGAACCGACGCGCGCGGGATCCGCCGCGAGGATCTTGCGATGCACCGCCAGCGCGTCGAACACGCGATCCGGGTGCGCCTCGAGCAGAGCCGCGAGCCTTTCGCCCGCGTCGAGGTTTCCGAGCCGGAGGGCCTCCTCGAACGCCGCGGACGCGCCGGCCGGATCGTTGTTGCCCTCGGCGCGCAGCTCGCCCATTCGAAACAGGATCCGCGCGCGCTCCTCCTTGGGGAGGTCGCCCGCGAGTCTCACCGCGAGATCCTTGAGGAGCTGTCGTACCTCGCCTCGGCCTTCGAGCGCGCGTTCGATCTGCGCCGCGACGCGGGGATTTGTCGGGTCGGCCTCCCGCGCGAGGCGCAGCTCCTCGAGTGCGCCGTCTTCCTGCCCGAGCGCGGCCAGGGCCTCCGCCGCCGAGAGGTGGAAGCGGCTCCGCGCCGGGCCGTCACCCGTCCGAGCGAGGTTCTGCGCGAGCTGCACCGCCGCGGGCCAGTTCTCGACGTTCGAGTACAGGTCGAGGAGGTCCTCCGCCGCCCCGCGACCCTCGTCCGTTCCTGCCGGGAGGATCCCGATGGCCTCCTCCAGGACCGAGACGGCTCCGGGGAGGTCGCCGAGAGCCAGCGCGAGCGTCTGCCCGAGCTCGCGCAGCGTGCGGCCGCGGTCCGCGCCAGCTTGCCCGTCGGCCAGCTTCGTCAGCTCCATCGTCGCGCGCGCGGCGTCGCCCTGGGCGATCCGCAGGTCTGCGAGCGCCCGACGCGCTCGCACCGTCACGCCCGCGTCCTCGGCCATCGCGCCGAGCAGGTAGCCGGTGGCTCGTCCCTCGTCGCCCGCCGCGACGGCGGCCAGCCCGGCGGCGAGCCGCACCGAGGCCACGGCACGAAGGCCCCGGAACGCCGGCCGCTCCAGCGCCCTCTCGTAAAAGACCAGGGCGCCGGCCTCGTCTCCCGCGGCCACGAGGCGCTCGGCGAGCCCCACGGCCACCAGGCCCTGCGCACCGATCCTGCGCTCGGCGCCTTCGAGGACCCTCGCCGCGCCCGGGACGTCTCCGAGGGCGACCTTCGCATCCGCCAGGGACAGGTGCAGGACTGCCAGGTCTTCCGGGTCGCCGGCCTGGGTCGCGGGCACGAGCGACGCCTCGAGGGAGCGCCAGGCCTCCGGTGAATCGAGCAGCCCGGCCCTGCTGCGCGCAATCGCCTCGATCGCCGCGGCATCCGCGCGCCGCACGTCCTTCTCGCGCGCCTTGAGCGCGACTTCGAGCGCGCGCGAAGGGTTCCCGGAATCGAGCAGCGCCCTCGCGGCGGCGACGAGGGAATCCATGCCGTCCGCCGAGCCGTCCGTCCCCTCGAGGATGCGCCCCGCATAGGACTCGACGGCCTGGACGTTGCCCGCGGCTCCCTCGAGCTCGACGAGGGCCTTGAGCGCTGCCGGGTGCCCCGCAGATCGTTCGAGCGCCGCACGGTAGCGCTGCGCGGCGAGGTCTCGCTCGCCGGCTTCGCGGTGGATGTCACCCGCGCGAACGAACAACTCGGCGCCGTGCGCGCCGTCCTTCGCCGTCGCGGCTGCGGCTGCGAGAAGGGATGCCGCGAGATCCCGCCGGCCGAGCTTCTCCGAAAGGAGCGCGGACTCCTCGAGCCCGGATGCGTCCTCGGGGCTCTCCGCCGCGGCGGCCGTGATCTCCTCGATCGCATCCGCTTCCCGCCCGGCCAGGCCGACGAGGATCGCCGCCCGCCGGCGCCTCGCCGCGGCGCGTTCTGATCCGGAGGGCGCCGCCTCGATGAGCAGGCCGTACGCCTCCGCCATCGCCTCCGGCTGCGCGGACGCCATGGCCGCCCGCACGACGAGATCCCGAGCGCCTCGGCGCACCCGATCGTCGACCTCCGGGTCCGCCTGCACCTGTGCGCGGTACTCGCGCGCGCGCCCGAGTGCTTCCGTGGCCCTTGCGGCCGCGACCAGGACCTCCACCTCGCGCGCGACCACGTCGAACCGTTCTGCCGTTCCGGTGCTCCGTGCACGCTCGGCCAGCAGAACGCTCAGCTCGGTCGTGCGTCCGGAAGCCTCCGCAGCGCGCTCCGCGCCGGCACGCGCCTCCACGTCCTGCGGCGACTCGGCCAGGATCGACTGGTACGCGTCGAGCGCCTCGTCGGGATCGCCCGCGTCGTGCTCGAGCACCTGGGCCCGGCGCAGGGTGAGCCGCCGCGCCTCGGCCGGATCGGAGACGCGCGCGGCCTGCTCCCTCAGAAGGCCCGCGACCTTCCGGTGCTCGCCCGCCCTCGTGTAGAGGCTCGCCAGCTTCGCGGAGGAGACGTCCGAGGAACCGTCGGAAGACGCGTCGGTGGCCTCCGGGGCGGCATCGCGAATGCGCTCCAGGACTCCGATCGCCTCGCGGACGTTGCCGAGCTTCTCCTCCCAGATCGTCGCCACCTCCGCGAGGGCCGCGGCGCGCGCCAGCGCGTCCATGCCCGCGGCGAGCTCCTCGAGCAGGGCGACCAGATCGCTCCAGCGCTCCCGCTTCCGCAAGAGGCGTTCGAGCGCGGTCCGGGCTTCCTCCTCGCCGCCCTTGCGCATGGACAGGACGCGCCGCAGCCGCCCCTCTGCCTCGGGGCGATCGAGCTCCTCTTCCTCGACCCGGGCGAGCGCGAGCAGGCATTTCACCGCAACCACGGGGTCGAGCGTCTTGGCGATGATGTGCTCGTAGGTCTGGGCGACCTGGGCCCACAGCCCGCATCGCGCCGCGAGGCGCTCGAGCTCCGGCGACAGGTCCATCTCCGCGTCCGGGGCGGATTCGACTCCCTTCGCGACGAACGCGAACGCGCCTTCGAGGTCGTCCCGATCCTCCTCGCTGACGATCGCCGCCTTCTGGAGCCAGCGGGCTCCCTCCTCGCCGTCGAAGGCGCGCTCCGCGCGGACCTTGAACGCCTTCAGGATCCGCTCGAACACCGCCGGCCCGGCATCGGGGTCGCTCGAGGCGATCTCGCGCGCGATGCGCCGCATGCCCGCCTCGACGTCGGGGTCCGCGAACTCGGAGTACGCGGTCAGGAGCAGCTCCATCGCGGCCGGTCGGTCGCCCAGCTCGGCCTCGGCGATCTCCGCGGCCCGCCTGTACGCGGCGGTCCGCGTTCCGAGGTCCCGCGAGGCCTCGGCGATCCGCCTCCACGCGAAGACCAGCGGCCTGTGGTCGCCGATCTCGAGGGAGAGGCGCTCCACGGCGGCCAGGACGGCGCCCGTCCGCGGCTCCCCGTTGAAGATGCTCGCGTACTCCCCGAGAGCCTCCGATTTCTTTCCCAGCGCCTCGAGGAAGCGGGCGCCGCGGTACGCCATCGCACGCGCGCCGTGCACCCCGGCGGTGCGCTCCACGAGCATCCGGAAGATCGCGGTCATCGAGACCACGTCGCCCGTCCGCGCGGCCAGTCGCTCCGCGGATCCCACCGCCCCGACGTCGGTGCTGTCCCGCTCCAGCGCGGCGCGGACGTCGCGAAGGGCGCCCGGAAGGTCCATCACGAGAGTTTCCCGGACGAGCGCGGCCCTCTGGTAAAGTTCCGACGCGGCCGCGCCGTTGCTGGCCGCCGCGCGACCTTCGAGGTGGTCCGCGAGCAGGGCGTGCTTGTGGTCCGCGAAGAGCCTCGCCTCGATCGCCACCAGGACCTTGGGGTCGTCGGGCGTCTCGGCGCGGGCGCACTCGAAGAGCGCGAGGCACTCGTCCTTGTCACCGTTCACGTCGCGCGCCACCGCCGCCATGCGGACGAAGAGGTCGCTCAGCGTCGTCTTCGGCGCGCTGCGAGCGCGCTCGCTCGCCACGCGCAGCTCCAGCACCGCGAGCAGGCGTTGCCCGTCCCCGGCGCGCGTGTACGCCTGCTCCAGCGACTCGAGCGCCGACGGATCGGCCGAATCGAGGGAGAGGACGCGAAGCTGCGTGCGGATCTCCCCGACGACGTCGCCCGCCTTGCGCCAGCGCGCGGCGATCTCCCGCAGCGCCGAGAGGCGTCGGTCCCGGTCCGAACCGGGCAGGGCCCGCTCCAGCGCGACGGCGGCCGCGCGCCCGTCGCCCCGTGCGTCCGCGAGGCGCGCGAGGTCGAAAGCGAGATCCGCGTCCGGCGATCCCCCTTCATCGAGGAAGCGCGTCGCGATCCGGGCGGCGCTCTCGGGACGCCCGGCCGCGAACCGACGGACCGTCCGACGGACGAGCTCCCGCACCCCGCGCGGGTCGGCGCCGGCGCCCAGCACGCGCAGCGCGGCATTCTCGATGCCGGCGTCGTCCTCCGCTCGGTGCGCGGCGTCGAGCCACGCGGCTGCGGCGGCCCCGTCGGTCGGGCGCAGCGCGGCCAGCGCGCCCCTGGCTTTCTGTTCGCCTGCGACGTCGCCGACCGCCGTACAGGCGCGCGCGAGCAGGCGCAGCGACTCGGGATCGTCTTTTCCGGCGGGAGAGGCAACGAGCTTGGCGGCTGCCAGGGCCGCGCCGGGTGCGTCGCCGGCCGCCTCGAGCGCCGTGGCCCACCCCCAGGACGCGCGCGGGTCGTCGGGGACGACCTCCAGAAGTTTCTTCCACGTCTCCGCGGCGCGTGCGGGGTCCGAGAGCCTGCCCTGCAGCATCCTCGCGCGTTCGGAGAGCGCCTCGGCGGATCCTTCCTTGTCGCCCTTCGCGCGCGCCGCATCGGCGCGCTCCCCGAGCAGGCGCACGAGCTCCTCGGGGTCGTCGAGCGCGGCGGTGGCCCTTTCGAGCCTGCGCCGTGCCTCGAGGTTCGACGGTTCCAGCGACACGACCTCGCGCCACGCGTCCGCCGCCGCCTTCGCGTCCCCGTCGCCGAGAAGCCGCGCCAGGCGCTTGAGTGCCCGCAGCCTCTCCGCGCGATGCTCGGTGTGCGCGAGACGGTGGCGCAGCAGCCAGATCGATCCGTCGACGTCGCCCATCTGGTCGGTGAGCCGGCCGAGCGCGAGCACGCCGGCCGGATCGCCCGGTGCGAGAGCGAGCAGCTCCTTGTGCACCTCTACGGCGCGCGGCCAGTCGTCCGGATGATCCTTGAGCAGGCCGGCGAGCTTGCGCACGGCCTGGATCCGCTTCTCCGGCTCGGTCGACGTCGCTTCCTTCTCGGCGATCTGTCGCAGGTTGTCCTGCAGCTTCACCTTCGAGACGAGGCGCGCGAGGCCCTCCACGGCAGCTGCCGAGGCCGGATCGATCGCAAGGGCCTGCTCGAGCGCCGTCTTCGCGCGATGGACGGCGCCGAGCTTCTCCTCGGCGAGCTTCGCCTGCAGGACGAGGCGCTCGACGCGCGCCGTCGGATCCGACCAGGCTTCGGACGACGTCGACCGTGCGTAGGCGTCGAGCAGTCCCACCGAGTCGCGGCGACCGCCGAAATGCGCCTCGACGGCGGCGAGCGCCTCCGCGTCCTGCGGGGAGACGCCCAGGATGCGGACCCAGATCTCGGCCGCACGCTCCGGGTCCGCGAGCGGTCCCCCCGCGAGCGCCGCGAGCTCGCGCAGCAGGGAGGTTCGCGCGGCGCCTTCGTGCCGGGCCGCCTCGGCCTCGAGCCAGTCTGCAAGCTCGCCGTGTCGTCCGGCGGCGCTTAGCACGCGCCGCAGGCCGGCGGCGGCCTCCGCGTCGTCGGGCGCGATCGCGAGGGCGACCCCGTACCCCTCGAGGGCGAGATCCCTTCGCCCCGGCGTTCGCTCGCCGAGCGCGCCGAGCCGCCGCAAGAGCAGGCCCCGCCACGCGGCTTCTCCCCCCGCCATCGCCGCCCGCAGGGCGCGCTCGTGCTCGGTCGGACGTCCCGCCGCCGGGAAGACTTCCTCGGCGACCCCGAGCGCCGCGTCCGATCGTGGATCCGCCTCGAGGGCCGCGCGGACGGCGCGAAGCGCGTCCGCCGTTCGCCCGGCGGCGAGGTGCCGGCGCGCACGGTCCGCGTGCAGGATCGCCCCGTCCGCCGGTTCGGACGCGTCCGCGAGGCCGGCGCTCGCCTCGTCGTGGTCTGGAGCCATCTCGAGCGCGAGCCGAAGCGCATGCGCTGCGCCGAGCCGGTCCCCCGCCATCCCGAGAAGTCGCCCCAGCCGCGCGAGCAGATCCGCCCTCGCGGCGGGTTCGGTCGCGAGAGAGATCTCGACTTTCAGGTACGCGACAGCGGCCAGGCTGTCTCCAACCCGCTCGCAGGCCGCGCGCGCCCGGGCGATCGCCTCGGGCATCGTCGGGTCCGCGGCGGCGGCCTCCCGGTACGCGAGGCACGCCTCCTCGACGGATCCCAGCAGGCGCTCCCAGGCTTCGCCCCGGCGCAGCAGCAGCTCTGCGCGTTCCCGGGGCGCCGCGTCGACGGCGAGTGCGGCGGTCTCGGCCTCCATCTCGGCGATTGCGTCGCCGAGCGGCTCGAACGGCCCGGTGTACCTGGGGCTGGGGTCCTCCGGCGCCGTGGGCACCGGGGGCGAGGCGAGATCGATCGTCGGCTTGATTGTCCCGCGGACGGGCGTGGGCCTGCGCGGCGTGGGGGGAGGCAAGGGCGGAGGCGAAGCCGCCGAGGGTTTCGGCGCGCTCGGAAGCGGTGGAGGGGTCGCGGCCGCCTTCGGCGCCTGCACGGCCGGAAGAGGCGGCGGCGTCTTCGGACGCGAAGGGAGCGGCGGCGGCCCCTTCGACTTCGGCGGCGCCTCGGCCAGCGTGGCCAGCCCCGCTTCGAGCACGACCGCGAGCCCGCGCGCCGCTTCCGGGCCGCGGTCCAGGATCTCGGCGACGGTCGTGGCCCCTTCCGGCGGAAACGCGGCCGGTCCGAGGGCGTCGACGATCGGTCCGCGCAGCCGTCGCAAGGCGTCGGTCGGCACGAACCGATCGCCGGCCCGCGCCGCGAGCGAAGCGGAAGCGCCCGTGCCGACGGCGATGGCGACCGCGGCCAGGACCGTGCGCGCGAGGTCCTCGCCGGTCCCCGCGGCTTCGGGCTCCCCGGACTCCACGGCGATCGCCGACCCGAGCACCCGCGCGATGCGCTCCGCGTACAGGGATCGCCGCGCCTCCGACAGCGCCGCGGTCCCGAGCCCCGAGCGCGTCCGCAGCGCGTCCGCGACGGACACCTCGCGCTCCTCGGCGTTCTTCTTCGCCGCGTCGAGCGTCGCCTTCTCGATGCGTCCGGTACGCACGAGGAAGTCGCCCAACATCTCAATGCCGCCTCCGAGAACCGCGACGATGCGTCCGGCGCGCAGCTCGATCGTCACGTCCGCCAGCCGAACGGCGCCGGTGTGGCGGGTCTCGCCGAGCTTGAGCAGCTCAGTGGCGGCCGGGCTTCCCACGGGGGACGCGGATGCTATCCCGGTTGGGTCGGACGATTCCAGTGTGGCTGGCCACACGCGGCTGGACTCCCCAGAGGCGCCGCCCGCGTGGAGGATCGGCCCTCCATCTTCTCGTGGATGCGGTCCCGTACCCGTTCGGGAAAGCGCGTCGGTATGACGGTTGCTTGGAGTCCGTGCGGAGGTCCATCGAATGCTCCGACTCGGGGTGGGCGCACTGGTCGCGATCGGCTGCGGCCCGGCAGGTCCTTTCGGTCATCCAGGCGCCGGGGGCGCTTCGGACGGGGATGCCGACGCGGACTCGTACACGGATGACGACTGGCCGCCGGAGGAGATCTTCACGGCCGGCTCGCCGCCCCCGCCTCTCTCGGGGGGCACCCTGGCGATTTCGCGCGACGGCCACCGCGCCTTCGGTGCCGACACCGATCGCGACGTCGTCTGGGTCGTGGATCTGGACGGGACGGACCTCCTCGCGACGATCGCCCTCGAACCGGGTGACGAGCCGGGCCGATTGGTCGAGGACGCGGCAGGACGCGTGCACGTCGCCCTGCGAGGAGCCGGAGCGCTCGCGACGATCGACGTCGAGGCTGGGGACGTCGTTCGCCGATCAGTCTGCTCCGAGCCGCGCGGGGTCGCGTACGACGACGCGGACGACGTCGTCCACGTCGCGTGCGTCGGAGGCGAGCTCGTCACGTTCCCGGCGGGCGGTGGGGCCGCGACGCGCACCCTGCATCTCGACACGGACCTGCGCGACGTCGTCGTGGACGGCGCGATGCTGTGGGTCAGCCGGTTCCGTTCCGCCGAGGTCCTGTCGATCGACCCGGCCGGCCGCGTGTCCGCCCGCGTGCGCCCTCCCGACTACGATCCGGCCGTCGAGGGGCACATCGAGGGCGATTACAGTGGTTACTACGCGGGCCAGGACGTGTTCGCGGCGGCGGTGGCCTGGCGCATGATCCCGCGTCCCGGTGGCGGCGTGATCCTGGTCCATCAGCGCGCGCGGACGACGCCGCTCTCGGGCCTGTACTACGGCGACGACTGTACCGGCGGCCTCGTGCACACGACGGTCACCGAGATCGACCCGGGGGCCGAGGTCTCCGCTGCGCGGATCGTTTCGAGCGCGCCGCTCCCGGTCGACGTCGCGGCGACGGCCGACGGATCGACTGTCGCGATCGCTTCCGCAGCCACCGACGCCATCGTCCGGAGGTCGCCGAACGCGTCGGGCATCATCTGCCGCGGCGGCTGCATCGAGGACGCGGGCGATCTGTACGAGCCCGAAGCAGGCTGGCCGATCGGCGTGGCGTTCACGCCCTCCGGCAGGCTCGTCGTGCAGACTCGCGAGCCGGCCACCATCGGATTCTCGGACGGGCCGCGCCTCGCGCTCCCGGCCGAGTCCATGCGCGACACCGGGTGGGAGATGTTCCACGGCGTCGCCGGCTTCTCGACGATGGCCTGCGCATCCTGCCACCCGGAAGGACGCGAGGACGGGCGCGTGTGGGACTTCCCGGACATCGGCCCGCGCCGCACGCAGTCCATCGGGGGCGGCATCCTCGCGACCGCGCCCTACCACTGGGACGGATCGCTGCCGACCCTCTGGGAGCTGATGGAGGAGGTCTTCGTGGGCCGGATGGGCGCGCAGCCGCCGTCGCCGGCCCGCACGCGCGCCATCCTCGCCTGGCTCGACACGATCCCCGCGCTCGCCGCATCGCCCGCGCGCGATCCCGATGCGGCCGCTCGCGGCGAAGCCCTCTTCCGATCGGCCGGCGTCTTCTGCGTCGACTGCCACGAGGGAGACTGGCTGACGACGAGCGAATCCAAGGACGTCGGCACCGGCGGGAAGTTCCAGGTGCCCTCGCTCGTCGGCGTCTGGGCCCGCGATCCGTTCCTCCACGACGGCCGCGCCCCGACGCTGCGCGACCGCTTCGGCCCCGGCGCCGGCGGCGACCGTCACGGCGTGACGTCGCACCTGTCGGAGGACGAGATCGGCAACCTCGTCGCGTACCTGGAGACGCTGTAGCAAGCGTCAGTAGCGGGCCGATCGAGACGGGTGACGTCGCCCCCCGTGGGGGTCCGAGGCCATCGGAATCAGTGCAGCACCGGCGGATGCCACGTGGGGCCAAACGGCTTCGACACCGATTGCGGTGTGCACGCCCGGAGAACCGCCGAGCCGGGGTGGCTCGTGCGGCGAGACCTCCGGGCGGGCGACGCGCTATCATTCCCTCGATGAAGGGGCGTCGAGGACTGTATGGACAGCGACCCAGCCGGTCGTGGGACGCGGCGCGCCTCGACGAGTTCGATCGCGTCCGCCGCCTTACCCCCCTCGAGCGCATGGACCTCGCCCTTTCCCTGGGGCGCCGGATGCGGCGACTGCTGGGTTCCCCCGATCGGGATGGCTGAATCCACGGACCGCACCGGTAGGACGCTGTCGCTCGCAGGCCGTGTCGCTTCCGCCTGCGCGGACCTCGGGATCGACACGGCCCTCATCGGGGCGCTCGCGCTCGCCTACCACGGGTATGCGCGAGCGACGCAGGACCTCGACCTGTGCACGCACGTCGATCCGTTCACGACCCTGCGCACGCTGGCCGATGCGCTGCGCGGTCAAGGGCTCGCCGTACGCGTCGGCGAGCCCGATGAACAGGATCCGCTGGGAGGAGTGCTGACGGTCGAGTCTCCCGACTGCGACGCCGTACAGGTCGTGAACTTCCTCAATCCGCTCTCGGGCGTCCGAAATCCCGGTCGCGAGGCCATCGAGACCGCAACCGACGAGATCCCGGAGGTGGGACTTCGCGTCGTGGACCTGCCTCACCTCGTGGCGCTAAAGCTCTACGCGGGAGGCGCGAAGTCCCGCAGCGACGTCGCCGAGCTCCTCGAGCGCAACCGGGATGCATCCCGCGAAGCGATCGCGCAGGTCTGCGAGCGCCATGGTCTCGCCGCCGAGTGGGCCGCGATCCTGGCCGAGCTGCACGAGTGACGGGCCACTCGGGCCCGGTTCGCTCGCGAGGGGTCGGCCGCACAGCAGGGGTATAGGAGCTGCCTGGGATCTACACCCGCGCGACGCCCACCGACGGGCCGCGATACGGCTCGGCCGGCACCCGCGCGAGCAGCGCGTTGCCCGATCCGCCCGACAGGAAAAGCGGAAGCGCTCGGTCGGCGTCCGACTCGATCCGGGCGATCGTCCAGCCCTTCTCCTCCCCGCGGCGGATCCGTTCGAGGAACACGCGCCTCTCCTTCGATCGCTTCGCCGCCGGCAACGCCCGAAGGGCGCCGTCCGCCGCCGCCAAGGTGCCGACGACGGCGCTCGCCAGGCGCAGCGCGCTCCAGTTTCCGCTCTCGACGAACGTTCCCGGCTCGAAGAACGTCCGCATCCCGATCCAGTCGTCGCATGCGAGCGCGTGGAGCACTCCGATCACGCCGATCGACGTCGTCCACAGCCCGGCGTCGAGACGGATCCGGTCGAGCGCCTCGAGGCTTCCCTCGCGCCGCAGGCCGATCCGACGCGCGAGCAGGATCCCGAACGCCACGCCGACCCCCAGGGGCGCACCCGCGCGCGCGAGCAGCAGCCCGAAGTCCTCGCCGACCGGGTACTCCTCCGAGCCGGCGATCTCCGATGGGAGGTTCATCTCCCATTGAACGCCGTAGGCGTAGATCCAGATCAGGCACGCCCCGAGGGCGAGTCCGGGCGTCCCGAGGGTACAGCGCGCCAGCGCTGCGCCGGGCCGGGCGGCCCGGAATGCCCACGGCGAAGCGAGGATCGCGGCGCCGATCGTGAGCCACGCGCCCCACGGCCATGAGCCGTCCGCGGGCACCTGCGGGAAGAACCCTTCGGGCTCGAGCCCGAAGGACCCGGCGAAAAGGACGAGCGCGCCGATGCCGATCGACGAGGCCACGGCGAACGCGGGGTTGGGCTTCTCGGGGGCCGCAGGGGGCAGCTCCACTGACGTCAGAAGGCCACGGGCAAGACGGCGAGGACCGGGTCCGCCTCCAGCAAGAGGGCCCGCGAGGCCGCGGCGCGAAGCTCGGGGGAGGCGAGCCGCGAGACGATCGCGTCGATCGAAGGAGAAACCGCTGCGCGCCCGGTCGCGACGCCCGTGAGCGCGTCGAGCAGGCCGCCCACGGACGGAAGGCGCACGACGGTCGCCGTCTCCGGGAGTCTTGCGGCGCGGCGCGCCCACGCGATCGCCTCGCCGAGCCCTCCGATCTCGTCGACGAGGCCGATCTGCATCGCGTGCGTCCCGGTGTAGATCCGACCCTCTGCGATCGCCCGCACCGCCGCGTGCGTCATCTTCCGGCCCGTCGCGACGCGGCCGACGAAGTCGCCGTAGGTCTGCTCCATCATCGACTGGAGCCGTTCCCGCTCCGGGCCGGTGAACCGGCCGGAAGAAGTCAGCATCGCCGAGTTCGCCCCGCGGGTCAGGGTCTCCTCGTGCACGTGGATCAGACCCAATAGCTCGCGGGTCGCGATCTTCCCTCCGACGACGCCGATCGATCCCGTGATCGTCGAGGCGTCCGCGAAGATCCGCCTCGCCGCGACGGACACGTAGTAGCCGCCGGACGCGGCGACGTCGCCCATCGATGCCACGACCGGCACCTTGCGGTCGAGCCTCCGGGCGGCGCGCCAGATCAGGTCCGAGGCCAGCGCGGATCCTCCGGGACTGTCCACGCGCAGGACCACCGCCTTCACGTTCTCGTCCTTGGCGAGGTCCTCGAGCAGCGGCACGAGCTCGTCGGCGGTCGCGCCGCTCTCTCCGAGCAGGCCCGCGGCCTCGCTGCCCGCACGGGCGATCGGGCCGGTCACGTAGACGACGACGAGCGACGGCTCGTCGAGGCGGGGACGCGCGCGGTCTCCGGACAGGGTCCGGAGCACCTCGCCGAGGTCGTCGGCGCTCGCCCGCTCGCGAAGGTCGCGATCGTGGTCGTCGATGAACCTGCCGCCCGTCTCGCGCCGCACCTGCGACCGGAACCGATCCGAGTGGACGACGACGTCCACGAGCCCCCGAGCCAGCGCCTCGGGCGCGGTGAAGGGTCCGCGATCGACGATCTCGCGCACGGCCTCGGGCGCCTTCTTCCGCGCCGCGGCGACGCCGGAGAGCACCGTGCCGAACCGCCCGTCGAGGACCTCCTCGAGCTGCGTGCGCATCTCCGGGGACATCGCGTCGTGCGTGAGGGGCTCGCCGGCGTCCTTGTAGCGGCCGACGTGGACGATGTCGGCCTGCAGGCCCAGGCTCGCGAGGGCCTCGCGCAGGAAGACGCCGCGCACCGCGAGCCCGTCGAGCCACAGCGTCCCGCCCGGCTCCATCGCGATCCGATCGCACGCGCGCGTCGCGAACAGGTACTCGCGATCGTCGAGCTCCTCGGCCATGCAGTGGACCTTGCGCCCCGTCCCCCGCAGCGTTTCGAACGCGCGGGCCAGCTCCTCCGCGCAGGCCCAGCCGCAGCCGATCGTCCGGATCTCGAGGAAGACAGCCGCCACGTCGGCGTCCCGGCCGAGGTCGTCCAGCAGCGTGGTCCACTCGTAGATCGATCGCGACTCCGCGGCCCCGAGGAATCCCGGCGTGCTTCGTTCCGGGACCTCTCCGTCCAGGGTGAGCCGGACGAGTTGTTTCTTGCCGCTCGGGCTCGGAGGGCCCGGCGCCGGACGCGGCGCATCACTGCCGCAAGCCAGCCCGGCGCAAGCGAGCGCAAGCAGGACGACTGCGGCCGCCCTCACAGCCGCTCGCCCGGACGGAGCGGCGGCTCCGAATCCTCCGTGAGCGTGTCGCTCTGCTGGATCGTCCCGCTTCCCGGAGTCCCGATGGGCGCGGGCAAGTCGCTTGATCCCGACGGCGGGGGAGGGGGCGCGGAGGTCGACGGAGGAGGAGGCGCGGCTCCGCCACCGCCCGCGGCGCCCTCGAGCTCCTCGATCGCGGCGCGGACGGCACCGCTTCGGCCTCCCGAAGGGACGAGCGCGAGATACTCGCGGTACGCGCGGATCGCCTCCTGCCGCCGGCCGAGCCGCCGGTACGCCTCGCCCAGGCCCCAGTGTGCGAGCGAGTAGGAAGGGTTCACGTCGAGCGTGGCGCGGAAGCGTGTGACCGCCCCGTTCGAGTCGCCGCTGGCGAGCTGGCAAAGTCCCAGGCCCGCGAGCGCCTCGGACGCGCCCGGCCGCGATGCGAGGGCCTGCTCGTAGAAGGGGATCGCCGCTGCGCACCGGCCGTTCTCCCGCGCGCCTTCTGCCTGTTCCACGTAGAAATCGAAGCCTCGTCCCGCCGGGACCGCGACCGGCGCTCCGTCCTCGCCGCGCGGGATTCCCTCGCGGTCCGCCGTGGGCTCCGCGGGTCCGGCGGGATCGGCCGTGGCGGCTGCGGGAGGCGCGCCGGCCGCCGCGACCGTGACGGGAAGCGGTGGTTCTCCCCGCTCGATTGCATCGCGAAGCGCCTTCGCGCGGCCGTGGCCGGGGCTGGCCCGGAGCACCTCGTCGAGCTGTGCGCGCGCCCCGGCGCCGTCTCCGCGTGCCGCGAGGATCCGGGCGAGCCGCACGCGGGCGCGATGCAGGTGCGGTGCCTGGCGGACCGCCTCCTCGTAGGCCGCGCTCGCGTCCGGGGAAGCGGGACCGCTCTCTCTCTCGGCGATCACGCCGCGGACGAACGCGCTCTGCGCCGCGCTGCCGGCCTCGGTGAGCGCCGCCCGTGCTTCGCCGATCCGATCCTCGAGCGCGCGCACGAACGCGAGGGCCCTCTGGGTCTCCTCGGCGGCCCCGTCGGCGGCCACCACGAGGTCGATGTGGCGCTTGGCCGCGGCGATCTGACGCGTCGCCTCCGATCGACGCGCGTCGGCGCGGGCACGCAGCGCGCCGGCCTCCCCGGCTGCCCGGGCCATGCCCGCCTCCGCGTCCCGGGCGTCGTCGAGCGCGCCGGTCGCGCGCAATGCTGCCAGCGTGGCGAGGCCGCAGAGCGCGCGCGGGTCGTCGTCGCGGAACGCGAGCGCTTTCGTCAGCTCGGCCTCCGCCTCCGCCAACGCGTCGTCGGTATCCTGGCCGATGCGCTCGAGTCCATGGTTGACGAAGGGGCTGCCGCGGTCCTCCGTCGGCTCGCCCTCGGAGCCGAAGGTCCCGGCGAAGATCCCCGCGAGGCGGTCGCGCATCACGAAGCCGCCGCCGGCGAGGCCGAGGAGGACGACGACGCCCACGATCTTGCCGACGCCGGTTCGAGGCGCGGCCGGGACGTAGGAGTCGCCGACGTCGAGCGTCTTGCGCGCGGCGGCCCTGGGCTCCTCCGCTTCCCAGGCTGGGGAGAGCGCGCTCGTCCGGACGGGCCCCAGCCCCCCCGATGGCTCCATGGTCGCGAACGACGCAGGGACACCGAGCAGGGGGCCCGAGTCCTGCGAGGCAAGGACGCCGCGCGCGAGCCCCTGCTCCGGGAAGGCCACCTCCTCCGTGGGCTTTCCGTGCAGGCCGTACGCGGTCGGAGGAATCGCGCGCGGCGCATCGGCGTACGACTCGGTCGTGCGGATTGGAGCGAGGGGCGGCGCCGGGGGCGGAGGTGCCACCGGGATCGCGTACGCCATGGGCGGCGGCCTCGGAGGCTCGACGGGGATGCCGAAGGACTGGGTGGCCTGACCCTGGGGCGGGCCCGAGGGGACGATCCAGGACTCGGAGGTCAGCGGATCCATCTCGGTCGGAGCGGATCCGAACGACCTCGGCGGGACGACGTCGGGCGACGACGCGCTGGGCCCGAGAGTCGCGGCGAGCCCCCCCAGGGAGGTGCCGGTCGCGGCGGCGGGGGAGCGCAGGACCGGGCCGGGCGCGGAGGCGGCGCCCTTCTCCATGCGCATCGTCGGCAGGACGCCGATCTCGTGGGCGGGCGGCTGCGCGAACCCTCCGGCGGGGGTCTTGCGGCGCACGCGCTCGACCTGGGGCCTCGCCGCCTCGGCCGCGGCGAAGAAAGTCGCCAGCTCCGCGATGGTCCCGAGGCGCTTCCAGACCTCGCCTGTCCGCGAGATCTCGTCCTCGCGGTCCACCTTCCCGTCGAGGATCCATTGCTGGAGCGTCGCGAGCTCGGCGAAGGTGGATTCCTCTCCGTTGCGGCGCCGCAGGAGCCACGGCCGTGGCCCCGACGAGGTCGCGGGGGGGGCCGACTGCCGGAACAGGCGGAACAGATGGCCGCAGTTCGTGCATTTGACCGTGGTCCCCTTGTCGGAGATCAGGGTCTCGTCGAACTCGTAGGCCGTCGAGCAGCGTTCGCAGGTGACGTCCATGTCAGGCCAGGCTGAAAAGTTAGCACGGGATTTGACACGAGAGGGAGCCGAGCGCATAGGTGCTCGGCCCGTGGCAGCCGGCTCCAAAGGGTCGATTTTCCTGGGCTTGGTCGTCCTCGTCCTCGTCGTGGGCGGGATCGCCGCGGCGGGGCCGGAGAACGTCGGCCGTTTCTTCCGGCTCCTGCGGGACGTCCGCGGCCTCGTCCAGTGGGGCGGGTACGCCGTCCTCGCGGTGATCATCTTCGCCGAGACGGGCCTGCTCATCGGCTTCTTCCTGCCCGGCGACTCGCTCCTCGTGACCGCCGGGATCTTCGCGGCGCCGGACGCGGGCCTGCTCGACATCTTCGTCTTGAACGCCCTGCTGATCCCGCTCGCGATCGCAGGAGACGCGCTCAACTACTCGATGGGCGTGCGAACCGGACCCGCGATCTTCAAGCGCGAGGACAGCCGCTTCTTCAAGAAGGCCTACCTCGAGCGCACGCAGCGCTTCTACGAGCGCCACGGCGGCAAGACGATCATCATCGCGCGCTTCGTGCCGATCGTCCGGACCTTCGCGCCGTTCGTCGCGGGAATGGGCAAGATGGGCTACCGGCGCTTCGCGACGTTCAACGTCGTCGGCGCAATGGCGTGGGTCGCTTCCATGACCTTCACCGGCTATGCACTCGCGTCGCTCGTCCCCGACATCGAACGGTACCTGCACGTGGTGATCGGCGTGGTGATCGTCCTGTCGATCCTGCCCGGCGCGTTCGAGGTGTGGAGGGCGCGTAGGTCTGGCTGAGGGCAAGCGAGGGCGCCGAGACAGGGAGCGAGCCCGAGCCCTCGGAGGAGCCGACGCCGCAGGCGTACTTCTGGGTACGCCGAGGACGGCGGCGACGAGAAGGCCGGGCGCAGCCCCTGTATCGGCGGCCGCAGCTAAGTCTTCATCGATGCCAGCCACTTCGTCGTCTCGGCCAGACGCTCCTTGATCCAGGCGGACTTCGGGTCGCCTGGGCGCTCGAGATCGAACTGCACGCCGAGGAGGAGCGTCGCGGCCGCGCGGTCGCCGCGCTCGATGGCGGCCTCGGCTGCGTCGGACGCGAAGCTCCCGGCGAGGTCGCCACGCGCCGCGGCGACCCGGGTCGCGCCCGCGGCGTCGCCGGCCTTCGCGAGTCGCAGGATCTCGCCCATCCGTCCGCGCGTGTCGGCCTCGGAGTCGAAGGCCCGAAACTGGCCCATGCGCCCTGCGATCTCCTTCTCGACGTGCTCCGGGGTCCAGGCGGGATCGTGCCTCGCGTACGCCGCGCAGTACGCGCGCCAGTAGGCGAGGGTCGCCGCCTCGAAGCGCGCCCGGTCCTCGTCGGCCGGATGGCGAAGCGCCTGGTACCGCTTCTCCTCGATCCGCAGCTCCATCCACGCGCCGAGCGCGGTTTCCTCGGCGAGGGAGTGGACCTTGCCGCCCTGGAAGAACATCGCCGCGGCGAGCCCGGGCCGAAGCGCGTGGACCGCCTTGCAGCTCGGGCAAGGGAAGGACGTGGGCGCGCGCAGGATTCCCGGACGCAGCGTGACGCCGCAGCGCTCGCAGGTCCGCTCCTCGGTCATCTCCTTCTCGACGATCGCCCACAGCGCCCGCGCCGCGTCCGCCTCCTTCTTGACGCGGAAGATCTCGACCTGCAGGTCGATCTTCTCGCGCAGTCCCCAGCCCGCCCGCCGCAGCGCCGATCGCTTCGCCTGCAGCGCCTCCCAGTCGGGACCGACGTCCATCGGTTCCAGGATGGCGTCGATCTCGCCGTCGATCTTGTCCCACGACTCGTCGACCTTCTGCGACAGGCCGTGCAGCCGCGCGCGCACGACCTGGATCGCCTGCGAGAGCGGTCCCGGATCCACGACCTCCGCCGCGATCACCTCGTCCAGCCCCACCTCCGCCTCGGCCATCACCTCCCCGAGGCGCTGCTCGACCTTGCCGACGAACGTCTGCCAGCGGCCCGCGAGGGCCTCGAAAGCCGCGCTCATCCTTCCTCCTCCTTCCCCGAAAGATGAGCCCCGCAATAGTCGCAGACGAAGCCCGACAGTCGCGGGGCGCCGCACCGCGGGCATTCGAGCACGTAGCCTCGCGTCGTCCGGTGCTCGGCGTATCGGTGCTCCCGCGCCGAAGCGAGTGCGTGCGCGAACATGCCGCCCTTCGGCTTCTCACGTGCGATCTCCTCGTAGCGGGCGAGGGCGTCCGGCACGAACCGCGAGACGAACTCCTGCACGTGGGCGCTCTCGCCCGGCGGCGCCGCGCGGATCGCCTCCGCCGCGATCCGCTCGAGGCACGCTTTCACTTCCGGGATCGGAGCGCCGCGGTACATCCGCGCCCGCTTCGCCTCGGGGTACCGATCGTCCTCGGACATCGCCGCGACGCCGCACCTCGTCAAGATCGCCTCCCACGCCGCAGAGGTCCCCCCCGCGAGCTCGACGCCGAGCGCGGCGGTGAGCGCCTCGGAGACCTGCGACGAGAGATCGTGAAGAAGCGGCTGCGTCACACGGCGAGGTCGTCGTCTGCCGACGGCTGCGAGTACTTCGCCTTGAACTTCGCTTCGTGCTGCGTGTAGAGCGAATGGTACTTCTGCCAGTCGGTCTGCTGCTTCTGGCTCCAGTACGCGCTGATGTTCGAGTAGTCCATGATCGTGAACCCGAAGGCCTTCTGGAGCATCGTCCCGATGTCGAGGCCCTGCGCCGACCACGCTCCCTGCGCCGTCATGATCTCGACGAACCGCTCGAACGTGCACGGCTCCCCGCCGGCCGCCCCCGCGGCGGCCGATCCGCCCAGTCCCAGCCCGGCCGACGCCGCCTGGCCCGTAGCGCCGTACGCGCCCTGGCCCGCAGCGGCGAAGTGCTTGGCGTACTCGGTCGCGACCGCCGCAGCGGCCATCGGGTCGTCCGCCTGGCGCATCTTCGCCTGCCAGCCCTGATCCGCCCTGTGGAACGTCGCCTCGTCGACGCCGAATTCCGCCAGGAGCTTGCCGAGTCCGCCCGCATCCCCCGCCTTCAGTTGCATCTTGCGCGCGCTGACCTTCGCCCACACCTCGATGGAGACGCCCCCGATCGGCGCCAGAAGGTCCGGCCGCGCGGCGGCCGCCTCCTGCATCAGATCCTGCTGCGCGCGCTGCGATCCCGTCATCATCGCCTGCATGAACCGCGAGTCCGACCCGAACCGGCCGTTGAACGTGTTCTGCACGCGCGAAAACTGATTGCCGTCCGTCAGGCCGAAGCGGGCGAGCTGCTTGGCCAGCTCCGCCTCGCCCTTCGAGTAGCCGAGGGAGATTCGCTGGACGCGGAACCAGTACTCCTCGAAGTCGTCGGGGTCCCAGCCGCCGAAGTCCTCCTGGTCGTCGTCGTCCGAGGCCGAGGCGTCAGCGTCCGTGTCCTCTTCCTGTTCGTCCAGCTCGGGCTCCGGCTCGGTCACGGCCGGCGCCGCGGGCGTCACGACACCCAGCTTCTTCTTGAGGAAGTCGCCGATCCCCATGTCTACCTTTTCCTTTCCGTGATTCGAGGGCCGGGAAGCTAACGGCGCCTGCGGCGAACGTCAACGGGCGTAGAGGAGGCTGGTGCGAAACGCCGCCTACTGCGGCCGACGATCCGGGGCAATCTCCGCGCCATGCTCCCTGCGGCCTCCTCTCCGTACGTCGAGTACGCTTCGTCGGTCCTCGGTCCGCCTGGCGCGGATCTCACCCCGGCT
>Ga0247727_10001533_pt1 | contig 54616 bp, 55 predicted proteins | sample WisWelCaveWW1625_FD_202498 | JGI IMG/M metagenome (GOLD analysis project Ga0247727, IMG submission 202498) | Biofilm microbial communities from Wishing Well Cave, Virginia, United States - WW16-25 | ecosystem: Environmental > Aquatic > Deep subsurface > Groundwater > Cave microbial mat | place... | reverse complement strand
TGACCACAAGGTCTTGTGTCTCATTCCCGAATCGGGGCCCCCGAGGCACAAGATGTAGGAACGAACTACAGCACTGTAACTACGGCCTTGTCAAGACCCTGGTGCAGGGCCGCGGCGCGTCTCCCAGGGAGGGGCCCATCGGGTCCCCAAAGGAGTCGTCCAGCCCACCACAGACGTGAATCGACTGCCACCATTCCGGTTCGATCACGCCGCGGCCCCGTGCACGGTTGTGCAACCTAAAGAAGCGGGCTTGTGGACCGCTAGGGGAACATCCTGTGAATTGGAGGTGGATTACTCCACCCCCGGTCCACAGGTCGGCGGTCCGACTGGGGACTACTGCTGCACCGCCTCGGCCTCGATGTCGATCTTGACCTGCTTGCCGACCACGACACCCCCGGTCTCGAGGGCCTGGTTCCAGGTGAGGCCGAAGGCCTCGCGGTCGAGCTCGGTGTGGGCGGTGAAGCCGATGCGGGCGCCGCCCCACGGGTCGTGGGCGCCGCCTTCGAAGGTGACCTCGAGGGGGACCTGGTGGGTGATGCCCCGCACGGTGAGGTCGCCGTCGACCGCCCAGCGGCCAGTGCCGGCGGGGGTGACCTTCGTGGAGCGGTAGGTGATGGTCGGGAAGGCGTCGGCGTCGAAGAAGTCGGCCGAGCGCAGGTGGCCGTCGCGGGTCTCGTCCCGGGTGTCGACGGAGGCCACGGCGATCTCCACCTCGACGGCGGACGCCAGCGGGTCCTCGGCGATGGTGACGGTGCCGGTGAAGTCGGCGAAGCGGCCCTTGGTCCGGGACACCATGAGGTGGCGGACGCTGAACCCGACGCTCGAGTGGGAGACGTCGAGGGCGTAGGTGCCGGGGACGGGCACCTCGGTGCCGTCGACGGTGCGGGTGAGCGGGGTGGGGGTCTCGATCACGGTCATGGTGGGGCTCCTCAGTTGGTTGTCGAAGCAATGGTTGCTTGTGCAATCACTTTACCCAGCAACCTTTGCATGCGCAACCGTCTTCGGTACGATCCCGGCATGGCCGACCCGCTCAACCACCCCCACCTCACCACCCTCGGCCTGTTCATCGAGGCCCACGCGGGGCTCATCGCGGCCTTCGAGCGGGAGCTCGACGCCCAGAGCGGCCTGTCCGTGCAGTGGTTCGAGGTGCTCATCCGGCTCGCGCGCACGCCCGGACAGCGCCTCCGGATGACCGATCTCGCCGCGCAGACCACCCTGTCGGCCAGCGGGCTCACCCGCGCCGTCGACCGGCTCGAGACCGCGGGCCTGGTCGCCCGGGAGGCGTGCCCGACGGACCGGCGCAGCACCTACGCCGCGCTCACCCCCGAGGGCGAGGCGCGCATCATGGCGGCGCTGCCCGTCCACCTGACCCAGGTCATCGATGTGCTCGAAGGCGTCTTCACGCCAGAGGAGCTCGAGACCTTCTCAGACCTGACGCGGCGCCTGCGCGACGCCACCAACCCGTGCGCAGCCAAGGCCAGCGAGGCAGAGGGCCTCGGCGATCTCGACCACATCCGCGAGGTCAGCTGATCGAGGGCTCGGCCCGTCGCACGTCGACGGGGATGCCGTTGAGGACGGCGTTGCCCGAGATCGCGTCGAAGAGCGTCTCGTCGGCCAGCAGGTTGCTGTTCACGCCGGCGTGCGCGCCGGCCACGGCGAGCCGCATCCCCGCCAGGTCGTGCCCCCACCCGTGCGGGATGCTCACGACCCCAGGACGGATCCCGTCCGTGACCTCCACGGGAACCTGCACCTCGCCCACCCGGGACCGCACGACGACATCGTCACCGTCGGCCAGGCCCAGGACGGCAGCATCGCTGGGGTGGAGGTGCGCCGTGCACCGCGGCTTGCCCTTCACCAGCACGGACACGTTGTGCATCCAGGAGTTGTTCGACCGGAGGTCGCGGCGGCCGATGAGCACGAACGGGTGGTCGCGGCGGCCATCGAGCCCGTCGTGGAGCCGGGGCACGTCGGCCAGCAGGAGCTCCGGGGCCAGCGCGATCATCCCGTCGGGCGTGCGGAGCACGTCGGGCAGCCGGGGCTTCAGCGCCCCGTGGTCGACCCCGTGCGGGTTGGCGAGGAGCCTGTCCAGTGAGGCGCCGTCAGCGTTGGCGCCGAACCCCTCGCCGTAGGGGCCGGTGCGCAGGAGGAGGTCGAGGATGCGCTCGGGACCTCGCCGCGGCGCCAGCTCCGCCAGGATCTCCTCGACCGTCCGGCCGTGGATCGGGCTGGTCTCGTCGGCGACGCTCCGCTCCACCATCGACGTGATCATCAGGTCGTCGACCACCGCGGGATCCGCCGTCGCTCCGACGCCCTGGAGCACGAGCGCCAACCGGGCCAGGACCTCCCACTCGTCGGGCTGGCCCGGCTCGAGCGGGAGGACGGGCTCGCTGTAGTTCGACGTGTCGCGCAGGGCGAGCTGGAGCAGGGCGACGTCGTAGTGCGCCTTCTGCAGGGCCGAGGGCGCCGGCAGGATGACGTCGGCGTGGCGCGTCGTCTCGTTGATGTAGATGTCGACGGCCACCACGCACTCCAGGCCGGCGATCGCGGCGTCGAGGCGGGCCGAGTTCGGCGTGGACAGCACGGGGTTCCCCGCGACGGTGAGCAGGGCGCGGATCTGCCCCTCACCCGGGGTGTCCATCTCCTCGGCCATCACCACCGCGGGGAGCTCGCCGAAGGTCTCCGGAAGCTCCCGCACCCGGCTCGTGCGCCGATGGAGCCGGACCTCCCGGCCCACCCGCGGCTTGCCACGCGTGTTGCTGGCCCCGGCGGCGGCCGTGGTGAACATGGCGCCACCGGGCCGGTCCAGGTTTCCCGTGAGGATGTTCAGCACGTCGACGAGCCAGGAGGCCAGCGTGCCGAACTCGGCCGTCGTGGTGCCGATCCGCCCGTAGACGCATGCGGTGGGCGCAGCTACGAGCTCGCGCGCCAGCCGGCGGATGTCGGCGGCGGCGATGCCGGTGGCGTGCGCCACGACCTCGGGCGTGAAGGGAGCCGCCGCGGCCACGACCTCGTCGAGGCCCGTGACGAGGTCGGCACAGGCGGCGAGATCGGCGAGCCCCTCGCTGGTGATGACCTGCACCATGGCCATGAGGAGGTAGGCATCGGCGCCGGGGCGGATCGCCACCCACTCCGTGGCCGCCTCTGCGGTGCGCGAGCGCCGCGGGTCGACCACGACGAGCCGGCCGCCGCGAGCCACGAGGCGCTCGAGGCGCCCGGGCCAGTCGGGGGCTGTGGCGAGCGAGCCGTTCGACGCGAACGGGTTGGCACCCAGCATGAGCAGGTGGTCCGTGCGGTCGACGTCCGGCACCGGGATGTTCAGGCCGCCGCCGAACATGAGCGCGGACGAGATCTCCTTGGGGCGCTGATCGACCGTCGAGGCCGAGAAGACGTTCGTGCTCCCGAGGCCCCGGAGCAGGGCGCGGTTGTAGAGCAGCCCGGCGAGGTTGTGGGCGTTCGGGTTGCCGACGTAGACCGCGCAGGCGCTCCGCCCGTGCTGGTCGAGGATCGGCAGGAGGCGCTGCTCGATCTCGGCGAAGGCCTCGTCCCAGCTGACTTCGACGAACACGCCGTCACGCTTCACGACCGGCCGGTGCAGCCGGTCCGGGTCCTCGTGGAGCTGCTTCAGCGTCGAGCCCTTCGGGCAGATGTAGCCCTGGCTGAACACGTCGTCCCGGTCGCCGCGGATGCGGACGACCTCCTCGCCCTCGGGCGTGGGCCGCAAGGTGATCTCCAGCCCGCAGCTCGCCTCGCACAGCGGGCAGGTGCGGAACGCGGTGCGCGTGGCCGCCTCGGTCGGTGCCGGCGCGGCGGGCGCCTGCTCGGCGATCGTCATGGGTGATCCCCCTCGGTGCGAGCCCCTGCGGGCGCGTCGATGCCCCATCCTGCCAGGGCGATCAGCCGAGAGCGGCTCCGGTGAGCTCGCCGATGAGCATCGTCACGCCCATCGCCAGGGCTCCGCCGACCGCGACCCGGAGCGTGGCCCGCAGTCGACGGGCGCCGCCGAGCGCCGCCCCGGTCGTGCCCAGGGCTGCGAGGGTCACGAGGGCCATCACGATGGTCACGACCGACCGACCGGCGCTCGGGGCCACCAGGTAGGCCAGCAACGGGATGGCCGCGCCCAGCGAGAACGCGACCGCCGACGTGGCGGCCGCCTGGACAGGCCGGGCGGTGGACATCGCCGTGAGGCCGAGCTCGTCCCGCGCGTGGGCCGCCAACGCGTCGGCCTCGGTGAGCTGGCGCGCCACCTCCTGGGCGAGGTCGGGCTGGAGGCCGCGCGACTCCCAGATCTGGGCGAGCTCCGCCAGCTCGGCTCTGGGGTGGTCACGGAGCGCCTGCGCCTCCATGCGGAGATCGGCCTCCTCGGTGTCCCGTTGGGAGGCGACCGAGACGTACTCCCCCGCCGCCATCGACATCGCCCCCGCAACAAGCCCGGCGATCCCCGCCGTGCGGACAGCGGTCGAGGACGCTCCGCTGCTCGCGACACCCACGATCAGCGCGGCGGTGGACACGACTCCGTCGTTGGCGCCGAGCACCGCGGCCCGCAGCCATCCGGCCCGGTGGGAGCGGTGCGACTCGACGTGGTGGTGGTGGTCCGCCGGCAGGTCAGCGCCGGGGAGCGGGGTGGACGGGGACATCGCCCCCAGCCTGCCACCAGTAGGTTCGGATCCGTGCGACGGTTGTGGCCCGACCCGGGCGACGTGGACGACGTGGCGGCGCTCGTCGCCGCCGAGGCTCGGCCGGCGCCTGCGGGTCGGCCGTGGGTGCTCGTCGACATGGTCTCGTCCCTCGACGGCGCCATCACGATCGGCCGGCGCTCGGGTGCGCTGGGGGGGCCGGCCGACAGGGTGATGTTCGCCGCCCTGCGCGGCGTGGCTGATGTGGTGCTGGCAGGCGCGGGCACGGTGCGTGCCGAGTCCTACGGTCCCTCCCGGCCCTCGGCGGCCACCCGAGCCGCCCGGCGGACGCGGGGCCAGCACGAGTTGCCGCAGGTCGCGGTCGTCACCCGTTCGCTCGATCTCGACCTCGCGTCACCGCTGTTCACCGAGGCCGAGCGCCCGACGATCGTGATCACCTGTGCCGCCGCGGACGACGACCGGCGGGCGGCAGTGGCCGCGGTCGGCGAGCTGATCGTGGCCGGTGACGACGAGGTCGACCTCGCGGCCGCCCTCGCGGCACTCCGCGACCGCGGCGCGGCGGTGGTCACCGCCGAGGGGGGACCGAGGTTGAACGGTGACCTGCTCGCCGCCGACCTGATCGACGAGTGGGCGCTCGCTGTGTCACCCATCCTGGCGGGAGGCGAGGCCGGCCGCGCGAGCCGCGGTCCCGCCCTCGACAAGCCCGTCGCGATGCGGCTCGACCGCGTGCTCGAAGCTGACGGCTTCCTGTTCGCGCGGTGGGTTCGGGCGGTCTGACGGCCCGCGAGCCCGGCGGCGGGCGCGGTAGCGTGCCGGCTGAGCTGCGGGCGGGAGGCGCGCCCGCCGAGGGGGCGGCCGTGAGGACGAGCGTGGGACGCGCACCGGCGGCGGTCGTGGCGGTCGCTGCGCTGATCGTGGGTTCGGAGCTGGCGGCTGGGACCGCGGCCGCGGCGGTGTCCGTACCAGGCGCGCCGACGAGCGCTGTCGCCGTCCGCGGTGACGGCCAGGCCACCGTCAGCTGGGTGCCGCCCGCCAGCGACGGCGGTGCAGCCATCACCGACTACACGGTCACGGCGAACCCCAGCGGGCTGACGTGCTCGACGGCCGGCGGCGGTGTCATCGGCTGCGCGGTCTACGGGCTCACGAACGGGCAGACGTACACCTTCACCGTCGCCGCGACGAACAGCGCCGGCACGGGCGCGTCGAGTGCGCCGACCAACAGCGTCACGCCCGCGGAGGCGGCGGGGGCGTTCGTGCCGCTGACGGCCCCGCGGCGGATCGTCGACTCGCGTCCCGGCTTCGCCACGGACGACGGGCTGGAGCAGGGCTTCGGTGCCCTCGCCGGAGGCACCACGCGCAAGATCCCGGTCGCCGGACGCGTCGGCCTGGCGGCGGACGTCGAGAACGTCGTGCTCTCCGTGGTCGCGGTCAACCCCTCGGCCAGTGGCTTCCTCACCGTCTGGTCCTGCGACGGTGCCGTTCCCACCACGTCCAGCATGAACTTCACGCAGGCCGTCACCCTCGCCGGGACGGTCCTCACGAGGCTCGGCGCGGACGACGGGAACATCGGCGACGTCTGCGTCTACACCAACAAGACCACGAACCTCATCGTCGACGTCCCTGGCTCCCTCGCCTCCGGCGGGTTCACCCCGCTGCCGACGCCGCGCCGGATCGTGGACTCGCGTCCCGGGTTCCTGACCGACGACGGGCAGGAGCAAGGCTTCGGCACCCTGGCCGCCAGCGCCACGCACACAGTCCAAGTCGGCGGGCGCCTCGGCATCGACAGCGAAGCGTCGAACGCAGTCCTGTCCATCGTCGCGGTGAACCCGGCCGGCGTCGGCTGGCTCACCGTCTACCCGTGCGGCACTGCGCTGCCCTCGACCTCGAGCATGAACGTCACCAAGGCCGTCAACCTCGCCACCACGGTCATCTCCAAGCTCGGCACCGGTGCCTCTGGAGGCCAGGTGTGCATCTACACCAGCACCGCGACCGACCTCGTCATCGACGTGGTGGGCTCCTTCACGTCCGCCGCGTTCCTGCCTCTGCCGACCCCGAAGCGGATCGTCGACTCTCGCCCCGGCTTCTTCACCGACGACGGGCTGCAGCAGGGCTTCGGCCTGCTGTGGACCGGCATCCCCCGCACCATCCCTGTCGCCGGACGCGTCGGGCTGGCTGGAGGCGTCGAGAAGGTGGTGCTGTCGGTGGTCGCCGTCAACCCACTGGGCGACGGCTACTTCACGATCTACCCCTGTGACAGCCCGAGGCCCACGACATCGAGCATGAACTTCACGAAGGACGTCACGCTGGCCAACACCGTGATCACCCGGCTCGGTGCAAGTGGCGATGTCTGCATCTACAGCAGCGCCTGGACGCACGTCATCATCGACGTGTCCGGCTCGCTGACCTGAGGCGGCGCGACAGCCGCTAGTGACGCTTGGGCTCCGTGCGCTTGGCCAGGAGGGTGATCTCGCGCTCGAAGTCGCTGAGGTCGTCGAAGCCGAGATAGACGCTGGCGAAGCGCACCGCGGCGACGGGATCGACCTCCCGCAGGCGCTCGAGCACCGCTCGCCCCACCGCCTCGGAGGGTACCTCGGTGCCGCCGTCGAGGCGGATGACGTCCTCGACCACCGCAACGAGCTCGTCGAGCGCGACACCACCCTCCGCTTCGATCGGGCGTCCCTTGGCGGCCAGGCGGATGCCCACGGCCACCTTCTCGCGGTCGAAGGGCTCGCGGTCGCCCGAGCGCTTCACGACGACGAGGGGCGTCTCCTCGACGCGCTCGAAGGTGGTGAACCGGCGCCCACACTCGATGCAGGCCCGGCGGCGCCGGATCGACGTGCCGTCGTCCGCCTGGCGCGAGTCGACCACCTTGTCGTCGAAGGAGCCGCACCCGGGACACCGCACCGCGAGCACGCTACCCGCCCCTCCGACGGGGGTTCCGGCGTCAGGGGAGCTCGAGCTCCTGGCCCGGCACGATCGAGAAGCTGCCGTTGAGTGCCACGAGCCGATCGACGGTGACGCGGACATCCGCATCCGGGGCGACCGCCGCGGCGATCATCCAGAGCGTGTCGCCCGGCTGCACCACGACAGTGGCCGGCGCAGCCACCCCGGCCGCGCTCGCGGCGGCGGCCGAGGTGGGCGAGGGGCCGCCGGCGGCGGAGGAGGGGTCGCCGCCGGCGAGCCTGGCCACGGCAGAGGTGGCCAGGACGAGGGTGAGGGCCAGTGCCGCCGCGAGGGCGACTGCGACGACCAACCGGCGCCGCCGGTACACGGCCTGCTGGGCCAGCCGGGACGGGGCCCGGCCGCCCTCGAGCACCCGCAGGGCGGGGCGGGGCGGACGATCGGGGCCCGGCGGGACCGTGGTGGGCTGGAGGCGGGGAGCGGTGAGCTGGAGGGCGGTGGCGGTCATGTCGAGGAGTCTCCTCAGGGTGTGTGACAGTCGAGCTGGGTGAACGGGTGTTCCGGGAACGCCTGTTCGCTCACCGCCAGGATACCCACGAACGCCCGTTCGCCGTCAAGGGGGAAGATCGAACGGACGTGCGGGGAACGAGTGTTCTTGCCCTGGCCGGTCCGGGGCGGTACGGTCCCCGAACATCTGTACGGCTCTGGAGGTCCCCCATGCCTGACGTCATCCTCACCCCCCGCCAGCGGGAGGTCCTCGAGGTCATCGAGCAGTTCCAGCGCGAGCGCGGGTTTCCCCCGTCCGTCCGGGAGATCGGCCAGGCCATCGGGCTGACGTCGCCATCCACCGTGCATGCCCACCTCGCCACGCTCCAGAAGCTCGGCTTCCTGCGGCGCGACCCGACGAAGCCGCGTGCCATCGAGGTCCGCTTCGACGCCACCTCGGGTGCTCCGGTCGAGCGCCGGCCGGTGCGTCACGTCCCCCTCGTGGGCGACGTCGCCGCCGGCACCGACGTCCTCGCGCAGGAGAACATCGAGGAGACGCTCCCGCTTCCGGCCGACTTCACGGGCGAGGGCGACCTGTTCATGCTGCGGGTGCGAGGCGACTCCATGATCGAGGCCGCCATCGTCGACGGCGACTACGTCGTCTGCCGGGCTCAGGGCATGGCCGACAACGGCGACATCGTGGTCGCCGGGATCCCGGGCGACGAGGCCACGGTCAAGACCTACCGGCGCAAGGGCGCCACCATCACGCTGCTGCCGTCGAACGCACGGCTCTCCCCGATGGAGTTCGACGCCAGCGACGTCACCATCTACGGCAAGGTCGTCACGGTCCTCCGCCGCCTCTGAGCCGCAGCGCGCTCGTCCGACCGGCGGCGCTGCAGGACCTACGGTGACGCCAGCACCACTCGATCACCGACGAAGCGAGGTCCGAGAGATGGCCACCACCCGTTCCGCCACCACCACCTGGCACGGATCCCTCCTGGAGGGATCGGGTCGCGTCGAGCTCGAGTCGTCCGGCCTGGGCGGCTTCGATGTCACCTGGCCGTCGCGCGCGGAGGACCCCGCCGGTCGGACGAGCCCGGAGGAGCTGATCGGCGCGGCCCACTCCTCGTGCTTCTCCATGGCCCTGTCGAGCGGGCTGGCGAAGTCGGGGACGCCTCCGGACACGCTCGTCACCACAGCCGAGGTCACGTTCCAGCCCGGCGAGGGGATCACCGGGATCCACCTGACGGTGCGGGGCGAGGTCCCCGGCATGTCGACCGACGCGTTCGTCGCGGCCGCCGAGGCCGCCAAGGCGGGTTGCCCGGTGAGCCAGGCGCTCACCGGCACCACCATCACGCTGACAGCGACGCTCGCCTGAGCTGACGCCGTCCGTCAGCCGGAGGGTCGGGTGGTGATGACGGCGTGGAGGACCTGGTAGGCGCGCTCGAGGGAGGCCCGCTCCACCCGCTCGTCCGCCGTGTGCGCGAGCGTCGGATCCCCCGGACCCAGGTTGCACGCCGGCACTCCAATGGCGGCGAAGCGGGCGACGTCGGTCCACCCCAGCTTGGCCGTGACCGCCAGGCCGTGGTCGGCGACGAGCGCCCGCAGGATCGGGCTGTCGAGGCCGGGAGGAGCGGCCGGTGCGCTGTCGACGACCCGCGCCTCGTCGCCGTCCTCGAGCACGGGTGCCAGCAGGGCGCGCACCTCGTCGGCCGCCTCCTGCTCGCTGCGATCCGGAGCGAAGCGGTGGTTCAGCGTGACGATGGCGGCGTCGGGCACGACGTTCCCGGCCACGCCTCCGGTGACGGCCACCGCCTGCAGTGCCTCGCGGTACCGGCAGCCCTGGATCACGGGCTCGCGCTCCTCGAAGCCCTCCACGAGCCGGAGCAGGCCACCCATCCGGTGGATCGCGTTGCGGCCCATCCACGGCCGGGCCGTGTGGGCGCGCTGACCCTGGAGCGTGACCTCCATCCGCAGTGTGCCCTGGCACCCGGCCTCGAGCTCGCCGCCAGTGGGCTCCCCGAGGATGGCGACGTCACCCGCGAGCAGGTCTGGCCGGTCGCGCATCAGGTGGCCGAGGCCGTTGTGCTCGGCGGCGACCTCCTCCCCCGCGTAGAAGACGAACGTCACGTCGACCGCCGGCGCCGGGACCTCACGCGCGAGGGCCAGCATCACGGCGAGACCACCCTTCATGTCGGCGGCGCCCAGGCCCCAGAGGACGTCGCCCTCCGCGCGGGGCTCGGCGTTGCCGTTCGCAGGCACGGTGTCGGTGTGGCCCGCCAGCACCACCCGCACCGGCAACCCGAGCTGCGTGCGCGCGACGAGGTTGGCACCGACCCGCTCCACCTCGAGGTGCGGCAGCGGCCGCAACGCCTCGTCGACGTGGTCGGTGAGCGCCGCCTCGGAGCCGCTCACCGACGGGATCGCCACCAGCGACGCCGTCAGCGCGAGCAGGTCGAGATCGGCCATGTCCCCCACGCTAGGTACGGTGGGCGCCCGTGACCGACATCGTTCCCTCCAGTGGCGGCGCCCACGGCATCGGCCTTGCCACGTTCACCGGCGACGACCGGACGCTCGACACCTGGTTCCTCCGGCCGGAGCGCACCGACGGCACGAGCGGGGCGGGCACCGAGCCCGTACGCGCCTCCGACATCGAGGACGTGCTCGGCGCGGGTGCCGCCCGGGCGGTGGGCAGCGACGAGGTGCGCGGCGTCCACGTGCGTGCCGTCGCCACGACGATCGCCGACCTCCAGGCGCCGCCCCTCGACACCAGCGACGTCTACCTTCGGCTGCACCTGCTCTCGCACCGGCTCGTGCAACCCAACACCATCAACCTGGACGGGATCTTCGGCCTGTTGCCTACCGTCGCCTGGACCCAGCTCGGCCCGGTCGCCGTCGAGGAGCTGCCGGCGGCGCAGATCCGGGGCCGTTCGGCGGGCACTCCCCTGCTCGTGCACTCGCTCGACAAGTTCCCCCGCATGCTCGACTACGTCGCCCCCTCCGGCGTTCGGGTCGCCGATGCCAACCGCGTGCGCCTCGGTGCCCACCTGGCCGACGGCACCACGGTGATGCACGAGGGCTACGTTAACTTCAACGCGGGCACCCTCGGCACCGCGATGGTGGAGGGTCGGCTCAGCCAGGGTGTCGTGATGGGCGAGGGCTCGGACCTCGGCGGCGGCGCCTCGGTGATGGGCACCCTGTCCGGCGGTGGCACGCTGGTCGTGAGCATCGGCGAACGCTGCCTCGTGGGCGCCAACGGCGGCATCGGCATCTCGTTGGGCGACGACTGCGTGGTGGAGGCCGGGCTCTACGTCACCGCCGGCACGAGGGTCACGCTGCCCGACGGCAACGTGGTGAAGGCCAAGGAGCTGAGCGGGCGGAGCAACCTGCTGTTCATCCGCAACAGCACCACCGGCGTGGTGGAGGTGCGGAACCGCCAAGGGGGGGCGATCGAGCTCAACACGGCCCTCCACGGGTCGAACTGACCCGACAGGTACGCTCCCCGCGAAGACGCAGGGGAGCGCATGGCGACGGACGAACGACCACCGGATGACGGGCTCTCGAGCGACGCGCTGGCCAACCTGAGCCGGAAGCTCGACACCGTGGCGGGCGCGCTGGCAGCGGTCGCCAGCTCGCACACCGATCTGCTCGCGCACGTCGCCGAGGCCGAGGCGCGGCGCAGCCACGATGCCCGCGAGGTGGCGCAGCGGCTCAGTGCGATGGAACGGCAGATGCTGGACCTGCCGTCGCAGGCGCCGCCGCCACCGTCCGACCCGCTCGACCCGTTCCCGATCCCGTCGGTGACGGCCGACCTCGAGCAGCTCCGGTCCGATGTCACGCTCGCGCTCGAGGTGCTCGCGCAGGTCGCGGCGGGCGTGGAGCGCCTCGGCAGCCACGACGATCGGTCGCGCGCCGGCGACGGCAGCGCCGCGCCGGTTCTCGACCTCGACACCCAGCTCGCAACGTTCGGCGAGGACCTCGGCAGCCGCCTCACCCACCACACGGACGTCGCGCTGGCCGCAGCCCTGCGCGTGATCGACGACCGACTCGTCGCGCTCCGACAGGCACTGCTCGACGGCGGCGCCCGGTCCTAGCCCCCGCGGAGGCGCTCGGCCACCACGGCGATGCGGTCGTCCGGCTGCACGACCGCCACGCGGACATGGCCCTCCCCCGCTGGTCCGTAGAACTCACCGGGCGACACGAGCGCGCCACCTTGGGAGGCGAGACGGCGCGCGAAGCCCCACGCGTCACCATCCGGGGCGGGCGCCCAGAGGTAGAACGCGCCGGCGGGCATCGGCGCATCGACCCCGGCGAGTCCGAGCGCGTCGGCCATAGCCTCGAGTCGGGCGTGGTAGCGCGCTCGCTGCGCGTCGACGTGCTCGTCGTCGCCCCACGCGGCCACGGCGGCGGACTGGACCGGCCCCGGGACCATGAGCCCGGCGTGCTTGCGAACCTCGGCGAGGTAGTGGACGAGCGCGCGATCGCCGGCGTAGAAGCCGGCCCGCGCCCCGGCCAGGTTGGAGCGCTTCGACAGCGAGTGCACCGCGAGGACGCCCTCGTTGCCGTGCTCGAGGATGGTGTGCGGTGGTCCGTCCCACGTGAACTCGACGTAGCACTCGTCGGAGAGCACCGGGACGCCGCGGGCGCGACCCCATGCCGCCGCGGCGCCGAGGTCGCCCAGGGCGCCCGTCGGGTTGCTCGGCACGTTGACCCAAACGCAGAGCGCCCGATCAGCGTCGCTCGTGTCGATGGCCGCCAGGTCCGTGTAGGGGACGGCACGGCACCCGGCGAGGGTGGCCCCCATCGCGTAGGTGGGGTAGCTGATGGCCGGGTAGAGCACCGTGTCGAGATCGGGCCGGCGGAGGCGCAACCACTGCGGCACACCCGCCACGAGCTCCTTGGTGCCCACGCAGGCGGCGATGTCCACCGGGTCGACCGTGACCCCCAGCCGGCGCAGCATCCAAGCGGCGGACGCCTCGCGGTAGGCCGCGCCCCCGACCGAGGGCGGGTACCCCCGCTCGGCGCCGGAGCGAGCCAGGGCCTCGACCACGATCGCGGGCGGGGGATCGCACGGCGTGCCGATCGAGAGGTCGACGAGCCCGCCGGGCAGGGCCCCACCGATCGCCTTGAGCTCGTCGAGGCGGTCGTAGGGGTACGGCGGCGGGACGAAGGGCTCCCGCACGTCAGGTCACCACGTAGTCGACGAACTGACCGAGCGACGCGTCGTCCAGCCGCACCCGAAGGCGCATCCGGTCATCGTCCGCCTGTTCGCTGAGCACCTCGCCCTCACGATGCACGGCGGCCAGCACGTCGCCGCGGTCGTAGGGGATGGCCAGCTCGATGACGTTCGTGAGGGCGCGGAGCCGGGCGGCGATCGTGAGCAGCAGCTCCTCGACGCCTTCTCCCGTGGTCGCGCTGAAGGCCACCGATCCCTCGTGCACCTTGGCGAGCCTGGTGGCGTCGCTCGGCACGAGGTCGGCTTTGTTGAAGGCGTAGAGGGCGGGGACGTCGTCGGCGTCGATCTCACGGAGCACCGTGCGCACCGCGTCGATGTTCCCGTCGGGGTCTAGGGCAGACGAGTCGACCACGTGCACGAGAAGGTCGGCGTCGGCGGCGACGGACAGCGTCGACTTGAAGGCCTCGACGAGCTGGTGGGGCAGCTTGCGGATGAAGCCGACGGTGTCCGTGAGGAGCACCGTCTCGCCCCCGGGGAGGTCGAGGCGGCGCGTCGTAGCATCGAGCGTGGCGAACAGCCGATCCTCGACCAGCACCCCAGCGTCCGTCAGTCGGTTGAGCAAGGTCGACTTCCCAGCGTTGGTGTACCCGACGATCGCGACCCGCTGCGTGCGCGCTCGGTGCTGTGCCTTGCGCTGGGTGGCGCGGTGCTTGTCGATCTCGCGCAGCTCGGCTTCGAGCTTGTGGATCCGCCGCTGGATCCGCCGGCGGTCGACCTCGAGCTGCGTCTCGCCCGGACCACGGGTGCCGATCTGGGCGCCGCCTGCCGACGTACCGCCGCCCTGCTGGGAGAGCGCGGTGCCTCGGCCCCGGATCCGCGGGAGCCGGTAGCGCAGCAGCGCCAGCTCCACCTGCGCTTTGCCCTCCTGGCTGTGGGCGTTCTGGGCGAAGATGTCGAGGATCACCGCGGTGCGGTCGATGGCCGTGCGCCCGAGGAGCTTCTCCAGGTTGCGCTGCTGCGCCGGCGTCAGCTCGTTGTCGAACACGACCGTGTCGCAGTCGGTCTCGAGCGCGATCTCTCGCAGCTCCTCCGCCTTGCCCTTACCGATGTAGGTGGGCGGATCGGGGGCAGCACGGCGCTGCACGAGGCGCGCCACCTCGTCGGCTCCTGCGGTGTCGACGAGCTGCGAGAGCTCGTCGAGACCCGCCTCGGTGTCCTCGGCGGTCGCCGGCGGGAGGGTCACGCCGACGAGAACGATCTTCTCCCGGAAGGCGCGCTCGATCAGCGACACGCGTGCCCTCCCGTGCTCACGGCCATGGGGTGTCGATGGTGGCGACCGACGTGACGTCACCAGTGAGCAGCACGGGGTCGCCGAGGGTGATCGCCACAGGCCCACCAGGCATCCGCACCGTGGCCGTCGTGCCGCAGAGCCCCCACTCGTGGGCGGCGGCCACGACGGCACAGGCACCGGTGCCGCACGCCTGCGTGGGACCGACGCCCCGCTCGTACACGACCATGTCGAGGCCGCCCGAGCTCGAGCCCGGGAGGATCACCTCGACGTTCGCGCCGCCCGGGGTGGCGCGGTCGATCCGCTCGCCGATGGCCACGAGCTCGTCGGTGCCGGGGAGGGCGTCTCCGCTCCACTGCAGGACCACGTGGGGGTTGCCGACATCGACGCGGGATGCGCGCAGCACCTCACCGACGGCCCACCCCGGCTCAGCACCCACGACCTTGGCCTGCCCCATCTCCACGCTCATCCGCTGGGCGGCCCCGCCCGCAGGCCCGACGACCCGGACCGTGCGCGGGCCGGCGTCAGTGACGACGTGGAGCACGGGTGGCTCAGCGAGCCCGGCCTGGAACACGGCCTGCGCGAGGCAGCGAACGCCGTTGCCGCTCATCTCGGCCCGCGAGCCGTCGGCGTTGAACAGCTCCATCGTGATGTCGGCCCCCGAGGTGCCTGCGGTCGCGTGCAACAGCCCGTCGGCTCCGATGCCGGTGTGCCGGTCGCACAGCGCGGCGGCCTGCACCGGCGACACCGCATGGGTGCCGTCGAGGTCGAGCAGGACGAGGAAGTCGTTGCCGAGGCCGTGGTGCTTGGTCAGACGCATGTGCGGATCAGCCTACGGTCCGGGCCAGAGCGTCCACGAGGAGGTTGCCGTCACTGCCGGGCTCGAGATCGAGCCAGGTGATCCTCGGGTCGCGTCGGAACCAGGCCGACTGCCGCCGCGCGAAGCGGCTGGTACGGTGGATCGCGAGGGCGATGGCGTCGTCGAGATCGAGGTCGCCGGTCAGGTGGTCGTGGAGCTCCTTGTACCCGAGCGCCTGGGCTGCCGTGCGCGAGACGCCGCGCGGGTGAGCCCACAGCCGACGCACCTCGTCGAGCAGGCCAGCGTCAAACTGCAGGGCGTAGCGGACGGCGATGCGAGCCCGCAGGTCGTCCGTCGTGCGCCGCAGCCCCACCAGGGTGAAGGCTGTCGGGGGGTGGACGTCGAGTCCCGGACCGAAGCTCGAGAACGGGCGGCCGCTCCCGAGGGTGACCTCGAGGGCGCGCACCACCCGACGGCGGTTGCCCGGCTCCATCCGGGCGGCGGCCACCGGGTCGAGCCCGACCAGCCGTGCGTGGAGCCGCTCGGTGTCATGCTCCGCCTCGAGGCCGACGCGGACCTCTGGAAAGCGCCCGGGGATCTCGAGGTCGTCGACGATCGCCTGCACGTACAGGGCGGTGCCGCCCACGAGGAGCGCACGCCGCCCTCTCGACTCGATGTCCGCGATCACGTCTACCGCTTGGCGCTGGAACCACGCGACCGTGCCGTCCTCCCATGGGTCGAGCAGGTCGAGCATGTGGTGCGGCACCTCCGCCCGCTCAGCCGCCGTTGGCTTCGCGGTGCCGATGTCCATGCCGCGGTACACCTGCATCGAGTCGACCGACACCAGCTCCCACCGCGGGTCGCGCCTCGCCAGCGCCATGGCCAGCTCGGACTTGCCGGACGAGGTGACCCCGACGAGCACCGCGTGGCGACCGGTCACGGCGATCCGAGCTCCTTGGCGAAGCACACGGACTCGGGCGACGACTTGTACAGCCCGTAGGCGGTGATGCGATGCCAGCCGTGCGACTCGTAGAGCGCCACTGCCTCGGGCTGCGCGGTGCCGGTCTCGAGCTGGAGCCGCGTGTAGCCGAGCTCGACCGCGGCGACCTCGAGGCGGACCAAGAGCGCCCGGCTCACCCCGCGTCGTCGAGCCGTGGGGGCGGTGTACATGCGCTTGATCTCGCCGACCGACGGGTCGCTGTCGAGAGGCTTCAGCGCGCCGCACCCCGCTGGATCGCCGTCGAGCCACGCCACGAGGAAGGTGCCGTGGGGCGGCGAGGCCAGCTCTGGCGTGAGCTCCGCCAGGTAGTCGTCGTCACCGGGCGCGTCGAGGTCCGCCGGGTCGTCGATCGCTGCGTAGCGGTCGTTCAGCTCCTGCATGAGCCCGTGCACCAGGGCGACCCCAACCGCGCTGTCGTACGGCTCTGTGGTGATCGTGATCAACTCACCAACAGGGGCAGTCGCGTCTTGTGAACGGCGCCGCGCGTGATCTCGACGAGCTCGCCGCGCAGGTGGTGCGGCGCCGCGCCCGTGATCCGGACGGTGGCGTAGCTGCCGCCACGGATCGGCTCGGCGGCGAAGTGCACGAGCTTGTTCTGGCGGGTGCGGCCGGTCAGGACGGCGGGGTCCTTGCGGGACGGGCCCTCCACGAGCACCTCCTCGATGCGGCCGACCCGCGCCTCGTGGCGTGCGAGGGCCGATCGCTCGACGACGACGTGGAGCCGCTCGAAGCGCTGGGCGATGACATCGGCGGGCACCTGCTCGTCGACCCGCTCCGCCGCCTCGGTTCCAGGACGAGGGCTGTAGATGAACGTGTACGCGCTGTCGTAGCCCGCCTCGGCGGTCACCTCGAGGGTGCGCTCGAAGTCGTCGTCGGTCTCGCCGGGGAAGCCCACGATGATGTCGGTGGTGACGGCCAGGTCGCTGATGGCGCGTCGAGCCGCCGCGAGGCGCGCGAGGTAGCGCTCGGCGGTGTAGCCGCGGTGCATGGCGGCGAGCACCGGATCGCTGCCGGACTGCAGGGGGAGGTGCAGGTGCTCGCACACCGCCGGTGTTTCAGCCATGGCGGCGATCGTCTCGGGCCGGAGGTCCTTGGGGTGTGGGCTCGTGTAGCGAACCCGATGGATGCCCTCGACGGCGCCGACGGCCCGCAGGAGCTGGTCGAACATCGGGCGCACGCGCTCGTCTCCGCCCGACTGGCGGGCGGCGAGAGCGAGGTCGCGCCCGTAGCTGTTGACGTTCTGCCCGAGCAGCGTCACCTCGCTGACGCCGTCGATGGCCGCCCGGCGGACCTCGTCCACGATGTCATCGAAGGGCCGGCTGATCTCCTTGCCGCGCACGGCAGGGACGATGCAGAACGCGCAGCTGTTGTCGCAACCGATCTGGATGGTCACCCAGCCGGACCACGGCACCTCCCGGCGAACGGGCAGCGCCGACGGGAAGGCGTCGTGGTCCTCCGCGACGGTCTCCTCGAGGATCTCGACGATCGAGCGGCCGGCGTCCCGGGCCTCGTGGAGCAGGTCGGCGGCCCGGTGCACGTTGTGGGTGCCGAGCACCACGTCGACGTAGGGAGCCCGGTCGGTGACCGTCTCACGGTCCTTCTGGGCGAGGCACCCGCCGACCATGATCTGCATGCCCGGCTTGCGGTCCTTCACGGACTTGAGGTGGCCGAGCGTGCCGTAGAGCTTGTTGTCGGCGTTCTCCCGGATGCAGCACGTGTTGAGGACGACGACGTCCGCGTCCTCCGCACGGTCCGTCTCCACGAGCCCGTCGGCCTGCAGCAGCCCCGCGATGCGCTCCGAGTCGTGCTCGTTCATCTGGCACCCGAAGGTGCGCAGGAAGAAGCGGCGGGGCTCGGTCACGACCGACAGGCTACTGACGGTCGTGACCGGGAACCTCAGTCGTCGAGCGAGATGGGCTGATCGTCGGGGTCGAGCTCGATCACCTCGGCCGGTGCCGGCGCGTCGTGCACACCGATGCCCATCTCCGTGCGAATGCGCTCGGAGATCTCGATCATGATCTCCGGGTTGTCCTGGAGGAACTGCTTGGCGTTCTCCCGGCCTTGGCCGAGCTGCTCGCCCTCGTACGTGTACCAGGCCCCCGACTTCTTGACGATGTCGTTGTCGACCCCGATGTCGAGCACGCCACCCTCACGGCTGACGCCCTTCCCATACATGATGTCGAACTCCGCTTGCCGGAAGGGCGATGCGACCTTGTTCTTGACGACCTTGACCCGGGTGCGGTTGCCGACCACCTCGACGCCGTCCTTGATGGACTCGATGCGGCGGATGTCGAGCCGGACCGAGCTGTAGAACTTCAGCGCTCGACCACCCGGGGTTGTCTCAGGTGAGTTGTGCACCATGACGTTGCCCGCGAAGTAGTTGTGGCTTCCCTCGACTTCGAGGTCATACCGGTGATTGCGACGGTCCGGCCGGATGACCTCGATGTGCTTGATCGGCACGGGCACCAAGGTGTCGCGAGTCGAACCAAACACCGGCTCGACGGCAAAGCGTCCCTGATAGCGCGGCAACAGCTTGTACTGCATGGATGGGTGCACGAAGGGAGCCACGAGGGCGTGGAACTTCGCCGTCTCCGCGGTCTCGAACTGGAGCATAGCCATCTTGCGGGCACCCCGCTCAACGACCTTGCCCTCGATGCCCCACGTCGCAGCGAGGTGATCACGAAGCCGTTGACGTGAGGTGGGCTCGATCGCCTGGACGCAGATCTCGGACCGTCCGCTGCCGCCGGCCGTCCGCTGCTGAAGGCCCTTCGAGCGCAGCGTGAACCCGCCGTCATCCTGATACCAGATCGCGATGGACAGCGGGGAGAGGAGCTTGAGGTAGTCCTCGCTCAGCACCTTCTGGCCGTTGAGGTACACCGCGTCGCGTAGTTCGCCGAGCTCGGTCAGGGGCTGTACGTCGTGGAATACAGCGCCTTTGGCGTTCGTGGAACGGGACACCGAGAGGTTGGCAAAGAGGGACGCCTTCCAATCCCCGTACGCCGTCTGCTTCACTCCGTGGCCCCATCGGAATCGAGCGGACAGCCCATTCTGGTTGGGCGACAGCGCCCCGTCGCCCATGAGACCGCCCAGAACAACCTGCCACTGGAAGTCGGAGAGGTGATCGGCCGTCGCTTGCATCACCCGGTCACCGACCTGGAGCTCCTCGGCCTCAACCCAACCGGCCGGCGTCCGGACCTTGTGATTGCGAGTGACCGCGAACTTCGAACGCCCCTTGCCCATCGCGTGCGGCACGGTGAACTGGAGGAACTCGTCCGTCGCCCCGTTGTCGAACCAGTTGACGATCCTCTTCGGAACGACACGCCCGAGCTCGGGGTCGTAGGACAGCACCTCGACCGGCAGCTTCTGGTGCACGATCTTCTCGATGCGCTCCTTGGAACCGTCGGCCAACGTGATGAGCGTGCCTCCAAAGACGCAGCCGAACATCACGCCGATCTTCTCCCGCAGCTGGTTGATGAAGATGCAGATGGTGTCGGTCTTGTTCAGGTTGGCGGTGAGCTTGCGCAGCGCCTGGGACATGAGGCGGGCCTGGAGGCCGACGTGGGTGTCGCCCATGTCGCCCTCGATCTCCGCGCGGGGCGTGAGGGCGGCGACCGAGTCGATCACGACGACGTCGATGGCGCCGGAGCGCACGAGCATGTCGCAGATCTCGAGGGCCTGCTCCCCCGTGTCGGGCTGGGAGATGAGCAGCTCGTCGACGTCGACGCCGATGGCCCGGGCGTAGATCGGGTCCATGGCGTGCTCGGCGTCGATGTACGCACAGATGCCGCCCGTGCGCTGAGCCTCGGCCACGACGTGCATGGCGAGCGTCGACTTGCCGGACGACTCCGGCCCGAAGATCTCGGTGACGCGACCACGGGGCAGGCCACCGATCCCGAGGGCGAGGTCGAGGGCGAGGGCACCGGTCGAGACCGTGCCGATCTCCATCGAGCCCTTCTCCCCCATCCTCATGACGGAGCCCTTGCCGAACTGCTTCTCGATGCCGGCGAGGCTCAGCTCGAGCGCCTTCAGCTTGTCCTTGTTCTGTTCCACCTGGCGTCTCCTCTGCGTGCGTTTCGTCTCGATCTGGGGGATGCCGTCGAACCTACGCAGGGGGTGTGACACTCCTGCCAGTGCGAACGACACGACTGTAGTTACGAACAGTCGTTCGATCAAGGACCCCTCGGGCTGATGCTGCGAGCGTGACTCGGTCGTCGGGATGAAGTGCCTAGGGGTCGTGATGGAAGTGCCATCCGTTCCATGGAGGCATCTGACGACGATGCCTCCATGGAAGACACCCTGGTGGCACGACCTGGACGCGGCGGTGCCGCCCATCACAAGGCTCGGCTGCTGAGCATCGTGCTGCTCGGGCTGGTCGCGGTCGTGGGCGCGGTGGGTGCGCTCGGTCTCGTCTCGACCGGCCGAAGCGTCGATGCGGTCGTCGGACGGGGCGTCCCGGCATACGGGTTGCTCGTCGATGAGGACCGATATCTCGTCGAGTCCCAGGTCTCGCTCGAGCGCGCGTTCCAATCGACCGATGCCGACTGGCGGTACATCCAGCTCGAGCGCTCCGATCGCAACGCGGCGCGCGCCCGCGAAGCCTGGGACGACTACCGGCAGATGACCGACGGCTCGCCACAGGAGGATCAGCTCGCGGTCGGGTTCGAGACGATCAGGGACGCCTGGCACGATGCGGTCGACGAGCTCGCTGGGCTCGCGCGCGAGGGTGCCACGCTCGATGACCCTGAGGTCGCCGCGCTCATGGTCACCGCCCAGAACCGCTTCGAGGTCATGCGCTCGGGTCCAGCGAAGCTCAACGCGACGATCTACAGCCCGATCGCATTCGAGCAGCTACCCCAGATCTCGTCCTCGACTGCGACAGCCAGAAACCTGCTCGGCGCTGTTGTCGCCGTTGGCCTCGTGCTCGGGTTCCTTGTGAGCCGTTCGAGCGTCCGGGTGACCAAGGCGCAACAGGCGACGATCGAGAGCCGCGACGCACAGCGCGCGGTCGAGGCGCGTCACACCGATTTCGAGAGCCGCCTGCATCGGGCGCTGGAGATGGCGAAGACCGAAGACGCCGCTCTCGACACCATGACGAAGGCGCTCATCGCCACCGCGCCTGACGTGCCTGTAGAGCTTCTGCTCGCCGACTCCAGCCGCGCCCACCTCCGCCAGGCGCTGACCACCGATCACGAGCACCGCGGGCCGGGTTGCCAGGTTCCATCCCCGCAGGATTGCCCGGCCGTGAACCGCGGTCAGACGCTCGTGTTCGAGACGAACGGTTGCTTCGACGCCTGTCCCCACTTCCGCGACCGGCCGGGTGAGCCCCGGTCAGCCGTCTGCGTCCCGGTCAACATCATGGGCGTCGCCGCTGGGGTGCTCCATGCAACTGATGCGCCCAACACCCGTCCCGATGTCGAACGTCTCGTCGAGCTCGAGCAGCTCGCCGCACAGGCGGGCGAGCGCATCGGGCTGCTGCGGGCGTTCAGCCGCTCAGAGGCGCAGGCCGCCACGGACCCGCTGACCGGCCTGAGCAACCGCCGCAGCCTCGAGGAGCGAGTCGAGGGCATCATCCGCTCGGGCGTCGGCTACGCCGTCGCCTACGGCGACCTCGACCACTTCAAGCGGCTGAACGACCTCCACGGACACGAAACGGGTGACCGCTCGCTGCGCCTGTTCGCGCGCGTGCTACGAGAATCGGTGCGACCCGATGACCACGTGGCCCGTTGGGGCGGCGAAGAGTTCGTCGTGGTGCTGCCTTCGACCAGTGCCGAAGACGCCGCGATGACGCTCGACCGCGTCCGGGGGCAGCTCGCGAACACGCTCGCCTCAGGGACGGCACCCCCCTTCACCGTGAGCTTCGGCGTGTGTGCCTCGGTGGATGCCGATGACTTCGAGTCGACGATCGCGATGGCCGATCGGGCGCTCTCGAGCGCCAAGCGCTCTGGACGCAACTGCGTGGTCGTAGCGGGCCAGGAGTCGAACGAGATCGATGCTCTCGAGCGCCTCGGGATGCCGGCCGTCGAGACGGTGGGATGATGATCAAGCGCGCTGGCGTCGTGATGGCGGGGATGGCGCTGGTGATCAGCGCGTGTTCGTCCTCCGAACCGGTCGCATCCCCCTCGAGCTCGATCGCGGCCGAGCCGGCGACCGACCTGACCGTCACCGCATCCGAGTTCACGTATGACACCACGAACCTGGCGGTCCCTGCGGGAGAAGAGATCTCCATCCATTTCACCAACGCCGGCACGATCCCGCACGAGTGGGCCGTACTCAAGAAGGGGGTCCGCATCGCCACCAATGAGCAGTTCCGTGAGGACATGGTGCTGTTCGAGGTCGAGGCGCAGACCGAGGGCACAACCACGACGCAGACCTTCGTCCTCGAGACCGCCGGTGAGTACCAGTTCATCTGTGCGCTCGAGGGGCACTTCGCATCCGGCATGCACGGAACGGTCACCGCCGTCGCCTGACGTCGCCTCGGCGGTACAGACCGAAGGGCCGGTGACGTGGTGCTCGGCGGACCCATGTAACGGCGCGGCCGGATGTGACAAGCACCAAGGCCGTCGGGAAACCGGCGTCCGCGGGCAGCTCACGTCGGTTCCCCCCTGCGTGAGGTGTCACCCCTGGGCGAGAGGGACGAAACGCCACCACCCTGACAGCCCGCAGAGACCAGCCCAACGCAACCAACGGCTGGTCTCTGCGGCGACACCGGGAAGCCGTCTCGGTAGCCCCGTCCGTCGTGCGCGGTCGGTCGCCGGCGCTCAGAGGTCGAACTCAGGGCGGCCCCGGGTGGAGCGCTTGAGCTCGCTGAAGTGGGGGTTGGAGCCGAGGGCGACCACGGCGTCCCAGAGGTCGACGGCTGCCTGTCCCCTGGGGGCCTGGTTGATCACGGGGCCGAAGAAGCTGGGACCGTCGGGTGGGGAGAAGCTGAGGACGGGGGTGCCGATGTTGCCGCCGCAGCGGTCGAGCGCCTCCTGCGTCTCGAAGGCGATCAGCTCGTCGTGCTCGGTGGACGTGGCCGCCGCGCCCAGGGCGACGGGGTAGCCGAGCTCGTCGAGCACACGCTGGATCCCGGCGGGCTCGTCGAAGGACGGCGCGGCCCGGTCGTGATGGATGACCCGTCCGAGCACCGTGTACAGCGGAAGGACGGCCTCGCGGCCCAGCTCGAGGCGCACGGCCGCGGCCACGCGGAGCAGCTCGAGACCGCGGGTGTGGCCGCGCTCGTACCCGGGCCTGAACTCCGTCTCGTAGTCACGGTCCTTGTTCACGATCCGCAGCGAGATGAACCGCCAGTCGACCTCCATCGGCCGCTCCTGGGTGACGTTGACGACCCAACGCGACGTCAGCCACGCCCACGGGCACACCGGATCCCAGAAGAACTCGAGGTCAGCCATCCCCCCGGTCTACCCCGATCACACGCCGCAACCGATGGCCAAGACCTCCTCGGTGGTGCCGTCGTCCGCCACCTCGAGCACGACCATCGACGACCCCTCGTAGTAGCGCTGCGCGAGCACGATCTCCATGCGGCCGTCCCCGTTGAGGTCGGCGATGGCGGCGACCCGGGAGAACAACAAGCTGGGTGACGGTGACGCGGCGGTGGAGTCGTTCTCATCCATCGCCAGCACCTCGGTGCGAACCTCGTCACCGCTCGCGACGCGGAGGAAGGCCACGGAGTAGTCGCCAGGGCTCGACTGGAGCGACGGTGTCACCGTCGACGGATCGTTGTGGCGCTCCACCACCACGATGACCTCGTCGGTGCCGTCACCGTCCAGGTCGGCACGCACCACCTGCACGACCTCGGCGTCGTCGGGCTCGAACCCTGCCTCCTCGACCACCTCGCGCGCCGGCACTTGGTACGCGTCGGGGGCGAGCAGGGAGACGAGCCGCGGCCGCGGGTCCTCCACGCCGGAGATGGCCACCGGCTCGAGGAGGGTCGGCCAGACCGACTCCGGTCCCAGGTCGAGGCCGACCCCGGGATTGCCGTCGAAGGAGAACTCGGAGCATGGCCCACGGTCGAGCGTCGCGCCGACGACGGAGCGAAGGGGTTCGTCGACCCGCACCACCGTGTACTCCTCGCCCCCGAGCACGGGCACCCGCTCGCCCGGCGCGTACCGGACCCAGCGCTCGCCGTCCCACCACCCCAGCACGCCAAGCGACGACACCACGACGGCCGTCCCCGGTCCGGGTGGGACCGAGCCCGGCACGAGCGTCGCGGGAGTGGTGTCGACCGTCGCCGTGGTGGACGATGCGCGAGCGGACGGCGCCGCGACGGTGGGCTCCTCATCTGCGGTGCACCCCACGAGCAGCGTGGCCGCCCACAGCCACCGACACCACCTCATTGCACCAGCATGCCCGGTCCATGGCTCCGTCGGCAGTGGGTCAGCTTGACTCCGAGCGGCTCAAGCTGACCCATTGCCGCTCCGTCAGGCCGGCGCCTCGTTCGCGGGCGCGCCCGTGGGTTGTTCGGTCGGGAGGCCCCGGGTGAAGAACAGCGCGATCAGCGCGAAGAGGGCGAGCACGCCCAACGCGGAGCGCAACCCTGCGATGCGAGCATCGGAGTTCTCGTCGAGGATCGCGTCGGCCGTGTCGGCCGGCACGCCCGCGTCGTCCAACGCCGTCTCCAGCTGCTTGTCGGACACGAACGGGACGCCCGACGACAGCTCCACCTCCGCCTTCGTGGCGAGGTCCGCCGGCACCGCGGGGTTGTCGTGGACGCCGAGCAGGAGCGACGCCGAGAGCGCCGAGATCAGCACCGCGCCGGCCATCGCGGTGCCGATCGACGCGCCGAGGTTCGTCACGGTGTTCTGCACGCCCCCGACCTCGCCGCTCTGCTCGTCGGGCACCGACGACACCGTCACGCTCCCGAGCTGGGACGCCAGCGCGCCGACGCCGAGGCCCGCCAGCAGCATGGGCCAGGTCACGATCTCGGGTCCGACACCGGCCTCCAGTGCCGCGATGAGGATGACGAGCGCCGCGAACAAGGCGAGGAACCCCACCTGTACGACGCGGCGGGGCGACGCGTGCGGGAACGCCTTGGGGATGCCCGCGGCGGCGACCAGGAGCGCGATGGACAGCGGTAGCAGCCGGACCCCGGTCGCGACCGCGGAGAGCCCGAGCGCGACCGACAGGAACAGCGGCACGACGAAGAAGAGCCCAGCCTGCAGGAGGTACTGGAAGAAGAACGACGTGAGCCCACCTCGCAACATGCGGTTGCCCAGCATCTTCGGGTCGAGGAGGGCCGCCTCACCGCGTGCGAGGCGACGGTCCTCCCACCCTATGAAGATCCAGAGCACGACCCCGCCGCCGAGGATCAGCCACACCACGGCGGACACCCCGAACAGCTCGGGAGCCCCCGCCTTGGGTCGCAGCAGCCCCCACGTGCCCGAACGCAGGATCCCGAACACGACGAGACCCAGCCCGAGCGCCGACAGCACGGTGCCCACGAGGTCGAGCCGGGCGCCCTCCTCCGGCGGGGTGTCCACCATCTGACGGGTGCGCGTCAGGATGATCAGCACGATGATGACCTCGCTGGCGAACACGTATCGCCACGAGAGGTAGGTGGTGAACAGGCCACCGATCAGCGGGCCGGCGGCCACCGCGATCGCGCCGGCCGACGCGACGAGCCCGTAGGCCCGCGGTCGCTCCGCCCGGGCGAAGTTCGACGCGACGAGGGCGACGATCGCCGGCATGATCAGGGCCGCACCGATGCCTTCGAGCACCGACCAGCCGAACATCAGCACCACGAGGTTGGGAGAGATCGCCGTGACGAACGATCCTGAGCCGTAGATCACGCACCCGATGGCGAAGGCCCGCTTGCGACCCACGATCTGACCCACCTTGCCGCCGGTGATCATCAGCGACGCCATCACGAGCGTGTAGAAGGTGATCGCCGTCTGGATCCCGGTGACGTCCGTGCCCACGTCCGCGGCGACGGTCGCGATCGACACGTTCATCACGGAGCTGTCAAGCGTCATGAGGAACTGACCCGCCGCCAGCGTGAGGAGCACCAAACCGGCCGCGCTCGCCGCCTCCGTGGAGCGGTCAGTCGTGGACATCGGCCCTGGCCTCATCGTCGGCTCCCGAGTCCGGAATGGCGAGCAGCTGGCGGCGCAGAAGGTCCATCAGCGAGATCACCGTGAGCTGGCGGACGCGGTCGCGGTCACCCGGCAGGCGGATCTGCACCGCCGACACCTCCTCGCCCAGCGCCATCCCGAGCCACACCGTGCCGGGCGGCTGGCCGTCCTGCTCGGTGGGACCGGCGACTCCGGTGGTGGCCAGGCCGACGTCGGCCCGGAGGCGCCGTCGCACCCCGTCGGCCATCGCCTTGACCGCGGCCTCGCCCACGACCGGGCCCTCGGGCACGCCGAGGAGGTCGAGCTTGACGCGGCTGTCGTAGGCCACGACACCGCCCGTGAACCAGTCGCTCGCTCCCGGCACGGCCACCACCCGAGAGGCGACGAGGCCACCGGTGAGCGACTCGGCCACCGCGAGCGTCAGACCCCTCGCCACGAGCAGGCGACCCACTTCCGCCTCGATCGGGAGGTCCTCGTTGCTGAAGACGATCGGCCCGAGCGCCGCCCGCACCTCCGCCTCCTCCGCGTCGAGCAGTGCGGCCACCGCCGTCTCCGTGTCGGCACGAGCCGTGAGGCGCACCTTGATTCCCTCGATCCCGCTGGCGAGGAACGCGATGGTCACGTGCGCGCCCTCGTCGAGCGCGGCGACCCGCGCGTCGAGCAGCTCGGCGACCCGTGACTCGCTCTCGCCCCAGGTGCGCAGCACCCGGCTCACGATCACCTGCCGCTGCCCGGCACGCTCGGCGAGGTCGGGGAGCACAGCTCGCTCGAGCATCTCCTGCATCTCGTAGGGCACGCCGGGCACCGCGTAGATCACCTTCTCCCCCACCGGGCAGAGGAGCCCGGGCGCCGTGCCGGTGCGCTGCTCGATGACGGTCGCGCCGACGGGCACGTCAGCCTGCCGGAGGTTGTTGTCGGCCATCACCCGGCCGCGGGACTCGAACAGGTGTCGGATCACCTCGACGATCGCGGGATCGCGCACGAGCGGCACCCCCATCACCTCGGCGATCGCCTCGCGCGTGATGTCGTCCTGCGTCGGCCCGAGCCCGCCGCACACGATGACAGCGTCCGCTCGCTCCAGCGCCTCGGTGAGCACCTCGACGATGCGGCCGAGGTTGTCGCCGATCTTCGTCTGGCGGAGGTGCTCGATGCCCGTGATCGCGAGCTGCTCGCCCATCCACGAGGAGTTCGTGTCGACGATCTGCCCGAGCAGCAGCTCGGTCCCGACGGCCACGATCTCACAACGCACCCCAGCATCCTGCCCGATCGACGATCTGACCGGTGACGACACGCCGCGGCTCAACCTCGCGTGCGCGCCGGCACGCAGAGACAGATGCCCGCGCCCCCGATCGGCACGACCGGGCTACCCCACCGGTTCTGTGGACGCTCACGACCGCATGCCGGTTGCCAGCGTCCACAGATCCCTGTGCTGCTGCCCCTGAGCGCCGGGACGCAGCGCTGGCGGTCGGCGGGGCACTCCGGGCCGAGATCACAACGTCTGTGGTCGATCTCGTTCGGTACGCGGGCGTTTTCGACCGCAGACGTCGGGCGGTTCTGCCGGAGTGTGCCGTGTCCCAGAACGCCGGCCGGTCCCGACCGACCACGCTGGCATCGACCCAGCCATGCTTCCAAGGCCCCTCCGTGAGATGGCTGACGTCATCGAGGCCGGCGAGACGGGTGTCGATGTCGGCATCGAGCACGCGTGTCGGGCATGATGCCCTCCGTGCACAGAACGGTCGCGGTCTGCGCCGGGTGTCTTCTTGTGCTCGCGACAGCGACGTCGTGTGGCAACGATGCCAATGGCGATGGTGGTGCATCCGGGTCCGGGCAGGCGGAAGCCTTCGCTGATCGCGCAGGCCTGGAATCCGAGGCAGTCGTGGATGCGATCTGCGACGAATGGGCGCTGGATCGACCAGATCAGCCGACGCTCAACGAGTACGTGCACGATCTGCTTCGCCCGCTCGGTCTCGTGAACAGCCCGGATCCGCCCGCCTACACGGCCGATGAGATCGATGCGCTCGTCGTGGCAGCGTGTCGCGACGAGGGCGACGATCCTGAGGCCTTTCTCGAAATGGTTCGCGACGGTCTTGGGCTCAGCGAGGCAGACCTCGACGCCCTAGTCATGTCTGCGTGCGACCGGTACCGCGTACAGCAGCAGCGGATCGCCCGTGGCGACTGGTCGGGCGAGGACATCGCTCAGCTCATTCGGGATCTCGCTGCCGACCGGGGCGTGGGCCTCGACGAGCTACGAGAGGCGCTGTCCGGCATTTGCGCCTAGCGGTAGGCCGAGTGGACCGGTTCAGCAGCCACCCGAGCTCTGCTGCGCATCGGTGTCCCCCGAACGATGCTCCTAGGCGCTGTCAAGGGCGAGGTAAGTGCGTGGTAGGCAGGCGTAGCCCTCGCGGGCGACGTAGCGCTTGAGGCAGCCGAAGGCTTCTTTTCTTGGTGAGTCCTTCCTTGGTGCGCCGCTCGATGTGGTCCAGGGTTCGTGGGTCGTAGACCATGCGGGTGACGACGATGCGCCACAGGGCGGAGTTGGCTTGGCGGTCGCCGCCGCGGTTGAGGCGGTGGCGTTCGTGCTTGCCGCTGGAGGCGTCGATCGGGGCGACCCCGCAGAGATGCGCGAAGGTGCCCTCGCTGCGGAGCCGCCCGGGGTTGTCAGCAGCGGCGACGAACAACGCCGAGGCCCACTCGGTCCCGACCCGTGGGCGCTTGCCGCCTGACGGCCGCGTCGTGATCACAGCCTCCCTCGTAGCTGCAATCGGCCGCTTGCGTGGAAGACGGTGCTCGCGCGACGGCCCCTGGGCGTGCTCATCGCCGCCGGTTCACGCCGGCCGCGCGGTGGTTCCGATCTAGCATCCCCTGCGATGGTCTTTGTCGGAGTGCTATTCGGCGTGTCGGCCTTCGTGCTGTTCATCGTGGCCTTCACGCACGTGTTCAAGGGTCGGATGGGCAATGAGGTGGCGTTCGGCGTGATGGCACTGCTGATGAGCAGCCTCGCCAGCGGCCTGATCTACTACGGCGACTGAAGGTTGCCAGGCGCCTCCGCTACTGGCGCGACCCGGCGGTGGTGGCGAAGCGGCTGCCGGCGGCGATGTACTGCGCACCGGTGACGACCGTGAGGACGACGGCGGCGGCGAGCACGCCGTTGGCCACCCAGCGGTGGTCGGTGGCGGTGAGGGGAAGCAGGCCGAAGCCCACCGCGACCTCCTGCACGACCGTCTTCACCTTCGCCATCTGCGTCGCCGGCACCGCGAGCCCGCGCCGGCCCCAGAAGGAGCGGAACGCCTGGATGCCCAGCTCTCGGACGGCGATGATCGCCACGGGCAGCCACCAGAACGTGTCGTTGGCAACGAGCGCCGCCAGCGCACCGAGCACGAGCACCTTGTCGGCGAGTGGATCGAGGAAGGCGCCGCTGCGGGTGGTGCCGTGCCGGCGGGCGAAGTAGCCGTCGATGCCGTCGGTGACGCACAGGAGGATCCAGAGGCAGAGGGCCGGCCAGGACGCGCCGGAGTCGAGGATCATGCCGAGGAGCGGCACGGTGAGCACGAGCCGGCCGATGGTGATGAGGTTCGCCGGCGTGGCGAGGGCCGACGGGCCGAAGTGGGCGGTCATCGCCCGACCAGCACGAGCGGTTCGGCGAAGGAGTCGGGCCCCTCGGCCCCAGTGATGCGCACCTGGTGGCGGGTGCCGACCTCGAGGTGGTCCGGCACCGTGATGACCCCGTCGATCTCGGGGGCCTCGCGGTGGCTCCGGGCGACGCCGGGCTCGTCGACGAGCACCTCGACCACGTCACCGATGAGGTCGTCGCGCCGGGCGGCGGTGATGGCGTCCTGCCGCTCACGCAGCTCCGCGAGCCGCTCGTCCACCAGCGCGCGGGGCGCCGCGCCATCAAGACCCGCCGCGTAGGTGCCCTCTTCCTGCGAGTAGGCGAAGAAACCGCACCAGTCGAGCTGTGCCGCCTCGACGAACGCGAGGAGCTCGTCGTGGTCGGCCTCCGTCTCGCCGGGATACCCGACGATGAAGTTCGACCGGAACGCGGCCTCGGGCGCGCGAGCGCGGATGGCCTCGATGCGAGCCAGGAACCGCGCGCCGTCACCCCAGCGGCGCATGCGTCGCAGCAGCAAGGGTGAGACGTGCTGCAGCGACAGGTCGAAGTACGGCACTTCGGTGGCGAGGATCGCGTCGACGAGGCGCTCGGTCAGCTCGGAGGGGTACAGGTAGAGGAGGCGCACCCACGGCACGCGCCCAGCCACGGCCTCCACCAGGGGGACGATGTCCCTCGTTCCGACGCCCTGGTCGCGTCCGTAGCTCGCGAGGTCCTGGGCGACGAGCACGATCTCCTGGGCGCCGCCGGCGGCGAGCAGGTCGACCTCCTCGAGGATCTGCGCGATCGACCGGGACCGCTGCGGGCCGCGGAAGCTCGGGATGGCGCAGAACCCGCAGGCCTTGTCGCAGCCCTCGGCGACCTTCACGTACGCCCACGGTGCACGGGCCGGCGGGCGCGGCAGGTTGAGCAGGTCGAAGCTCGGCAACGGGACCGAGCCCGGCTTGCGGCCGAGGCTGACCGGCACGCCGAAGCCGGCGACCGCGTCGACCTCGGGGAGGGCTGCAGCCAGCTCGTCGCCGTAGCGCTCCGCCATGCAGCCGGTTACGACGATCTCCGCGCCCTCCGCCTTGCGCCCGGCCAGCGCCAGCACGACGTCGATCGACTCCTGGCGCGCCTCTTCGATGAAGGCGCAGGTGTTGACCACCACCAGGTCAGCGTCTTCGGCGGCCTGCGCGGCGGTCATCCCGTCCGCCAGGAAGGTCCCGGCGAGCTTGTCCGAATCGACCTGGTTCTTGGGGCAGCCGAGCGTCTCGACGAAGAACGTGCGTCGGCGCTCGGACATGCGCAAAGGGTACTGGGGAGGCGCTTCCGGCCCCGAACCCTTGCGCGCCGACGCTCGGACCGTCATGGTGACGGCCACCGCGCAGCCGAACGGGGGCGGTCAGATGGTGGACGTTCCGGAGACGACGCAGGACGCGGACGCCGCGTTCGTGACGGAGGCACTGCATGCCGGGGGCGTGCTCGGCTCGGCCACGCGCGTCGCCGAGGTCGAGCACGACACCATCGGCGAGGGCGTCGGCATCGTCGGCCAGCTCGCCCGGCTCCAGCTCCGGTACGACGGTCAGGCGGCCGGCGCACCAGGCACCGTCATCCTCAAGATCCCCTCGCAGTACCCGGAGAACCGGGCGGTCGGCGACCACTTCAACTTCTACGAGCGGGAGGGCCGCTTCTACGAGCAGCTCGCGGACAAGGTGCCGGTCCGAACGGCTCGCTGCTACTGGAACCACATCGACCCCGCCACCGGCAGCTTCGGGATGCTCCTCGAAGACCTCGGCGACCGCACGATGATCAGCCAGATCGCGGGTGTCCCGGGTGCCCGCGCCGCCGAGGCCCTCCGCGCGCTCGCCCGCCTGCACGGCACGTGGTGGACGGCACCACTGCTCAACGAGCTCCACTGGATGCCCCGCCTCGACGAGCCGATCAACCTGGCCGCCGGGCAGCAGTACCGCGACGCGTGGCCCGTGTTCCTCGAGCGCATCGGCGACCACCTCGGCGCCGACGCCCTCGAGCTCGGTGAGCGGACCCAGCGCGTGTTCGAGGACCTGCTTCGCAACGGCATCGAGGAGGCACCGGTCACCTTGTGCCACGGCGACTTCCGCGCCGACAACCTGATGTTCGACGACCACGCTGGCGCGGGGGAGGAGGTCGCGGTCCTCGACTGGCAGATCGCCTACCGCGGGCCGGCCATCACCGACGTCGCCTACTTCGTGTGCCAGTCGCTCACCGTCGACGAACGCCGGGCGCACGAAGCCGACCTCGTGCGCGGGTGGTACGACGAGCTGGCCTCCACCGTGCGCCGGGAGCACGGAGTCACGCTCGACGACTACCCCTTCGACCTCGCCTGGCTGCAGTACCGGCGTGCCTCGCTCGGCACGACCGTCTACGCCGTCAGCGGGATGGGTGCGATGGACGTCGCCAACGACCGTGGCCGCGAGCTGGTGACCTCGATGGCCGTACGGTCCTTCACCGCCGCCCTCGACCTGGAGGCCGGCGTCCTCCTGCCCTGATCGGGCTATCGGGCGTGGTGGAGACGGAGGCCGGGTCGCGGCCACTCGAAGCTCACCAGCGCGCCCGTACCCGACAGGGTCGCGTAGGCGGTGCGGAGGTCGGGACCGCCGAAGCAGATGTTGGTGACCAGTGGGTCTGGTAGCGGCGTGTGCTCGATCGTCTCGCCGTCGGGGCTGACGGAGGTGATGCCGCCGTTGACCAACGTGCCCACGCACACCCAGCCCTCGCCGTCGACCGCCAGGCTGTCGAGGAGCTGGAGACCGGGAAGCCCCGCCAGCAGGTGGCCACCGTTGCCGACCGGGTTGTCGCGCTCGACCTCACCCGGCCCAGAGAGGCCCCACCAGAACACGCGGCCGGTGTGGGTCTCGGCGGCATAGAGGCGTGTGCCATCCGGGGAGAGCCCGATGCCGTTCGGCGAGTCGAGCGGAAAGATGACCTCCTCGCACCCCGAGCCGTCGGCCTTGGCGTAGTGGATGCCGGTCCGGTCGCTCGAGCGGTCGAGGCGGACGCCGTGGTCGGTGAACCAGAAGCCGCCGTGCCCGTCGAACACGAGGTCGTTCGGCGCTCGGAGCGGGCCGCTGGACGACTCGGTGTAGAGCGTGGACACCGCTCCGGTGCCGAGGTCGACGCGCTGGATCGAGCCGCCCTTCCAGCTCGGCGGCACCGCACCGGGGATCGTGAGCCCCATCACGTCGTCCCAGCTGAAGCACCCGCCGTTGTTGGTGATGTACACGGCGCCGTCGGGGCCGAGGGCGGCGCCGTTGGGACCGCCACCGAGGTTGGCCACGACATCGAGGCGCCCGTCGACCCCGACCCGGGTGAGGGTGCCGCGCGCGATCTCGACGAGGAGCACGTCGCCGTCGTCGAGGGCGACCGGCCCCTCGGGGAACTTCAGGCCGCTGGCCAGCTCGCGGGTCTCCATGGAGACTTGCTAGCAGGACTCGGGAAGGGATGGCGCACCGGGACGGTTGGGTCACCCTTGTGAGCGATCCCGCCGTCGTCGACCTCGTGGGCGACGCGGGCGGTCCCGACGGGCGCATGGTGACCGGGCGGTTCTTCATCGTCACGCTCGCCACCTTCGCCTACTTCCTCGCCCTCGGGTCGCTGCTGCCGACGCTCCCCCGCTACGTGGAGGACGAGCTTGGCGGCAACGGGTTCGACGTCGGGCTCGTCGTCGGCGCCTTCGCCGTGACCGCCGCCATCGTGCGCCCGTGGGCCGGTCGCTTCGGTGACCGGCACGGTCGGCGGATCCTCCTCAGCGGCGGGGCACTGCTCGTCGGGCTGGCCACCCTCGCCTACACGCAGGTGGATGCCCTGGCGGCCCTCGTCGCGCTGCGCCTGCTGACCGGGATCGGCGAGGCCGCCGTGTTCGTGGGCGCCGCGACAGCCACGCAGGACATGGCGCCGTCGCACCGCCGGGGCGAGGCCGCGTCCTACTTCAGCGTGGCGCTCTACAGCGGTCTCGCGCTGGGGCCGGCGCTCGGCGAGCACCTCGCCGACTCCGCCGGCGGCTACCACCGCGTCTGGATCGTGGCCGGCGGTGCGTGCCTGCTGGCGGCCCTGCTGGGGCTCGGGACCCCGCACGTCCCCCATCCCGACGCACCCCGCCCGACGTCGCTGCTCTACCCCGCCGCGCTGGCGCCTGGGCTCGTGCTCATGCTGGGGCTCATCCCCTTCACCGCGTTCGCCGCCTTCCTCGCGCTCTACGGGCCCGATGTCGGCCTCGAGGACACCGGTCCGGTGTTCTTCGCGTATGCCGGCATGGTGCTGGCGATCCGCCTGTTCGGCGCCAAGCTGCCCGACCGGCTCGGCTGGCAGCGAGCATCGACGATCGCCCTCGCCGGCGTGGGATTCGGCGCTCTCGTGGTCGCGGCGTGGGCCTCGGTGGCCGCCATCTGGGTCGCGGCGGCGTCGCTCGGCGTCGGGATGTCCCTGCTGTACCCCGCGCTCTTCTCGGCCGCGCTGGAAGACGTCCCCGACCACGAGCGGAGCCAAGCCGTCGGCACGTTCTCCCTCTTCTTCGACCTGTCCCAGGGCGTCGGCGCGCCCCTCCTGGGCCTCGTCGTGGCCCTGTCCGCCGAGCGGGCGGCCTTCGGTGTCGCTGCACTCGCCGCGGGCGCCGGCTTCTGGGCCCAGCACCGCCTGCGCCAGAAGCTGGCGCCCGCGGCTCAACCCGCGTAAGGGGCCGTCATCGCCGTGCACTGCACCTCGCGCGTGGGACGTCACTCGTCAGATCGTCGACGGCGCGAGGAGATCGCCGCTGCGCTTCGTCGAAGTCGGACCGCCCGTTCGTAGTAGCGATGTCGGTACGAGGTCGACAGGTCGGATGCGGCCCGGGTCGCAAGGGAGAACCACCATGAGCAAGGTGACGATGTTGGGCACGTTCGCGTGCCAGGACGGCAAAGCTGAGGAGATGGAGGCGGTGCTCGCCACGATGGTCGAGGCGGCCCGCGGCGAACCTGGCGTCGAGATCTACTCCTACCACCGAGGCGAGGAGAACACCTTCTGGTTCTTCGCCCTGATGGCCGACCAGGAGTCGATGCAGGGCCACGGCAAGAGCGATGCGATGCGGATGGCCATGTCGGCGTTCGGGCCGCTGGTCGCGGGGCCGCCGCAGATGACCGTCACCACACCCATCGCCGCCCTCGGACTCGACCTCTGATGCCGTAGGACCTGCTGACCGTCGTCCAGGACGAAAGGAGGCGTCGGCGAGCGACGACGATCTACCCCTGGGCTCCTCCGGTGAAGGCCCAGGAGCGGAGGCGGAGGCTGGGGACGTGGACGATGCCGCCTTCGTTGCTGACGAGCTGCGCATCGCTCCCGATGCCGAGCACGTGGCCCGGCGCCAGCGCGCCGACCACCGACTGCGTGTAGCGCAGGTTCTGCACGGGCCCGGCGATCTCGCCGCTCTCGATGAGGAACAGGCCGTTGCGGGTGAGACCGGTGACGACCTGGGTCTTCGGGTCGAGGATCCGGTTGTACCAGAAGTCGGTGACGAGCAGGCCCCGGTCGACGCCAGCGATGAGCTGTTCGAGGCTCTCGTCGCCCGCGTCGAGGAAGAGGTCGCCGGGGTACCCGCCGAAGGACTCCTGGCCGATGGAGCTGCCGGTGCTCTCGGTGCCGGCGAGGGCCGCGGATCGGCGGTCGTGGGCGAGGCCGACGGTGACCCCTCCGGCCACGAGGTCGACGCGGCGCTTCGGTGTGCCCTCGGCGTCGTAGGGCCGGCCGAGCGAGCGCGGGTCGGTGCCATCGTCCCAGAGGCTGATCAGCTCGTCGAACTGCTGCTCGCCGAGGTGGGCGAAGCTCGTGCCCTCGGCGAGCGCCTTGCCGTTGAAGCCCAGCCAGGCGGGGAAGAGCAGGATCGCGGCGACCGCCCTTGCCTCGAGCACCACCTCGTAGCTCCCGGGCTCGAGCTCGACCGGGTGCGCTCCCCCGAGGGCCTTGGCGGCGGCCACGTCACCGACACGCCGGCCGTCGAGGTCTCCGAGGCGCTGCGAGGTGATCTGGCCGTACCCGTCGGTGGGCGGACCCTCGACCGCGGCCGCGCGGTGGATCGCGTCGACCTGGGCCATCGTCGAACGGCTCGCGTACCGGAGCCCGGTGGTGGAGCAGAGGACGTGCGTGTCGGCGTCGGTGGAGCAGTAGCCGGCCGCCTCGAGGTCGGGCCCCGCGCCGACGAAGTCCGCGACGACCTCGGCGCGCGCGTCGGGTGAGGCCGCCGCGGTGGCCGGGTCGAAGTGCTCGACGTCGGCCAATGGTGCGGGTTCGGCCAGGCCCGGGTACTCGGGGTCGGGCGGGCACAGCCTGGCGGCGGCGATCGTGCCCTCGACGAGGCGTTCGAGGCCGGCCGGGTCGAGCCGGGTGGTGGTGGCCTGGGCGATGCGTCCGTCGTCGATGACCACGCGCAGCCGCACGTGGTCGTCGTCGCTGGCCATGTTCTGATGGATGCGGCTGTTGGCGAACCGGGTGAGCGCGTTGGTGCCCTGCCCACAGGTGACGAGCGCATCGGCACGGTCGCCGACGAGCTCCAGCACGCGTTCGCAGGTGGCGAGGCCCCGCTGGGCGATCGGATCGGTGCTCGGGTCCCAGGCCATCAGCGCACCCCCACACGGACGTCCGCGAAGCGGGCCGGGACGGACGGGTGTCCGGTGTGGCCGACCTGGACGGGCTGGCCCTTGCCACAGTTCGCAGTGCCCCAGAACACCCACTCGTCCGGGCCACCGATCATGTCCATCGACGCCCAGAAGCGGGGGCCGATGCCCGTGTAGGTGGGGTTGCGGAGCATCTGACCGAGCTCGCCGTCCTTGATCTCCCATGCGATCTCGCACCCGAACTGGAAGTTGAGCCGCTTGTCGTCGATCGACCACGAGCGGTTCGTGTCCATATAGATGCCGTCGTCCGTGGCGGCGATCATCTCGTCCAGGCTGCTGTCGCCCGGGAGCAGGCCGACGTTGGTCATGCGCACCATCGGGAGCCGGGCTGCCCCGTCTGCGCGCACCATGCCGCCCGACGTCAGGCCGACGAGCGGCGCGGAGTCACGGCCGGAGAGCACGCCGACCCAGATGCCGTCCTTGACGATGTCGACCACCTGGGCCGGGACGCCCTCGTCGTCGTACCCGAAGCTCCCGAGGGCACCAGGCAGGGTGGCGTCGGCCGTGATGTTCATCAGGTCCGAGCCGTATCGCATCGAGCCGAGCTGGGCGGGGTCGAGCCACGACGTCCCGGCGAAGGCCGCCTCCCAGCCCAGGATGCGGTCGAGCTCGATGGCGTGGCCGACGGACTCGTGGATCTGGAGCGCCATCTGCTCGCTGCCGAGGATGACGGTCGTGGTCTTCTCGGGGCACTGGGGTGCGCTGAGCAGGGCGCGTGCCTCCTCCGCGATGCGCGGCGCGTTCCCGACGAGGTCGAGCTCGCGCACCAGCTCCCAGCCGCGCGTGCCGTACTGGCCGCGCACGCCCGGGTAGCTGCGTCGCTGCGTCTCGCCATCGCCGATCGCGGTGGCGTCGATGACCGCGCCGCATTCGACGATGTGCTGGTCGATGCGGCTGCCCTCGCTGGAGGCGAACCACTTCTCCGTGTCCCAGATCTGGTGGCTCGCCTGGGCGAGTGGGACTCCCCCGTCGGCGATCACGCCGGTGACCTCGACGAGCAGGTCGGCCCGCTCGCCGATCCCGACGTCGTCGAGCGGGTGGACGTCGTACGGATTGGCCCAGCTCGCCTCGACGACGGGCGCGGGCGCGAGCTCCACGGGCGCGCCCGTCACGCGTGCACTGGCGCGGGCCACATCCGCCGCCCGCTCGCCGGCCCGGCGCGCCGCAGCCACGGTGAGCTCCGGCGTGGCCTGGAAGCCCCACGACGATCCGATGAGCGCCCGCACGCCGATCCCGGCCGTCTCGGACTGGGTGAGACCCTCGACAACGCGGTTCTTCGCGCTCATCGACTCGTAGCGCACGATCATCGCCCGGGCGTCGGCGTACCGCGCCCCAGCGGCGAGCGCGGCTTCGACAGCAGCGGTGGCGAGGTCGTACATCGGGCGGCACCGTACCGGGGCGCCCGGCTGCGTGCCGATGGACGGGCTAGACCTCGCCCTGCTGCATCGCGTTGTCGAGCTCCTCGAGCGACATCAGCACGGCCCGCGCCTTCGAGCCCTCGGACGGGCCTACGACGCCCCGCTGCTCGAGGAGGTCCATCAGCCGCCCTGCCCGGGCGAAGCCGACCTTGAGCTTGCGCTGGAGCATCGACGTCGACCCGAGCTGCGACCGCACGATGAGCTCCATGGCCTGGCGAACGAGGTCGTCGTCGTCATCGCCGCCGCCCGCACTGCCCATCGCGATGGAGAGGCCGCCAGCGTCGGCACCCTGGACGTCCGTGTCGTAGCTGATCTCGGGCGCCTGCCGCTTCCACACGGAGGCGATCTTGCGCACCTCCTCCTCGCTCACCCAGGAGCCCTGGATGCGGGAGGGAGCGGACGACGCCGGCCCGAGTAGGAGCATGTCGCCCTTGCCGATGAGGCGTTCGGCACCCTGCTGGTCGAGGATCACGCGGCTGTCGGTGGCGCTCGACACCGCGAACGCGAGCCGAGCGGGCACGTTCGCCTTGATCACGCCGGTGATGATGTTGACCGACGGCCGCTGCGTCGCGATCACGAGGTGGATGCCAACCGCGCGCGCCATCTGCGCGATGCGGCAGATGGAGTCCTCGACGTCGCGGGCGGCCACCATCATCAGGTCGGCGAGCTCATCGATGACGATGAGGATGAACGGCAGGCGCGGGAACTGGCGACCGACCTCACCGCTCGGCGACACCTCGTCGGGCAGGTCGCCTCGGTCGTAGGCCGCGTTGTAGCCGGTGACGTCGCGGAAGCCGACCTCGGCGAGCAGGTCGTAGCGCCGCTCCATCTCGCGCACGGCCCAGGCCAGCGCGTTGGCGGCCTTCTTCGGGTTGGTGACCACCTGCGTGAGCAGGTGCGGCAGCCGGTCGTACTGGCCCATCTCGACGCGCTTGGGATCGACGAGGATCATGCGCACCTGGTCGGGGGTGGACCGCATGAGGATCGACGCGATCAGCGAGTTGAGACAGCTCGACTTGCCCGCACCGGTGGCACCGGCGATGAGCAGGTGGGGCATCGTCGCCAAGTTCATCAGCACTGCCTTGCCGTTGATGTCGCGGCCGACGGCCACCTCGAGGGGGTGGCTGGCTCGCCTGGCCTCCGGCGAGGCGAGGATGTCCCCGAGGGCGACGATCTGGCGGTCGGTGTTCGGCACCTCGACACCGATGGCCTGCCGGCCCGGGATCGGCGCCAGGATGCGGACATCCGGCGACGCCATGGCGTAGGCGATGTCCTTGTGCAGGCTCGTGACGCGGGCGACCTTCACGCCGGCGCCGAGCTCGAGCTCGTAGCGGGTGACAGATGGGCCCACCACCATGCCGACGAGCTTCGTCTCCACCCCGTGCTGGGCGAGCGCCGCCTCGAGGATGCGACCGGACGCCTCCACGGCGGCCCTGTCCACCTCGTGGGCGTCGGCCCGGTGGAGCAGCGCGGGGGGCGGGAGCTTCCAGGGCGAGCCCTTGACGGCGGGGCCGAGCTCGATCTCGAGCTGAGTGGCCTCGACGGGCTCGTCCGGCTCGGGCACCAGCACCCTGGGCGTGCGCGGCCCTGGCTTGCGGCGCGTTGCAATCGCGCTCGGGTCGTCGAGGTCGATGAGGTCGTCGACGTCCTGGTCGAACGGCCGCACGCCCGACTCGTCGTCGTCGAGCGCCGCGTTGGTGCCGATGGAGAAGAGGTGCGTGCCGGCCCGCCGGAGCGCGTCCGCGATCGCGGTGCCCGCCGGACGGGTGGCGCCGACCGTCGTCTCCGCGGCGACGCGCACGGGCACCCGAGTGAGCACCACCAGACCGCCCAGCCCGATGGCCGTGAGGATGAGTCCCGCGCCCCAGGGCGCGAGGCCCCACGCCAGCGGACCGGCGGCGGCCACGCCGAGCAGCCCACCCGCCGCGACGAGGTCCTCCGTGGGGGCATCCAGTCCCGGGTGTCCGCCCGTCAGGTGGAGCAGACCGCAGCCGGCGACGGCGATCATCAGGCCGCCGACCCACAGGTACGAGCGTGACGGGTCGACCTCGACGTCGTCGTCCTCCGGGATGCCCCGTAGGAGCACGACGCCGGTGGCCACGAGCGCAGCCGGCACGACGAGGCGCCCCCAGCCGACCATCGTGCCGATCGCGGTGTCCAGGCCGCGGCCGACGGGCCCGGCGAGCTCGGCGTACACGCCCATGCCCGCGACGATCCCCAGGGTGATGCACAGCAGCCCGAGCAGGTCGCCCGAGTGGCCGCCGAGCGCCGAGGCCAGCCCGCTGATCAAGCGGTCCACGAAGGTAGGTGGCGGCGGAGCCGCCTTCTTGCGCACCGGCGCGCGCCTGGTCCCCCCGCTGCGGGGCCGTTGGGTCGTAGCCACAGTGCCCACAACCGTACCAGCAGCCACACGCGCCACAGTTGTTTCGTGGTCGCTCGCCTGCGGCGAGCTCCCACGAGCAGTTTGGTGCGCCCTTCGGGCGCGCTCGTCGCTGGTCGGGTCCGGCGGAGCCGGCCCCTCCCTAGCGGGGGGCTCCGGCGGAGCCTCTGCCCCCCGCACCCCCCCGCCGCACCCCGAACCCCCGCCGCTCGCCTCCGAGTCAGCGGCGCTTCTGGCAGGTGGGGCAGTGAGTCGTTCCTCTTGCATCGATGACGCTGCGGCGCAGCTCCGTGCCGCAGCGGGCGCACGGCTCGCCGGCGCGGCCGTAGCAGCTGAGCTCGAGCTGGTTGCGTCCGCGCTCGCCCTCGACGGTGCGATAGTCGCGGAGGGTGGTGCCACCGTTCGCGATCCCCTGCTCCAGTACGACGCGGAGCTCGACGAGGAGGGCCTCGGCCTCGCGCCTCGTGATCGTGCGTCGGGCCGGGTGAACACGGGCCCGCCACAGCGCCTCGTCCGCGTAGATGTTGCCGACACCGGCGAGCGGCCGCTGCGAGAGCAGCTGCGTCTTGATGCGCACCCGACTGCGCCGCAGGTTGCGCCACAGCCCGCCGTCGTCGAGCGCGACGTCCCACGGCTCGGGCCCCTGGGTGGCGAGGGTCGGCATCGTCGTGTAGTCCCCCACCGGCACCACGCCGACCCGACCGAAGCGCCGGACGTCCCGCAGCTCCAGCACGCGACCGTCGTCCAGAGCCCACCACGCGCGCACGTACGGGTCGAGCTCACCGGGTCGCAGCCGCAGCTGCCCGGTCATCCCGAGGTGCACCACGAGCTCGCGCTCGTCGTCGAGCCCGAGCAACAGGTACTTGCCCCGCCGCCCGGCGGCCGTGATGGAGGCACCGGCCGCGAACGGGGCCGACGCGAACTTGGGCGACGGATGCCCCCAGGCCTCGGTGATGCGACGCCCGACCACGACCGGTTCGAGCTGCCTCCGCACGGTCTCGACCTCGGGCAGCTCCGGCATGCCGAGAGCATGCCAGCGTCAGGATCTGTGGGAGCTACAGCCCGAAGCGGTAGGTGGAGAACATCGTGTCCATCCGGTCGTCCTGGCCAGTGGTGAACTGGAACATGCAGGAGTCGTCCGTGTAGTCCATGAAGTTCGTGATCGGGTCGGCACCGGCGGCGGCGCAGGTGTCGCGACCGGTCGGGCACCCGAAGGCCGGGGACGCCTCGGCCGGCGTGTCGGCCACGAGATCACCCTGTGCGGAGCAGCCGCCCTGGAACGTGTGGTACAGCCCCATCCAGTGGCCGATCTCGTGGGTGGCCGTGTCGCCCTCGTTGTAGGGAACGGCGGTGCCGCCGGGCAGCGAGGTGTGGAGGATGACGGTGCCGTCCATCGACGGCTTGGCGGCGTAGTCCTGCGGGAAGGTGGCCCAGCCGAGGAGGCCCTGGCCGATGTTGGCCGAGTAGATGTTGAGGTCATCCGCCGAGCCGATGCGCAGCGCCGACTTCATGGCCGTCTCGGCCGCACTGCCGGGGGTGACCCGGTACCAGGAGGTGTTGGTGGTGCGGTCGACCGTGGCCAGGTTGAACGACCAGCCCGTCGACGCATAGGCCGCGTTGAGCACGGCGATCTGGCTGTCGATCGAGGCCTGGGTGAGGTTGCCCTGTCGAACCCGGAGGCCCTTGTTGATGACGTGCCAGTGGACGTCGATGACGCCGCCGGTGACCGCCGCCGCTGCGGCAGAGACCCGGAGGCCGCCAGAGGCGATCTCGGCCTGGTACGCCTTGTCGACGTTCGGCTCCTTGGTGCCGGTGGCGTCCTTGCGCACCTTGGCGCCGGCGGGGGTCTCGGCGCTCGTCGCCCGCTGGATGCACGCAGCACCCGCCGCGGGCGCGACCACCGCCGCCGCCGGGATGAAGAGCCCGCTGATGAGAGCGACCGCCGCCAGCCGTCCGAACATCCGCCTTGATCCACCCATGTGCACATGCCCCTTGCGTGATTCCCGATCCGCCCGTGGGATCAGCGTCGTGACACCGTACCTGTCGACGCCCCGACGGACCATCCCCACGATGGGGCCGGCCGTGGGCCCCCGCGTCAGCCGACGACCGCGACGGCCGTCGCCGATGCGGTCACCGTGGTGCCGTCCGACGCGCCGGGGATGGCTCGGGCGAAGACGTAGTCGACCTGGATCACCACCCGCACGGTCACCTCGTCCGGCCCGAGGACCTCCACCTCGACCTCCTCGACGAGCTCGCCGAGGTCGCTAGCGGCCACGAGGTCGACCCCGACCTGCGCGGCCCGATCCGGGTCGAGGCGGAACTCACCGTCTTCGCGGAAGCGGGCCTCGTCGAGTGCCACGGTTGCCACGTCGTTCGCCACGTCGACGGCGAGCGAGCTCGCCTGCCGCTGGCGGAGGAAGACGAGGGACAGGTCGAAGGCGATGGCACCGAGCAGGAGCACCACGAGCACACCAGCGGGCATGAGCATGAGGACGCTGCCGCGCTCGCGGGCGGTGGACCGGCTCACACGCACGCCCCCGCGTCGCCAGCCACGCCGCTGCGGAACGGGTCGACGAGCTCGCTGTGCGTCGAGCGGACGCGGAAGGGTGCGTGGCCGTACCCGCCGATGAAGGGGAGTGAGAGGGCAGGCACCTCGTACACCGCCTCGAACGTCACCCGCTCGCAGCGAGCGAGGATCGCCTCTCCGACGGGTTGGACGACCGCTCGACTCGGCTCGCGGCCGTGCGCCTCGATTGCCGCGAGCCCTGCCGATCGCGCCGCCTCGAGCGCCGAGTCAGGGTCGCTGGCCTCGACATACGTGCGAACCGCCTGGCGGGCGGCCGCATCGGTCGCGAACTTGGCGTCGACCACCGCCCATGCGTTGGCGATCAGCAGCGACCCGACGACGAAGATGAGGAGCCCGAAGGGAAGCGCCTCGATCCCGCCCACCTGACCGGCGTCCCCATGGCAGCGACGGATCACCCCTGCACCTCCTCCACACGGACGCGGACCGTGCGGCGGATCTCGTCCAGGCCGATGGCGCCCCCGACCGAACGCGGGATGAACCGCGGCGGGTGCGCCACGACCTCGAGGACGATCGTGTCCGGCCGGCCATCCCGGTCGACATCGTCCGATCCCCACGTGAACGACGCCGCCGCACCCACCTCGCCGAGGCTCTCCCGCGCCTGTGCCTCGATCACCTCGAGCGGTGGCGCATCGGCGCTGGCGGCGCGCACCGCGGCATCGTTCGTCACCGCGTTCACCGTGGATGACGCATAGAGCCCGAACAGGAGCTGCACCGCGAACAGCAAGAAGACAAGGAACACCACCACCCCGGCCACGGACGAGAACAGGCCGGCGCCCCGATCGCCGGGCGCGCGCTCACGGATCATGTCACTCGCCGATCTCGGTCACCTTGTCTCGGGTGTTGGCCTCCGTGTCCTGCCAGATCGCCTTGAACCCCACCCACATCAGCGCGCCGATGCCGGCCATGATCAGCACCGCGATGGCAGCGGAGATCACGCCTTCGCCGCGGTCACCCCGCGCCAGCGCCGGCGACGGCACGGTCCACCAACCGACGAACCGGGCGTAGCCACCCCTCAGCGTTTCCAGCATGGAGCTTCCTTTCCGATGCTGCCCAGGCAGCAGTCATGTGGTGGAGAAGAGGCGGAGCGCCTCGATGAACGGGACGGCGAGCAGCACGGCGCCGGGCACGAGGGTCGCCACCGTGACGGGGATCCACACCTGCTGGGCGCGCCGCTCGATCTGCTCGATGAGCTCGCGCTGCACGTCGCGACGGATGGAGCGGGCCTCGTCGGCCACGAGACGGCCGAGGTCGCCCGCCTCGCGGTTGAGCGCCAGCACGGCGACGAGGCGTGAGAGCGCGTCGACGTCGGCGAGGGTCGCCCACTCGCGGAGGGCCTCGACCTCGGTCAGGCCCTGGCGGATGCGGCCGCACACCCCCGCCAGGTCCGTGGCGCAGGCGCCCGAGCCACGGGCCGCCACCCGATTGAGCGCGGCGCCCAGCGAGTAACCGGCGCCGATGAGCATCCCGAGCTGCTCGCTGAGCACGGGAAGCTCCAGGAAGATCCGCCGCTTCCACCGGTCGGACTGCGTGGCGAGCTGCTGCTCGATCACCAGGAAGGCAAGGACGGGTCCGCCCAGCACGAAGAGCAACGCGATCGCGAGCGGCGGTTGGGTCGCGGCGGCGAGGAGCGCCCCGGTCGCGAAGCCGACCCCTGCCCACCCCAGCTGCCGGACCCGAAAGGCCGTCGCATCGAGCTCGGCGTGCGTGCGCTGCAGCCGGACCGCGACCTCCTCACGAACGCCGAGCAGCGCCGCCAACCGCTCGCCGACATGGCCAGCGAGTGGCCCGACGACGTCGCGGAACGACGCCACCGACAGGAGACCACCCCTCGACGCCGCCCGGTGGTGGTGGCCACCGGGACCGTACGGTCGGAGGCGCTCGACGAGGGGCTGCCGGCTGAACCAGCGGAGCTCGGACAGCACGAGCGAGGCTCCCACCGCAAGGAGCACCGAGGATGCCGCGAGCAACCTAGGCATCGAACACTCGCTCCTCCTCCGGCAGCAGCATGATCCGGCCTGCCCAGAGCCAGCAGGCGATCACGAGGCCAATGGCGATCACCACCAACAGCTGACCGGTGGGCGTCTGGTAGGCGGCGCGGCCGGTGCCCACGGACATCCCCGCCAACGCCATGCCCGCAGGCACGATGAGCACGAACCGTCGAGCGAAGCGTGCCCCCGCCTGACGCGCCCGCGCGTCCTTCCGGCCCTGCGTGTCCTGCACGCGGTCGTCGATCAGCGCCTCCAAGCGACGATCGAGGTCCGTGCCGCCGACCTCGTGGGCCACGAGGAGGGTCTCGCAGACCGCATCGGCGGTGGGGTCCGCCAGGCGTGACTTCAGCACCTGGAGCGTGCGGGCGAAGTCCGTCGACAGCAGCCACTCCCGCTGCGCGGCGACGAACGCGGGACGCAGCTCCTCGGGAGCCCTCCGGCCGACCTCGAACAGCGCCTGCGGGATCGAGCGCCCGAGGGAGGAGGTGAGGATGCGCAGCTCCTCGAGCAGCCGCGGCCACGCGTCCAGCGCGGCTGCCCGCCGATCCGCGCGGCGGACTCGATAGGACGCAAGAGGAAAGGACGCCGCGAAGGCGCCGGTCACCAATGCTGGCAGCAGTCCGCCGAACACCGCGTAGGCCGCCAGCGCGCCGAGCGCGCCCAGCACCGCGATGACGGCGAGCAGCTCCCGAACGGGCAGGTCGGCGAGGCCGGCCTGGACGAGCCAGTCACGCCGACGTGACCGGCGGCGCGGGGCCCCTTCGACACCCGGCAGCCGCAGGCCGCGCCAGCCGAGCGCGACCTCGGTGAACACCAGGTACGTGCCCGCGCCCGCCGCCACGGCGAGGACGAGCCCGGTCACCGCAGGACCGCGGCATGCACGGGTGTCGGCCGGGCTTCCTGACCCAGCACATCTGCCATCGCCACTCCGCGCTCGTGCAACGCTCGCCGCAGCCGGGCGGGCACGTTCCCCGTCCACACCAGCTGATCGTCTGGCTGGGGCCGGTGGAAGAGCTGCGTGATCGTGAACTGCGCGGCGTCGGAACCACCCGCCAGGTCCTCGACCGCGACGATCTCAGTCACCCGTGGTCCGTGCGGACCACGGGTGCAGTGGACCACCACGTCGATGCTCTCGCTGACGAGCGTGTTGAGGGCGCCGAGCGGCAGCTCGCTCGACGAGTCGGAGAGCTGGCAGATGAACCGCAGGCGGGTTAGGGCCTGTCGGGCCGATCCCGCGTGGATCGTCGTGAACCCTTTCACCCCAGAGGAAAGCGTGAGCAGCAACGGCAGCGCCTCCTTGTCCCGCACCTCCCCGACGATCGCCACATCAGGGGCCATGCGGAGGAAGCCAGCGACCAGGCGCCGCAGGTCGACCGCGGGGCGGTCCGGCCGGGCCGCGCGCGTCTGCATGCTCGCCACGTTCGGCAGCGGAACGTCCGCCTCGAACACCTCCTCGGCGACGACGACCCGCAGGGCCGGATCCAGCTCGGCGGCGCAGCACGAGAGGAGCGTCGTCTTCCCCGAGCCGGGCGCGCCCGCGACCACGATCGTCTGGCGCCCGCGCACGCAGCCGGCCAGGAACCTGGCCGCCTGTGAGGAGAGCATGTCCCGCTCGACGAGCTGGTCGAGGTGGCGGAACGCCACCCCGGTGAACTTGCGGATGTTGACCATCACGTGCCCGCCGCGGCTGGTGTCGCCGCGCGTCCGCGATGTCAGCGGCGTGGTGCGGCTCGGCTGATGAGGCGGTGCCGCGGTGAGTGCCGTCCTCGAGGATCGCCCCGACCGGCACCCCCAGGATCCGGGGCTCGTCGTCGTCGGCCGAGGTGGGAACCGTTTGCCGCGATGGCACCGGGCACGTGGCAACGCACCGACCTACAACCGGTCATGGGCACGGCCGGAAATCGACGACCGGCGCGACCGCGGGTTCCGGGACCGCTTCCGGCGGGCCGCCGAGATGGCCCTCGAGCGTGGCGAGCTCACTCCGCAGGAGTTCTCGCTCGTCATGGCACTCGCTGACAAGTCGAGTCACGAGCTGGAGCCTGTGTGGCACTCGCAAGCGACGATGGCGCGCCTCGTGTACGGCCCCGACCGGTACCCGACCGAGGGCGCCGGCCGGCGCACCGCAGGCAGCTGGATCCACGACCTCAAGCGCAAGGGCTGGGTGGCGGTGCAGCAGCGCGTGCGGCGCGTCGAGGGTCGCTTGCGTGGCGAGACGAACCTGACGTGGCTCACGATCCCCGACGAGTACCACTCGGTCGTTGAGGGCCATCAGGACCGCGCCCGGTCACGCTCGGCGAAGGCGAACGGCAAGGGCCGCCCCACTCCCCGGGCGCCGCAGAACCGTGAGCGGCCGCCCGACCCCCAGCCCTCGGTCAGGTACGAGCGCGCCGAGCAGCTGCGCCAGGCGCAGCTCGCCGCCGACGCGGCGGCCGGGCCCACCGATCCCGAGGTGGCTCGCAAGGCCCTCGAGGAGGCGCGGCGCAACCTGCGGCCTGGGATGCCGCCGAGAGCGCCGGCGCAGGAGCGGTCGCCCCCCTAACGGGCAGCGGCCGCCAAGACCCCTGGGGCCACGAGCTCGGGTCGCACCCTCCGCCTGGCCAGCACACAACCCCGTCACTACCTCGATGCCTGCTTCGTCGCGCCCGTCCACAGGCTCCCCCGCCGATATCCCCAGGTTCGCGCTCTGGACGGCCAACGCTGGCCGTCGAATCGTGGGCCATCGATGGCCGACAGACCCCCACTCCTACGGAGTGATGACCCCACTAGGGGTCAGTGACCAGGCGACGAGAGCGCACCCCGGCGTCGGCGCACGCGGGCACCCCCAGGGCGGCGGCTGCGCCGCCCGGCTACGAGGAGGGATGGTGCCTCGCCCGGCCACCGGGCACCAGGAGTCGTCGCGGGTGCCTCGTACGGTCGCCCTCGTGACGACGGTCCGGGCAACAGAGTCGCTTGCATCCGCGCAAGAACACGGGCGCCGTCTCGGCGAATCAGCCGGCCCGGTGTCGATCGACATCGCGCTGGCGGTGGTCAGGGTCCTTTATCAGGCCGCGAGCCCTGACGGGTGTGCCGAGGAGGTCTGCGCGCAGAATGCGCGAGCGTTTCGATCACCAACCCTCTAGGACCTGACCGCCGACGATGGCCACGCGTCAAACGCCCAGCACCATGCTCCCCGACTCGCTCGAGGTGGCACCCCCGCTCCCAGCCTTCGACGCACTCCCTGGCACGCCGCGGGCGGCCGCCCTCACTCGCCTGTCACGCCTCACCGAGCACACGACGTCACCGCAGCGTCAGCGGGAGGACATCCGCGACCGCATAGCGACGGAGGGCTGGAGCTTCGACCCGGACGCGGACGTCTTCGAGGACCTCGACCGCTCGGCCTGGAAGCCCGGCGTCCGTCGCCCTGGGCTCGAAGCGTTGATGGCCCACCTGGACCGCTACGACGTCATCGTCTTCTGGAAGCTCGACCGAGCGTTCCGCTCGATGAGCGGCTTCCTCCGGTTCCTCGAGGCGTGCGAGGCCAACAACGTCGGCCTGGTGTCGGTGAAGGAGGCGGCGATGGACACCACCTCACCGTGGGGCCGCTTCCTCGCCTACGTGCTGATGGCGATCGCCGAGATCGAGTCCACCAACACATCGCTGCGCCAGCGGTCGTCCAAGGAGTGGCTGGTCCAGAACGGCTACTGGGCCGGAGGCAGCGCCCCCTATGGCTGGAGGACCGTCGGGACCGACGACAAGCACTGGCGCCTCCAACTCGACCCGCCGCGAGCGGCTGCCCTTCGATCCGCCATCGCGGGATTCCTCGACAACGGCATGAGCCTCGGCGCCGTGGCTCGATGGCTAAACTCCGATGCGGCACCTGACCGGGCACCCTTCCGTACGGGCAAGCCTCGCACGTCGACCAGCTGGACCTCGACGACCGTCCGGGAGCTGTTCAGCAACGCTGTGCTGCTCGGCCAGGTGGTCGACAAGGGCCATGCCGTCCTCGACGACGAGGGGCTGCCGCTCGTCACCCACGAGCCGCTCGTCGACTACTGGACGTGGAGCCGCCTCCAAGAGCAGCTACTCCTTCGCCGGGTGGCAGGTCCCGACCAACGACGGACCCGCGAAACGCTCCTTCGTGGCCTGGCCCGCTGCGGCCGATGTGGCCGCTCGATGACCGGAGCACCCGAGGTGTACGGGTGCCGGACCTACACGAGGAACCCGGTGCAGTGCGCCGCCAACTCGGTGAGCCGGAAGGGGATCGAAGCGATGGTGACGAAGGCGGTCTTCGCCCGTCTCACGCCGCATCGCATCGCTGAGGCCGTGCGGCGTCTCGACCTCGAGCAGCGAGCGATCGCCGGACCCGACCCAGCCGCCATCCGCCGCCAGCAACTCACCGAAGCCCTCGACCGCCTCGAGGCGGACCGCCAGGCCGGCCTCTACGACAGCGCGGCGGCGACCTCCAGGTTCCGGAAGCAGCACAGGAGCCTCGCTACCGAGCTCGAGCAGCAGACCACGGCTCGCACTACGCCTGAGCTGCCGCCGGTCGCCGGACTGCTTGACGCCGGCACAGCGTCCATCGAGGAGGGGTGGCCCACCCTCACGATCAGCCAGCAACGCTCCGTGCTCGGCGCTGTCATTCGCAGGGTGGAGGTCGTTCCTCGGACGCCGGGCAGCCAGAAGAGGTTCAACCCCACCCGGGTCACCATCGTGTGGGCGGACGACCCGGAGTAGCTCAGGCTGCGTCGTCGCCGACGACGCCCGCCGCGGTGAACACGAAGTCCACGACCTCGACGCCGCGGACGCGCAGGATGAGGTGGTGCCGCTCGGCGATCGGCTCGAGCGCGGGCCACGCTTCCCCATCCGTCGCCTCGACCTCGGCGAGTACTTCGGCCGCCGATCGGCCGCGGTCGCCCGAGCCGGTGTCCGGTCGCACCGCCCAGCGGCGCCGACGCCGGCGAGCACGTGACCGGCTCGGCCTTGTTCACCGACGCCTGGTTCGGGAGCGAGTCGTTCTTGGGAGGGGCAGTTGTGCGGCTGATGCGGCGCAGCTGCTCGAGGAGCAACGGCCGGGGTCGTCGGTGTGGACCAGCCGGCGGCGTCCCTCGTTGAGCTCCACGATCTGCGTCGTCACGGCTACCACGGTACGGAAAGGGTGCGACAAGGCCCGAGCCGGCCGGGGGTCCCGAGAGCGGCCTCCACGTTGCCCCAGGAGCGCCTCGAGGAGGCTCCCTGGTGTGGTTGGTGCCGACGATCGGGCCGCTCCCAGCCCTCAGCCGCTGACTAGTGCGAGCGCTGCCGGCTCGGTCGCCCACCGGCCCGACCCCCACGTGCGGGTGGCGAAGCGGGCCCGGCCGGCCTCCTGGCGGTCAAGCTCGGCGACGAGCTCCTCGACGTCGGCGAAGTCCCACGCCGCGGCGTCGTCGACGTGGCGGCCGCCACGCCACACCGAGAGGTGCGGCGCCTTCCCTCCCCCGGCCGAGGCCCACAGGTTCAGGCGCGCGTGCACCCACAGGAGCAGGCCCGACTCGTTGACGATGAACCGCCACCCGGGCCGAGCGTGGAGCCGCCGGCCGAGTCGCAGCCACGCGTCGCGGTCGCCGGTGGCACCGAGCGCCTCGACGACGTCGACGTAGCGCAGCATCGGCAGGTCCTCGTCAGCGCCGGCCGGCCTCCCCACCACCCCGCGGGCGCGCCCCCCACGGAGCTCCTTCACTATCCGGCTCGTCCAAGCCGTCTCACCTCGAGGCGGGTGGTAGCCGTCCTGATTGAGCTGCGTCGCCGTGGCGAACGCCCCATGCCCGCATTCCTCAAGGCGACCGATGGCCGCCAGGGGCGCCTCCTCGTGGTCATCCGGGCGCGGGCACAGCAGCGAAGGCCGGAACGTGGTCACGGCCGTCGCCCGCAGCTGCTGGTCGATGGCGGCCACGAGCTCGGCGTCACGCTCGCCAAGCTCGCTGTCGAGCTTCGGCTCAGCCCAGCGACTCGTGGCCCGGCGCCGCTCCTCGAGCAGCGCGCGGGTGAGCCTCGGCATCGGGACGTCCTCCACCGCGGTGACACCGGCGGCCAGCGCGACCCGCTTCACGACCAGCGGCGCGCCGTTGGCCGTCGCAGCCCGCTGCTGGGCGTGGTCCCCCAGCGCGGCGATCACCTGCCGGTAGAACCGGCCCAGCGCGAGGTCGACGTGCTCGGCGCGAGTCATGACCGCCGGCGGCGCGAGATGCTTCGCCGCCCGCAGCCGATGGCGCCGAGCTACCTCGTGCACGGCCTGCGCGGCCTGCCCGGCGCTGTTGTCCACGGCGCTCCGAGCCACCGCGGCGACCGCCTCGTGCACCTCGGCGTAGAAGTCGCTCAGCACGCGGTTGTGCCACCGCCGCCGGCGCAGCTCCCGGTCGAACCACCAGCCCGCCGGCGCCCCCCTGTCGCACTGGGCGCAGCGCAGCTGGTCGTGCCGGCACGTCAGCTGCGTTCGGACGGCGTGCTCCACCGCACGCTCGATCGGGATGCCCGGCCGGGCCCGCTCGATCGCCTCAAGCAGCTCCGCCGGCAGGACGATGCCCTCGGTAGGGTCTTGCATGTCAGCACCTCCTTGGGGGTGTTGGCCGGGCCCCGGGGTGTTCACCGCACCGCCGGGGCCGCTTCGTTCACCGGACGATAGCCCGTCGGGTTGCTGCATGCCGTAGTGCAGTAGTGCAGTAGATCCGTACCACATGCATCCGCACATCTACTGCATGCGGAAAGTACCGTCGCCCCAGTGCGCATCGCGGTGGCGAACCTCAAGGGCGGAGCGGCCAAGACCACCAGCGCCGTCCTCCTCGCCGAGGCGGCCGCCGCGGCCGGCTCGGCGACGCTGCTCGTGGACGCAGACCCACAGGGCTCGGCTATGGCGTGGGCCGGCGACGCAGATGAGGATGGTGGCCCCGGTCTGCGCTGCATCACCGTGGCGCTCCCAACCGCCGACGTCGGGCGCCGCCTGGCCGGCATCGCCGACAGCCACGACCTGGTCGTCATCGACACGCCACCGGGACTGGCGGCCATCGTCCAGGCTGCCATCGCCGCCGCCGACGTCGTGCTGATCCCCTGCCAGCCGACCCTCATGGACCTCTGTCGGATGCACGCCACCATCGGCATGGCCAGCGACGCCGGCAAGCCCGCGGCGCTGCTGCTGTGCAGAGCCCGCTCCGGGACGCGCTCCCTGGCCGCGGCCCAGAGCGCGCTCCACGACGCCGACCTGCCGCTCCTCGAGGCCGTCATCCCCCAGCGCGAAGCCATCGCCGCCGCCTTCGGGACCCGCCCGGGCCGGCCAGCGCTCGAGCCCTACCGCACCGCCCTCGACGAGCTCACCGCTGCACTCACCCCCAAGCGACGACGGAAGTAAGGCCGCACCCCATGGCGAAGGACCTGACCGCCCGCATGAAGAAGCTCGGCGCCGCCGGCGCCGAGAAGAAGCCAGCGTTCCGGGAGGCACCCAGGGCCAGCGACGGGGCCCGCCGCACGACGATCGACCTCGAGCGGGCCGACCACAAGGCCCTCAAGCTCCTGGCCGTCGAACTCGACACGACCGGCGCCGGCGTGCTGCGCGGCATGATCCGCCTCGCCAGCACGGACCCCGACGTCACCGAGAAACTGCGCTCGAAGATCGCTGACGGCTGACCCCCGCTACTGCAAGACTGCATCCAGTACCTACTGCACTACGGCACTACGGGAGGACCTGGATGGCGTCGAGCAGCCCTGCCCTGGCGATGGACGCACCCTGGCGGGCCTTCGCCGCCTGCCGCACCGCCGACCCCGACCTGTTCTTCCCGTCCGGCTCGCGCCGCAGCAGCTCCGAGAAGGCCCGGGCCATCTGCGCGGTGTGCCCCGCTCGAGGGGCCTGCCTCGACATGGCCCTGGCGGACCCGTCGCTCACCGGTGTATGGGGTGGCACCACGGCCGCCGATCGCCGGCGGATCCGCAAGAAGGTCCGGAGGGCAGCGGTCGCCGAACGGGTCATCTCCGCGGCGTAGCGCCACCTCGAGGCGGACGCGACGGCCTAGTGCCGGACCCCGACCAGCCGTGAGCAGCGTGCAAGCAAAGCAACACACCGCGTGCATCGAGTGCCCTCCTCTTGGCACCCCGGTTGACGCTCCCGTGTTCGGCCGCCATCTGTAGGCGATCGCGACGCGCGACCTAACACCCCGACCGGACCGGGGGGCCGAGGGCAGACGCCCGGTCCAGACGTCCCTTGCGCCCTCGCCGTTGTCGTCGGCCCTCTTGGGTCGGCTGTGTGTGTCCGTTTCCATCTGGTGAGCGATTGAGCGAGGGTCGCCTTGTTGATGCGTCGACCAGAGCACCGAGCTGATGATCGCGCCACCGTTGAGACAGCGGCAGGTGTCCCATTATAACTTAGGCAGATATGGGGCTGCTACGGCTCCTCGACCTTCATGGTCGTGCGGTAGCCCGCGCGTAGGAATCGGAAGGTGGTTCCGTCGCTCATCACCGTGAACACGAGCCTGTCGTAGGGCGGTTGGACCTCGCCTGATGCATTAGGGGGCGGCGACTTCGCTACGGACCCGTCTGCCCAGCAGACGACCCGTTCGTCCACTGAGGGGTCGGCGAAGGCGGCGATCACGACACCGTCGTACTCGCGAGCGCCTGGCTCGCATGCGGGCACCAGGCTCGGGTTTCCGAGGATCGGCACCGCCGAGGTCGACGATGAGTCCAGCGGGTCCAACGATGATGAATCGCCACAGGAGGCGAGCAAACCGACGAGAAGAACGAGCGCGGCACGCACCCCAATGTGACGTTCGCGAGCCCGCTGCGCAGTTCCCCGCGCTGTCCGACCACGGAAACACTCTGCCCTGATCTGCGCGGCACTCCGGCAGCTATGCCCGCCGCCGCCAGCGGACTGCGGCAGGGGCGGGAAACGGCATTGCCCCGTCCAAGTAGCTGTGAACGTCTACGTCATCAAGCCACCCGTCTCGCAACAGGACAATCAGCCCTCCGACGATCACGCCACCATCGTCGACCAGATCGCCCTCGATCGGGAGCGGGCTCGTGGCCTCCGATGTCGGAAGGCTTGCCCGAAGGTCCGCGCCGAACTCGAAGCCAAGGGACCCGCAACCGCAGTCGCAACTGCTCGTCACCTTCGCTACCCGCCACTGCTCTCGCAGAGGCTCGGCTCCATCAAAGTCGTGGCCCAGCAACTCGGTGAGGACCTCCATCTCGTTGGCGCTCGGATCTCTTGCGGTCACCGTCCCACCTTGCCCGATCACGCTGCTGCAGAGCGGCAGATATGCCGCCCTCCTGACGCATCCGTGGGTCCCCGCGGCCGCGGTACGCGATCGCACCCCGCCTGCTTCCTAGGTTTCGAGCTGTCTGACGGCATGAAACAAGGAGGCGCGACGGGGTGCGAACCACGAGGGTATGGGAACAGGCCTGCGGGCTGCACCGCACGGTGGTCGAGGACGTCGACTTCGACGACGCTGCTGATGCGGTGGTGGTGTCGGTGCGACCCAACGCGAAGGCCTGGGGACGGTGCGGTCGCTGCGCCCGCCGGTCACCTCGCTACGACAACGGTGAGGGCCGCCGGCGGTGGCGGGCACTCGATCTCGGCACCACGAAGGTGTTCCTCGAGGCCGACGCACCCAGGGTCCGATGCC